>ENA-OURZ01000697-OURZ01000697.1-human-gut-metagenome-genome-assembly--contig:-NODE-697-length-43676-cov-3.342243_pt1 | contig 43676 bp, 31 predicted proteins | sample MGYA00242073_ERZ509195 | MGnify/ENA primary metagenome ERZ509195 (study PRJEB26280, sample SAMEA2338837) | human gut metagenome | biome: human gut; feature: human-associated habitat; material: faeces... | reverse complement strand
GCGGGGTGTCGGCGCCGCCCAGCTCCTTGATGGCGTCGAGCGCTTGGTTGGCGGCGGCAATAGCCATGTAGTACTGACTCCATACGGCCTGCGGCGCTTCGTTGGTAACGGCCGCCGTAACGTCCTGCCAGCGGTAATACTCTTCCTGTTCGGGTTCGAAGTCCGGTGAAACCAATGCCGTTTCATCGACATTGTCCGATGCGTATTCGCAGGTTACGGGGTAGGTATGTTCGGAATATGCCGAAACCAGCAGACTGGTGATCTTGTCGCTCGAATCGAGTTCGGTTCGGTTGTCCGGCATCTCATCCAGAAAGAGAACACCTCTGTGTGAGAGGGTAATTTCTCCCGGTCCCGGAACCCTTCCGCCTCCTGCCAGTGCCTGTGGGGAACTGGTATGATGAGGGCTGCGAAAAGGCCTCTCCCTGATCAGAGGGTCACTTTCTGTAAGAAGTCCTGCCACACTGTACACTTTCGTGATCTCCAGGCTCTCTTCAAAAGTCAGTCTGGGCATGATCGTCGGCAGGCGTCTTGCCAGCATGGTTTTTCCGGAACCTGGAGGACCGATCAGCAAAATATTATGAAAACCGCTTACAGCGATCTCTGCTGCCCGCCTTGCTCCTTCCTGTCCGCATACATCCGCAAAATCAATCCTGTTTTCCGTTGGATCGTCTTGTATATCCATCTCTTTCTCTTCTGTGTATAGATATGCTTCCGGCTCTTTCAGACAGCGGATCATATCTCCCAGCGTTTTTACCCCAAACACCTGCATATCCCGTACCAGTTTTCCTTCCCGGATATTTTCTTCCGGAATAATGCAAAATCGTAACCCCAGTTCTCTTGCACGGATCACACGAGGCAGGATTCCGGAAACACCATGGATTTCTCCATTCAGGCTGATCTCTCCTACAACCAGAACTCTGCTCAGTAATTCCGGTTTCAGGATCCCGGCAGCCGCAAGCACTGCCGCAGCTACCGGAAGATCAAACCCGGCCCCTTCTTTCTTCATATCTGCCGGGGCAAAATTTACTGTTACCCGCTTTGGAGGCAGGCTGAGCCGGTTGTTTTTAAATGCAGTCCGAACTCTCTCCTGTGCCTCCCTTACCTGTGCAGACGGAAAACCAACCATGGTAAAAGAAGGCAAACCATCACTGACATCTGCCTCAACCTGGATTTCCCGCACTTCCATGCCAAAAATCGCCGCTGATAATACACTTGCGAACAAATTCGTCCTTTCTGCGAGAAAAATCCGAACCCGATCTTCAGATCTCTCGTCTTTTCAATTATTAATGGGAAAATTTCAGATAGACATTTTCTGAATTTTAGAAGATAATAAATTTAGTATAGTCCATTTTGCTCTCTTTTGCAAGAGTGCAATTCGTTCTGTTTTATACTTTCAATAGAAAGAAGAGGTGAGCACAATGAAATTTCAGCGTATTCAGGATTTACGTACAGATGCTGACATGTCACAGAAACAGCTCAGCGAAATTCTTCACATCAGCCAGCGTTCCTACTCTCACTATGAGACAGGTTCACGCAATATCCCGGTTGAAATGCTTATCAGACTGGCAAATTATTACGATATAAGTGTTGATTATCTGGTAGGACGCACTGATAAAAAAGAGATGAATAAATAAGTAAAATCACTTTTTTTAATATAAAAGGATTCCTGTAACTGTTTATGTTACTGAATCCTTTTATATTTTTTGTATCTTTTATTCTTTTATCATAACAGTATCCACAGAAGGATGGACTTTTGCACCCTCCGCTTTTGTTTTTGTCTTAATATTCACATAAAGACGACCATTATCAAAGGTAAGATAACCCTTTGCTACATTTCCCAGCGAGTCTGTAAACGAGAATCTGGTTGCATTTCCTGCGACGGATTTCTTTACTTTTGCCTTGCAGGTGGCTGTCTTTTTCTTATTTGTCTGTGAATAAGTAAAGATAACCGACTTCTGACTGAGTTTCTTAATTTTGATCTTAACCCTGCCGTTCTTACTGCGCCAGGTTCCCAGATAATCCTCCGGGTTAAAAACATAAGCCCGTTCCAGAACCGGTGTTGGCGTTGCCGTAGGAATCGGTGTTGGGGTAGGTGTGGGCGTAGCTGCAGGTGTCGGTGTTACAGTGGGAACTCTTTCCAGTGCCGCGATCGCTTCTGCTTTTCTCTGCTCTCTGTCCACATTCTTTCTGTGTTGAAGCAGCAGAGTGCCTGCCAGCATAAGCAGGATAAACAGGATAATTACAATTATCAGAAGTTTTATAAGTCTTTTTTTCTTTTTATTCCGTTTCTGTTTCCCGTTGTTTGTTACCGACAAATCTGCATCTCCTCTTCTGTTTCTTGTTCGTTACTTATTCTTTTCCATCCCAGCAATAGGTACAGAGTTTACATGGTGAAATTCCAATGGAAGCTTTCAGATCATCAAGTCTGTGGAATTTCAGTGATGTGAAATTCAGCTCCTTACGGATTTCTTCCAGCATTTCTTTATAATTTGTTGAATTTGGATCTGCATAGTCTGCCAGGACTTTATCACTGACATTCTCTCCCTCGCGTTTGGCGATCACACGTCTTGTGATCAGATCCATCTCCGATTTAGAACGTGAGAAATTCAGATATTTGCATCCATAAAGTAAAGGCGGACACGCAGGACGGATATGTACTTCCTTTGCACCATTTCTGTAAAGAAATTCCGTTGTTTCTCTTAACTGTGTTCCACGTACAATAGAATCATCGATCATCAGAAGGCTCTTATCCTTGATCAGACGATGTACAGGAATCAGCTTCATTCTTGCGATAAGATTTCTCTGGCTCTGCTGTGTAGGCATAAATGATCTTGGCCAGGTTGGTGTATATTTGATAAACGGACGGGCAAAAGGCACACCGGACTGGTTCGCATATCCGATTGCATGGGCAATACCGGAATCCGGAACACCGGCTACAATATCGGGATTTACTTCTCCCCTGTCTCTCCTGGCCAGCATATCACCGCAATGATAACGCATTTCTTCTACATTCACACCCTCGTATGCCGAAGTAGGATATCCGTAATATACCCAGAGGAAAGAACAGATTCGCATCTCTTCCCCTGGTTTCTGCAGGGTTTCCACACCGTCCGGAGTCACTGCAACAATTTCTCCGGGGCCCAGTTCTTTCAGGTCTTCATATCCAAGATTCAGGTATGCAAAGCTTTCAAAAGATACACAACAGGCATCTTCTTTCTTTCCCACGATCAGTGGAGTCCTTCCCAGACGGTCACGTGCTGCCAGAATCCCCTTTGGTGTCAGGATCAGCATGGTCATGGAACCTTCTATCACTTCCTGCGCATAACGGATTCCCTCAATCATGTTGTCTTTCTGATTGATCAGTGCAGCTACCATTTCTGTGGGATTTACGCTTCCTCCACTCATTTCCAGAAAATGAGTGCATCCGTTTTTAAAACAGTTGGCAATCAGTTCATCCATGTTATTGATCTTTCCAACTGTGGTAATTGCAAAGTTGCCAAGATGAGAGCGCACCAGAAGAGGCTGAGGTTCATTATCTGAAATACATCCGATTCCCAGATTTCCCTCCATCTCACCAATGTCACCATCAAATTTGGTCCTGAACGGCGCATTTTCAATGTTATGAATCACGCGGTCAAAACCACGTTTCTTATCATACACTGCCATTCCGCCTCTGCGTGTTCCCAGATGGGAATGATAATCAATTCCGAAGAAAAGGTCCAGAATGCAACTGGACTTTGATGCTACTCCAAAAATTCCACCCATTATCGTATTCTCCTTTTGTTCATCATCTTCAGGCAACTTTTATCATAATCCTCTTCGATAATCCATTTAAAAAGATTACTATAGCCCGTTTCATAACGTTTTCCTTCACTATAACAGTTCTTATCCTGCCAAATTGCTGTAAAAACAGTTATATCACACAACACTCCCATTATATAGAATGAAAATTTAGAAGTAAAGAGTTTTAATCTTATTTCTTTTCCTTGATGATACCTGTTCTGTATGCATCCAGCAGCTGGATCAATTCCTGTATCCTCTCTTTCAGCGCATGACCTGTATCTGTATCACCCACAAGCTGGCGTCTGGACATGTAGCTGACTGCCACTCGGTTCGATACAATATCAGTCTCTCTTGCCACAGCATCTGCTTTGGACGTAAACGGTTCATGAGCAGTAAGATTCAGTCCATAGGAATTATAGATCAGCGTATATCCGGCAATTCCCGTTACTTTCTGATATGGCTTGGAAAAACCACCGTCAATCACGATAACCTTTCCATCACATTTTATAGGACTTTCTCCTTCACTCTGGTGTACCGGAACATGGCCATTGATGATATGCCCTTTTTCCGGATCCAGACCAAATTCACGAAGCATATTATCTACCACTTCTTCATTCTCCCAGAGGCGGTAATAAGCATTCTTCTTCTCTTCATGTGTAGAAGGATCCTCTATGAAATATCTTTCAAAAGTACTCATCTTGCTCTTGCCAAACAATGGTGAATTCGGAGCTGCCCAGATATACCACATAATATCTCTGCCCTTCTTCTGTTCTTCTTTTCCTACAGAATAGAATGCTCTGCGCACATAGGTTTCCAGTACATCGTACAGTTCTTTTCCCTTGTAGCTTTTTCCATAAATCTGTACTTCCCGGAATGTTCCGTCTTCATTCAGAGGAATGCTTCCGTGAAACAGAAGATTTCCGTTATATACTGTATAAAGCCCACCTTTGTCAAGTAGGAGACGGATGTGGTTTTGCAGTTTTTCACAGTTTCTGAATGCAGAGGACAGTTTGTCCATAACTTCTTTTTCTCCGGCTGTAAGTTCGTATGGATGTTTCCAGTCAATAGTCGGAAAATTATTGTCGCGAAGCGGATATTCTTTTCCGTCAGGCAGTGTGATCGTCCCTTTTTCCGGATTGATCCGATGAAGAAGTGCTCTGTCTTCCATCTGGAATTCTTTATGTCTGCGCACCAGTTTACCTTCTAATTTAAACTGGATCACAGCAATAGCCTTGTGCATTTTTTTGCCCAGTTCTTCCTCAAGAACATTATAATTGAAAGCACCTTTCATAGCAAAAATCTCGCAGGGATCATCCTTATACGCCTCCATCACAAAGGTCGCCAGAGGAAGCATATTGATTCCGTATCCATCCTCAAGAATATCCAGATTTCCGTAACGGATACTGTTTCTTACCACTGTTGCAATACAGGCTTTCTGTCCTGCTGCCGCACCCATCCAGACAACATCATGGTTTCCCCACTGAATATCCAGGGAATGATACTGCATCAGGCGATCCATAATGAAATGTGGAGCAGGACCTCTGTCATAAATATCCCCCAGAATATGTAAATGATCCACGACCAGACGCTGGATCAGTTCTGCAAGCGCAATGATAAAATTCTCCGCACTGCCGATCTCAATGATCGTATTTACAATGGAATCATAATATGCCTCTTTATCGAGAACTTCCGCTTTCTCTGTGATCAGTTCTTCGATCACATAGGCATAATCTGTGGGAAGAGCTTTTCGTACTTTGGACCTGGTATATTTGGAGGCTGTTGTCTTACAGATTTCAATAAGACGGTAGAGCGTGATCTTATACCAGTTTTCCATATCTTCTTCCGTATCTTTGACAAGATCCATCTTCTCTTTCGGATAATAGATCAGAGTTGCCAGAGAACGCTTATCATTGTTACTTAATGTATGTCCAAACACATCATCAATCTTCTTCCTCACTGCACCGGAACCATTTCTGAGCACATGTGAAAACGCCTGATACTCCCCATGAAGGTCTGACATAAAGTGTTCCGTTCCCTTCGGCAGATTCAGGATTGACTGAAGATTGATAATCTCCGTAGATGCCTTTCCGATTGTAGGATAAATTTCTGCAAGTCTCTGTAAATATCTAAGTTCGTCTTTCTTCATATCCATCTCCTGTTATCATATATTATGATGTCAGGGCATTTTATGTTGCTGTCTGCACCATGCCCTGCAACACACTTTGCGGTCACAGAATTTATGCTCATCCTGTAAAGTCAAATAATGACATCTGGTTCGACTGCGGGATATCTCCGAATAATTTCAGATCATCCATCAGATCAATAACCGTTTTGCTGACCTTTGTTCTGTCGCGGAAGTCGTCTTTTGACAAGAATTTTCCCTGTTTTGCAGCATCAACCACTGCATCTGCCGCCTTATCTCCCAGTCCGTCAATAGTTGCAAGTGACGGCATCAGTTTCCCATCCACGATCTGAAATCTCTGTGCCTTGGCAGTATAAAGATCAATCGGTACAAATTCAAATCCACGTGCGTACATTTCCTGTACAATACGCATATCCTTCAGGGTATCCAGTTCTTTTTTAGATGCTGAATCACCTTTTTTGCGAATTTCTGCCATATAATACTCCAGGCGTTCCTTTCCCATACACATCATCTCATAGGAGAACGCTGTGGCGCGGATACTGAAATATGCCGCATAGTATGCCAGTGGCTGAAACACCTTATACCACGCAATTCTGTACGCCATCATAACGTATGCTGCTGCATGAGCCTTCGGGAACATATACTTGATCAGCTTACAGGACCAGATATACCAGTCCGGAACTCCATGCTCTTTCATGGTCTCGATCCACTCATCACGAAGACCTTTTCCCTTACGGACGCTCTCCATGATCGTAAACGCAAGGCCACTTTCCACTCCTTTTCCGATAAGGTAGATCATAATATCGTCTCGGGTACAGATAGCTGTGGAAATGGTTGCCTTACCCTCCTGGATCAACACCTGGGCATTACCCAGCCATACATCCGTACCATGAGAAAGCCCTGCAATACGGATCAGGTCAGAGAAGTATTTCGGCTTGGTGTCAATAAGCATCTGCATGGCGAAATCTGTACCAAATTCCGGGATTCCCAGACATCCGAGCTTACATCCGCCAATATCTTCCGGTTCAATTTTCAAAGCCTTTGTACTTGCAAACAATGACATGACATCCCTCTGATCCAGGGGGACATCCCTGGCACTGATTCCCGTTAAATCCTCCAGCATTCGGATCATAGTGGGATCATCGTGTCCAAGTATATCAAGCTTCAGCAGGTTTCCGTCAATAGAATGGTAATCAAAATGTGTGGTGATAATGTCACTGTTCACATCATTCGCAGGGTGCTGGACAGGAGTAAATTTCTCAATCTCCTCACCTACAGGAAGTACGATAATGCCTCCCGGATGCTGTCCTGTTGTACGCCGCACGCCTGTACATCCCTGTACGATGCGGTTGATCTCACAGTAACGTTTATGCACACCACGCTCTTCAAAATAATTCTTCACATAACCAAATGCAGTTTTCTCCGCAAGCGTACCGATAGTCCCTGCCTTGAATGTCTGCCCCTTACCGAAAATAACCTCTGTATATCTGTGTGCATTAGCCTGATACTCTCCTGAAAAGTTAAGGTCAATATCCGGTTCCTTATCTCCCTTGAATCCAAGGAATGTCTCAAACGGGATATCAAATCCGTCCTTGACTAGTTTTTCGCCGCAGACCGGACAAATCTTATCCGGCATATCACAGCCGCTCCTGCCGGAAAATGCCTTGACCTCCGGCGAATCAAAATCACTGTATTTACAATTTGGGCAGCGATAATGTGCCTGGAGTGGATTGACCTCCGTGATACCGGACATTGTCGCCGCAAAGGACGAACCTACTGAACCACGCGATCCTACCAGATATCCATCCTCGTTTGACTTCCATACCAGTTTCTGTGCAATGATGTACATAACGGCAAATCCATTGGATATAATAGAATTCAATTCTCTTTGTAGTCTCTCCTCTACAATATCCGGCAGATCCGGCCCATAAATCTCATGGGCTTTATCGTAACAGATTTTTGTTAATGTCTCATCAGACTTTGGAATAACCGGAGGACATTTATCAGGATGTACCGGCGAAATCTTTTCGATCATATCAGCAATCTTATTTGTGTTGGTGATAACAACTTCCTTTGCCTTTGCTTCTCCGAGATAGGCAAACTCCTCAAGCATTTCCTCCGTCGTTCTAAAATACAGCGGTGCCTGATTATCCGCATCTGAAAATCCCTTTCCTGCCATGAGAATTCGACGATACTGTTCATCTTCTGGATTTAAGAAATGAACATCACAGGTCGCAACAACCGGTTTGTGATATCTTTCGCCAAGTTCCACAATCTTACGGTTATAATTCTGTAAATCTTCAACTGTTTTCGCTTCGTACCTGTCACTTTCAAGCATGAACATATTGTTACCGATTGGCTGAATTTCGAGGTAGTCATAAAAACGGACCAGTTCTGCTAATTCCTCTTCACTTTTCCCCCTGATGACTGCCTGAAACAGCTCTCCCGCCTCACAGGCAGACCCTAAAATAAGTCCTTCCCTGTACTTTTGAATCAAGCTTTCCGGCATTCTCGGACGGCGGTTAAAATAGTCCAGATGTGAGGCCGATACCAGTCTGTTTAAATTAATACGGCCTGTCTCATTCTTTACAAGAATAATGCCGTGATAGGACGGCGCTTTCTTAATCAGATCCGGTGACATCGCTCCCATATCATTTAATTTGGCAAGTGTGTGTACGTCTTGCTCTTCAAGCATTTCCACAAAACGAAGAAACACCTCTGCCGTTACTCTTGCATCATCGACTGCCCTGTGATGATGTTCCTGCTTGATATTCAATCGTTTACATACTGTATTTAACTTAAACTTATTCAAATCCGTAAGAAGCAGCCTTGCCATCTGTACCGTATCAAGTACCGTAAAATCTGTTTCAAATCCCTGTCTTTTTGCATTCTCTTCGATAAAGCTCACATCAAACTCTGCATTATGTGCAACCAGACTGCACCCCTCACAAAAAGAGAGGAATTCCGGCAGGATTTCTTCTATTGACTTTGCATCTGCAACCATTGAGTCATCAATGCTTGTAAGTTCTGTAATCCGAAGTGGAATCGGGCGCTGCGGATTGACAAACACACTGTAATGGTCACTTATTTTCCCCTTGCTTACCTTAACGGCACCAATTTCGATAATTGCATCATGAATCGGGCTAAAACCTGTTGTTTCCAAATCAAATACAACATAATCATCTAATAATGTCTGTCCTTTATCATTCGTGACAAGCTTCTTTAAATCATTTACAAAATAACCTTCCACTCCGTAAATGATCTTAAACGGTTCATCCATCGTAATACAATGATTCGCAATCGGGAATGCCTGCAAAACTCCATGATCTGTGATTGCCATTGCCGGATGTCCCCAGGCTTTTGCCTGATTGATAACCTTTTTAATGTCAACCACGCTGTCTAAATCACTCATTACGGTATGAAGATGCAGCTCTACACGCTTTTCCAAACTCTTATCCATTCGCTTTTCTGTAAAGTCAGGAATCGGTTTAATTCCAGAAATTGAGGAAAGGGTCAGGTCGTGTTCAAATGTATCCATACGAGGCATTCCCTTTACTTTATAGAACTTTCCCTTTTCAAATAAATCCAAAAATTCCGACAGCTGGTCATTGGCAATAAAAATCTTCCCAACAATCGTATCGGTAAAGTCTGTAATATGAAAACTTACAATCGTACGCTCTCTTCGGATTTCTCGAAGTTCCATTTTAAGAATCTGCCCGCGGACAACAACCTGTCCGATCTCATCGACAATTTCTTCTAATGGCACAACTTCTCCATCACAATCCTTACCGTAAATAACATCTGGGTCCTTTGAGCGGCGTCTCTGACTAAATTCCTGTCTTCTTGCCCGCTCCTCAAAGAAATTCCCAGAATAGCTTCGTTGCGGTTTTTTCTCTTCTTTTGAGCCTTCTCCATCTTCCGCATCAGAATCTTTTTTCTCACTTTCCACCTTTTTGATCTGACTCATGACCATATCTACTTCCAGATTCAGCTTATGGTTTCTCGCCTTATAAAATGCCTGTTTTGCATCATCGGTAAAGTCAAATCCTACCTGAATTTCCTTTCCAAAGCGATGAGAAAAAAGATGTTCAAGATATTCTTTTAAAACACGGGATTTATCCCTTGCAAGGAAAGAATCTTCTAAAAGGATCGTCATGATGTTGCCTTCAAATCCCCACTCTCCATTCGAAAGAAGACTATACTCCACCCGGCCCATTTTTTTCACTTCATGAAGAATACTATTCCAGTAATCATTCGTTATGCTCTCTAACGTATAGGCTGAAGACAGTTCATACGTATCATCAAAAGAAATAAACACAGAAGTCTTTCCAAACAGCTCTTTTTTCATATCGTAGGCAACTTTATTCAATACTTTTCTTGGAATAATATGTTCACTTCTCAAATGAACAACCAGCTGTCTTGTCTGCTGTTTCATGACAACCTTCGAAACAATCGCATTGGACAAAACATACTTTAAATTATCTGGAACGGTATAGTCTGGAAATACTTCTATAAAAGTCTGTCCTTCAAGCATCTTCTTCTCCTTTCTTCCTCAATCGATTCAATATTGTGCAGGCTATAAATTTAAATATGCTCAGAGCGTATTTAAAAAATACCCTAAAGTGTGTTTCAAACACACTCTAATGTATCATATATTTTTATTTTCAGAATACACTTTAATAAATATGAATCGGAAGGACTGTTTTTTTTGAGTGCAAAAACAAAAATCGTTGTCGTAAAAGCAAAAGAACTTATTTATACTGCTCTTTTCGTCTGTTTAGGTATCATACTGATTCTTCTTCTAATCTTTATGTTTGCTCCAGAAGAAAAAAGCACCAAAACCAGCGCAGGTGTCTACACGCCCGGAGTCTATACTTCTACGATCACTCTTGGCGATAATACATTAGATGTGGCAGTTTCCGTTGATGCAGACCACATTACCTCCGTCAGTTTGAACCATCTTTCTGACAGTGTAAGTGCTATGTATCCGCTCCTCGAGCCATCTCTTGAAGAAATCAATGCGCAGCTTGAGCAGATTTCTTCAATTGATGACCTAAAACTAAATACAGAAAATAAATATACTGGCCTGATCTTACAGCAGGCTATCAAAAATGCACTTTCCAAAGCCAAATCTTAGAGCGTGTTTGAAAAATGCTTTCTGCAAGATGTGCGTCGCAATTTACGGTATATTTTCTATTACATAAAATACTGATATCACTCTTTTTAAAGCCCCAGTTTCTCTTTTAACTCATCTAATTCACTCATCCACACAGCAGAACTTGCATCACTTGGCATTCGCAAATCCCCTCTCGGTGAAACCGCAATAGAACCAACCTTGGGTCCATCCGGGAGGCAGGATCTCTTAAAATGCTGTGCAAAGAAACGCCAGCAGAACGTACGAAGCCATTTATAACAGGTTGCAACATCATATTCTTCTCCAAATGCCTGTCTGGTCAGACGGAAGATTTTCTCTGGATGGAATCCAAAACGAAGCATATAATATAAGAAGAAATCATGCAGTTCATAAGGGCCCACCAAATCTTCTGTTTTCTGGGAAATAACACCGTCTACCGGTGGAAGTAATTCAGGGCTTACCGGTGTATCTAAAATGTCAAGCAGTACCTCTTTTAATTCCTGTTCCTCGCTCGTATCCGCATAATAACGTACCAGATGTCTTACCAAAGTTTTTGGTACAGAACAGTTCACAGCATACATGGACATATGATCTCCATTATAGGTTGCCCAGCCAAGCGCCAGCTCTGACATATCTCCCGTTCCAATAACCATTCCATTTATCTGATTGGCAATATCCATCAAAATCTGTGTTCTCTCACGCGCCTGAGAATTCTCATATGTTACATTATGAATTTCCGGGTCATGTCCAATATCTGAAAAATGCTGCTCTACCGCTTTATTAATACGGATTTCACGCAGGCTTGCGCCAAGCTTCTTTGTGAGCGTTACTGCATTGGAGTACGTTCTGTCTGTTGTTCCAAAACAAGGCATTGTCACACAGACAATATTCTCTCTTGGAATCTTCAACATATCAAATGCTCTTGCCGTTACTAATACTGCAAGAGTGGAATCAAGGCCTCCACTGATTCCGACAACTGCCGACTGACAGTGGGTATGTGCCAGACGCTTTTTCAGACCCATTGCCTGAATGGTAAGAATCTCGTCACAACGCTTTTCTCTGTCAATCTTATTAGAAGGAATGAACGGTGTACGCTCAAAATAACGGCTGAGTTCTGTTCGTTCTTCTTTCAGCCGGAAATAAACTCTCTCATAATTTTTATCTGCGCCTTCTGTCACAAAAGTTGTCATTCTCCGTCGGTCTGCCTCTAATCTTTGCAAGTCAATCTCTGTCTCGATATAACTATTCTGGAATCTTCTTGATTCTTTCAAAATAGAACCATACTCTGCAATCATGTTATGTCCACTATACACTAAATCCTGTGTGGACTCTCCCTCACCGGCACAGGAATAAAGATAAGCGCATACCAGACGAGCAGACTGCTGGGATACAAGATTACGGCGGTAAGTATCTTTTGTCGTTGTCTCATCACTTGCTGACGGATTACAGATTACAGTTGCCCCTGCTAATGCATGATGGGTAGATGGTGGCAGTGGGCACCATAAATCCTCACAGATTTCACATCCAATCACCAATTCTTCCATGTTCTCACAGTAAAATAAAAGATTCATCCCAAAAGGTACATCCTTACCACCAAGACGAATCTTTCTTACTTCCTCTTCTCCCGGAGCAAAATGTCTTGCCTCATAAAATTCTGAATAGTTTGGCAGATAATGTTTTGGCACAACGCCTAATATTTTACCGCCCTGTACAAATACCGCACAGTTATAAAGCTTATGATTCACTGTTAATGGAAGACCTAAGACGATTACCATATCCTGTCCTTTTGTCTCCTCTAAAATAGCAAAAAGCTGATTCTTTGCCTCATCAAGTAACGTCTTTTGTAAAAAAAGATCATTACAAGTGTACGCAGTAAGAACAAGTTCCGGAAAAACTAAAAGCTTTACGCCATTCTTATCTGCCTTCTTTATTACTTCCATTACCTTTTCTTTATTGTGAATCGGATTGGCAACCTCTACATCAACAGATGCCACACCAACTTTTAAAAAGCCATCTTTCATAAAAACCTCCATAAAGCAAAATGGGAATCCTAAGTTCCTTAGTCTTCCCATTATTGTAATCAATTATTTATCTTTTGGCAACAAGCAGTACAAGGAAATTTTTGATTGCCCGCCACATGGGAAATCAAACGTTCTCTTATGACCTTCTTATTCCTAGAGCGTGTTTGAAAAATGCTCTAATATACAGTTATTCTTTTGTAGAAATCCGTAATAAATTACTCAAGGAAATCCTTAAGCTTTCTGCTTCTGCTTGGATGACGAAGTTTACGAAGTGCCTTCGCCTCAATCTGTCTGATACGCTCTCTTGTTACGTTAAATTCCTTACCAACTTCCTCAAGAGTTCTTGTCTTACCATCATCAAGTCCAAAACGAAGTTTAATAACGTTGCGCTCTCTTTCTGTAAGAGAAGCCATTGCCTCTTCAAGCTCTTCTTTAAGCATGGAAAAAGATGCAGAATCTACTGGAGAAAGAAGAGATTCATCCTCAATGAAATCACCTAACTGGCTGTCCTCTTCCTCACCGATTGGTGTATCTAAAGATACGGGATCTCTGGATGTCTTTAAAATCTCATCAATCTTGGCAACCGGCATATTCATCTTCTTTGCAATCTCTTCGTTGGTAGGTTCTCTTCCGAGTTCCTGAAGTAACATTCTTGAAGTACGAAGTGTCTTGTTGATTGTCTCTACCATATGTACTGGTACACGGATTGTCTTCGCTGTATCGGCGATACCTCTTGTGATTGCCTGACGAATCCACCAGGTAGAGTAGGTACTGAACTTATTACCCTTCTTATAATCAAACTTCTCAACGGCCTTCATCAGACCCATGTTACCTTCCTGAATAAGATCAAGGAAAGACATTCCTCTTCCAACATACTTCTTGGCAATACTTACTACAAGTCGGAGGTTTGCCTCAATAAGCTGCTTTCTCGCCTGCTCATCTCCCTTTTCGATACGCTGTGCCAGAAATACTTCCTCTTCTGCTGTAAGCAGAGGAATATTACCAATCTCTTTTAAATACATACGAACTGGATCTTCTAAGCTGACACCTTCAAGAATATCAGCATCATCAATGATCTCAACTTCTTCTGTATCATCATCTATAAAATTATCATCACCGTCATCTTCTTCGTTGGTATTTAAAACATCAACGCCCTGTTTTTCAAAATAATCAAGAATCCACTCAAACTTCTCCGGAGTTAACTCAATATTCTTAAATGCATCGTTAATCTCCTTATACTCTAACACATTTTTATTCTTATGTGCCTGTTTGAGAAGCTTCTCCATGATGTTCGAAAAGACTATTCTTATATCTTCCATTCTGTTCTCCCAACTCTAATTATAACTAAACTTTCTGACTGTTTCCTGATTCTCTCCAAATACTTTCAATATAAAAAAATAAAATCAAAAGCTAACGAAGAAAAAGAATCCTGCCCGGCAGAATTCTCCGACTGCGGACGGCTATTATCTACTGCCATCCTGCTTATATATCCGTCAAATCAGTCTGACTGCTGTGCCATATACTAAAACCTCAGCAGCTCCCTGCATTACTTCGCTAGAGGAATAACGCACACATACTACTGCATCTGCACCCATCTGCTCTGCGTTCCTTACCATCTTATCTGTTGCAAGCGTTCTGGCTTTCTCCATCATCTCCGTGTATGAAGTAAGCTCTCCACCCACTAACGTTTTTAAACTGTTCATGATATCCTTACCTGCATGAACTGTTTGGACAGAAGAACCTTCTACAATACCTAACGGCTCGATTTCTCTTCCTGCAATTCTTTCTGTAGTAACTAATAGCATAGCTCCACCTCCATTGCGAGTAGCGCACTCAACCTATTATAATCTCATGTTATCAATAGAATACTCCAAAAAGAAAGCTTTGTCAACAAAAAGTGAGGGGAACAGACGAAAATCTTTGAAAACTACAATTTTCAGATTTCAAAAAGAAGAATTTCTTCCAATAGTTCATCGCCTTGTAGTTTTCAAACCTTTTCTGACTTCTGCAATGCCCTTTTTGTGGCAAAGCAGATGGGGAAGTTCGGGGTTGCAATCTATAGTTAGTACTACTTTTCTGTATACTTTTTTGAGCAATCCGACAGTCACTTTCTCTATAGCGGCATCTTCCCAGCCAAAGCACAACCCTCAGTAAGATAAACAGACCATATTTATGGCCTCGGAGCAAAGGTTGGATGCGAGCGCATAAGCGAACATTCAACCTGCAGCGACTAAAGTCACAAATATAGCGTATTGTCTCTCTTTGGGAGTGTCTCCCTTGCCTGCGGCAAATCACAATTTACTCGCCCTCATTATTGAATTTTTCCCATGTTTCTTTTGTATGGAATCCAATGCTGCATCGAGCTTTGACATTTTTTCCCGTTTTTCATGTGAGGAGGCAGTTTCAGTGAAAAGTTGTATCTGTTCGATTTTGTCGAGGGTGAGTTTGCCGCCTCGTACTCCAAGAAGCCGGATTGGGGTGCCATCCCAGAGTTCTTTAAAAAGTTTTACACTGATTTGATAAAAGTCGTCAGTAGTATTTGTAGAGTAATCAAGGACTGTCTGGTGGGATTTCCTGCGAAAATGGCTGTCCTTGAGTTCTACTTCAATAACTTGTGCGTAAACCTGATCTTCACGAAGTCGCTTAGTGACGGTTTCGCAGAGTTCTAATAAGACAGGTTTCGCCTCAGAAAGCGAAGTGAGGTCTTTGCTTAAAGTAGTGGAATTCCCATAGCCTTTTGGAACATCAGGAGATTCTTTAACAGGAGAATTGTCTCTGCCGTTTGCATAGTTCCACAAAGTAACTCCTTGAGAATTTAAGTGTGCCTTTAAAAAGTCAGGGTTGCTTTTGGCAATGTCACCAATAGTATAGATACCGAGCTGATTTAACTTTTGTGCGGCAGCTCTTCCGGTAAAAAAGAGAGTGCGAACAGGAAGATGCCACATTTTTTTTTCTATTTCAGATGGAAACAAAGTGTGGATTTTGTCTGGTTTTTCAAAATCAGAAGCCATTTTTGCAAGAAGTTTATTTGAAGAAATGCCGATATTTACGGTAAAATCTAAAGTTTCTCTAATATCGGTCTGAATCTTTTCGGCAGCTTCAAGCGGAGTAGAGTAGAAGTAGTGAAGTCCGCTCATATCAAGGTAAGCTTCATCAATAGAAACCTGTTCTACCACAGGAGCATATTTCTTTAAAATAGTGATGAAAGCTTTGGAATATTTGTGATAAAGAGGGAAATTCGGTTGAAAACTTTGTAAAGTAGGACATTTCGTCAGAGCATCGGTAACCGGTTCTCCCGTATGAATACGAAAACGTTTAGCAGGAAGCGACTTGGCAAGAACAACTCCTTTGCGCAAAGAAGTATCGCCACCGATGATCGATGGGATTGTTCGGATATCTGTAGAAGCACCATTTTTAAGCTGGTGGACAGCCTCCCAGCTTAAATAGGCACTATTTACGTCAACGTGAAAAATGAGTCTTTCTTTCATAAGTGAAAATCCTTTGTATTGTAATAATTAGTTTTCTGTCTTTGGCGGGGGGAATAAATATTATGTTCCAGTATGTCTCTATTTTAACTACCATGAGAATGATGCTAAAAGATGTATATGCTATTTACATTTCAATATATTTCCTGTCTCATTCCGTCATTAATGGTATTCCTATTTTGGTTGCTATCTCTCTTAACTTTTCTAATGTATAGCCTGTATACTTTTCTATTTTTTCAATCGGTTCTCTTTCCTGTATCATCATCTGCGCCATAGATAGAGTTCTTTCCTCTTTTCCTAATTCTATGCCTTGTTTTATACCTTGTTTAATTCCCTGCTCTACAAGAGCCTTGCTTAAATTACACATCTCCTGCACCTCGCTTTCAAATTCTACTGTCATCGCTATCTCAAATTCATCATTTAGTCTCTGCTTTTTCTCTTCTGGTGTTGTCGTCGCAGAGAACAATACATTCAGTAAATCTAGTATCTCTAAATCACTACTCTTATCTGCATCTCCCAGATTGAGAACTACTACCTCCATCAAATCATAATTCTCCTCTTTTGTATAGGATTCTCCGTAAATTATATCCTCTACCGTGTGATATTTAAAAATTCCATTCTTTCGTTTTTTCGCCGGATCTGGACAAATCCATATGCTGTAGACTTTTTCTAGCTTCTCATAATGTTCATTTGTAAATACAGTTCCATATTGTTCGGAAACCATTCTTCCACAGTAATAAAATCCTCTCTTTACAATTGGGTATCCTGGCGTATCATCTAACTGTATTTCGAGGTTAAGGATCAAACGAACTATTTCGTTACTCTTTGGCAGAAAGGCCGGAAGACGAATATCATAATATATTGTATGTTCCTGAATCGAGTTGGATTCCGTATTCATGCCTTCCACTCTTTTGTCTCCATCCAGTTTGTCATTCTTATCTAATTCATCCTGATGTACTGCATAGGTTGATACCTCGGCTTCTTCTTTTAAGCAGTTATCACAGATATACTGCACTCCGTATTGTGAAAATTCTTTTGTACAGGATTTTAAAATCCACGCTATGATTGCCTTATAGCTCAGCAACTTCTTTGCACATTCATCGTATTTTGCACGATTTCCTGCTATGTCAATTGCCTGCGCTAAACCTGTCTGACGAATCATCGAAACACCTCCAAATTCACACATCACCATCTTGCTTCTCATGCTATTACTTTATTTATAAAGAAAGACTGCATTTCTAAGCCAGCCTTGAAACAAAGGGAATGGAATTTCGATTATATTATCACATATTTTTCTATTTTTGTTGTTTTTCTGATGAATTATGCTGATTTCGTGATAATAATATGATAATTCAAATTGTTTGGTGTTATCTTCCACTATGTTTCTATTTTAATTTAATGATTCCATGGATGATTTCTTACATAACGGTATTTACATTCACTATGATAGGGATAATTGTTATGGAACAGCGGTTTGAAATATTTAGATAATTCTAATAAACTCAAACTGCCTTCTCAAACGTAGGGTGCCCGGTCTGCTTTTTCTTTACATTCCAATTTGGTTCTACTTTAATACTTATAACGCCTTATTTGAAACCGACTCCTTAGATTTTATATTCCAATTTGGTTCTATTTTAATGCAGTTAAAGAGATAATGTACAGTCCTTTCCAAATTTACTCTCCATTCTCACATATTTAAAACAGAATCCAAATAACTATATTGCTAATGTATTTTTTACTTCTCTACATTATATAACCAATATACTATCTACAGCACAAAAAAACATTCTTTATTATTTACAAAACATTTTTCTGCTCCCATTGTTCCAAATATTCCAATACATTTTCTTCATGACTGTTATAATCAAAATCAGAGCTAAATTTTCCGTTTTTATCAAATTTTAACGTTATCGCGTACCAAGAGGACTCAACTAATTCCATCCTTTCTTTTTGAAATATATCATTAAGTGCTTTGTACGTTTTAATAACCTGCGGCTTAGATATGCCTTTCATTTTCATTACATTTATATAGTTATTATTCGACTCTTTTGAATAACATCTCATACTGTAGCTTCCAGAAGTATATTCTGCCATAAAAATAGCATTCTCCCATCCAGAAGGTAAAATATTTAGTAGCTCATTAAAAATATCCTGAAAATCTAAATTCATGTTAATTCTCCTTTTTATTTGGGAAGATACGCATATCCTCTACTCCATTAATAGAATATGTAACTAAAATATCTGTTGGCCTGTGTGAGTCACCTTCGTAAATCGGCTCTATTTTAACCTTTACAGTTTCCCCATCTTTCACTTTTTCTGCCAGCGTATTTTCAAAATTTTTGAAATCACGTCTATTGATATCTGCATCTTGGGGAATCATATTCTCTAGGCCATTTGGGCCATCAAACTGATCACCTATAAGGTGTCCTCTGTCATCTCCTTCTTTTTGATCTCCTTTCCCAATATCCTCTATAGAATCCCGGATTGGAAGTCTTCCCTCTCTGTCTTTCATATGCAAGACACCTTCGACAGAAGCTATTCTGCCTTCGGCATCCGTTGTATATGTATATCCATTAAGCTCATAATTATTATTAGGAATCAATGAATTCTCAATTCTATACACATTTCCATTATCATCCATATATTTTTTTCGATTATCAATCACTTCTATATTTGAATAATACAATTCTGCGCCAATTTTTTCTATATTTTCACTGATTTTATTTGAATCAATTTTAGAGTTAAAAAGTTGGCTCCAGAAACTATCACATATATCCTTTCCTAATGAGTTCTCTGCTTTAATTTCATTAAATCCATTGAGTTCTTTTTTAGAAATTTCACTTGCTACTACTTCTGCTATTTTTGTATGTTCTAATCCTATCATTATACAATCCCCCTTCCTTTTATATAGAGTTCTGTAAAATGATTATAAATTTCTTCATATTCAGCATCTCTTTGAACTTTTTCTGCTATAATTAATCCCAGAACCAAATTAATCTGCTCTGTTTCAAATGATTGTACAGATGGAGAAAGTGAATTGATTACGTTTCTCAGCCACGGTTTCATTTCTGTACATTCCTTTGCATTCTCTATTGCTTTTTCTGCATGTAAAAAGTCAAAAAGTAATTTTTGTAATGGCTTAAATAAGTCTGTCGAATCAGAAAGAATATATTCCATAAAATCACATTTTACGGGCGTTTCTAATTTAGAATGAATTACTTTATCTTTTAACTTTTTAATATCTACTCTGTCATTTTTACGATAAAGTTCATTATTCATTATGCAATTAAGCAATTCTTTCTCCACAGAAATCTTCTTTAAGGAATCATTTTCTTCGTTTGACTGCTCATACTCTTCCATCCAGTCATATTCTCTCTCGTATTTGTCTACCTGACAAAGTACAGGTTCTAACCAGTCACTTTGCATAATCGCAGCCACACCATTATCTAATTTCGCAAGTTCTACAATTTGTTCGTCATTTAATCCTGCTGCGCGACCAACTAGCTCCCTGTCTTCATAATCTGGTAATCTGAGAATTATCTTGGTATTCGTATTACGAATTACAGACATATCTAAAAGCCCCGGAGATTGATCTGCAATAATAAAGCCCTCTCCATATGTCCTCATCTCCGCAATAGAATTTGCTAACATTTCCACAGATTTTCCAAGTAAATCGCCTGACTCACTTGATTGTTCTGAGGAAGTTCGTTTTAATAAATTGTGAGCTTCTTCAAGAACAGTAACATGTTTCAAATGCTGATTCGCTTCAGAAGCTCCCATTCTGTATTCCTGCAGTTTCAAAACAAGAAGTCCCATAATCAATGACTTGGTTTCTGTGGAACCAATTCTGCTTAAATCTACTATGACATTCGTATCAAACAGCTCCTCCATGCTAATTTCATCTGCATTAAAAATCAGGCCATTTATTCCAGTTGTTAATGAACGAAGACGGGTAACTAACGCACCTGTGTAATCTCCTTTATTGTCAGCAGAATACTCACTTTCTTCCAAGACTTCTCTTATCTGCTCATATACATCCTTAAAAGTAGGGAATAGATTATCATCATACTTATTTTCTGACATTTCCATATCCCATCCAGCTTTTTCATATGCTCTTTCTATCGCATCTTTTAAAATAGCTGGCATTGCTGCATACATTGGCCAGCATACATTAAAGATTTCAACTAAGCGGTCCAAGTGTTCAAGGACATGGACTTCTTTAGGAAAACTAAATGGATTAATCTGGAGCATCTCTGTTTCTTTTACTTTCGGATTTGTTCCGTAAACTGTTACATCACTCTTCCCGCCAAATGCCGTTATATCTTTATATTCGCCCTTCGCGGGCTCTACTACAAGGAACTTTACATCCTGTTCATTTAACTGTTCTAACATTTTATAAATTGTGTTGGACTTTCCTGCTCCAGTTGAACCTGTAATAAAGGTATGTGCCGTCAGTCCCGCTACATTTAACTTTACTTCTGATTTTTTCTCCACCTGTCCCATGTGATAAATCTTTCCTATATTGATTTTTCTGCCATCACCTACAGAAAAAACTCTCTTTTCTGTTACATTACGACCAAATTCCGCATGTTCCATAACAGGCAAGCCATAGACGGAACGAGTAGGTAATCCTAAATGTAATGGCAATTCCAGACCACTAACTATCGTTCCTGGCGTATAGGTCATAAATTCTTCTCTCTCCGCAGTAATCGGAACTGCGAAAATCGGATGAGTAAAACGACGAAGATATTCTTTCATAATATCTATTTTCGGTGCAACATCCTCATCTAATCCATTCCAGAAATTAATCGCTCCACTCTCCACTGAAGAACCTTCTCCAATCATAAGTGCATGGTATGTATTTGCTGCAAGAAGGCTACTCTCCTGCTTGCCAGACATAAAATATGCCCCACAGGAATATGCTCCATAATCTTCACATTCCCTTGTTCTTTTTAATTGTTCTTCTAAACGCTGCAACATTTCCTGAATCGGTTTATTGACATTTTCAATCTGAAGAGTTTTCCCCTGACCTTTTGTATCTGTTTTCCCCTGTGTTCTCGTTTTTGAAATTGTATTGGTTTCTGAATGTGTCGTTCCATCTGATGTAGTTTTAGAATATCCTGCATTAATTCCACCACTTAGCCCCATCGTTTTTCCTATAGTATGTACAGTACTCTCTGCTATAGAAAAACCCTCGGCTCCTTTTTCCATTGCTCCTCCAACTACCTTTGCACCCACTCCAACCGCTGCAAGAGGAGCTACTATTGGAAATGCTGTACCAACTACAGTAAGTACTGAACCCGCCATTGAAATAGCTCTTCCTGCTAGCGCTACCTTGTTCGGCTTGGTTATTGTCGTGCTGTGTGAAACTTCGGAATTTCTCGATGCATTTGCACCTATATTAATTCCCAGACTTTTTGTATGAGACTGTGTATGACTTGTCCCATCTGTAATAGATTGTGACATACCTTTACTAAGACTTTCTGTAACAGCTCTGCTCATATTTTCATTATAGGACCAAACACTTTTTTCAAAAGAAGATAAAGAACTATATAATTCTTCATAACCACTCCGGATATCACTTTGCTCCCTTGTTGTCAACGGTTCTGCTATAAAGATTGCCGTATAGGTATTTCCACGCATGGCATCAATAAAACGTTCTAATCCTTGAATAAACGATTTATTCTCTGTTTTTGACTTATCTCTGGCAGCCGCCACACAAGATACAGAAGAAATATATTTTACCGAGTTTCCAAATATATCATCTACTAACTCAGGCATATCTTTCTGCGCTGGAACATCATGAAACTTCGTCCCAGGGAAGTTGCTTTTCATTCCATTCTTTAAAGTTTTAAAAGATGTGCTAAGTTTTCTTTTTGCTTCTGCATCTTCTCCGCTATTTCTAACGCCCACATAAATCTTTGCAGGGGCATCTATCCTCGCAACATCAACCATAACAATCAAGTTACAACCAAGAGACATACTTGCATGATATACGGTAGATAACTTTTGAAGTAAATCCTCTCCTTTTTTGCATGATAACTCTTCTAACTGAAAAAATCTGGTACAATCTTCTATCTGTTCATCCAATAATATTTGTGGAGGCTGTACTGCTGCATATTCCTGTAATTGTGGCAGATATCTCTTATATACCGTATGCTGTGCCAAAGATAACGCCGTATTTAATTCACTATAGCTTCTGGTATCTAATGTATTTTCCATTTATATTCTCCTTCCTCTCTTACTAATAATTCTCAATCTCTTTTATACGTTTTTTTGCTTTCTCACTTCCTAGGGCCGCTGCCTTACGGTAATATTTCATCATTTCTTTTCCTTCATCAGTAGTTTTCAAAAACTTCTCTACTTTAACTGATTTAATTACCGCATTTTCCGCAAGTGCTACCGGTACAGTTACAACAGCCCCCAAACCAGCCAACAAAGAGCTTCCAACTAATGCCTTTTTTCTTCTTTCACCATGCTCGTCCATCATAGCATAATGTCCATCTGCTATATCTAAACACGCCTCTATACACGGATTCTTATTATCTGCTGCTTTCTTTATCCACGCTTCAGCAATTCTATATCTAGCACCAATATCCGAATTGCCAGAGTAATGCCTATATGCGTTTCCATATCTATATTGTGCTTCGGAATATCCCTGATCCCTTGCTTTTTTATACCACTCTAATGCTTTTTCTTCATTTTTTTTAATATACAATTTATTAAAAGCACAGAATATATCATAACATTTACCCAGTTCACATTGTGCTTCGGCATCTCCCTGTTCTGCTGCTTTCTTATACCATTCTATCGCTGTATTCTTATCTGCTTCCACACCCAGCCCATCTTTATAACATCTTCCCAAATAGCATTGTGCCTGCGCGTCACCTTGTTCGGCTGCTTTCTCTGCCCATTCAAATGCCTGAGTCAAATCCTTTTTTAACCCTTTTCCACTTCCATAGCAGTTTTTCATCTTTATTTGTGCATCTACATGTCCTTGTTCTGCTGCTTTTTTATACCACTCTATTGCCAGTTTTATATCATTTCTGTCACATTCATAATACCGTCCAATAGCATATTCAGAATCAGCGTCCCCTTGTTCGGCTGCCTTCCTATACCATTTAAGAGCCTCCTCTTCATTTTTTTCTATTCCTTTTCCCTCCATATAAAACTCTGCTATATTTGCCTGTCCTGCTACATCTCCTTTCTGTGCAGCTTGAATATAGTATGCAAAACTCTTTCCATAATTTATACTTAAATTCATATTTCCAAATTTATAATCGTATCCCAATTCTGTAAGAGCTTCTGTTAATCTCTGATCTGCTGCCTTTTCATACCATTTTACCGCTTCTTTATAATCAATCTTTACCCCATTTCCATATTGATATGCTTCTGCTACTCCATACTCTGCATCGGCATGTCCCTGTTTTGCTGCCATCATTCCCCATTTAAAGGCTTCTTCATAATTTTCCTCTACATAAATCCCCTCATAAAAAATAGTATATAAACCATATTGTGCATCAGCATTTCCCTTGTTTGCTGCCAGTTCATAATACTTTATGGTCTGTGCTATTGCTTCCTCTTCTGACAAACTAAAATCTGCCTTACTTTCTCCTTCACAATAAGCATAGTAATATTCTCCTACTTTAAACTGTGCTTCTTCTAATTCACCAAAGTCCGCTGCCTGTAAATAATCTTTAAATGCTTCATTATACAGACCTCTATGTTCTTTCCTTTTTGCCTCTTGCAGATTCTCTTTAGCGACGGTCTCCTTACTTATTTCGTTATTTCCAAATCCTCTTTTCGAAATACATTCTTCAAATATATATTTACTTTCCTGTGGTCCATGAAATTCAAAACTCAAGTCCACACTATTATCGTCCAACATTTTTCGAATCTCTGTTATCAAACCTTCCCAACCATTTCTATCTTCTGTTCCAGAAAACCAGCTTGGAATTGGCATATTCTTAATCGCTGAAATATCTTTCATTTTTATTCCATCTACAGAGATAGATTCCAACTTATCTGAATAGATAACAACTACTCGTATTACCGCTTGATTTTCTGAATTTTTTTTATTATTTGATTTGTCTTCCTCTATTTTCTCTTCTTCCAACTCACCAAATAAATCTGAAAAATACTCTTCCTGTGTTTCTTCTTCAGCTATATATACCGTTATTCCTTCCTGCAATCCCATCTGCTCACAGTTTTTTTCTACAACAAGAAGACCTACATTTTTACCTTTTCCAGCTTTCTCAATTCTTTTTCTTGTATCATTGTCTGCTATTCCTTTGATTTCTAATTCTTGTTTTCCATCAACTCCTCCAAACTCAATTTTATCTCCTACCGTAATCTCTCCCTTTTCTATCTTTCCGCTAAGTACACTGCCTACTTTTATCACATTGATTTTTGAAATTGTCATTTTAAATTTCATTTGATTGTCCTTCATATTAATTTTTCTCCTCCTATCTATAAATATCTTTTAATATTCTTGTTACTTTTTATTGGTATCTCCGTTTATCTAAAAGTATTTTTGTCAATATCTGAAAATACTCTATTTATCTAAATCCGTAATACTTTAATCCTTTTTTTGCACTCGTATTTCCCCATTCTACCGCTTTCTTAAACCATTTAACGGCTTCTTGTCTGTTTCTTCTTTCCACCCTATAATATTCTCCTAATGAATTGCAGTATTCCCCTAATGCTTCTTTCAGTTCTGTATCATTCTGCTGTACTGCTTTTTCATACCATCGTATACTTTCTCTGTCATCTTTCTTTACGCCTTTTCCTTCTAAATAGAATAATGCGACTTCTATCTGCTTTTCTCCGTCACCTTTTAGTGCTTCTTCTGTGTAATAATCCAGTACTTTTTTATACCATTTTGCGGCTTCTTGTTCATCCTTCTCTACTCCTTTTCCTTCCATATAAAGTTCCGCTATCTGTTCCTGACTATAAAGGTCTCCTTCCATAGCCTCAGTCATATAAGAAATAAATGCTTTTCGATACCATTTTTCAGCCTCTTTTTGATTTTTTCTTACGCCTTCTCCCTCCATATAAAATTCTGCTATTCTTGTTTGACTAAAAGCATCTCCTTGTTTTGCTGCTTCCATATAATAATAAAAAGACTTTTCATCACTTGGACACAAATGCAAATCCCCTGTTCTATAGGCAAAACCCAACTCTCGGATTGCTTCTTTGCAACCTTGTTCAGCCGCTTTTTCATACCATTTGACGGCTTCTTCATAATCTGCTTCTACCCCTGTTCCAAACTCATATGCATGAGCAATAGAACATTCTGCCTCTGCATTTCCCTGCTGCGCAGCCATCTTTACCCATTTAAAAGCTTCTTTATCGTTTTCCTCTACATATTCCCCTACATAAAAAATCTCATATAAATCTATCTGTGCATTTACATTTCCCTGATTTGCTGCCATTTCATAATAGCTTATTGCATTTGATATTCCTTCTTCTATCGTCAAATTAAAATCTATTTTCCCCTCTCCCTTACAAAAAGCATAATAATATTCTCCTACTTTGTATTGGGCCTTATCCAGTTCACCATGTTCTGCTGCTTTTAAATAATAATCAAAAGCTCTTTGATATAATCCTCTATGCTCTGCCTTTTCTGCCTCTGCAAAATTACTCTTTGCTATAGCATCTTTACTCATTCCGTCTGCACTGCACCCGTATCCTAATTCAGAAATACACTTTTCAAATATATATTTACTTTCCTGTGGTCCATTAAATTCAAAATTTAAATCCACATCATAGTCATCTATCATTTCACGAATTTCTTCTATCAAACCTCTCCATCCATTTCTATCTTGCTTTCCATCAAACCAATTCGGAATAGGAATATTTTGAATAGAAAAAATATCTTCCATATAGGTTCCATCTACTGAAATTGACTCTAATTTATCTGAATAAACAATAACGACCCTTATTGCATTTTCATTTTGAGGAATACTTTTCTCCTGCAATTCAACACTTTTTTCTGTGACATTTTCTGTTTGATCCATATCTCCAAATAATTCTGAGAAAAATTCTTCCTCTGATGTTTCCTGTGGTATATATACAGTCATTCCCTCTTGTAATCCTATATTCTCACATTGTTTTTCTTTTACTAATAATCCCACATTTTGATTTTTCTCTGCTTTATTCACTCTTTTTTTCTTATCGTTATCTGCTATTCCGATAACTTCTAATTTATTATTTTCATTTTGAGTTTCAAATACTATCTCGTCCCCTACCTTAATCTTTCCTGTTGCAATCTTTCCACTAAGTACGCTACCAATTTTTATTGTAGTAACCTTTGAAATTGTCATTTTAAAATTCACGTTATTTTTCATAATAAATTTCCCTTCTCTTGATATGTAAAAAGATTCTTATATGCTTATATGCTTCTATTCTTACTAATTTCTCTCATTATTTATTATTTTATGGTTTACCATGAATATCCTAAACTTTCCAATTTTTCTTGGGCTTCATTACTTCCAAGTCTAGCTGCTCTTTGATAATACTTAATCATTTCTTTACCCTCATCCGATTTCAAGAAGTGAGATTTCGATAATTTTCTTGATGCAATTGCGCTGGCTATTGCCACTGGTATAGTAATCGTATTTGCTACTGGTATTAATATAGAACTACCAAATAATATAGCATTTCTTGCTCCAAAAAGTTCATCCATTTCTCCATAATAACCATTTGCTATTTTTAAACAAGCATCAATGGATGGCCGCGGATTATCTGCTGCTTTTTTTACCCATTGTCGACCTATTTCAAAATTTTCTCTATCTGCTTCCACTCTTTCTTTTGCTTCCATATTCATTATCTCTGGATCAAAAAATCTTTTTCTCCAATAATTACATCCATAATAATATTCTCCTTCTGCATATCCCTGCTCTGCGGACTTTCCATACCACTCCAATGCCTCTTTTCCCTGTTTATTTTTGTCATAACATCTTCCCAGACAACATTGAACTTCTGGATTCCCGTGTTCAGCAGGTTTCTGATACCATTTTATTGCCATTTCCCAGTTTTCAAGGCTCTCATAATATTTTCCCAAATAGTATTGTGCTTCTGCATGACCTCGTTCTGCCGCTTTTACATACCATTTTGATGCCTGGTATCTATCACTTGGTAAACCTAGTCCTATTTCGTAACATCTCCCCAATTCATACTGTGCCTCCATATATCCTTGTTCTGCCGCTTTTCTGTAATATTCTACAGCCTTTACAAAGTCTCGGCATACACCTTCATCATTTTTATAACACTCCCCCATATAATATTGTGCTCTTGCTACACCTTTTTTTGCGGCTTCATTAAACCAGTAAAAAGCCCGTTGTGTATTTCTTTCTACTCCTAATCCTTCTTTATAACACTCTCCTACATTAGTTTGAGCTTCTGCATATCCTTGTCTAGCTGCTTTCTCAAACCATCCGAAGGCTAACTTCTTTCCAAATTTACTTTCATCTCTACAATATATTCCCAAATCATTTTGTGCTTCTGCATATCCTTGCTCCGCAGATTCTTTTAGCCACTTAATTGCTTCCTGATTATCTTTTTCAATTATTTCACCATTTGAATAAATTTCAAAAAGTTTATATTGTGCTTCTACATGTTGATTTCTGGCAGCTATCTTATAATATTTTAAACTTTCCTTTAAAAGTTCTTCTTCTTTCTCTTCTTCTTGATTCAAATATTCTTTATAATAATAATCTGCCAAAAAATACTGGAACTCTTTATTATTTTCATATTTCGCTATTATTTTATATTGTCGCAAGCCTTCTTTGTTTTTTCCACTATCCCAAGCCTTTTTAGCAACTATTTTATTTGCTTTCATATCTGATTCCGGATTTTTTACTTCTTCTTTATAAACTATACCTTCTCTTTGAATGCATTCTTTAAATACTTCTTCGCTATCTTTGTCTCCATAAAACACAAATTCCAAATCTTCCTTACTGCATCCTGCGGTGTCTAAAATTACTTTTATAAATCCATCCCATCCATCTCGACCTTTACATTCCGGAAACCATTCTGGTATCGGTCTATTTTTTATATATTCAATATCTTCAATATAATCCTCATCAATAGCTAACGATATTAATTTTTCTTTCTTATCATCATATATAACTATTACTTTTTTCATATATTTACATCCTCATCTAAATTTCATTTAAATAATAGTCCAATATTTTTTTAAAATATTGGACTATTATTATTCCTTTTATTTTTCCAGACAAGCTTTATATTATCTTTTTTCTTTCCATGCCTGCTTTGATATTTCATCTAGTTTTTCTTTGCTTATACCAGTCTTAAGATATCTTGCCTCTTCCCTAACTCCCTCTCCATCATTTAAAAACAAATCAAGTGCTATATCTAATAACAATCCTCCTATACTTTCTGTTGCATTTTCCTTTTTCTTCTTTTTTCCAAACATCTTTTGTTCCTCCTTTATAAAAATTATTTATATTTAATTATCTACCCTACAACCTCCACAGCATCCCCCTGCCCCCGAATCCATCTCTCAATCCCCTTCCCAAACACCTCCGCTCTTACCGTATACACGCCATCCTCATATTTTTCAATCTCCGCGGTAGGCAGACGATCTTTTACTGCTTCGATGGATGATCCTTTGTATTTAAAGCGGACGGTCTGGAGCTTGCCGCCGTACATGAACTGGACGCGTTTGCGGAACTCGCCTTCTTCAAAACGGCTGCCGTAAGGGATGCGGAAGTGGCTGTCGTCAAAGACTTTCAGGCTTTTGATGCGGTCTATTCGGTAGATGGTTGGGTATGAATCGTTGGCCACCTCGAAGTTCGCACGTAGTTCTTCGTCGTCGATAAAGGCAGTGAGGTAGAAATAGAATTCGGAGAACATGATTGCTACGGGTTTCAGTCTCCGTTTTTTTATCTCGTTGTCGCTTCGTCTGTATTCGATTTCGATATAGTAATGGTTCTGGATTGCCTGGCCGATGTCCCACATTTTGTCCAGGAAACGTGTTTTGTGCTGGAGTTCGACGTAGTTCGCTTCTTCGTTTTTGATGAGTTGTTCTACTTGTGGCTGGTCGTTTTTATCGACAGCGGCATGGATGAGCTTATCGATGATTTCTGACATTTCTTCTTTGACAAAGGCTCTGCTATCTAAGAGAATTTTGCATATTGCTAATATTTGCTGTGGGGATAGTTTATAGACGTTTTCATATTGAAGCCGGTAACCATCGGCATTTTTATCGTATATGACAGAGTTGAAGACACCGGTATTTAGTTCGTCTCGTTCTAAAAAGTCGGTGATGTCTTTAATGTCTCGCTGAATGCTTCGTGGATGGACGTTATAACGTGCTGCTATTTCCTGTTTGTTCACTGTTTTTCCATCCATAAGTTTTGTATAAATTCCCAGAATTCTCTGGATTTTGTCGTTTTTTATCTCTTCGGTTCGTTTTGTGACCATTTTCTGATAATTTCCCCTCTAATACTTATTTTTCAATTTATTTCTCCAAAAAAATTATACCATATTGGATTTTTTAGTGCAATCTGCTTTTATAGTTTGTTTTTCAGTTTTTCTGCTTAAGATATAATTAAAAATGAAATATTTTACCATTATTCAATTGTGAATCATATGGTTAATTTTTTTGAATTATTTGAAATATAGAAAGGGAGAACAGAATGTCTATCATGCTGCCGGAAATTGATTTTGAAAGAATTGGACAACGTGTGAAACAGGCTAGGATTGATAAAGGATATACGCAAGCAGAACTCGGTGAGGTTATCGGCTGTTCCAATAATCATATGAGTCATATCGAGACTGGCCAGACTAAGGTTTCTCTGTCTCTTCTTTTAAAGCTTGCTTATGCTCTTGATATGGATCTGAACTTTTTTCTGATGGATACCCCTTATGTTGAAAAGGATCGCATGATTGATTCAGAAATTGCGAATAAGCTTTCTCAATGTTCCCCTTCCACACTGTTGTCTGTGAATAAGATTATTGATGTTCTTCTTGAACAGCAGGAGCGTGAAAAAGATTCCATTTCCTATTAAGAAGTTTTTAGAAATTCATTTGTGATATAATATCAGCTTAATATTCTATCCACATGAATAATATTATATGGCACCAGGTACCATTCATATTATTTATAATATCGGATACTATTAATATCACCTTTCATATTGATAGTATCAAAATGTGCCTACTGGTTATCAGCTTTTTTCCTGCCTGTCCATGATACTTTTTATGAGCTGGCTGATTCTTCGTTCGGTATATCCCAGTTCTTTTGCCAGCTCGGAACCGGTCATATCCCACATGTGTTCTTTTACATAATGCATAATGTAGTTTTCGGTATAGAGCTTTTTCGGAAAGGAAATCTGATGTCCTCTGTATAGGGCATAGATTTCTTTCATTATTTTTTCCCCAAATTCTAAATAAAGCTCATTATATACCGGGCGGTATCTGCTGATAGTTTTGACAGATTGTTCAAACTGTTCCGACTCCATATCACGGCTTTCTTTCATGTGCCGTCTTACGATACGTTCGGTGCATTCGAGTTCATCTGCCATTACTGCTGGAGACTTTTCCGTTTTATTTTTCTGCACATAATAATTGATATATTCTTCTGTGTACAACTTTTTCGGAAAGGAAATCTGCCGTCCTGCATATGCTCTATGTATTTTTGTTGTTATTTCTTCCCCAAATTCAGAAAATAAGGAACCGTATATAGAACGGTAACTGTCTGGGTTGCTCTCGTTAAATATTGCCATTTTTTCGTGTTGTCCTGTTTTACATTTTTTCTTTTCAGCTATATCTCCCACATGCCACATGAACATTCTCTTCCACCTTTCTTTCCATTATTATACGGATTCAGGCAGACAGAAAATGTCTATCCATATCTTTTTTATAGTTTTCTGACATTTTTACGAGTTCACCAGCCGGAGAATATTTTATTGTTTTTTAATATACTCTTTTTTATTATAGCTTTTTATAAATTCAATTACTACTCACAGATTTCTTGGAAATTTTCCTTATTTTTCTGTTTCATATCTCATTTTCTGAAAACCACAGTCTTCTGGAAAATTCTCCAATCCTCCAGAGCGTGTTTGAAAAATGCTCTAGCATGATTTTTTACTTTAACAGCCAAAGACAGCCCGCTGGGAATAAAATAAACCATATGTGTGGTTTCGGAGTTGCGAGGGTATACTATGATATTACTTCTCACAACGGCAAAAATCACACATATGGCTTATTTTATTCTCAGCGGGCATCTTTCTTGCCTGCGGCAAAAAGAAATATGAAAAAATTATGTCCTGAATTCTGATTTGTGAGGCTGCAAGGCAGACGAACTCCTGAAGCGAAATAAAGCCCACAGAGAATATAATATTCTCTGTGGGCGTCTCTCCTGCTACGCAAACCAGAAGTTATTCAATAATTGTTCCGGTTTTCTCCAGATAGCCTTCTAAAGCTTTATCAATTGATGTAATAATTACCTTTCTTCCATTGCCTTTTTCAAGGAAAGAAACACCTGCTTCAATCTTTGGAAGCATTGTATTTGGCTCGAACTGACCTTCATCGATGTATTTCTGTGCTTCTGCTACAGTAATATGCTCTAATGGAGATTCCTGTTCTGTATTGTAACCAACACAGACATTCTCTACACTTGTTAAAACCATGAATACGTCTGCATTCAACAGTTCTGCCATTCTTCCACTGGCATAGTCTTTCTCGATAACTGCGCTGGCACCATGAAGTTCTACTCCCTGTGCTAACACTGGAATTCCGCCACCGCCGCAGGCGATAACTACCTGTCCCTGGTCAGAAAGCGCTTTGATAGAATCAATCTCGATAATTCCCTGTGGCTTTGGAGCTGCTACAATTCTTCGATAGCCGCCCTCTACTTCTGTAACATAGTTTCCATGTTTTTCTTCCTGCTCTGCTTCTTCTTTCGAAAGAAGTCTTCCGATAACTTTAACTGGCTCATTAAATGCATCATCATAAGGGTCTACCATTACCTGTGTGATAATTGTACATACTGGGCGATATACTCCTCTTTTTAAGAGTTCGGCACGAATCGCATTCTGTAAATCGTATCCAACATATCCCTGACTCATAGCAGAACATACGGACATAGGCGCCTGTGTATAGTCTTCTCTGTCCTTACTGAATTCGTTCATCGCTGTATGAATCATTCCAACCTGTGGTGCATTACTGTGGGATATAACAACGTCTGCCCCTGCTTCTACTAAATCTGCAATTGCCTTGGCTGTATTTCTTGTTGCTTTGTACTGTTCTGGCATTGTTGTTCCTAATGCTCGGTGTCCGAGGGCTATTACTACTTTTTTCTTGCTCATAATTTCCAATCCTTTCTACAGTTATACTTGAGTTATATTTGTCTTTTAGTCTACCAGAAAATAAAAAGAATTTCCAGAGCGTGTTTATAAAATTAGTTTCCTGTAAAAGATTACAAGATGTAAAAAACATTTAAAACACGCCGACTATTTCTCCAAATATTCTTTCATTGCCTCTATTGCCTTTTCTCCGTCATGAAGTCCCTGTTTATAAAGGACCGTAAGTTTGGCCTTATCCTTTTCAATTCTTCCTACTTCCACTTTTGCTTCCGGACGAATGATAAAGACTTTTCCCTCTTTTTCCTGTTCTTCTAAGAAATCTATTGTCTCATTATAACGGACATGTCTTGTCTCCATAGCATGAAGAAATTCTTTATACTTTGGATAACGAAGACGCATAATCGGCATCAGCTTATTCGGCGCCTTACGATATCCGTGGTCTCTTGTGAGAATGACAACATTCTTCTCATTGCCATCTTCTATTGATTTACGAATCGGAATACTGTCAGCAATTCCTCCATCAAGAAGCTTATGTCCTTTTACAACGATTGTCTTAGAAACTAATGGCAACGAACTTGATGAACGAATCATCCACATCTGCTTTCTAAGATCTCGCACTCTTAAATATCTTGCAGCTCCTGTTTCCACATCAGTAACTACTGCATAAAACTTACCTGGATAATTCAAAAATGCCTGATGATCAAATGGATCTAACACATCTGGAATCTGCTCATAAAGCATCTCTGGCCCAAAAATATTTCCTGTTTTCAAAAATGTTTTTGCTCCACAGTAATTCGGGTCATCAAGATAATCTACATTTACTCGAAATGCCCTTCCTCTCTGTTTAGAAAGGTAGCTGCATGCATGGCAGCTTCCGGCAGATACTCCATATACACTGGAAAATTCAATTCCTGCATCTAAAAAGGCATCTAATACACCGGCTGTATATACACCGCGCATTCCACCGCCTTCTAAAATCAATCCTGCATTATACATAATCGACCTCGCTTTCTATTTTGCATTTTCTTTGCTGTCTTTTTATATAGAACATAGTATAACTCGATTTCGGTAAATTCTCCACAGTTATTTTTTATAGTAATTGCTGCGGGCATCTCCTTGCCTGCGGCAAACCAAATTTCACCGTATCACCTGCTGGCGTTTATATTCGCTGATTGGTTTTCTTCCTGCTTTTCTGGCAGCAATCTGTTCGTACAAGTCTGCAGTTCGTATATCTATACTGTAAATCTGTGCCTGTGCCGAACTGTTGGAATAAAGTTTTTTGCCCTCTGCAGGACGTTGGATGATATCTAAAGTGGCGTTTTGACGTATTTCTTTTAGCAGGGGAGAAGCGGTTTTGGAAAAGCCTAATATTCTTGCATATGGTACCGGAATGTCTTTGGCTTCTTCTAAGAATGGATAGTATTTCATGTGAAGTACGATATGCAAAAGAACTCTTCTCAATGCCGCATCCGTAATCTGTCTGGCGTGAAGGCCTTCTATCAAATCTTCGAAAGAAAGTCCTGGCTCATAAATATTTTGAAATCTTCTTGCTAAATCAAGATTCATTCCAAAGTATTTGCCAATTACTTTATTTTTCAGAAGAAACGTATAGTCAAGATAGGGCATTAAATCTTCCCAGGTCACAAAGTTATTCTGTAAAAATCCTTCTATAAAAGGAAGATATTCTCCACAAAGTGCTTTTTCAAATGCCCGGGGGGCTTCTTTTTCTTTGTTATAAGTATTATTATAGATATTGCTGACTCTGTTATTGGTATTTTTTCCCGTATTTCCACATTTTCTGCTATTACAAGTTTCTGTATTATACGGATTTTTTCTACTGAAGTTTCTATAAAAATGGTACATTTCCTGGCGGATTGCTGTTGCGGAGGAATAGTTTTCTGTCAGTTTATTTTCATGATAATGATTTCCTTTTCTTTTAATAACAACTGGCTTGATCAAAGAATTTCTTCTTTTTAATGCTTTGATATATTCCAAGCCTAAAATGTGATTTGGCTCTTTTAAAAATTCTATTGCTTTTTCTGGTTTCGAATCGAATAATAAATTTCCCGCTGCGAAAGCTCTCGCTTCTGGAAAACTTTTTCCCGATTTTAATTGTTCCTGCAAAATCTGTTTATATTCTTCCGATTCTTCAAGAAATAAAGTCGCATATGCCGAAAAATCTTCTACTTCTGCCCATTCGCTTCCAAAGGAAAGATAATCGACACAGCCTAATTGATCAAGAATCCCAATCCCTGCTGTAGCAAAATATTCGGCACTGGCTGTCGCATAGATTGCCGGCATTTCAATAATCAAGTCTGCTCCGCCAGAAAGCGCCATCCGGGTTCGCATATATTTATCTGCAATTGCCGGTTCTCCACGCTGTACATAGTCCCCGCTCATAACTACAACAACATAATCTGCCCCTGTTTTTTTCCGTGTTTCTTCTATATGATATTGGTGTCCTTTGTGAAATGGATTATACTCTGCGATAATTCCCGCTACTTTCATAAATGAACTCCTTTCTCCTTTTATTTCTACCTGAATGCAATTCATCTCCCACCTTAGAGGTCGGAGTATTCTTGCTGTAAGCGGATAAATCTGCTTATCTTTGTCCATATTATAACCGAAAACAAACGAAACAGCAATCTTCCTATTTTTTGTATTTCTTACTATTTTTTATCGTTTTTTGATGAATTTTTTTGATTTTTTTGGACATTTTTATATTTTTGTCTAATCATGTTAACTTTCAAACAAAATCATTTATTGTTTACTATGAAATACAATTACCTATCAAAACTCAAAAAAAAGTGCCGAAATAACAAAAAAACTCCATCATAAGCTGAATAAGTACATTTTCAAGATAAAAAAAACAAGCTATAATATGCCTAGCAAAATAAAATAAGCGAAATTTGGCGTTTCGTAATAAATAATTATACAAAAAGGAGATATGAAATGAAGGTTTTAGTAATTAACTGCGGTAGCTCTTCCCTGAAATATCAGGTTATTGATTCTGAGACAGAACACGTTCTCGCAAAAGGTTTATGTGAAAGAATCGGTATCGATGGTGTTTTAACTTATCAGCCGGCCGGCCAGGATAAGATTAAGTACGAAGCTGCAATGCCTGCACATCGTCAGGCTGTTGAACTTGTATTAAAACAGTTAACAGACCCTGAAAATGGTGTATTAAAATCCATCGATGAAATTGATGCTGTTGGACATCGTATGGTACATGGTGGTGAGAAATTTGCTTGTTCCACATTACTTACAGAAGAAGTATTAAAGACAGTAGAATCTTGTAACGACTTAGCTCCTCTTCACAACCCTCCTACATTAGTTGGTGTTGCTGCTTGTAAAGAGCTTCTTCCTACAACTCCAATGGTTGGTGTATTTGATACAGCTTTCCATCAGACTATGCCACCAGAAGCTTACATCTATGGTCTTCCATATGAGTACTATGAGAAATACGCTGTTCGTCGTTACGGCTTCCACGGAACATCTCATAAATATGTTTCTTTAAGAGCTGCTGAGATTCTTGGTAAAAAACCTGAAGACTTAAAGATTGTTGTATGTCACCTTGGTAATGGTTCTTCCATCTCCGCTGTTGATGGTGGAAAATGTGTAGATACTTCTATGGGTCTTACTCCATTAGAGGGTCTTGTAATGGGTACACGTTCTGGTGATATCGACCCTACTTGTATCGAATTCATCGCTCACAAAGAGAACCTTTCTCTTGAGCAGGTTATGGATATCATAAATAAGAAATCCGGTGTTCTTGGTATTTCCGGTGTTTCTTCTGACTTCCGTGATCTTGACGAGGCTGCAAAAGCTGGTAACAAACGTGCTGACTTGGCTTTAAGAGTATTTTCTCATTCCGTAGTTAAATACATCGGAAGTTTCATCGCCGTTATGAACGGTGTTGACGCCATCGTATTTACAGCTGGTATCGGTGAGAACGACGATATCATCCGTTCAAGAATTATCGAACATTTCGATTACCTTGATACAACTTTAGATCAGAAAGCAAACAAGATGCATGGAGAAGAACGTATTATCTCCACTCCAGAATCAAAAGTAAAAGTTATCTGTATCCCAACAAACGAAGAGCTTGCAATTTGCCGCGATACAGTTGAAATCGTTACTAAGAAAATGGTAGAAGATACAGTGAAAGATGTTTTAGGTAACAACTAATTCTTTCCTATTTTTTATCATATCTTCATTACTTAATATAAAGAATCCCCCGGAAAGTTCCTCATCCGGGGGATTCGATTTTTATTCGGGAATGACAGAGGATAGACAAAAAATTCAAAAACAGACGAATCCAGGAAGATAAAATATCCCTATTTGTGGTCTGGGAGCTACGAGACTATAATAAAATATTAGAAAAGGCCGACATGAAAAGGTATTGATTTTGACGACTTTGTGTTTTGTACAACTGAGTCAAAATCAATACCTTTTCATGTCGGCCTTTTCTTAGAAGACGACTTCTCGTAGCGACGAAAATCACAAATATAGATGATTTGATTCTCAGACTTCGTCTGTTTACTCACCCCGGCAAATTCCTATTTTCTATGCAGGATTCTGATGGAGTTGAGCAGGCACAATACCGATACTCCTGTATCAGCAAATACCGCAATCCACATATTTGCGAATCCAAACAGACCCATAATCATAACGATGATTTTGATTGCAAGTGCAAATACAACGTTCTGCCATGAAATACTATTTGTCATTTTGGCAATGCCGACGGCTTCTGGGATGGCTTTCATTTCGGAGTTCATGAATACGACATCTGCTGCTTCGATCGCTGCGTCCGCGCCGCTTCCCATAGCTGCTCCAACATCAGCTCCGGCAAGTACCGGTGCATCGTTGATACCGTCTCCGACAAACATAACCGCTCCATGATTTTCTCTGATTTTCTTCAATTCAGATAATTTGTCCTGTGGAAGCAGTTTTGCGTGTACTTCATCAATTCCGGTTTCTTTTGCTACAGCATCTGCACTTTCCTGTGCATCACCCGTAAGCATTGCTGTAATAATTCCCTGTTTCTTTACAGCGGCGATTGCATCTTTGGCATCGTCTTTTACGGTATCGGAAATGACGATATTTCCAACAAATTTGCCATTTACGGCAACGAGTACTTCTGTACCAAAGTTTTCTTTCTGGTATGCACTTAAGTCTACGTTCTGTGCATCCATAAGCTTTCTGTTACCACAGAGAACAACACCTCTGCTAAGTTCTGCACGAATACCATGTCCGGCAATTTCTTCTACTTTCGATGGTCTTTCGATAGAAAGTCCCTTTTCTTCAGCTGCTTCTACGATGCTATTTCCAATTGGATGTGTAGAAGACAATTCACAACTTGCACTGATTGCTAATAAATCATTGGCAGTCATTGCATTTCCTGCTGGATTGGCTTTCTGAACAACAAAGTTACCCTTTGTGATCGTTCCAGTCTTATCCATTACGATTGCTTTTACATTTTTCAGGCTTTCAATTGCAATTCCACCTTTGAAAAGGATACCTTTCTTAGAGCCTGCTCCGATTCCAGAGAAGAATGCCAGCGGTACACTTAATACTAACGCACATGGACAACTGATAACTAAGAATGTCAACGCTGTGTAAATAGATGCGGTTCCGCTTGTTCCATGAATCGTATTTACTGTTCCTGTATAGGCACTGTCTACGAAGAAATGCCAGTTCAGGGAATCTGGTAAAATAAATGGAAGTACTACTGCTACAAATAATGCGAATAATACAACGAATGGTGTGTATACTCTTGCAAAACGAGTAATAAATTTATCAATGTTTGGTTTACTTGCCGCTGCATTTTCCACAGAGTCAAGAATTCTTGTTACCATAGATTCTTCAAGAATTTTTTCTACACGAATCTTTAACTGTCCAGATGTATTCACACATCCGGAAACGATGTTGTCCCCTGCCTTTGCCATAACAGGTACTGGCTCACCGGTAACTGGTGAAGTATCAATACGGCTCTCTCCATCAATGATAACACCATCTAATGGAATACGGTCACCCGGACGGACTAAAAGGATATCTCCTACATTTGCTTCTTCCGCATCAATAATACGGACATCATTTCCAATGACAAGATTAACAACTTCTGGTCTTAAGTCAACCGCTTCCATAATCTGAGTACGGCTCTGCTCGGTTGCTTTTTCTTCAAAATACTCACCGATACGATAGAAAAGCATTACGCCTACTGCTTCCGGGAATTCCTGAATACAGAACGCACCAATTGTTGCAATACACATAAGGAAGTTCTCATCAAATACCTGACCTTTCATGATATTCTTTCCAGCTGTGATTAATACCTTGCCGCCAAGAACTAAATAAGCAATCAGAAACAGGGCAAACATTGGAATGGTTGGTACATTTCCCACATGTTCAAGAATTTCACCAATGATGAAAATAACTGCTCCCACGCCGATGCTTACAAGAGGATTGTTAAAAGAGAACTTCTTCTCTCCTGCTTCTTCAGATTTTATCACTTTATTGTCTTTTGGAACAATTGTGATTCCATCTTCCATTGCATCAATTGTCTCTTTAATCATCGGAATCATCTGGTCTGGATTCTTAGCAGAAAGTTTCATCTGCTTCGTTGCATAAGTAATTGTCAGGTCATCCACACCATTTAATGTTCTTAACTTTGCTTCTATCTTTGCTGCACAGTTTGCACAGTCAAGACCTTCTAAAATATATACCTTTGTATTAGAAATGCCGCTTAGCTTCTTACGCTGTCTTGGAACAATTGTTACTCCATCTTCAATAGAATCTACAACTGCCTGCATCTTTGGAAGTAACTCTGCCTGATTATTTGCTGAAACTCGAAGCTGCTTTGTTGCAAATGCCACTGATGCGAATCCAACTTCCGGCATCTGACGAATCTTCGCCTCAATCTTTGCTGCACAATTCGCACAGTCGATTCCCTCTAAAATATATACTTTCTTCTCCAAATCTTCATCTGGCATATGACAGTTACATTTTGCAAGGCTCTCTCCACAAACATCACAATATTCTACATAGGAATTACACTGCTCACACTGACAGCCTTCCGGATGTCCTTCTACCTGATGATGGTCTACCTGAAAATGTGTGTGTGAACGAGTTGCCTGTGGTTTTGCTGGTTCATGATGGTGGTCATGTCCGCATCCACACTCATCTCCGTGATCATGGTGATGATGATGCTCATGTTCCTCGTGGTCATGATCATGGTCGTGGTGGTCATGGCCACATCCACACTCTTCTCCATGTCCATGATGGTGATGATGATGCTCGTGTTCCTCGTGGTCATGGCCACATCCACACTCTTCTCCATGTTCATGGTGATGATGTTCATGATTGTGAGTTTCTGCTGCTTTACGTCTGCTGCGGGTTCTCTCAACAACTTCTACATCTGGTTCCATAGACTGAATTGTCTCTCTGATTTTTGGCAGAACCGCTTCCGGATCTTCTGCTGCAAATCGAAGCTGCTTGGTTGCAAATGTAACGGATACATCGCTAAGCTCCGGCAGCTTACTAAGCTTTCTCTCAATCTTGGCTGCACAGTTTGCACAATCAAGGTTCTCAAGAATATATACTTTTCTCTGCATTGTGATACCTCTCTTTTTGATATTATAGAATTACCCCAGTACATGTTGAAAAACAACAAGTAATCTACATGCTCTAGAGCATTTTTCAAACACTCTCTAGGAATCGGTATGTGTCATATGTATTAATGCTTCTTCCATAATATCTACAATATGCTGGTCATCCAGTGAATAAAAAACATTTTTTCCTTCCCGTCTTGCTCTTACCTGATGCATCTTACGCATTACGGCAAGCTGGTGGGAAACTGCAGACTTAGTCATGTCAAGGAAAACTGCAATATCACCGGCACACATCTCCTGCTCCTTTAGTGCATACAGAATCCGTATTCTTGTGTCATCTGCTAAAACTTTAAAAAAGGATACTACCTTATCAATCTCGCAGTCTTTCGGCATACTCTTCTGTACCTTTTCAATACTTTCAGGAAACATTGCCACACAATCGCTCTTTTTCGTTCCCATAACTTCCTCCTTCATCAAACAAATAATTGAATACTTGTTCAACTGTCCTTATTATAGTTGAACGAGTGCTCAATTGTCAATAGGTATTTTTAAATTTTTTCTACTTTTTCAGTATGATATAAATTTTAAATAAATTTCTATTGTAAATCACATGGTAACCCTTACTCAGTCAAAGAAACCTTTTTTCTGAAATTTTATTAAAACCTGATTACATTTCCTGTGCAGTTAAAAATAAATTTTTCTCCAAAGTTATTTTTTATCGTTTCTAAATTGTCCTCTCCCGTACAATGGGAAACGGCAATAAAATTTATATTCATTTCTTTTAAGTCATCTATTGTCTTTCTAAGCCGCTCTCCGTCAGCTTCCATCAAATGGGTTCCTCCGACAACTCCGCAAATCTTTTTACCACTTCTCTTTTCAATTGTTCTAAGAATATTCATAATGCCCGGATGAGAACATCCCACTATAACGACAATGCCTTGCTCGGTATCTAATGCTACGGCAATTTCGTCTGTGAAAGAATCCTTCGTATATTCAGATATTACTTTTTCTATTGCCGGCTTCACGCTCAATTCATCAGAAGAACAATCGGTACTGTACGCAGTCATTCCTTCCTCTGTTCCAGAGTGTGTTTGAAAAAAGCTTTCTGCAAAGCAATCAGCAACAATTTCCTTGTCTTCTTTTTTTACAAAAAAACGAGGATTTAACTGTTCATATCCTACAATGCGCTCAAAGTTACGATATAATGTTACTCCCGGAAAAATCATTTGCATATCTTCTTTTACCTCACAAACGGTTATTCCTTTTTTCTCTAATTCTTCCTTGGAAAATGCAATCCCAATATCTTTCATCGTTCCATCGTTTTTCTCATAATATTTTCCCTGAAAAAAATCTTTTCCCACATATATTTTTCTGATTGTCTCTTCTTCTATGAGTCTTTTCACACCACCAGCATGATCATAATGGGCATGGCTAATTAATAATGCACTTAAATTTTCAAGAGAAATCCCCATTTTCGCTGCATTTTCATAAAATATTCCACTCTGCCCTGTGTCCATTAACAGGCAAACCTGTTCCTCTTGATTCTCACCTTCAATCAAAATAGCAAGACCATGCTCACACATATATCTTTCCTCTTTATCCACATGATTTTCAATCAACGTAGTCAGCTTCCATCTCATAAAAAGTTCCTCCATTCTCTATAAATCATGATACAATAGATTTAGATTTTTGAGAAGTTTTTTTAAAGTTAAGCTGTGACTATAGTAATTCCACAATTACTATAAAAAACCTATCATTATAAAATGCAATTACTACGCTATACAACTACACTATATCTCAATACTTTCCTCTTTTTTAAGTGTCCGTAGTGTAATATCCATTCAGTAATAACAGTTTATGAATAATGATTTGACAGTTCACAATAAAAGATGTACAAGGTAAACTGGCAAAATTATATTCAATAATACTTTTAGAAACCAAATGGATGAAGCAGTAGTTACATCTATAATTACAATAAATTATTTCTGGAGGTTTTATTATGAAACATTCTCTTCATTTATACGGAACTCTTGGTCCTGCCTGTGCCACAAAAGAAAAAATCCGCACAATGTTTTTATCTGGCATGACCGGAATGCGCCTTAATCTTTCCCACAGCAATCTTGATGACTGTAAAGACTGGCTGCAGCAATATTACGAAGTTTCCGAACGTCTGCACATCGTTCCTGAACTTCTTGTTGATTTACAGGGTCCTGAACTTCGCATCGGAACTCTGGATATTCCACTCTCCCTTTCCGAGAATGATCTTATTTTTCTTGTATCAGAAAAATCATTTGATAAAAGAAAAGAAAACTCCGCTATATTTTCACGAATCATAGCTGGAGAAGATGAACTTTCTATTATTCCATGTCCTGATATTCTTTTTTCTTATTTCGATGAAGGACAGGAAGTAAAATTAAACGATGGAAAAATTGTATTAGAATTATCGGCACCTTTAGAAGAAGATATTTTCTGTGCCAAAGTCAAAAAAGGCGGTGAACTGACTTCAAGAAAAAGTATTGCAATAAAGGATGTTACCGTTCCTCTGCCTGAACTCACTGAAACAGATAAACAAAATCTGAAATTACTCAGAAAATATCACGTTACCGGTGTTATGCTTCCTTTTGTAAGAAATGCTGATGATTTAATCACTCTCCGAAAGGAACTGTGTGCCGACGGTATGGATTATATACGCATCTTTGCAAAGATAGAGTCGTTAGAAGGTGTAGAAAATCTGCCTTCTCTCCTGCCTTTCTGTGATGAAATTGTTATAGCAAGAGGTGATCTCGGAAATGCCATTCCTCTGCCAAAACTTCCCGCCATCCAGAAACGAATCGCCATGACCTGTCTGCGTGCAAAGAAACCATTCATGGTCGTAACCCAGATGCTCGCCTCGATGGAGCAAAATCCTGTACCAACCAGAGCAGAAGTAACGGATATCTTTCAGGCAGTCTTAGATGGGGCTTCTTCTCTCATGTTAACGGGAGAAACTGCTGTTGGGGCTTATCCTGAAGAAGCGATAAAAATACTGGCACAAACAAGTGAGGAAGCCCTTCGCTTTAAGATAGCGAAATTCTGATTTGCCGCAGGCAAAGGAGACGCTCACAGTAAATAAAATGGTGTGCATCCCGTCAAGTAGACAATTAAAAAAATATAAAATTTTTGTGTTGCC
>ENA-OURZ01000677-OURZ01000677.1-human-gut-metagenome-genome-assembly--contig:-NODE-677-length-44263-cov-6.922231_pt1 | contig 44263 bp, 70 predicted proteins | sample MGYA00242073_ERZ509195 | MGnify/ENA primary metagenome ERZ509195 (study PRJEB26280, sample SAMEA2338837) | human gut metagenome | biome: human gut; feature: human-associated habitat; material: faeces... | reverse complement strand
ATCTCTGAAACCCGCATAAAATAAGGGCTTTTGGCGTAACCAATAGGTTGAAAAATTCGGTTACGCATTGGTTACAAAATTAAAAAGTATATACAATTAGATTTATTATAACAAAATTAATTGAATATTGCAAAAATATTTAGTTGACATAATTTTTACAAGGAGTGGTTACAAAATGAAAAAAGACGATCTCAATAAAAAGCAAAGATATGCATTAGATACAATGCTGTCTGGCAGTAATGTTTTTCTGACAGGTGATGCCGGAACGGGCAAGACTACTGTTATTCAGACTTTCATCGACGAAGCAGAGAAAGCCGGCAAAAGTATTCTGGTATCTGCCACTACCGGAATAGCAGCAGACAATATCGGATATGGAGCTACTACCGTGCATCGTGCATTGAATATCTCAATTAAGTTTGAGGACTACAAGAAAAAAGTAAAATCCAGAGCTGAACTTCTGAAAGAAGCAGATATTCTCATTATTGATGAAATCAGTATGTGCCGGTTTGACCTGTTCAACATGATTGCAAAGACAATTATCACGGAAAACGAAGAGAGAGCCGTTGAAAGATTATTAGAAGGCAGCGATAAGGAAGATGTACAACTTATCGTAATTGGTGACTTCTATCAGCTTCCCCCAGTAATTACGACAGATGATCGTAAAATCCTCTGCCGGATGTATGGATCTGATTATGGAAAGGACGGAAAGTATGAACACGGATATGCTTTTATGTCTGAATACTGGAAAGATATGTCATTCGAATATATTAAGCTTGATGAAGTATGCAGGCAGAATGATGAGGGATTTAAGTATGTGCTGAATGATATTAAATATGGCAACAATATTAGAAAATCCATTGCATATCTGGAGAACAACGAATCAGACAAGGTTATACCGGAAGCACCGTTCTTGGTTGGCACTAATGCAGAAGCTGACAGAATTAACAATACTTTCCTTGGCAAGTTGAATAAAAAGACGGAAAAAGTGTTTCATGCAGCAGTTGACGGTGAGTTAACATCTGCCGATATCAAGAATATCGCATTTGCCAGAGAGGACTTAATTCTTAATGTTGGTGCAAAAGTGATGATTACAGTCAATGATTTGTCTGGGGATTATGTAAACGGAACAATCGGCATTATCCAGAAAATTGTGGACAACGGAGAGTTTGAGGAATCCTATCTGGTTATCAAGACCGATAAAGGCAAAACAGTTAATCTGCACAGATACAGTAAAGACATTGAGAAACAGGTTATCGAGGAATCTGAGCAGGAGAAAGACGGTCAGAAGATCGTAAAGGAGAAGATTGTCCGTAAAAAGGTTGGCTCGTTCTCCCAGTTCCCGGTAAAACTCGCCTGGGCGATCAGTATTCATAAATCACAGGGACAGACCTTTGAAAAGATTAATATTGATCCTTGTTGTTGGGATCCTGGACAGTTCTATGTGGCTGTTTCCCGGGCTAAATCAGCTAACGGCATACATTTTATCAGACCGATAAAGCAGAGCTATATAAAGGCGTTTAGCAAGGATAACGAGCGACTTCTTGAACAGAGTTTTGAGGTAGAAGAAGGTGTATAAGTATGAGAGTGACGCATGAGCAGATACCGAACACCATAAAGTTTTTACAGATTGACTTTCCGGCACTGGTCCTCCAGACTGCCGGAATTGAGGCAAAAGATGAATACTGGCAGCAGGTAGTTGAACAGATCCATGTTGTATCTGAAAAATATAACAAAAATGGATTTGTAGATCACATGCTTGTTGCTTATTCGAATTATCTTTCCAAGATGTTTAATAAGGCAAAAGAATTGGAAAAGGAGAATCAAAATGCCGTACAGCACAAAGAATAGATACGAACAGGGACAAGCCCTCAGAAAAGAAATTTATATGTATATCGTCAGTTATATCAAACTGGTTGGATATGCACCGTCAGTCACAGAGATTTCTGAAAGGGTGGATGCCGGGAGAGCTACGGTCTGGAAGCATATCAATAATCTGGTTGATGATGGTTTGCTCAAGACGAACCATCCCAGTACCGACAGAGCATATACTCCGGTTGGGTACGGAATAAGAGAGATAAGCAAGGAGATAAAATGAAACTTTATAACATTGTTACAGCAGATGGTACATTCGTCGACAGTATGAGCAGAATAGAGATTTTGGAACGGTTCGGGATTTCTAAAGGCGTCTTTCAAAGATATCTGGATAATGGCGATCTGTTAGAAGGGAAATATCAGATAAATGATTATGACTGTGACATAAAAGCAAGGAAATGTAAGGACACGGAATTATTCTTGCAGTTTGATGTTCTGACTCAGAAGATAAGGAGGGCTGTCGGATGGGAAAGTTGAAGATTAAAAAGCCAAAAAATCAAAGAAGCTTAATCCCGGCACCACTTAACATAACTGGCTTTACAATGGAGCAGGCTTCCAGACAGACTGGCGTAAGAATCGAATCTCTTAAAACGTATTTGGATTCAAAAGAACAGGAAATTAGAGAGCAGCTTATCAAAGAATCACAGGAAAAGCTGTGGAAAGCAGAAGATTATATTGCTGTGGCAAATATTTTAATTTCTGTTATTGCAATCAAAAAAGCATGGGGATTCAAGAAAGCAAACCAGAATTTCATTGATAAGATTACTGAAGCAGAAAAATATGTTGAGGAAATCGGCGTTGAAGCAGCATATAAGGAAATTAAGGAAGAAATGGGTTTGCAGATTGAATTTGATTCTTTTGATATTAACAAGGAATTTGGGTTTGGAGAAAATGAGGGGAATGGATAAAAATGAAATTCATAGATTTTTTTGCCGGAATCGGAGGTTTTCGCAAAGGAATGGAATTGGCAGGGCATGAGTGCGTAGGGTTTTGCGAGTTTGATAAATTTGCGACTGCGAGTTATATCTCAATGCACTTGCTGACAGACGAGCAGCGAAAGACATTGGGAGATATTCCTATCAAGAAAAGACAGAAAGAAATATTAAAGGAGGAATACAGAAATGGAGAATGGTATGCAAATGACATTAGAAGAGTGTATGCCAGAGACATTCCAAAAGCCGACTGCTGGTGTTTCGGATTCCCTTGCCAGGACATATCCGTTGCAGGAAAGCAAGCCGGATTTCAAGGAAACCGTTCAAGCCTGTTTTTCAGAGTTATGTACCTTGTCGGACAGCTCAAAGAAGAAGATAAACCCACTTACCTTTTCATTGAGAACGTTAAAAATCTGCTTAGTGTTAATGGGGGATGGGATTTCGCCAGATTGCTCATTGAAATGGAGCAATGTGGGTATGATGCAGAATGGCAGGTGCTCAACTCCAAAGATTTCGGAGTGCCACAGAACCGGGAAAGATGCTTTATTATCGGACATCTTAGAGGGAGAAGTACCTCAAAAGTATTTCCTATCGAAGGAACAGACGGAAAAAATAGTGTTTCGTTAAATCTTTTTGGTTGTCTTAGTGGTAGAAATTCACAGCGAGATAGAGTTTATAGCAGCGATGGATTAGCACCAACAATCAGTACGAAGCCAGGAGGAAATACAGAGCCTAAAATAGCAATTCCAGTATTAACACCAGACAGAGCAGAGAAACGTCAGAATGGAAGAAGATTCAAAGAAGATGGCGAGCCAATGTTTACATTAACATCTCAGGATAGACACGGGGTCGCAATTGATCCGCTCGGAGTATTGCGTAACGTTCGCACAGAATATGGAAAAGAAATCCGCAAGGATTACGAAAGTGGAAAACTTGATATTTCCAGACATGAATTTCTTGCTAATGAAATCAGAGAAGATGGAATTGCAAATACATTGTCTACAGTCCAGAAAGATAACCGGCTTGCGGTAAAAGTGGCAGAAGCAACTAAACAGGGATATTCAGAGTGCAGAGTCGGCATTGATGCAGTGAATTTATCAGTACCAGGAAGTAAAACCAGACGTGGAAGAGTCGGAAAAGAAGTTGCAAATACACTAGATACAAGCTGTAATCAAGGCATATTTGTGAAAGTTTCCGATGAATTAATTGTATATGCAGTCTGGTATGAAAAATATCAGTGCTACATAGCAATCAGGAAACTGACACCGAAAGAATGTTTTCGGCTACAAGGTTGGTCTGATGATTATTTTGAAAAAGCACAGTTCGTAAATTCTGACAGCCAGTTATACAAGCAGGCAGGAAACGGCGTAACAGTGACAGTTATAGAAGCCATGGCAAGAAAAATGAACGTAAATCTAAATTGATAGCGTGCCAGCTACTTACATGGGGAAAGTGAGGATGGAATGAGAAGCTACATAATAAATTTTCCAAGAGGACTGGAAGTAGATATTTTCAACCTGCCAGAGGACTTCAAAGAACAGGTTGAGCAGGCATTCAAAGAGTATACATCTGGAACGGCAAAAGCGTATATGTACGTTGACAAGTTAGGATTTATTGACCGTTGCGTAGAATGTCTGAACGGGGATGAGGATTCAGACGATGTTGTAAATTCATTGGTTGAAGAAACAATGATTGCCGAATGGAGAAACAATGGCGAAATCATCAAGGAAGATGATATATACAGCATTGATTTCATGAAAGATTGCTACAGAAAAGGCAAGGAAGACGCAAGGCTGAACTCTCATTTTGGAACTGACGATCATCACATTTACGATCAGATTCAGAAAGTTCTGGTGCAGGTAATTACAATTGTGATGAATTATGAGGATAAGGAGGACGCGAAATGTTAATCAGAAGTCAGAATAAAGAGATATTAGTTAATTTTAATGTATCAGCTGGTATCGAAATTGCAGAAGGGACTACAAAAACAGTTGTAACATCATATATCACTGGATGCAGTTATTTACTCGGAGAATATTCCACCAGAGAAAAAGCCATGAAAGTACTGGATATGATTCAGGAAGCCTATGTAAATGGACATATTAATTATCAGATGCCAGAGGATTCGGAGGTGGAAGTATGAGCCATATCAAAGACAGATTAAAGCAGTACAAGGATAAATATTCAGACTGCTACAAATACGCTGGGGTGTATGCCAAAGTTATTCAAGATATGATTGAGCAGCTTCAGGCTGATCTGGAACAGGATGAGAAAGAAAATGGTTGGACTCCAGTCAGCGAGAGATTGCCAGAGGAACGCGACTGGTTCCTTGCAGTGTTCAGAGAATTAGATACAGGATATCAATTAATTCCAAGGATTGCAGAGTTTATAAATAGACCGGATGATGAGCACGCAACGTCTGATGGTTGGCATATTATAGATTTTTTCGAAAGACCGAAAGAATATATAAAATTGTTAAAATGCGTTGCATGGATGCCACTTCCAGAACCATATAAGGAGGACTAAATGGGAAGATGTAAATTAGAATGCCCGGATGGTGAAACAGAGTGCTGCATCTGCTGTACGAAACAGGATTCTTGCCAGTGCAGATGTGACGATATGGACAGTTATGAATATGTAGAGGAGTGCGAAGATTATGTGAAGGAGGAAGAAATATGATTACATTCATATTAGGATTCACCCTTGGAACCATATTCGGAGCAACTGGTCTTGTATGCGTAGCGATTATGTACAACAAGCACCACCCAGGCGAATGAAGCAGTTGATATCGTAAAAAGTGGAGGAATTAAATGAGTAGACTAATAGATACAGACGAATTAATTAAATACATCAAAATTTGGGAAATCGGCACAAGTATTAGCTCTGACCAAAAAGAATTTATTGATTGTGTTAATAAACAGCCGACAGCTTTTGATGTGGACAAGGTTGTGGAGCAGTTAGATACATACATAACAAAACTGGTTGGAAGAAATGCTGCACTATATCAGACGGTTATGCAAATCGTGAAAGGCGGTGGAGTTGAATGAGAGAAATTCTTTTCAAAGCAAAGAGAAAAGATAATGGTGAATGGGTAGAAGGATATTACGTTTACGATAATGTGAAAAATAAAGCTTTTATTTGCGCTACTCGCCTGCTTTATGAGTGGTTGCCAAAGGTTATGTGGATAGAAGTAGACCCCAATACCATCTGCCAGTTCACCGGGATGACCGATAAGAACGGGGTGAGAATCTGGAAGAATGATATTGTTGAGGCATGGAGCCAAGGCTCAAGAGCAATAGGTACAGTTAAACAGCGTGTAGATGGACTGTGGATTATGTCTCCAGCTTGGCAGAATCATGAGTTCTGGGAGTTGAAACCGAATAGTAACGGAGAAACCACGGTAGAGGTACTAGTTAATGTCTTTGACAATCCAGAATTATTACAGGAGGTACGCCAGAATGAGCAAAGTTAAAAATTTCGGAACAAAAGCGTATGTATGTGCAAGATATTTTCTTAGACCGGGCAAGTGTTTCAAATATATTGATCAGCACGGCGAGGATGTCACAGAACACGTCTATGAGGTCATGGCATTATATCCGTACTGTGTCCTGTTAAGAGATACCAGAAATGGGGTCAGGACTTGCCCGGGGTATAATACTTTGAGTCTGATGCTGAGAGGAAGTGAAGCATATGAGTAAGTCAATAGTAGTGGTGGATACACCAGAAACTTGTGTAGATTGCCAATTCTGTTATGAATTAGATGAAGGTGTTGAAGCATGTTGTTCAATTTCAGATGACAATAAAGACGCAAGCATCATGAAGAAAATTGATTGTGAATATGGATATTGTCAAGGTAAGCCTGATTGGTGTCCGCTTATGGACTTGCCAGAGAAAGACAATGGAGACTATCCGGCTAATACATTTGATGCAGGATTTGTAGAAGGCTGGAACCAGTGTATTGATGAGATTGCAGGAGGTGAAGTAGATGGAGAGATTAACAGAAAGATATGATATTACACCAGATGGAGAATCAGATGTTTGGGTTAAACAGCACGATTACATTTCAGCGGCGCGAAAGCTTTGCGATTATGAGGATTTAGAAGAACAGGGATTGCTTGTGAGGTTGCCAGACGATTTAAACAGAGTATTGTATCAAATAAACTATAGATGGACAGAATGTACTGAATACGGTGAGGAAAATAATAAATGTGAAATCTATGATTGCAAATGTGAATGTGATAGCAAGAAAGAATACTATATAACCGAAGTTGGTTTCCAATATATTTCGACTGGAAATTATTATGATCGTCTTGGTAAAACCATATTCCTCACTCGTGAAGAAGCTGAGAAGAAGTTGGAGGAGATAAAGAGATGAATAATAAACCTACACCAGACATAACGCCAAATCTTGCTATATCAGCATACCACGTACTACAGCAATATTTCACTGGGCAGCCAGCGGATTGCAAAGGCTGCGGATTCTACGAACACTGTCCAGAATGTTTTCAAGGCATACCATGTGACTGGAGCTTGAATGAAGAAGGTGAAATAAATGAAGTTAAGAAAGGCAACGCTGATTGACTACGGAGTGCCGCCGGATGATATACCTATGCTACAAAGCCATTTACGGAATCTTAACGAGAGTGACAAATACAATCTGTTGCAGGTATCTATCAAATATGCGCCCGGCATTGAATCACAAATCTATGACAGCATCGTGAACAGCATCGGTTATCGGACAATGGAGAAGATCAGGACAGTTCCTGCAACAGAGAATGACTTCTACGGCTACAAACGTAAGGTCATGGCGGAATATTATCATTTAGCCAAGCTGATTGGCAGACTTTAAAAAACTTAAAAATTTATAAAAGTGGTAGAGAGCTAAATCTCCCCAGTGTGGTATTATATTTGTATATAACTGCTATACTGGGGATTTTTTTTGAATTGAGGTGATAATATGGCGAATTTAAAAGCAGTTACAAGAAAACTTCAAAAAGCTATATTATCCACCGGATTAATTATAAAAATCGGAACATCGCAATTCTACAGCCATGAGCAGGAACGGTTGATAACAGTAACAATTATATCAACACCTACACTTCACCTCACAAAAAGGGGCGAATGGAAAGATTGTGATTATGAAATATTACGAACTGCATCTCAGTATGATGTGGTCATGTGCCTAAAAGAAATATGGGAGACAGTCAGAAAATGAGGATAGACAGAGGTGATTAGATGGACTTAACGCCGAAGCAGAAAGCGTTTGCAGATGAATATATAAAGAATGGCGGAAATGCATCTGATGCCGCGAGAAAAGCTGGGTATGCTGAGAAAAACGCAGAAGTAATAGGAGCACAGAACTTAAGAAAACTTAATATTTCTTCTTATATAGCCGAAAAGCAGTCTCTCATCGAAAAGCAAAAAGGCACTGACATTATGTCGCTGGCAGAAATTCAGCAACGCCGTTCCATGATTGCAAGGGGCGAGCTGACTGATTCATTCGGATTTGCTCCGGACTTCTCCGATCAGCTCAAATCCATGAATGATTTGGAGAAGGCATTAAAGATTAAGCAAGAGCAGGAAGAAAAGAAGGCAGCAGAGGAAGCTGCTAGAAATGCGAAACCGTATCACATGGATCTGTATAACATTCCCGATTGCTTTCACCGGACTATTAGAGATATTCGAGACAAGGAACATCTGGAGTATGTATTTAAGGGTGGACGTGGCTCCACGAAATCAACCACTGTTGGAATGACTATAGTAGAGTTGATGAAGAACAATCATGACATCCATGCTGTGGTTTGTCGTAAGGTCGGGAATACTATTAAAGATTCTGTATATAACAAAATTAAATGGGCTATTGGAAAACAGGAATTTACAGAAGAATTTGATTCTAAACTTTCTCCTATGGAGATTACATTAAAAGCAACCGGACAAAAGATATACTTCCGTGGCGCCGATGATCCTGACAAGATTAAATCTATCAACCCCGAGTTTGGATATATTGGCATTCTCTGGTTTGAGGAGTTGGATCAATTCGCAGGTCCGGAAGAAATTCGTAAAATTGAACAGTCGGCTATCCGTGGTGGTGACCTTGCATGGATATTTAAGAGCTTCAATCCACCAAAAACAATGAATAACTGGGCTAATAAGTATGTTCTTGAACCAAAAGAGAACAGAATAGTTCATTCATCAACTTACTTGGACGTGCCAAAAGGATGGCTGGGGCAGCCATTTATTGACGAAGCGGAGCATCTAAAAGAAGTCAATTCAAATGCTTATGAACATGAGTATATGGGAATCGCGAACGGAAACGGCGGAAACGTATTTGAATATCTGGAAATTAGAGATATTACAGACGAAGAAATCGGTCACATGGATCGCATTTTCGCTGGTGTAGATTATGGATGGTACCCGGATGCCTTCTGCTATCTCCGAACTTATTACGATTCTGCCAGAGAGAAAATATATCTGATTGACGAATTGTATGTAAATAAATGGAGCAACTCCAAGACCGCTGATTGGATTAAGAAAAAAGGCTATGATGATTACACGATGATATGCGATTCTGCGGAGCCTAAATCTGTGAATGACTTCCGGGACGCCGGACTTCCTGCCAGAGGAGCAATCAAAGGACCGGGAAGTATCGAGTATGGTTTTAAATTCTTGCAAACAAAGACCATAGTCATTGACCCGAAGCGAACACCGAACGCATATAAAGAAATCACAGAATATGAGTACGATCGGGACAAAGAGGGAAATGTAATAAGCGGTTATCCTGACGGAAACGACCACGCAATCTCGGCGCTCAGGTATGCTTATGAGCCGTTATTTAACAGAAGGGGGCACAGTGCATAATGAGTAGAATAGGAATAGAGCTACCGAAAGAGTATTCGGACAGATTTGACAAATTACGTCAGAATCGAGTAGAAGTCAGTTTTTATAAATATGGCACAGCAGCAGACAACTTCGGAATGAAATTAGTAGATGCACTTGAATCACACGATATGTGCATTAAAAAATATAAAGAAACTGGAAATACAGAATATCTTTGCGATGCAGCAAATTATCTCATGTTTGAGTTTATGTATCCACAGATTCCGAATGCATTTTTCAAAGCAACAGATAGCGGAGAGAGTGCCGGAGTTGCCGGAATGCCAATAAATCAGCTAAAAGAAAAATGGTGACTAAATGGGACTTATAACAACGCTAAAAAGGTGGTTTAACATGATTTTCAAAAAACAAGCCGAAGAGGATTTCAACATCCAGGCAGCAGAATTTCCAGAGATGGAAGCATTGATTGATAAATGTGCAAACATATATCGAGGCGTTCCATACTGGTTAGATGATAAGAATAATATCAAGACAATCAATTTTGCGAAATCTGTCTGCTCAGAGACAGCCCGGCTCGCAACATTGGCGATCGGCATTCAGATAGATGGTTCCGCAAGGGCTACGTGGCTTCAAGAGCAGATTGATAAAGTGTACTTCCAAATCCGCCACTGGGTAGAATATGACTGCGCTTACGGAACAGTATTCATCAAACCAAACGGCGAGAGCCTTGATGTATTTACTCCGGCAGATGTAATGATCGTGGATTATGACGATCAGGAAATTAAAGGGATTATTTTCAAGGATTCTTATACTGTTGGACGGAAATACTATACACGGCTTGAATATCACAGGTTTGTTGAGACTACCGTGGACGGCGTAACAACTTATCCGTATTATGTTTCCAATAGAGCCTATGTATCAAAATCCCCTCAGAGTATCGGCGATAAGATTGACCTCAAACAGACCAAATGGGCTGACCTGATGGCAGATACGCCGCCGATTCTTAAAGCAAATGGAGAGAAGCTGGATGGACCTCTGTACGGAGTATTGCGGACACCACAAGCAAATAACGTAGATATTAGCACACCATTGGGACTTCCGATATTTGCCGAAGCCATTGAAGAGTTAAAAGATCTCGATATTGCATACAGTCGCAATGCCGGAGAGATTTTTGATTCTCAGAAGATTGTTCTAGCAGATGATAGACTGCTGATGCCAAGCGGTACACCTGTGTCAGCCATGTCACCACAGGGCATGGAGAACAGACGGAATGAGATGAGGTTACCGCACTTTGTTAAGAATGTATTCGGACAGGACGCGAAAGAATTTTACCAAGAAATTAATCCAGTTCTCAATACAGATACCCGTATAGTCGGCATGAACGCCCTTCTAAACCAGATAGGATATAAGATTGGATTCTCCAACGGGTATTTTGTTTTTAATGAAAAAACCGGTATGGTGACGGCTACGCAGGTAGAAGCAGACGACCAACGGACAATTCAGTTTATCAAGGACGTTCGGGATAAACTAGAGTGTTGTTTGAATGACACTATATACGCCTTAAATACATTTGCAGATTTGTATGGCATCGCACCAGATTCTAACTGGATTTACGACGAAAAGAAAAAGAAATACGTCCAGTATATAGTTAATTATGATTTTGGCGATTTTACATACAACAGAGAAGAAGACAGGATAGCGTGGTACAGTTATGTAAATTCTGGACATGTGGCATTTTGGCGCTATTTGATGAAATTTTATGGATATACCGAAGAGGAAGCAAAAAAAATTTCACAAGAAGCCAAAGAGGAAAACAAAACGAGAAGCTTTTTTGAAGAAGAGTAATGAGATTAGAACAATGGTCAAAGAAGCTCAGCCAGATGAGCCAACATTATTCGGAGAGGAGTAAAAAAGATGGCAGATAAACCAGTAACCAGAGAAGAAAAGTATCTTGCGTACTTGACAGGTGATTACAAGGGTGAACTCCCGAAGCCGATCACGCGAAAAGAGAAGTATTTATATGAATTATGCTTAAAAGGAATTGGCGGTGAAATCTCACCGGAAGAAATCAAGAATGCAGTAAATGAGTACCTTGAAAAGAATCCAGTCAAGCCCGGAGCCACGACAGAACAGGCACAGCAGATTGAGCAGAACAAGACGGACGTTGCTTCGCTAAAGGAAGATATTGTGAATTTAAAAGAATATGTAAAAGGTGCAAATCTCCCTGAAACATGGGAACAGGTCGTACTTGCGATTAAATCAAAGTTGCATAGAGAAATGTATGCAGTAGGAGACAAGTTCAACAACATCTGGAAAAACACGAATAATTCAAATAAGGAATATGACAATCCGCTCAGAATCAATCATTTCGAGGACAGATTAGAACTAGAGGACGGAACCACTGTTAATGGAATGTGGCTCCAGACAGTGTATGCGCATCTGGAAGGTGTGCAGTTCTCACATCAGCAGGCATTCTACGTTTCTGATGAGGGCATGACAGCAGGTACTTACTGCATTGGATTTGACTATACAGTGGGTAATAATGGTTATGTAAATAAAGGTGATTACTGGAATTTCACCTTAACAAAGGGCGTTCCAGCAGGAGGAAAACTTACAGGATGCTATGCTGCTCCAGATACAGACCCGAAGAACTGGAGGATTTACATATATTCCGCAGACGGCAAGACAATCCTTGAAACAGTTTCCGCTGTAAACAAAGGACAGGAAGGAACCCTACTGGGTGTTATGAGTGTATATGGCGATGAAAATCTGAACGGTATTCAGCAGATGGCATATGGCGACAACCGATATGCTACAAGCGCAATAAGACAGTACCTGAACAGCGACAAGCCAAAAGGTGAATGGTGGACAGCGCAGACCAAATGGGACATTGCGCCAGACCAGTTAAGCCAGATTGACGGATATCTCTGCGGTATGGATTCAGAACTACTGGCGGTACTCCAACCGATAAAAGTTGTAACATACTGCAATACAGTCACAGCAACCGGACAGAAACAGGTTAAGGATATAACGTACGACAAAGTTACATTGATATCTCTGGAACAGATGTACATAGAACCACAGGTCGCAGGAGAAGGAGAAGCCCACGAATATTACAAAGAACTCAATGGAACGGCTACAAAATTCCAATGGTGGCAGACCTACGAAATTTTAAAAACATTCGCTGTTGAAAGTCCGACAAGTCCTCAGAGTGTCCGTCTGCGTTCGGCGAGTCGCAGCTACGCGTACAACGCCTGGTATGTGAACTCCAACGGCAACGCCTACAGCAACAACGCCAGCAACGCGCTTAGGTCAGCCCCGCTTATGTTCATCGGCGCAGCCACGGATGTAGAGAGTACCTAGGAGACAGTAGCCTAATGGCGGTAAATGTCTCTGATGTGTAACAGAAATTGTAAAGAACTATGGAAAGGAGCAAATAAGAATGTTTTTCATAAAAAGAATCCTGTCTATCAGACAGGAAAAGGAAATAGAAATTCTCAAGGCAACAGTAGTAAAGCAGAAAGAAAAAATAGAGAATCAGAAAACAATGATTCAGTACCTTGCAGCAATGACAGATATTTATATTCCAGAAGAAACAGAGGAGGAAGAAGATGTACAGAATTTTATTGAAAATGAAGAAAATGTATAACCACGAAGATTGGCTGAAAATGGTAGAGCAGGCAAAGGAACGTGGAAAACTTACAGAGGAAGAATACCATCAACTGGTTAACTAAAGGGAGCTTTAATTAACCAGTAAAATCCAAAACATGTGCCACGACATTTATCGAAAGAGGTGATATACTATACTTAGTCCTGAATATTTGCGCCGGATAACAGAGGGCAGTGAACAAATCGCCGAAGAACTGCATCAGTATATCATCTCTGAGATCGTGTCTCGAATGATGGCAAGAATCGGCAGAGGTGAGGATTATATTCTAACCAATGCCGATGCGTGGAGAATCAGAACGCTACAGGAATCCGGTGAATTGTTAGAGGACATTCTAGCGGAACTATCCAAATATACCAAACGTGAACAGCAGGAGCTTCTTGAAGCGTTTGAAGATGCCGGAATCACTGCGATGAACTACGATGATAAGGTATATAAGGCGGCAGGATTAAGCCCTGTGCCGCTCGAACAGTCCCCGGCTATGATAAGGCTCATGGAGCGAAATATGCTTGCAACTATGGGTGAGTGGAAGAACTTCACACGAACAACCGCAAGTGCCGCTCAAAGGCTCTATATCGAGCAATGCGACCTTGCATATAATCATGTAATGACTGGGGCAGTTGGATATACGCAAGCCATCAAAGAAGCAGTCAACAACGTTGTATCAGATGGTGTTACCGTCACATACCCATCTGGCAGAAAAGACACGATTGAAACCGCAGTTGCACGTTCTGTCAGAACTGGCGTGGCACAAGCTACTGGTGACATATCCCTAAAACGCATGGAAGAAATGGACTGGGATTTAGTTCTAGTCAGTGCTCACATAGGAGCCAGAACGGGTGACGGTGGCCAGAATCCGGGCAATCACTCATGGTGGCAAGGCAAGATATACTCTCGTTCTGGTAAGAGCAAGAAGTTTCCGCCGTTCTCATTGACCGGATACGGAACAGCAAGTGGACTGTCAGGCGTCAACTGTCGGCATAGCTTTGGGGCAAGCGACGGAGAATTTAATCCCTATGCGGAACTATCAGCGCAGGACAAAGCCGACAAAGGCAAACAGTACGAAAAGGAACAGAGACAACGTACTTATGAACGGAGAATCCGAAAGACAAAGCGTGAAGTCCTTGGACTGCAAGCAGGAGTTGACAATGCACCGAATGAAAAGGCAAAATTCGCACTCCAGCAAGACCTTGACCGGAAGTCTTATCTTTTACAGAAACAAAATGCTGCATACAAAGATTACTGTAAGCAGAACGGCCTGAGGGAACTACAAGACCGGCTCATGATTGCTAAGTGGAATCGCCAGAACGCCGCTAAAGCCAGGGGAGCGGCAAAAAGATATAAAACAGCAAAGGGGATTGACTGATGGACAGATGGGAATATTTCAATCCGAATCCTGTTAAGGATAAGAGAACAGGAGATTGCGTTGTCCGGGCAATATGTAAGGCAACCGGGTTCGACTGGGAAACGGTATTTGCCGGATTAATGGTACAGGCGTGTGCTCTGTCAGATATGCCAAGTGCAAATTATGTCTGGGGTGCGTACCTCTATAAACGTGGGTACAGACGCAAACTGATAGAACAGTCAGAACGATATGTCTATACAGTCAACGACTTTTGTGCAGACCATCCGACAGGTACATATATCCTCTGTATAGATGGTCATGTAGTGACAGTACAAGAGGGTAAATATTTCGATACATGGAATAGCGGTAATGAGATCCCGGTATATTACTGGGAAAAGGAGTAGCTAAATGAGCATATCAGAATTTGTACAGATTTTCCTTTCGATCTGCGGAGGGGTGTCCATTGTCGGAGGGGCAACAGCTGTAATCTTTAAATGGATTACTCCGGCGTTTCGACTTAATAAGCGAGTAGAGACGCTGGAAGAACATGATAGACGAGACTATGAAAGTCTTCGGAGAATCGCAGAACGAGATTCATTAATTCTGGAAGTGCTGTCGACCATGTTGGATAGTCAGATTAGTGGGAATAACGTCGAGGAATTAAAAAAAACAAAACAGAAGCTTACAAATTATCTTGCACAGAATCAACGTTAGCATTAGTAAGGGGTATGCTCATGAAATTATATGTGTTCACAAAGAAAGATATAGACAGATTCTTGATAGAGTGCAATTTTACACCGGATGAAGAAAAACTATTCCGATTGAGATGCAAGGAATATACGCTCGAATATTGTGCTGAACAGATGAATGTGAGTATATCTACGGCGAAGCGATTAAGCCGGAGGGTGAATAATAAAATAATTAAAGTATGCTGATACTTTTTGGACACTAATTAGAGCCAGAAACGAACTGTTTCCGGTTCTTTTTTTATGCAAAAATATAATCAGAAAGGTGGTGCATAAGATGGCATTATACAACAATCCTTATCAATACAGTTTTGGCGTTCCGGGACAGATGAACCAATTTCAGCAACAGCCTGTCCAGATGCCAGCTCAACCAGTACAACAACCACAGCAGAATAATAATGGAATCCTGTGGGTATCCGGCGAAGTCGGCGCAAAATCCTATCTGGTAGCCCCCGGGACAAGTGTTTTGCTGATGGATTCAGAGAGCGAAAAGTTCTACATAAAATCTACAGACGTTTCTGGTATGCCACAGCCATTACGGACGTTTGAGTATCACGAGGTAGGCACTCAGATGCCACCTAAACAGCCTGTTCCGAACATGGACAGTAAATATGTCACCAGACAGGAATATGACGATTTAAAGGGCAAATACGAAGCTATCATAAACCGATTAAATTCTTTTTCTGAACCTGTTAGGGCTAATACCGTGCAGGAATCAGCAGCCAAGGGAGGAAGCGCAGATGAGTAATCCATTATTCAATGCCCTCGGTGGTGGGATGCCACAGGGAAACGGACCAATGCAGATGATACAGCAGTTTATGCAGTTTAAGCAGAATTTTAAGGGAGACCCGAAAGCAGAAGTTGAGAAGATGTTACAGTCTGGGAAGATTTCGCAGCAACAGCTCAATCAAGTTCAACAGATGGCAGGACAGTTTCAGCACATGTTGAAAGGAATGAAATAGTACATTACAATCTGGCCAGATTGATGTAAATACACAATAAAGGAGATTATATTATGGATGGAAATTATAGCTTAGCAGATATTGCTGCTGCTACTGGAAACGGCAGAAATAATGACGGCATGTTTGGTGGAGATGGTAGCTGGTGGATTATTGTTTTATTCATTTTTGCTTTCTTCGGATGGGGAAACAACGGCTGGGGCAATAATGGAAACGGCGGTGGATATACAGCCACAGCAGCTACTCAGGCAGATATTCAGAGAGGATTTGACAATTCAGCGGTAATCAGCAAACTTGATGGAATCAACAGTGGTCTGTGCGATGGCTTTTATGCCATGAATAATGGTATGCTTACCGGATTCAATGGAATCAACACAAACATCATGCAGACCGGCTTCGGAATCCAGCAGGCTATTAATGCCGATACTGTGGCTAATATGCAGAATACTAATGCTTTACAGGCACAGCTTGCGAACTGTTGCTGCGAAACCAGAGAAGCAATTCAGGGCGTAAATTACAATATGGCACAGAACACCTGCGCATTGCAGAACACCATGAACAGCAATACAAGAGACATTATTGACAGTCAGAACGCTGGAACAAGAGCCATTCTTGACTATCTTTGCAATGAAAAGATTTCTAGTCTGCAGGCTGAGAATAATGATCTCAGACGTGCTGCTTCTCAGGACCGCCAGAGTGCATTGCTCACAACTGCAATGGCTTCTCAGACACAGCAGCTCATTAATGCGATTAATCCGGCGCCGATTCCGGCATATCAGGTTTCTAACCCGAACACATATTACGGATGTGGATGCGGATGCAACACCGGATGTAATTGCTGATAACTTCATATCGAGAGTATCTTTCGATTGATTCGAATGTCGGCTTATGCCGTATTACACAGAGGGGCAGGCTGATACCTGTCCTTTTGTGATATGAAAGGGGTAAAAATTATGGCAGAATTTACAAATGTAGCTGCTCAGACTGTAGCAGCAAATGGAAATGTAGTATATTCAAACGCAGCAGTTAAGGGTTCTAACTGCATTCAGCACAGAGAGGGAAGTGGAATCATCACTCTGAGAGGACTGACTAATCAGTGTAAAGCAAGATTCTTCGTGGATTTTTCTGGCAATATCGCAATTCCAACAGGCGGTACTGTCGGGGCTATTTCTCTGGCTATTGCAATCTCTGGTGAGCCGGTTCTTTCTTCTCAGATGATTTCCACGCCGGCGGCAGTAGACCAGTACAACAATGTGTCCGCAGGTATCTATATTGATGTACCTCGTGGATGTTGCGTTAACATCACAGTGGAAAACACAAGCGACCAGGCAGTATCTGTTGCGAACGCAAATATTATCGTAACCAGAGAAGCGTAGGAGGTGTGATTATGAGAGACATTAAAGACTTATGTGCAAGAATCGAAGATGAGCTTTCCAAAATCGCTGATAATGGACTGACCACTGGAAATCTGGAAATGACATACAAACTGATTGATATGTACAAAGACATAAAGAACACGCAGTACTGGGATAAGAAAGTGGAGTATTACAACACTGTCCTTGATGAGATGCGTGGTGGATACAATGACGATTACAGCGAACGTGGAAGAAAACGTGATAGCATGGGGAGATACAGTGCAAATGACGGCAGAATGATGCCGGATTACGACCGGGGCAGTTCTTATGCCAGACGTGGTGAACATTATGCTAGAGGACATTACAGCCGTTCTGACGGACGAGATGCTTATGACGACTATATGACACAGAAACAGAGCTATCGCTCCGGCAAATCTGAGGACTGCAAGAGGAAGATGCTCGCCGCTCTGGAAGAGCACCTTGACGAACTCACAACAGAAATGAGTGATATGTCCAAGGATGCAGAGTGCCGGGAAGAACGTGACCTTGTCAAGAGATACGTAGAAAAACTCCGTGATATGCTCTAAAAATACAAAAGTGGTAGAGAGGTAGTTGAAAGAAATCTGTTATAATGTAATTGTGCAGCAGGAAGCACAAGTAAAACGGTTGTTTTGACATTTTCGTTTTAATCCTCCTTTCTTTAATTTTGTAGCTGGTGCGCACGCTTTAATGGAAAGTTAAACAGGTTCGAATCCTGTCGTGCGTATTTGTCATCTGGCACGCAAGATGGCTCACCTCCTTGATTAAGGTTTTTGTTATTCATACTTTTTTTAAAAAAGAAATAAATATCCGAAACAACTCGTGGCAGGCATGACACGTTAAACACCTTGCTAACCCGGGAATCCGGGTTGATGGAATGTAGCTCAGTGGTAGAGCAGTAGCCTTACAAGCTATGTGCCGTAGGTTCGATTCCTGCCTTTCCGATTACCTTGCCAGTGGTCTAACTGGCTTAATCCAATACCTGCGGCGGCAGGTCAATAAACACGACCAGGAGGATATGTATGCAGAAACTTATTGACACATTAAAATCATTTGGAATCGAAATCCCGGAGGATAAACAGGCAGATATTAAGAAAACACTCTCTGAGAATTACAAGAATGCAAAGGAAGTAGCGAAAACTCTGTCAAAAGTTGAGGGAGAACGAGATAACTGGAAAGAACGTGCCGAGACAGCAGAAGAAACCTTAAAAAGTTTTGACGGTATCGACCCGGCAAATGTTAAAAGCGAGTTAGAGACTTGGAAACAGAAAGCGGCAGATGCAGAAAAAGAGTTCAATGCAAAAATCTACGACCGTGATTTTTCGGACGCACTCAAAGCAGCACTCGACGATGTTAAGTTTTCCAGTGAAGCGGCAAAGAAGTCTGTTATGGCAGACATCAAAGAAGCAGGATTGAAGCTGAAAGACGGTAAAATCCTTGGACTGAATGACTTGATCGTGCAGCTGAAGCAGTCTGACGCATCCGCTTTTGTGGACGAATCTCAGCAGCAGGCTCAGCAGAATCAGGCAAGATTTACAACACATGTTGGGCAGCAGAAGACACCGGGAAGTATGACTAAAAAAGATATCGAAGCAATCAAAGACCCGTCCGAGAGACAGGCTGCAATTGCTCAGAACATCCAGTTATTCCAGTGATTTTTTACACCGACTATACACAAGAGTATAGCCGCTAACCCAATACCTTAACAATTATGGGTAGAAAGGATTTTTTATATGGCAGCAAAAGCTAATCTTATTATGACAAATGATATCCAGGTCACAGCACGTGAGATTGACTTCGTCACCAGATTTGAAAGAAACTGGGAACACTTGCGCGAGATTCTTGGTATCATGCGTCCAATCAAAAAGACACCCGGAGCAGTTCTTAAATCAAAATACGCAGAAGGCACATTGCAGGATGGAAATGTTAAAGAGGGCGAAGAAATCCCTTACAGCAAATTCACTGTAAAAGAAAAGCCTTATGCAGAAATGAGCATTGAGAAGTACGCAAAGGCTGTATCTATCGAAGCAATCAAGGATCACGGTTATGAGAACGCTGTTCAGATGACCGATGATGAATTCCTTTTCCAGCTTCAGACCAATGTTACTGAAAGATTTTATGATTATCTAAAAACAGGTACCCTCACATTCACAGAAACTACTTTCCAGATGGCTCTGGCAATGGCAAAGGGCCATGTAGAGAACAAATTTAAACAGATGCACAGAAATGTGACTGGCGTTGTTGGATTTGTCAACATTCTGGATGTGTATGAGTATATCGGTGCAGCTGAGATTTCTATTCAGAACCAGTTCGGATTCCAGTACATGAAAGACTTTATGGGATTCAATACAATCTTCTTACTGTCTGACAGCGAGATTCCGAGAGGACAGGTTATCGCTACACCTGTTGAGAATATCGTTCTGTACTATGTTGACCCGAACGAGTCTGACTTCGCGAGAGCTGGTCTGGTATACACCGTATCTGGCGAGACAAACCTGATCGGATTCCACACACAGGGCAACTATCACACAGCAGTATCCGAAGCATTCGCAATCATGGGACTTACCCTCTTTGCAGAGTACATTGATGCTATTGCTGTTGGAACCATCAACACAACTCAGACGCTTGGAACTCTGACTGTAAACTCCACAGCAGGAAGTAAAAGTGGAGATACTAAAGTGACCATCACTCCGGCAAAAGCGAGCGCAGGAAATGTGTATAAGTACAAGGTCGCATCTTCTGAGACTGCCGTAGACTACGGACAGAATGTGAAGAACTGGAGCGCGTGGGATGGTGAATCCGACATTACAGCAACAACAGGACAGGTAATCACAGTGGTTGAATGTGACAGCACCTATAAGGCGCTGAGCGCAGGACATGCGACTGTAGCAGCAAAACCATAAATGTAGGAGGTAACTGGCATGGCTTATGCAGATTATAAATTCTATACAGAATCATTCGGCAATGTCGTGCCAGAAACCGACTTTCCGCGACTGGCAGAAAGAGCCAGCGATTTTGTGGACACAATGACGTTTGACAGGTTGGTGGACGGACTGCCAACAAATGAACGCTCGCAGAAGCGTATCAAAAAGGCAGTCTGTTCATTGGCTGAATTAATGTATCAGATTGAACTTGCTGAAAAGAATGCTATTAATCAGGCATCAGCAAGTGCGACCGACACAAATGCTGGTGGCAAATCAACAGGCATTGTAACATCTGTAAGCTCTGGCAGTGAATCCATCTCTTATGCAACACCTCAGCAGAAAGCATCGGGCGCAAAAGAATGGAGTGCAGTGTATGCCGCCGCCGGAGATGCGCAGAAAACGAATGACTTACTCTTAAAGACGGCTTTGCCGCTTCTGATGGGAGTAAGGACGGATGATGGAATACCAGTTTTATATGCAGGAGTGTGATTATATGGACATTTCAACATTAGGCTCATGTATAGCAATCGTTATGATATGCTACATCGTAGGAATGGGCTGTAAAGCATCAAAAAGAATCTCTGATGAATGGATTCCGGTAATCATGGCAGTTATTGGTGGAATTCTCGGAGCGGTCGGGATGAGAGTTATCCCAGATTTCCCGGCATCGGATTATATCACAGCAGTTGCAGTTGGTATGTTTAATGGATTGTCGGCAACTGGCGTGAATCAGGTTATTAAGCAGACAGTGCAGAAAGAATAATTAAGGAGAGGGTATCATGTACGAAAAAACGGTGACGATTTTTGACTATTACGAATCAGCCACGACAGGAGATGCGTACTGGTATCCTCATGTTTTATCTGGCGTTGACCTCATTACGGACAAAGGAGCAATCCTCAAAAAGTATGGCGCAGACGCAACTGACAACGCACAGTTACACGTTCGATACACTGTCCAGAACGGCGATATAACCATTACTGATAAGGATGGTAAGATTCTTCCATGGGTGCCACCCAAAGAATGGAAAAGGCAGATTAACAACGCTTTGGAGGATACCATCACATTCTCAGATGAGTCGTTCTTCTGGGAAGGTGAGTGGACTGGCGGAATGGTATCTGATGGTGATTATCGGAATGGATTCTACCAGTACATGAACGAGAACAAGGATAACGTGTTTAAGATTACCAGTGTAGGCGGTCCGTATACGCTAATTCCACATTTTGAGATTCTGGGTAAGTAATATGAGTAAGATTCATCATTTTAAAGGGTTCTCCATAGTCGATGGAGATATGAAAATCAAGCTGAATATGGATAGGTTCTCCAGGCAGTACCAAGAAGCCCAGTATCTCCTTGACGGAATGGTCATGGACAGCATGGTGCCATTTATGCCGATGATTACAGGGGATTTTGTCAACCGAACAAGAGTTGAGAGTACATCCCTGCAAGGAACTGGGAAAGTATGTGCGGCGGCGGCACCTTATGGACGTTTTCTGTATGAGGGAAAAGGAATGGTTGACGAAGCAACTGGAAGTCCCTACGCAAGACGTGGAGCAAAGAAGGTTCTTGTTAGTCAGTTTTCTGGCCAGACAGCTGCAAAGGAAAATCTTGAATACACCAAACAGGCACACCCACGGGCACAGGCAAAGTGGTTTGACGCCGCTAAACGGCAATACGGCAGTACATGGATTCGTAAAGTAAAGGCGCAGGCAGGAGGTGGCAGATATGGCGGATAAACCTATCGGAAAAGATGCAACCGGATACGAGATTCTGACAGATGCCATGAAAGCACTTCTGAACCAGTATCCGGGACTGTACGAAAATGAAACAATCAAATTCGAGGAACTTGGCAAGGAATCAGGAATTGCGTTCTCAGCAGATAACGGCGCCTTGATTTACTCAGAAAAAGAAGATGTTTGTGGCGTAATGCATCAGGTATGCCAGTATCCATTTTATGTGGTATACCGCACAGCATCTGACAAAGAACGACAGAAGTTATCTGTTCAGAAGTTCCTTGACAATCTCGGTAAATGGATATGCCGAGAACCAGTTATCATAAATGGCTCTGAGACACGTTTAAATGCGTTTCCTGAACTTTCACAGGGTCGAGTGATAAAACGTATCACACGTGATAATTCCTATGGTTTAGATCCGCAGGAGAACGGCGTACAGGATTGGTTATTGCCATTGTCAGTACGCTACGAAAACACTTATGAAGTAGTATAAATATCGTCGGAGGTGGTAGATTTCGTTGCAACCACGCACCTTATGGGTTAAAAGAGATGCAGGAGCCGCAACGCCTGCCCGACGATTAAATAGTAACAACCGGCTATCAATTGAAGATGGTCGCTAACCTACACAGCCTTTAAAGTTATAGGCAGAAAGGACATTTCTATGCCAGTTACAGGAAAAATTGACCGTAAATATATGGCTCATTACGTTGATTCAGGCTCTCTCTGTGGAGGACTGACACCGAAATATGAGCGTCTTGGCAAGGATCTGGAAGAGTACAATGTAGAACTCAATCCAGACACTGAAACATCTCAGAATATTCTTGGAGAATCCACATTTAAACACAATGGCTATGAAGCTTCTTCTGACGCTGATCCGTTTTATGCAGACACCACATCAGACCTGTTTGAAAAGCTTCAACAGATCGTAGATGAACGCCTTAAAGATGATAATCTAAAAACAAGTGCAGTTGAAGTACATCTCTGGAAAGAAGCAACAGCCGGTAAATACGAAGCATACAAGCAGGATTGTCATATTGTACCGACCTCCTACGGTGGTGATACATCGGGATATCAGATTCCGTTTACCGTGAACTACGTTGGAGGACGTGTAAAAGGAAAATTTGATATCAGTTCTGGTACATTTACAGCTGACAGCGAATAATTTTAGGAGGGTATAGAAAATGGCAAAAACAATTAACACAAACATTGATGATGGATTTCTTCTTTTTACATTCACAAACAAACAGGGCGAAGTATTCTCTTCATTTAAACTAAACCCTACTGACATCAACATTGCAGCAAAAGCGGAAGAATTGGAAACTTTCTTTGAACAGGCTCAGGAATCTGTTAAAAATGTTTCTTCTAGTAAAGAGATGGCGGAGATTAATAAGCAGATTGAGGACAAAATCAATTATATGCTCGGATACGAAGCGTCTAAGGATTTATTCAAAGAACCAATTACCGCAACAACTGTTTTTGGAAATGGTCAGGTGTTTGCCTATATCGTTCTTGACAAAATCAATGAAGCACTTACTCCAGAGATTGAAAAAAGAAAGAAAAAAATGCAGGAAGCGGTCAATAAGTACACGGAGAAGTATGCAAAATGACCGCCTATGAGTTGCCCACCTCACTAAATATCAGTGGGGTGGATTTTTCTATCAGAACGGATTTTCGAGTGATTATAGATATTCTCATAGCCATGAATGACCCAGAACTGGACGAACAGGCGAAAGCAATTGTTATGTTACAGATTCTATTTGAGGACTGGCAGAATATACCGGCTGAGTGTCTGGATGAAGCTTGTCAGAAAGCTTGCGAGTTTATTGACTGCGGTCAAGTTGACGATAGTCCGAATAAACCCAAAACCCGCTTGATGGACTGGGAACAGGATGGAGACATGATCGTTCCGGCGGTAAACAAGGTTGCCGGTAAAGAAATCAGATCCATACCTTATATGCACTGGTGGACGTTTTTTGGATATTTCATGGAGTCTGGCGAGTGCCTTTTTAATACCGTAGTTGGAATCCGGTCAAAAAAGGTAAAAGGCGAACGCCTGGACAAATGGGAAAAGAAATTCTATCAAGAAAATAAGAACATTATTGATATAAAAACACGTCTCAGCGATGAGGAGCAAGCGTACAAGGATGCGCTGAATGAGATGTTGAACCTCAAATAGTTAGGAGGTGGACACATGGCTGCTGATGGCTCAGTCATTATTGATACCAGAATGGACACATCAGGTGTGCAAAACGGAGTATCAGCTATAAAACAGTCATTTAACGGCCTTGGAAATGCTGTAAAAAAAATAGGCGTACTGATTGGCGGAGCATTCGCGATTGGGAAACTGGCCCAGTTTGGGAAAGAGTGCATAGAACTTGGCTCTAATCTGGCAGAAGTTCAGAATGTGGTCGATGTTACATTTACCACAATGTCAGATAAGGTTAATGAATTTGCAAAGAACGCCATGACCTCAGCCGGATTATCTGAAACGATGGCGAAACAGTATGTTGGTACGTTCGGAGCAATGTCTAAGTCGTTCGGATTCTCAGAAGCACAGGCTTACGACATGTCAACGGCTCTAACGCAGCTGACTGGTGATGTAGCATCATTCTATAATATCAGTCAGGACTTAGCCTATATCAAACTGAAATCAGTGTTTACGGGCGAGACAGAGACGTTGAAAGATCTTGGCGTGGTAATGACCCAGTCGGCACTTGATCAGTATGCGCTTGCAAACGGCTATGGCAAAACCACGTCTGAAATGACCGAACAGGAGAAAGTGGCTCTCCGCTTGGCTTTTGTGCAGAACCAATTATCTGCCGCATCTGGTGATTTCATCCGAACATCTGATAGTTGGGCGAACCAGGTCAGAGTTATGCAGTTGCAGTTGCAGTCTCTCAAGGCAACAGTCGGACAGGGATTAATCAATCTCTTCACTCCCGTTTTGAGAGTTATTAATATTTTACTGGGCAAACTGGCAACTCTGGCGAATGCCTTCAAGTCATTTACGGAGTTAATCACCGGGAAAAAATCTTCTGGTCAGACAGGTGCAAGTGGCGCAGGTCTTGCCGGGACAGATGCAATAGCTGATACGGCAGACCAATATGGAAATGCCGCCGACAATGCCGAAAAGTTGGCAGATGCTACAAATGATACAGCAGACGCAACTAAGAAAGCTACTAAGGCGGCAAAAGGATATCTTAGTCCTCTTGACGAAATAAATAATTACTCAACGGATAAAAGTACGGATTCATCTTCAAAAGTACCGGGCACAACCGGCGGACTTGCAGATCAGATGAAAGATGCTGTACAAAATGTTGATTACGGAAAGGTTGCAGAAGGCGAGACAGTCCTTGACAAAATTAGCAAATCAGCTGAAAAGCTCGCGAAGCTCCTTAAAAAGCTCTGGAAGCCATTTCAGGACGCTTGGAAAAAAGAGGGTAAGAATACTATTGATGCGGCACAGATTGCTCTATCTGGAATTGCGAAGCTTGCTAAGAGTGTAGGCAGGAGTCTCATGGAAGTCTGGACGAACGGTACAGGTACGACAATGCTTACAACCATGCTAAGGATTGCTCAGAACGTGCTTAAAACTATTGGGAATATTGCATCCGGTTTTGCCGATGCATGGAATAAGAACAGCGTAGGGACACAGATCATACAGAACATTGCAGATGCTCTTGTGGTAGTTATGCAGTTTGTTGAGAGAATTGCTGCAGATACGGCAACATGGGCAGCAAACCTTAATTTCTATCCACTACTGGAATCTATCAGTAATCTGACAAGTGCATTTGCACCAATACTGGAATCCATTGGAAATGTTCTTGAATGGATTTACAATAACATCGTTCTTCCGATGTTGAAATGGGTTATTGAGGTAGGACTTCCGACAGTGATTAATTTAGTCGCAAAAGTAGCAACTTTTCTTGCTGATCATCAGTCGATTGTTGAAGCGTTCGGTGCAGCCCTAATCGGAGCGTTCGCGGCAGCAAAGATTGCAGAATTAGCATCGGGAGTTATCAAAAGTGTATCTGGAATAGCTACAGCCGCAAAAGGACTTATCGCGTTAATGACTGGTACTGGCGGGATCATGGGTGGAATCAAGGCCATTGCGACAGCAATCGGTACTGGCGGGATTTTCGCGATCGCAGTCGGTGCTGCTATAGCAATCGGAGTTTTGCTGTACAAAAACTGGGATGAAATATGCGCGGCAGCAACAAAATTAAAAGACTGGGTTGTTGAAAAGACTCGTGAATTGTCAGAATCAGCAACACGTACATTAAGCAATTTGAAAGAAAAGATAGCTAATGTTTGGAATATTATTAAAACATCAACATCTACTACTTGGAACGCAATCAAAAAGACACTTTCTGGCCTTTGGAACTCTCTTAAATCCACAGCCAGCACAGTATTTAATGCAATTAAAACCAAAGTTACTGGCGTTTGGGATAAAATAAAAGACAAGACATCTCGAACATGGGAAAGTGTTACTACTTTTATATCTACTAAGGTCGAAGCGATAAAAACCGCTATTACTGATAAGTTTAATGCCGCCAGAGATGCAGTCAAATCTGCGTTTGAAGGCATTGTTAATTTCATTAAAGCTCCGATTAATCAGGCAATCAGCATTGTTAATAATGCAGTTGGGATGATTAATAATGCAATTGGTGGAATTGAATCTGCATTTTCCTTTGGGCCTTGGACTGTTCCAACACCGTTTGGCTCAAAGACTATTGGATTTCATGCAACATTTCCACGTATCGGAACTATCCCATATCTGGCCAGTGGCGCAGTTATTCCGCCAAGGTCAGAATTCCTTGCGGTATTAGGTGATCAGAAAAAAGGAAATAACCTGGAAACACCGGAAAGCCTGTTACGGCAGATTGTCCGGGAGGAATCAGGGAAAGGACAGAATGGCGGAAATACCTATAATGTTACAGTCAATGCATCTGGCAGGAAGCTATTAGACATTATCATTGATGAAGCAGAACTTAGGAGACGCAGAAATGGCGGTCAGAATCCATTCTTGTTAGGAGGTGTGTAAATGTTGCAAGAACAGTTTAAGATTGATGGGGTCATTATAAAGGCCCCTGACACATACAAGCCGGTGTTCGCAACTACATCAACAGAAAGCTCTAAGAGAAGTCAGGATCTTGTTATGCATAACACGCCAATGGGGACTATCGCCGGATATGACATGGAATGGGGAGAGCTTAAATGGGGAGAGATTGCGAACATTCTGAATTTAATGATTAATAAAAGCCAGTTCACTTTTCATCACAAAGACCCTCGGACACCCGGCAAATGGATTGACAAAACGTTCTATGCATCTAATTTCAACATGGCAGCACAAACACTCAAGGATAATGAGGAACGATGGACAGGATTAACTATTAATGTAAGGAGCATTCGACCGGTATGATTAATGTTACAAATCAGTTAAAAACAGAATCTCTCTTAAATAGTAACTATTATGTTACGGCGAATGCGATGCTGCGTGATGGAACAACTTTAAACCTGGAAAAAGAAGATTTCTACCTTGACGGAAACGGAATCGTAGATTCTTCTGATTCCGGGGATTTCCCGATAGGTGTAGCCATTGAAAAAACAGCGACATTGGCACTGGTCAATGATGATGATAGATTCTCTGACTACAACTTTGCCGGAGCACAGTTTACTCTATTCTTAAATTTGAAATTGTCTGATAGATTGGAAACCATTCGCCGTGGCACATTTATTGTGTCGAAAAAGCCCGCCACGTCCGATGAGATTAACCTTACTTTGTTGGACTATATGAGTAAGGCGGAGGCGGACTACAAAACGAATCTTGTCTTCCCATGCTCTACAGGAGAGGTTTTAGAAGATGCCTGTCAGCAGACCGGGATTGTATTAGGTGACGCAACATTTAAAAACGCAGACTATCAGGTGCAGAATAAGCCAAAAAACACCACTTTTAGAGCAGTAATCGGTATGGTTGCAGCTCTGGCAGGTGGCAACGCTCGCATTGATGAGAATGATAATTTGCGAATCATCACTTTTGACGATGGTGCAGACACTATTACATTAGAAACAGTTCCATGGTATGACATTAACGGAAGCGCCATTCTTGATGTTGGAAGTAACGAGATCGAGACAATTCTTGAACGAAAAGGGTTTAATCTAAATGCTATCAGGAATCTTACCTATGATGTCGATGACGTGGTTGTTACTGGGGTCAAATATACAGATAATGAAACAGAATATAAGTACGGTACAGACGGATATGTCATCACGATTGATAATAAGCTTCTGAACGGAAATGAACAGGCGGGTGTTGACCTGATTGGAAAAGAGCTTGTCGGTATGAGATTAAGACCGTTCTCTTGCGACAGCACAGCGATTGGATATGCCACATTTGGAGATAGAGTTACATTTTCCGACATTAAAGGTAACATTTACTATTCATACCTGACAGATGTAGACTTCGCATTCTCTGGCAGTACAAGCTTCTCTTGTAATGCAAAAAGCATGGAGGATATCAATGTTGACTATCCAGACAGCATGCAGGTCGAGGTCGACAATATAAAGAAAGATTCCGAGAAAAAGATTACTGCCTATGACGCAAAACTAAAGCAGATGAACGAACTGGCAGCTAACACCCTTGGATTTTATTATACAGAAGAAGTTCAGGCAGACGGTTCAACGATTTCATATAGACATAACAAGCCTACACTTGCGGATTCTAAAGTAATCTACAAGACGGGTGTTGATGGATTCTTCTTGTCAGTAGACGGAGGTCAGACTTGGAAAGCTGGATTTGATAGTAACGGCGATGTAGTATTGAACATTCTATATGCCATCGGCATACAGTCGGATTGGATTAACACAAGAGGATTCACGGCAAAAGACAACGATGGGAACATTACATTCCGCATTGATGCAGAGACAGGAGCTGTCAATCTCAATGCTACGGAGCTTACAATTAAAGGGAAGACGCCTGAGAACGTGGCAAATGCCGAAGTTGAGAAGTTCATTACAGAAGTCTATTCTCCGCAGATTAGAGTCCTTCAGGAGCAGATTGACGGACAGATAGAAGCGTTTTTTGGAGACTATGTTCCTGATGGTAATAATGAACCGGCATCCACTTGGACAGATGATACAACTAAAAAGAAACACTTAGGTGACCTGTTTTACATCGTAAATAACGAAGAATATGGCGGGCAGGCTTACAGATATGCAAAGATTAATGGCGAATACAAGTGGGACTATGTAAAAGATACTGCGGTGGTCAAAGCCCTTGCAGATGCAGCAAAAGCTCAGGACACGGCGAATGTAAAGAAAAGAATATTTGGGGCAGAACCAGTACCCCCTTACGATATTGACGATTTATGGGTTCAGGGAAAGGCCGGGGACATTCTTAAATGCCAAAAGGCAAAGGCAGAAGGCGCAAGCTATGACGCCGATGACTGGGTAAGAGCATCTAAATATACGGATGATTCTGCAATCACAAAATTTATCAAGGGCGTTTTTGCCGATACGATCGAAAGTCTTCAAGAACAGCTTGATGGTAAGATACAGACTTGGAGCCAGGATACAGACCCAGCGCTTGAATGGACAGAAACAGAAGAGATTCCGTGGACAGATGTTGACGGTAATTCCATTCTGGACGTAGGTGGAAATGAGATTTTGCTTATCTGGGAAAAAGGCAAATATATCCACAAAGGAGACCTTTGGCAGAACACCTCGGGTGGCAACACACGCTGGCGGTGGGATGGCAGTGAATGGGTCGAGCAGAAAGCGCCGGATTATCTGTTTGATAAGATTGACGGGAAAGCAGCAGTCTATTTTGAACAGCCTAAACCGCCATACAACATGGGAGATTTCTGGGTCACATCAAAGGCAAATGGCGAAGCATCTATCAAAACAGCAGTTAGAAGCCGAGCGGACGGTGCATTTACTGACACTGACTGGATTGATTTCAAATACGTAGACAAAACTGACATTGATAATGCGGTCAAGGAGTACGATACAAGCCTTGGACAGGATGAAGTTTTTAATAAGCTGACAAACGGCGGCAAAGATCAGGGGATTTATATACAGGACGGGAAACTGTACATCAATGCAAATTACATCCTTGCAGGCGTTCTGGCAGGTAAATTCATCAACGCAAAAGGGATTAAGGTTATTGACAATGATAACCAAATTACACTTCATATTGACGATGGTGGAAAGGTGCACATTGCTGCAACGGAGTTCTCGTTAAAAGGAAAAGCCGTATCTGAAATAGCAAAAGACACAGCTTCTAATACTGCGACTGAAATCGCGACAAAATACGCCACGCTGAGTGTGTTACTGTCAAATGAATTCCAAGGAATTCCGACAGATTCATCTGGCAAATATACTACATTTCCGACATGCAAAACTACGGTAACTGTACTGTATGGCGCCAAGAATGTGACCGCACAGTCAAATATTTCATTTTCAGCAGGAAACGGAATAAGTGGTTCAGCATCAGGGGCAACGTATACGGTCTCCGGGCTGTCTGTGGATAGTAGCACGATTACTGCAACCGCAACTTACAACGGGATGTCCGCGAAAAAGGAATTTGTGGTCACAAAGCAAAAGCAGGGTGATACGGGGAATGGAATTTCAAAGATTGTACAACATTATCTCGCTACGTCCAGTTCGTCTGGCGTATCAACAAGCAGTTCTGGATGGACGGAAACTGTGCAGACTCCAACACCGGATAAGCGGTACTTATGGAACTATGAGGAGACTTTCTTCACAAACGGGTCTAAGACGACAACACTTCCTTGCGTGATTGGTGTATATGGGGAAAAAGGGCAAGATGGTAAAAATGGACAGGACGGAAAAGATGCCAGTGAAATGACCCAGTTGGAAATATTTAATAAGTTAACCAATAACGGGGAAACACAGGGGCTATATCTTTATGATAACAAGGTGTATCTGAATGCCTCGTATATTGACACCGGGTATCTGGCTGGATGGGAAGTTGGATATAGAAAGCTTTCAGCAAGTGGCACGTATGGAGAAGTAACGCTAGACGCTTCAGCTGGAGAGATCTATTCAGAGACGAATACAGGAGTATATGTGCCGGGGTACGGGACATTGTATGGAACACGAATTAGAGGAATCAATCTTTATACAGGAACCGTACACGCAAGCTCGGTCTCGGTTGACACCAGTGTTTCGGCGGACAGTGTTTCGGCATCAAAAAAAGTCACAGCAGGTACGCACATCGAAGCCAGTGGGCACTTTTACAGCCTTGGCACAGGCACCGACCTTGCAGATTTAAGTGTGCGTGGAACAAAGAAGAGGATTCTTCCAACAAAAAACTATGGCACACAGGCGTTTTATTGCTACGAAATGGCATCCCCCATGTTTGGAGACATCGGAGAAGCATTCATATCAGAAGATGGCACGTGCCTGATAGACATAGATGACATATTCCAAGAATCTACTAATGTGAGGATTGAATATTATGTATTTTTACAAAAGGAAGGGGATGGAGATTGTTGGGTAGATAAAAAAGAGCAGACATATTTCACTGTAAAAGGTACTCCGGGGCTTAAATTTGCATTCGAAATCAAAGCGCGGCAGGCTGATTATGAACACATGCGTTTTGCTGATGCAAGTGAAACAGCTTACGATAGAGCAATAGATACAGACATGCCAGAGCCAGACTACAGTAAAAGCCTTGAAGTATCAGAACCAGATTATGAAAAAGAACTTCTTAATAACAGGGAAAAAATTATTGACGAAATGGAGAATGTATCATGAAAAAAATTCTTACAAGTTTTATGAATCTTAGCACTGGAGAGGGGAGCCGTATTGCTTACACCTATTCAGAAGTAGATGAAAACACAGGAAGTATCATTAGCCAGAACAACAAAGGCAATTTCCTTGTACTGGATGACGATGTGCAGTCTCATCTTGATTCGGTCAAAAAATATATTCGAGACAAATATTTAGCATAAGGAGGAAGCAGCCATGCCAAAATGGACAGATTACACGATAAAAACAAATCCTGCGGACAAAGATGAAGTGATGATTCTTGATACAGCAGGCAAGGCAAACAAACGTCTTGGTTTGTCGGCACTGTCAGATTGGATTATAGGAAAGATTGCAAATAAAATATTTAAAAATTTGCAGACGCAAAACAAGACAATTCTGGGGGCGCTTAATGAATTAAATAGTAAGGTCTTCGCTAATGTTCGAAATCTTTCAACATTTTCTATAAATATTAATCTTAGTAAAGAGACCTATACATCGTTGCTCATGTACGGAGCGACTTCACAAAATAATGGATTTATGTACATTGTCTTTATTGATGTTGTATCGGCAAAACGGGCAGTAAATTTTATTAAAATTGCAGACTTTGTGGCAGGCAGGACTTTTTCGGGTACATACAGTGATGACACATCTACATTGACGATAAACGCCAACGATACCATATGGGGAGGCATTAAGTTGCTGATGCTTTGATAGAAAGGCTATTAAGTTGTTTCAATCGTAAATGGTTCGTAAGAATTCCTATTTGGCTCGTTAAAAATTTCATAAAAGCTACCAATGGAATGTGTTAAGTACGTTTGAGAACAATGTAAAAACGTATAGTATTCAAACTGATTTCATGAAAGGAGTTGATAGAATTGGAAATTAAAGGTATTGACGTATCATCCAATCAAGGAAAACCGGACTGGACGAAAGTGTCTAAATCCGGTATCAAATTCGCAATATTAAGAATCCATCAGAAAACAGGCATTGACAGCTCATTTGAGTACAATTACAAGGGATGCAAGAGCAACAGAATCCTTGTCGGTGGTTATAAGTATTCATACGCTCTAACACCGGCACAGGCGATTGATGAAGCGGACGATGTGATTGCAGCACTGAACGGGCGAGGACTGGACTTCCCAATGTTCTACGACCTTGAGTGGTCTAATCAACGAAAACTCGGCAAACAGGCGATTGAGAACATTGCCGTAGTATTTCTGACCAGGATGGAGGAAGCCGGTCATAAGGTCGGCATCTACTGCAATCTTGATTGGTACAATAACGTTCTGTCAGATACTCTGAAACAGTATGATTGTTGGATTGCTCGTTATCCGGCTAGTGATAATGGCTCTGTACAGGAAAGATTACGTCCGAATGTCGGTGTAGGCTGGCAGTATTCCAGTAGAGGAAAAGTATCTGGCATCAGTGGCAACGTTGACATGGATGTATTCTATAAGGATTACAAAGAGGAGGTTTCTGCAATGGACAAAGCTATTGAAAAAGTGATTCTCATTGCAAAAAATGAGATTGGATACCTTGAAAAGAAGAGTAATAGCCAGCTCGACAGTAAGACTGCAAACTCCGGTTCGAACAACTATACGAAGTACTGGCGAGACATTAAGCCATCATATCAAGGGCAGCCTTGGTGCGCAGCATTCGTGAGTTGGTGTTTTATGGAAGCATTCGGACAGGAAAAAGCAAAAAAACTGTTGAAGCACTGGCCCTATGTTTACTGCCCAACACTTGGTAATCTGTTTACAAGGAACGCTAATCCAAAGATCGGTGATATTGTAATTTTTTATCATAATGGAACTTTCACCCATACCGGCATCGTAACGGCTGTAATCGGAGACAGGTTCTATACCATCGAGGGAAATACTTCTGGTGCATCTGGAATTATTGCAAATGGCGGCGGTGTCTGCGCAAAGAGTTATCTTAACAGCCAGATGCCCGGAACTAAGTTCTGTACACCAGATTATAGTATTGCATCTGATGCATCTGTACCCGCAAAATCTGAAAATGCATTGCCTAATACCGCACAAACAGGAGAGAAATATATGTTTAATCCAGAAACAGTAAAAGCAGGAGATAAAAACACATCTGTGCTCCTCTTACAGGAAATCTTAAGAGCCAGAGGTTTTAAAGGAAAAGGCGGCAAAGCTCTGAAACTTACATGGACAGCAGATACGAACACGATTTGCGCTCTGAAAGCTTATCAGGAATCCAGGAAAGAAGTTCTGGAAGTGGATGGTATTTGCGGACCCGCTACATGGAAAGATTTGATTGCCATATAAAAACATCCCGGGGTTAATTCCCCGGGAATTTTATTTATAAACATATTTAGTATCACTTCGGAAGTTTTAGACTGTTATCGTTAGTCACACGTTAGTCACAAATAAAAATATTATTTCCTAATATAATAGTGCCAAAAACGCTGTATTTACAGGCATTTGCGCAATTTTCTGAATTCTATTTGTTAGTCACAATAAATATAATTAGAATAATGAAAATGAAATGTGGGAAATCCTTACAAAATCGCTAAAAACGTTGATTTTAATAGGGTTTCCGGCATTTCGATAATGATATTTCGGTTGTTTTAGAAAGATTAAAATGGGTTCCGTTAGTCACAATTAGTCACAAATGGAACTTTTATCTTTTCTATTTCTGTACGGAGTTCTTCTAGTGTCCTGTGGCCGTACACAGCATTTGTAACATCTCCGCCAAAGGAGTGTCCGAGCATTCGTTTCCGGTCATTCTCCCGGACGCCATATTTTTCGCACAATGCAGAAAAGGTGTGCCGGCAGTCGTGTGGTGTGTGCTTCGGATTGCCGACTATTCCTAAACGTTCCAGTGTAGGATAGAATAACGCTTTTCTGTGATGCTGCTGAGTATATACACATAGTTTCCCATCTTGTGTCAACACTTTCTGCTCAACAAAATGATATACAGCAGGATGTATCGGAACAATTCTGTTTTTACCGGCTTTTGTTTTGATTCCACCTTGAAAGTATCTTTCTTCTAAGTTGGTCGTAAGTTTTAGCACTTCACCGATCCGCCAACCAGAATAGCACATAATAAGAATGAGCTGTACTTCTGGATCGTCGGCATTATTCCACAGTACCTGCATCTCCTGATCAGAAAATGGCGTTCCATGTTCGGTGTCATTATCAGCATTGACATGGACATATAACGCCTTGTTTTCTGTCACAATTTCTGAGTAGACTGCATATTTGTACATCTGCTTGAACAGAGTCAAAATAGCCATCTGGCTTTGCTTTTTCAGCTTACAATCATCAATAGCCTTTTGCATATCAGGAGCCTTTAAATCTTCGAATATGCGATTGTGCAGAACGACGCAGTTTGTATAAGCTGTCCGGTATGCTTCTTTTGAACTATATGACAGTTTTGTCCCCTCTGGGAACTTCCACGCATAAAATTGTTTATATACCTCTGAGAACGTCAATTTCTTGATTTCCGGGTGTTTTCCTTCGACACCCTTGATTGTATTGTAGTCAGCAATCAAGCGGCTTATAAGAGTATCTATGTCGGCTGTAGGGGACACCTCAAGAGTCCGTTCCATGCCGGGGTGATACGTGCCGGCTTTGTATGCTGTCAGGACGGTGAAACCTTTTATCCAGTCATCAACGTAGCAGATCGCCGGCGGACGTTTTAGTTTACCATTATCGCCCGGTGTAGCTGGTGGATGCACTGCGAAGCAGTTTCTCCGATTCTTGCCAAGATACCGGATAGAGCCGAAGTTATTTGGCAACTTTGGATATTTCTTTCTTTTCTTCGCCATTTTTATTCCTCTTTTCTTTAAACGGTTGTTTGAGTATAAAAATAACAGCCGAACAAATTTTCTGGGTTGTTCGACTGCTCCGAAGATGATACAATATGTTTGCCAGAATATTACATTTCTTCGGAGATGTATAAACGCCGTCTCGGTACGCCAATACTGGGGCGGTTTTTATTTAGCTTTCAGCGTTTTGTACGAGTCTTTCGAGTTCGTCTCTATCCCAGAGAAGTACTTGGTCTTTTTCTGCCAGTTGTTTCGCAGAACGGGTAAAATACCTATTGGTCAGAACTGCTGCAACGTGGCAATGATAGAACGTCTTTCCGGCAAATGCCTCCTGCACTGCTTTGTTCCCAATATTATTCGAATAACATTTGCACTGTATCCCATATCGGATTCCGGCCTTCTCTGCCAGTATATCAATCCCCTGATCACCACTTCCTTGTGTGACTTCTACATTATAAAAGCCATCATTGCGAAGCAGATCAGCGCAATAGTATTCGAAGTCGTGTCCTTCCATTGTATCATATACTGGGAGTTGTGGGATTTCCGGCTCTGGTTCGGAAACCAATTCTGGGAATGTCTCAGGTGTAAGTATAATCGGTTTTTCTTGACAGCTATACTGTTCCTCTTGAGAGTGATAATTATATTCTGGAATAACAGGGTCAACTAAACCATCGTTATCAGTTCCGTTAATATGTACGATTTCACTTAAAGTGGCAATTATTTTTGACAGCATTGCCGATAATGCAGCAATAATCAATGCTACGGGAATGAACATGATGATTCCTGCAAAGATTCCCGAGCCTACTTCGACAGGGCCTTGGGCGTTTCCACTTCTTAATCCAGAAACAGTGATGTACGTCATAGACAAAAACCACAAGGCTGTAAAGAATGCTGCGAGCTTATGTTTTTTGTAAAAATTAAATACGTGTTTCATATAGTCCTCTTAAAGTTTTACTTCGAATACCCGCCCGCATTTCTTGCATCTGAATGTTTGTTTGCCCTTTGGCTTTGTGTTGACAAGAGTAAAAGGATGCAGCGGATTTAAGTTAAGGGTTGTTTTCTGGTTGCCCGACAGATATTCAACGTCAGTACTGCCGCATCCAAAACGTGGGCATTTGATTTTCTTAGCCATATTGTTATTCCTCCGTTTGATTATTCTTGCGTATCTTCGCTGTACATGGTGAAAGAATCATTGAGACTTTCCCAGTCAGCCTTATTTTCTGCATAAGTTGATACAGTCTCTTCACCGGTTGAGGAGTCTTTGACTGTGACCTTATAATCAACATCTTTTTCAGCCACCCCATTCACCTGCTGATACACCGGAGCTGTAAACAGTGCGATGTATCCAATGAAGAGTTCAGATTGTGCTATATTAGTAGTAGCAAGATCAATTTCGAACTCAGTCATATCATTATTGTATGTGATATCCTCAACGTTTGGATAATTAGTATCGTCATCCAGGATATCTTTGATATAATCATCAAAATTGGATTTTACGGCCTTTTTCCATTCTTTTTGCTGCTTCTTTGTGAGAGTGTAGGTGGTAGAGCCATCCTCATTGACAACAGCTTCCTTTGCTTCTGGTACTGATGAAGTATCATCATCTTCTTCGAACCCGTAGCTTGGGACAGTAACGGTAACGTCCTTCCCGCCTGCCAGAACCGGAACAGAAGAAGTCAAAGTAAATGTAGCAGTCAGGAACATTGCGGCAGCCTTTTTCTTATTCATAGAATTGTTCCTCCTAATAGCTTTATTCGCCACGCTTCGCACTTTTTATGCGGATTATGTATTTTGTACCGCTGATTTTGCAATATTATGTAAAGTACGGTTATATGTGGTATTTTTATTTTATCATTTTAAGAGTATATTGTAAAGATTTAGAACGAAATAGAGTGATTTAGATGAAAAAGAAATGTTTTTTCTATAAAATAGTGAGAGTTCATGCATATCATTGGCAGTTGCCAAGAGTTGGAATAGGTGGTATAATAGCAAAAAACGAACTAATGTTCGGTTCTATTTCCCACAAGCCGGACATATACTGTAATGTAGGTGGTAGTTGTGACAGGGAGACAGGGAGGGTTATTTATGGATTATAAGAAGGAAATTATTGAGATGATAGAGAATACTGAAAATGAGGGCAAGTTAAAATTTGTCTATACAATTCTTATTAAATATCTAAAATCAAAGAAGCAAGGGGATTAACCCTTGCTCCTTTTGTTTAGTGATGAAACTATTTGTTTTATTGCTTTCTTATCTTCTTTATCGAGTGCTTTGTATTCCTCGATAAAATCTAAGATGTCAGGTTCCGACATAAGATTTCCAATTATGGTTGCATAATCGTCATCGCTTTTAGAACCCATGAGGTATGTTGGTGTTACTTCCAGAACGCCGCATAGAAGTTCAATAGTGTCCATGTCTGGTTTGCATTTATCTTTTTCCCAGTCACTAATTGAATTATGCTTTGCATTGATTTTTTCTGCAAGTTGTTTCTGAGTCAGCTTCTTTGCTGTTCTGGCTTGCTTGATTTTCTCACCAAATGTCATTATCGGTTCCTCCTTTCATAACTAATAATAATATAGAAATTTCGAACTGTCAATAAAATAATTTCGATTTTCTCGAAATTTCTTCTTGACATTCGGATATTTCGAAGTTATACTGTAATTGTTCGATAGGAACGAAATCAAATAGAAAGGAGAAATGAAGAATGTGCGTTGGCAAAAAAATTAAGTCATACCTTGAAAGCAACGGCATAACACAGACATTTGTCGCCAACAAAACTGGCATTCCTGTTCAGAAGCTCAATCTTTCTCTCAATGGAAATCGCAGATTAGATTTCGATGAATACGAATTAATTTGCGGGGCGTTATCTGTTGGGACTGACAAGTTTCTTGAACCGAAAATTCCAGAGCAGAAAGGAGAATAAATGGACGCATTACAATTTAATAAAGCCGTCAGTCAACACTGCAAAGAATCTGGTGGAGACTGTTGCAAATGTGACCTTCGGCTTTACTGTTATCTATCGCCAAGTGAGCGACCAGATGAGTTAGTGAGCCTGGTTATTGATTTTTTGCATAACCGCATTGAAAACCATGGTCATTATACCCATCACAGTGCGGCTTCATTTCCGTGTATTGATGATATGGACATGAGCACCGCAGTAGGTGGCGACCGCTATCAGAAACCTCATACTCTTCATAAACAGTCACGTGTTTGTGAATCTTGTGGCAATGATACAGTCGTGTAATTGTTTCAACCATATAATTCCCCTTTCGTTATACTCGGCATGTCGGTGCCTGTAAATGCATTATAGGTAGAGGGGAAAGAAAATACAATAGGTATAGCATGAAAGGGAGTGAGTATATATCAAAAAGAAATTATTAATTATTCCAATAGTTGCAGGGATTGTTTTTCTCTCTGGTTGTAAAGGGAAACTGAAAGAGGGAGAAATTTACAATAAAGAATTTATTCCTGCGCATACAGAAACAGTTCTAATCTCTACGGTTCATACTAATGGAAAGACGTCATATACAACTGTAATGCCTTATGTGTATTACTATTCGGATTCTTATGAAATAGATATTCGTGATTACAATGAGGAAGAAAAAGAATATGACACGGCTACTTATTATGTAACTGAGGAAGTATATAACCAATGCGAGATTGGAAGTATTTTCAAATATGAAAAAGGTCGGGATTTTAACGAGATTCCATATACTCGTGAAGAAGCAGATTCTGACCAGAAAGGAAACGAGAAAGGAGCATAAATGAACGAATTACAGATTTTTAATTCAGGAGAGTTCGGAGAAATTCGAACAATAGAAATTGACGGGAAACCGTATTTTGTTGGAGCTGACGTTGCGAAAGCACTTGGTTACAAGGACACGGTTAATGCACTTAAACAGCATTGCCGTGGGGTGGTAAAACACCACCTCACAGATTCTCTCGGCAGGAATCAGGAAGCAAGTTTCATAACAGAGGGAGATTTGTACCGCTTGATTATGAAATCGAAACTTCCATCAGCAGAGAAATTCGAATCATGGGTTATGGATGAAGTTCTTCCGACAATCAGAAAGACAGGCTCATACCGGAAACCACTGACGACAGTTGAACAGATACAGGTTATTGCGACAGGATTCTTAGATCACGAAGAACGGCTTAACAGACTTGAAAACACCATGACTATTGACTATGCACAGCAGGAAGCTATTAGGGACTTAGTGTCAAGTGTCGTAATTGCTCACCTTGGTGGGAAAGAATCAAATGCTTACAAGGAAATTGGCAAGAAAGTATTTGCTGAATGCAACAGGGATATAAAGACTTACTTCACAGTAAATGCCCGCAATAACATTCCTAAGCTGAGATTTGAAGAATCTATGGAATATGTCAGAAATTGGCATCCATGCACCAATACAGTAATGATGATACGTGACTGTAACGCTCAAATGAGTATCAGTTAGAAAAGAGGTTTATATGAGTGCAGTTGATAATTACGTAGAGCAGAATGCACAGATTCATCAGTTCGCCGCAGAGGTTGCGAGAATCATATCAGGCATTCCACAGATGCCGGAGTTCTCGTCAGAGAATATGACCGTAGCCGACGCGAGTCAACTGATCGGACTTCCTATTACAGCAATCCGGGCAGGAATTGTGTATGGATGGTTGCCGATTGGCGTGGCTGTGCAGAATAATAAGCCAGCAAAAAGCCTTTCCGGTGGACGAATCACATACATCATAAGCCCTAGGAAAGTCTATGAAGTAACTGGTCATGTCTGGAAAGGCAAAGAGGCTCTCAATAAGTGAGTGCCCCGGAGGGAGCCGAAACCTCCACCCCGGAGCTTTGCACCACTAAAACACCTTAGTGGATAGATACATTATAGTTCTCTATCTGCTAATTGTAAAGACAAATAAGAAAAAATAAGGAGAAATTAGCTAGATATGAGTGAAATTAAAAACGAAAGCCAGCTCACATGGGCTGACATCGAAGTAGCACTTGCGACTGAAATTGTCGAAGAAAGTAAGAAAAAGTCAAAAAGATGGTTCACTGCATGGATTGTGACAGTCGCCGCACTGGTGGCGAGCAACCTTGTGTGGATTGCAGGAGAAATGAAATGAAAGAATATATGCTAATTGCTGTTTGTATGCTTGCCGGGAAATATGTGGATGTACCTATCTGGCTAAACATCTTTTTCGGTATCTCGGCAGCATGGGCGGTACGCCAGATGAAAGCAGACTGGCAGTAGGAAATAAGGAGGATAAGATGATGTTCGAGAAAGAGATTGATGAAATTTACGAACTCTGCAAAAGAGTCGTGAACGAAGTTCCGACAGCAAGCGTCACCTTTGATTTTTCAGGCTACGGCTTGGAAGTAAGAGGAGTTAAAAGGAAAGAAGATGTTTGTCTTCCCAAAGACAAATTTAAATGGGATTTATATCAGAATGTATCTTTTAATCCATTTTTCGAGAAAGAAAGCCGTGAAAAGCTTAATAAAATCAAAGCTTTCTTGTTGGAACTTCTGATAGATGGGAAGTGTCCAAATGAGTAAACAGATAGCAATTATGAAACTTCTTCCCAGTCTGGAGATAGCAGGATGTATTAATGAACTGCTCAGAGAACTTCAATCCAGAGGTGATTACGTTCTGGATTATGAGAACTGTGATATGTCTCTGGACCATGTGGAATATCACAAGGCCGAAGATATTGATGGAGAGAAGTTCGGAGATGCATCAGATAACTTGTATTGCTTTTTCAAGGCGGTGTGAACATGGATGAGAGAATTAATGAGGTTCTGAGATTGATTGATATACAGCTTGCCACAGTCCCGGATAATCCTATTGAAGAATCATACAAGGCAAGAACATTGGCGAGTTACGTACAAGCCTTAAATGGGCTTTTAACGGCTCAGAAATCATATAAGGAGGAAAATATCGGTGAGTGAATTTGAAATCCGTATTCCAGCAAGAAAGAAACAACTGGTAACTGGGAAAGATAATCAGGTTGTAAAGGTTTCAGCAGACGCATACAACGCACTGATCGAAATCTATAACGAGTCAACCTTATCAATGAAAGATATTGCAAGCTTGCTGATTATTGAGGGTAGCAAACATGTGGTTTATGACAAGGAGGAATAGCAATGGCAACACCCGTATTAATTATTGGAAAATCTGGTTCTGGCAAGAGCACCAGTCTTAGAAACTGTCAGAATGGGCACTGGAATCTTATTAGGGTATTGAATAAACCGCTTCCATTTAAAGGAAAAATTGACGGATGGTTTACAGATGATTACCAGCAGGTAATGAAGTGTCTGATCGCATCAAAAGCGGAGTCAATTGTGATTGATGATGCAGGATATCTCATTACGAATCATTTCATGAAAGGACACGCTTCTGCTGGAAAAGGCAATACAGTGTTCGCTCTGTACAATGATATTGGAGACTATTTCTGGAATCTTATCCAGTTCATTGTAACAAAAGTACCGCAGAATAAAATTGTTTACCTTATGATGCATGAAGAAAAAGACGATTCCGGGGAAGTAAAACCTAAGACAATTGGTAAGCTTCTGGACGAAAAAGTTTGCATTGAGGGCATGTTTACTATCGTTCTTCGCTGCATCGAAGAGAGTGGAAAACATTTATTTGTCACCCAGTCCAGTCAGGGAGCAGTAAGCAAGTCCCCGATCGGGATGTTTGACAGCTTAACTATTGATAACGACCTTGCAGAAGTTGACAAGGTTATTAGAGATTACTACGAATTAGGAAAAGGAGAGAATAAAGATGAATAAACCAACAGCGTATGATACTACACAGGCAGCAGGAGAATTTGAACCAATTAAGCTTGGTGGTCATAAGATGGTAATTAAGCAGATATCAGAGAAAAAAACACAGGGTGGACTCGATATGCTCGTTATCTTGTTTGATTTCGCAGAAGGAGACGAACAGGCCGGCTATTTCATGAAACAGTTTGAGAACGATATCCGTCCAGACAAGAAATATCCGAATGCAGGTACTAATTACATGGTTATTGATGAGGGTGTAGATTATGGTGTCCGTAACCTTAAAACATTTATCACATGCGTAGAAAAATCAAATCCGGGATTTGCCGTTAAGTGGGGCGATAACTTCGGGCAGCAGTTTAAAGGAAAGCTGATCGGTGGAATCTTCCGTCTTGAAAAAGACTGGTACGATAACAAAGAAGTAAAACGTCACAAGCTTGCATGGTTCCGAAGTATTGAGGGAATTAAGGATGCAGATATCCCAGAAGAGCGTACCACAAAAGCCTATGACGATCATCTGAAAGAAGAAGCTATCATGGGAGCAAATCCGTCAGGTACGGACTTTATGAGTATTCCAGACAGCGTGGCAGATGATGTCCTTCCGTTCAATTAAAAGGATGTGTTTTTAATGGTTATACAAGCAGACACAAGAGAACACAAAAAGGAATGGGAACGGATTCAAAAACAGTTTGATGACCTTGGAGTGCAGTATTTCAGATCAAAGTTATATTGTGGAGATTATCAGTCGCTTGACAACGCAAAGCTCTGTATTGACCGTAAGAAGGATTTACAAGAGCTTTGTGGAAATGTCTGTCAGCAACATGAAAGATTCAAGGCAGAACTTATCAGGGCACGTGAAGCCGGTATTCAGCTGATTATCCTATGTGAGCATGGACCAGATATTAAATCAGTTGGCGATGTGTATTTTTGGGAGAACCCAAGGAAACACAAAGTTATCTGGAGGACGATAAACGGCAAAAAAGTAAAGACTGTAATCTCTGACAAGGCTGTTGATGGCTGCCAGTTGTATAAATCTCTCTGCACAATCAGAGATAGATACGGAGTCCGATTTGAATTCTGCACGAAAGAAGAAACTGGGCGGCGGATCGTGGAGCTGCTGTCATGACTAAGGGAGAAATCAAACAGTCAGTAAAAATGCCAGAAATTCTCTCCAGGTACGGGCTAAGGCCGAATAGAGCAGGATTTATATGTTGCCCTTTTCACAAGGAAAAGTCAGCGTCCTGCAAAATCTACGATGATTCCTTTTACTGTTTCGGCTGTGGAACTGGCGGTGATGTGTTTGATTTTGTGATGCAATACGAATCCGTCCCTTTTAGTACGGCGTTTATTGAGCTGGGTGGCACTTATATATCAAAAAAAGGTAAAAGCCGCAACCAGATCAGACATGAAATGCGAGATATTAAATCAAAAAAACACAACCCTGTTCAGGATCTTAACGAGATTGAGCAGGTAGAAAAGAACATACTTATGTACGAAACAGCACTAAAAACGTTCCC
>ENA-OURZ01000670-OURZ01000670.1-human-gut-metagenome-genome-assembly--contig:-NODE-670-length-44809-cov-3.266010_pt1 | contig 44809 bp, 32 predicted proteins | sample MGYA00242073_ERZ509195 | MGnify/ENA primary metagenome ERZ509195 (study PRJEB26280, sample SAMEA2338837) | human gut metagenome | biome: human gut; feature: human-associated habitat; material: faeces... | reverse complement strand
GTACTTCTGCTTGCAGGCAGTGGTTGCAGCTTACCCAGTGGAGCGTACCTTTCACTTTGCGGTTGGCATCCGGCATACCGCTGCGGGTGTTCGCGTCATATTCACAATATACTTCTGTGATTACGCCGTTCTCATCCTGACCGTCATCGTCATGGCGATCATCATCGTTTCCGCCGTGCGCAACGGCGTTAAAAATGTTTCCGCCGTCACGGACCCGAACACCAGGCCGGGCCTGTGGGCCTGGGTGGCCGTCATCGTCCTGTGGTTCGTGGTCATGCTGAACTATTTTGACCGCCAGCTCCTTTCCGCGCTGCATGAACCCATCGTCCGGGACATTCCGCAGACGGAAGCCCAGTTCGGCATGGTCACCTCCGTTTTCCTGCTGATTTACGCCCTGCTCAGCCCGGTGGGCGGCTTCCTGGCGGACCGCTACAGCCGCCGCCTGATGATTCTCTGCTCCCTCGTCGTCTGGTCCGTGGTCACCTGGTGGACCGGCCATGCGGAGGATTACACGTCCCTGCTCATCGCGCGCGGCGCCATGGGCATCAGTGAGGCCTTTTACATCCCCGCCGCCCTGGCCCTGATTACGGACTACCACCGGGGCAGCACGCGCTCCATCGCCACGGGGCTGCACATGAGCGGCATTTACGTGGGCATGGCCGTGGCCGGCTTCGGGGCCACCATGGCTTCATGGACGGGCTGGCGCATGACGTTCGCCCTGTTCGGCCTGATCGGCGTGGCGTATGCCATCGTCCTCATCCTGTTCCTGAAAGACCCGGCCAAGGCCCCTGCGGATACGGCGCAGGCCAAAAAGCCGTCCGAACCCAAGGAAAAAACGGTCCTGATCAATGTGGACAATGACGAACGGGCCATCAAGGAACCCGCGTCCAATCTTTCCACCGGCGCCGTGCTTTCCAGCCTGCTGAGCGGCCGCCCCATGTGGATGCTGCTGGCCGTGGTCGCCTTTGCAGGCGCCGGGAACTGGTTCCTGCTCACCTGGTACCCCACCCTGCTTCAGGATAAATACCAGCTTTCCTCCGCGGAGGCAGGCCCCGCCGCCACCCTGTGGAGCTCCGTAGCCAAGTACGTGGCCGTGCTGGGCGGCGCCATTCTGGCGGACATGTGGTACCGGCGCAACGACCGCGCCCGCGCCCTGGTGCACGGCATCACCTTCATCATCTCCCGGCAGGTGTTGTAGCCGCAGGTGCCGCAGTTGAGCTCATCCTCCGGTTTGGTTTTGCCCATGCGGGTCAAAATCTCCTGAATGGCGCTGCTGCCCGGCATCTTCGGCTGGGACATTGCGGTTCCCCTCGTGCTCATGCTGGGCCTCGTCGCCACGCAGGGGCTGGCGCAGGGATCGCTGGACGCCACCCTCATGCCTGTGCTACGCTCCCATATCGACGAGCGTTATTCCGCCACCGGCTATGGCCTCCTCAACCTCACGTCCGCGGGCGTGGGCGCCCTTATCTCCTTCTTCGGGGGATGGTTCAAGGACCAGGGCGTTCCGCTGACCACCACCCTGGCGGCGGCAGGATGCCTGATGCTGCTCTGCGGACTGCTGCTCCTGATGCTGCCGCGGCCCAAACATTAACAGCAACTTTCTTTCATATCCCCAACTCCAGCCTTATGAAGAATCCCGCATGCCTGTACCTGGTGACGGGAGCCCTGTGCTCCCTCTCCTTCCTTCCCCTCGCGCAGGGGCGCACCTGGACCAGCGTCCAGGGGAAAAGCCTGGAAGCCGAGTTCGTCAGGCTGGACGGCCAGAAAGCCGTGCTGAAACGCTCCGGCGGCCAAACCGTCTCCATCCCCCTCGCCCAGCTTTCCCGGGAAGACAGGGATTTCATCGCGGCCCGGGGAAAGGGAGGGGCTGCCTCCTCCAATCCCGCGGACAATTACCACCTGCCATGGCCCAGGACCGTCAAATGCCAGGACAATTTCAAGGTGGAAACCATCAAGGAGGAACAAGGGGAGTATATTTATGAAACGCCCCATTTCCGCTTCATCTGCGACGCCAAGCTGGGCGCCGGCATGATCAAGCGCCTGGGCCTTCTCTTCGAGGCCACCCACCTGGCGAACAAAACGCTTCCCATCGGCAACATCCCCCCTCACGACGATTCCGCCAAATTCCCCGCCTACCTGTACGAAAAGTTCAGCACGTACCTGGAAAACGGAGGCCGTGAAGGCACGGCAGGCATTTTCCTGGGGACGACGCGCAGCGGAGATCGCGGCAAAATCCTGGTCCCGTTTGATTCCCTGGGCGTCAAGACCATGGGGAGCACGTACATCATTGACCGCGACAAGGATTCCTCCACCCTCATCCATGAACTGACGCACCAGCTCATGTCCCCGGAGGCCAAGCAGGCAAGCTGGTTCTGTGAAGGCTCCGCGGAATACATGGGGATGACCCCGTATTCCGGAGGCCGCTTCAACTTCGGGGCCAACCGTTCCCACATTGTCTCCCGCGTGACGGAATACGGCAAGAAAAATACGGGGGGCCGCGCCCTGGGGGACGACTTTGAGGCGCCCAGCCTGGAGTCCTACATGAACATGCCCTATTCCCAGTTCACGGGAGAGAACGCCAACCTGAATTACGGCCTGGCCGCCCTGATGGCCTACTATTTCTACCACATGGACGGCAAGGGGGACGCCCAGCGCGTGAAGAACTACATGAAGGCCATCCAGTCCGGCAGCAGTGAAAAAGAAGCGCAAAAGCTCCTCCTTGATGGCCGGAGCTATGAGGAGCTGGCCAAGGAGATTGAACAGAAATGGCGCAAGGCCGGCGTTAAAATCCGCTTCCGCTCCTCCTCCTGACCCGCGCCGCGCATGCGGAAAGACGCTTCCGTCAATGGCCGGAGGACAGTCTGTGCCCTGAAAAACCGTTGACATGGCAGGGAAAGGCGGCACACTTTCCACCAGCAGGGGCTATCAGACACGCATGGCAGAAGACGCTTCCATAACCGCCCTGATGGACAGGGTGGCCCGCACCGCACCCTTTCACCGGGAACTCGCGAAACTGGGCACGGAGGAACAGGCGGTTTTCGACCATACCTCCCTGCCCGGGGTTCCGTTCGTGGCGGCCCTGTGCATCAGGACCATTCCGGACACCGCCCGGGCCTGGGTGATCGCGCCCCATCTGCGCGCGCAGGAATCCCTTGCCGCGCAACTGGAAACATGGGGAGTGCGCAACATCCTCTTCGTCCCGGAAAAAGAGGTGGCCCTGGGGGAGGAAGTGGGAGACCCGGAGCTTGCCGCGGAACGGCTGAACGTCCTTCACCGCATCGCTTCCGGCCATGTGGGCAGGCAAACCGTCGTTCTGACGGAAGGCAGCCTGAATGACGAGGTTCCCTCCCCCGACGGCATGCAGAACCAGGGAATGACCCTGAAAACGGGAGAAACGCACGCCCCTGACGATTTGATACGGCTGTTTGAGGAGGAGGGGTTCGAGGGCGTTCCTCAGGTCATTTCCCGCGGGCAGTGGTCCCGCCGCGGCGGCATTCTGGACGTTTTCCCGCTCCAGTCCTCCCATCCCGTACGCCTGGAGTTTTTTGACGACGAGATTGAATCCATCCGGGAATTTGACGTGGACTCCCAGATTTCCTTCCGGAAGACGGAGCACGTCAACCTCGTCCTGACGGAAGCGGCAGGCGTGGAAACCCTGCGGGCCTGGATCAAGCCGGGCGACCTGGTCATTACGGCCCCTTTCTGCAAGGAACGGGGGAACGTGTGCATCCTCACCGCACCGCCGGAGAACGCGGAGGGGGAGGAGGACTTCTCCCTGGCCATCCATGACAATCCCCTGGGCAGCTTTGACGCCGGGGACTTCGTGATGCAGGAGATCCGGCGGGAGCTGGCGGAACGCCAGATCCGAGAATGGCTGGACCGGAAATGGAACGTCAGCATGTTTTTTCCCAACGAAGGGGAGGAAGAGCGCTTCCGGGACATCTGCGCCGGAACGCCCGCGCTGCTGTCCATCACCGCCCTGCGCGGGGACCTGCCCGGCGGCTTCAGCATTCCGGGGGCAAAAACGGCCGTTCTCTCCTCCTCGGAGCTGTTCGGCAGGTACCAGTCCGCCACGGCGCGCCGCCGCGCCAGCCGGGAGGACAAGGCCCGCAAGGCCCGCGCGCAGGCCTCCCTGAAGGACATCAACCCCGGAGACCTGGTGGTGCACACCAGCTACGGCATCGGCAAATTCATCAACATTTCCACCTCTCCGGACTCCGGAGACGAGGAAATGAACATCCTTTACCGGGACAATACGATCCTGCACGTCCCCCTCAGCCAGGCGCACCTGGTTTCACGGTACATAGGGCTGGGCAGCAAGACGCCGGAACTCAACAAGCTGGGGGATTCCAAATGGCAGCGCGCCAAAAAGTCCGCGGAACGCTCCGTGGCGGACTACGCCGCCCAGCTCCTCAACGTGCAGGCGGAACGCCAGACCGGAAAGGGCTACAGCCACCCTCCGGACAGCAAATGGATGTGGGAGTTTGAAAGCTCCTTCCCCTTCCGGGAGACCCAGGACCAGCTCCGCGCCATCGCCCAGACGAAGGCGGACATGGAAGCCACCCGCCCCATGGACCGCCTGATCTGCGGAGACGTGGGCTTCGGCAAGACGGAGGTGGCCATCCGCGCCGCCTTCAAATGCGTGACGGGAGGCCGCCAGGTGGCCGTGCTGGTGCCCACCACCGTGCTTGCGGAACAGCACTTCCGCACCTTCAAAGAGCGCATGAGCGAATACCCCGTGCGGATTGAAATGCTCAGCCGCTTCAGCAGCGCGGCGGACGTCCGCTCTACGCTGGAAGGGCTTAAGTCCGGGGCCGTGGACATCGTCATCGGCACGCACCGCCTCATCTCCGAGGACGTGTCCATTAAAAACCTGGGCCTCGTGGTGATTGACGAGGAACAGCGCTTCGGCGTCAGGCACAAGGAGAAATTCAAGGAACGCTTCAAAGGCATCGACGTGCTCACGCTGTCCGCCACGCCCATTCCCCGCACCCTGTACATTGCGCTGATGGGAGCGAGGGACATGAGCTCCATTGAAACGCCGCCCGTCAACCGGCAGCCCGTGCAGACGAGCGTATGCCCTTATGACGAACGCATCATGAAGAAGGCCATGGAGCGCGAACTGGAACGCGGCGGCCAGATTTTCCTGCTGCACAACCGCGTCAAAACCATCGAACTGTTCCGGGACCGCATCCAGGCCCTGGTGCCCAAGGCCCGCATCGTCATCGGCCACGGACAGATGCCCAAGGACGAGCTGGAGAAGGTCATGCGCACCTTCGTGCAGGGGAAGGCGGACATCCTGCTGGCAACCACCATCATCGAATCCGGCATCGACATCCCGAACGCCAACACCATCATCATTGACCGCGCGGACCGCTTCGGCCTGGCGGACCTCTACCAGCTCCGCGGCCGCGCGGGGCACCGGGCCTACGCCTACCTCATGCTCCCCAGGTCCGCCGCCACCACGGGAGACGCCCGCAAGCGCGTCTCCGCCATCAAGCAGTACACGGAGCTGGGTTCCGGCTTCAAGATAGCCATGAGGGACCTGGAAATACGCGGCGCGGGCAACCTGCTGGGCACCCAGCAGAGCGGCCACATTGCCGCCATCGGCTTTGACCTGTACTGCCAGCTTCTCCAGCAGTCCATCGCCCACATGCAGGGCAGGCACACGGCCCCCCGGCCGGACGCGGCCCTGAGAACGGATTTCATCGTGAACAGCGAGACGCAGTTCGCCGCCAAATCCCGCAAGGATTATCTGGGCGCCTTCCTGCCCCGGGATTACATCAGCGACGCAGCCCTGCGCATTTCCGCGTACAAGGACCTGGCGGCAGTCCGCACCCTGAAGGAGGCGGACGCCCTGCTCCGCGCGTGGGAAGACCGCTTCGGCCCTGCACCGGAAACGGTGCATCACCTGCTGGATTCCCACAAAATCAAGATACTGGCCTCCAAAGCAAACATCTCCATGGTGGAAATCAGCGGACAGCGCCTGATGCTCACCAGGAACGGGGATTTTATCCTGCTGTCCAACAAATTTCCGCGGCTGGCAGGCGTCTCTCCCGCAGACAAGCTACGGGAAGCGCTGGAAATGCTGAAGAACATCTAAACCGCGCCACAGCCTTCCCGGCCGGGCCATCCAGCGGAAACAGGAAGGCCCCGGCGCCGGGGCCTTCCGCCCCGAACGGCTTCCGATAACGGACGGAAACCGCATGCCGCGTTCTCTCCTTTCCCGTGGTAAAATCCTTCCATCAAATTCGCAGCTCTTCCGCGCCGGAAAACTCCTTCTTCCTCATCATTTCCATGATGCCGGACGTATTGGCCGGAGCCATGATGACCTCTATCGACCATTCGGAACTGTCCATTTCCTTTGCGTAATCCTCCATGTTTATGGAGACCTCCAGGACGGGAGACTCCCGGGTAAGGGCCGTACGGAAAGAACGGGACATGACCTCCTGCCCGTTCCGCAACAGAATCACCTTGTCAATAAGGATACTTCCCCCTTCCACGGAGGTCCGTACCAGCCGCAGTCCTGAAAACTGGCTCATCTTCCTGCCGGGAATGGAGCAGCGCATCCTCGTATAGGTTTCCTCCTTCTGCCCCAGAAGCTCCCAATGGGATAAAATGGGGGCCGACAAGGTAAGCCGCGACAGGTCGTAACCGGAACCGGCCAACAGCCTGGACAGGCGCGCGACCATCTCCGCGGAATATTCCACCCCCCACCCCTGGGAATACAAGACACCCAGCATATACAGCACGGAAGGATCCTGCGCGGCAAAGGACATCAGAAGGAAATCAACCGCCTGAGAATAGTTCTGGGACAGGCTGACCGGGCACTGAAGCATATCCGGGAAAAATTCCTTGCCCCCCACAAGAAGAAACGCCAGATCCCTCTGCGCCACAATAAAGCCCCCCATGGCCGCCTTATAAAGCCAGGCGCCTCCTTCCTCTCCGTATCTCCCATCCCGTTCAAAGATGAGACGGGCTATTTTATACTGGGCGGCGGGATACCCCGCCTTGGCGAACTTCCGCACCTGCGTCTTCTCCTGTTCCGTCAGCACGATGGAATCAATTTCCGTACGGTTCCTTTTCCGGGAGGCGATGAGCATTTCCCGGATCCTGCCGTTTTCCGGCCTGTTCAGCGAATCTCTCACCTCGGAGTCATACATCGCGCAAATGAATTTAAAATGGGGCCTCACGGTTTTCCCGCTCTCCAGCGTCGTAACCTGGGAAGAAACAACCTTCAGCGGATGAGGAACATTATCCTTGGTTTCAAAACTGAACCTGTAAGGCGCATCCACATTCAGCGCCGGAAGATCCACAAAGCGGAACCCGGTGAGCACAGGACTCTCGATCAAGGTGAAGGAAAAACCGTTGAGAGACCGGGAAACCAGCTTTCCCTCCTCATCACGTATGGTCAAATACAGGGGCGGGCACATCTTGTCTTCCTGAAGCACTCTCAAATGGACACACGCAAGGGAAAAGCGGTCGGGAAGCAGGGATGGAAGAGCATGGCGCGACAAAGACGGACTATCCAGCCTGACGTCAAAACGTTCCACGGGACTCAGCAAGGAAACGCCCCTGGATTCTGAAATAATCTGGGGAATGGGGGTGGACATTACACTGGGAAAGCGAAGCCCTAAAGCATCGTCCTCCTCCGGGCCGCCTCCCCAGTCATAAACAAAATAGCCGAGGGTTGCGCCAATCACGCCCGCAACAACGAAGAGCCCCAGCACCTTCCTCCATCCGGCCCCCCACTTTTCCTGCCCTTCCGACATGATGCGGGAAGAAGACAAGGCAAACAGATTGAAAAAACGCTTACGGGCGGACTTGAACTCCTCACTGGAGAACTTAATGGTTGAGAGCGCCCCTCCTTCCACTCCCAGATCCTTCATCCACTCTTCCGCGGAGTTATAACGATCTTCCACCCGAGGAGAAAGGGCCTTGTCTATGGTCCTGAGAAAATTTTTCGAATAATGAGAGGACAAGGGCGCGGACAATGCCAAAGGCTGTATGGTATCGTGGATCAGCCGCTCCTCTCCTCTGGGGGGCGCACCCCCCTTCAGCAGGGAATAGAACGTAGCGCCCAGGGAATAAATGTCGCTCCAGGGTCCCGTGTTTTTCCTGCCGAGAGCCTGTTCCGGAGAAGAAAAGCCATGAGTCGTCAGGACAGTCTGGGTATGGGTGCTCTCCATGTGGCGCGACGCGCCGAAATCCACGAAAACGGGAGTTCCCTCCTGTGTAAGCAATATATTTCCCGGTTTGATGTCCCTGTGGCAGATGCCTTTTTTATGAAGGTAATCCAAAATCTGGAGGATGTGCATCAGCAATCCCTTCAACTTGGCTTCCGAATAACAGTTTCCGGCAAGCAGCTGCTGTTCTCCTAGGTAATCCAGAGGAAGCCCCTGAACATAATCCATGGAAAAATAAGCCGTGCCGTTGCACTCAAAAACGGAAAGAACCCGGACAATACCTGGAGAATCCAGCCTCGCAAGAATGCGGGCTTCATTCAAAAAGTTGGAAAGGGTCCACTTGAAATACTCGGCGTCATGCTCATTATTGGGAACCACGCGCCCCGTAAACGGATCTCTGTAAGCATAGGAAAAAGGAAAATTCTCTTTTAAAACCACTTTCCTCTTCAGCATCAAGTCCCGGACCAGATAGGTAATGCCGAATCCGCCGCTTCCCAGCACCTTCAATATTTTATAATGCTCCAACGTCGCTCCGTCCGGGAGTTCTTTGGAATAAACGGAAAACTCGTTCCAGGAAGAGGGAGGGGTCAATTTGGATCCATGCACGGAAACATTATTCAAATGAGCATCTTTTCCCGGAACTGCCGCATGGTGAAAATCGGGAACACTATTTGAGCCGCAACTCTCCATCCTAATATCTGATCAGGAAATTACTTTTATCTTTTCCACCTAATTTGTAAAGATTATTCTTTTGCCGCTCACCGGGTTGGTTATTTCTCCATAACCTCTTGCACGGGAAACAAGACATCCGCCATTTTTCATCTTCATGAACAGCTCACGGCTTCCACGGATTTAACGGAGAACCACCCGGCCTTCACGCAGGGAGGGCCTTTTCCCCCATTCCGGAAAGTAGATGCGCTGGCTGCCGCCCTTCCAAAACATACTTTTGCAATAAACGGGCCAAGATGGACGTATTCTGACAAAGATATGATTGTAAAATCTCTCATTATTTTCAGCAATATGGCAGGATGCCTCCTGCCCGGTTCCGGACAGGCGGGAGAATTGCATGCCTCTCTGCAATCCCCGGACGGCCGTCTGTCCTGGATGCTCCACGCGGATAACCGGGCCGCCCATTCCCTGAAAAAGGGAAACAGGACGGTTCTGGAGCCCTCCGGCCTGGGCATCGTGGTGAACGGCAAGGACCTTGCCGGAGGCATTACGGGATGGAGCGTGAAAAAAGTGAAGGACAACATCCACGACACCTTTGAAACGCGCGGCAAATACCCCTCCGCTTCCGTCCATTTCAACGAATACGTGGTTTCCGGGGATAATTCCGGCCTCCGCCTCCGCGCCCGCGTTTTCAACAACGGAGTCGCCTTCCGCTACGAGTGGACGGAAGACATGCAAAAAGCGCCCGTGCTGAACATCGGGGAAGAAAAAACGTCGTTCGCCTTCCCGGAAAAAGCCGTCCTGTGGACCCAGGACTCCGCTTCCGCACTGGGTCCCTGCGAGGGAGTCTGGTCTCCTTCCAGAATAGCCGATTTCAAGAAAGACCCCGGCAATCCCCGCAGCCATGTCCGCACCATGCCGGTTGCGGCGGAACTGCCGGGCGGAGGCTTCGCCCTCATCCAGGAAGCCGCCAATTTCAACAGGCAGTGGAGCGGCATTAAATTCTCCCTTCAGGACGGCGCATGCAGGACGGTATATTTCCAGGACCCGGAAGGCTTTTCCGCCCCCTCTTCCGCAGAGATGCCCTGGCGGGTCATCCTGGTGAACGACGACCTGAACGGCCTGGTCCGGAACGACGTCATCCCTTCCCTGGCTCCGGAACCGGACAGGAACCTTTTTCCTGAAGGAGCCAAAACGCCCTGGATCAAGCCGGGCCGCTCCACCTGGACCTGGTGGGACCGCGGAAACGTCCGTGAAGAGGACCAGTACGCCTTTGTCGACATGGCCTCCGAATTCGGCTGGGAATACCACCTCGTTGACGAAGGATGGAAGAAATGGGGCAAAACCGTGCCGGAAAGCATGGACAAGGTGGCTCAACTGGCCAGCTACGCCGCCGGCAAACAAGTAGGCATCTGGGTATGGGTGCGCTGGTCAGACGTCAACAACCCCGCCAACGACTGGGAAAGCATGCGCAGCTTTTTCAGCAGCCTTGCCAAAACGGGCATCAAGGGAATCAAGATAGATTTCATGGATTCCGCCTCCCGGGAACGCCTGGCCTTTTATGACGCCGTCGCGGAAAACCTGGCTAAAAACAAGCTCATGGTCAACTTTCACGGCGCCAATACCCCCACGGGGGAAGAACGCTCCTGGCCGCATGAAATGAGCCGGGAAGGCATCTACGGCGGGGAACAGAACATCTGGGCCGCCATCGGCGGACGGCACTACTGCGCACTGCCCTTCACCCGGCTGGTCTCCGGCCACGCCGATTTCACTGGCGGCTACTTCGGCCACGGGCCCAAGCTGCGCGGCTCTTCCTGGCCCCTCCAGATGGCGGCCAATATCATTTATACGTCCCCAGTCCTCCACTGGGTATCCAACCCCGCAGACATGGAAGCCGCCTTCCCGAAAGGCTCCCCGGAACGGGAAGCCGTCCGGAACATTCCCTCCGTATGGGATGAGACCATCGTCCTGCCGCCGTCCGCCATCGGGGAATGCGCCGCCTTTGCCCGGCGTTCCGGGGACCAGTGGTACATTGCCCTGATGAACGGGGACGGACGGGAACGCACCGTTTCCATTCCCCTGGACTTCCTGAACAGGAACACCGCGTACCGGGCCACCATCCTCCGCGACCTGCCGGAAAAGAACGACGGCTGGAAGGTGGAAAACCGGGAACTCCATTCCGGGAGCACCCTTTCCTTCACCATGCGCGTCAAGGGGGGCGGCATTGCCCGCCTGGTCCCCGCCGGAAAGTAGCGTTCCCTTCCGTCTGCTCAACGGGAGTTCATCAGGAAAGGGGAAGAGGCTATTTTCCTCTTCTCCCTTTCCATTTGAAGCGGCCTTTCCGGAAAGGGAGAATTCCCATCATTTACGGCCTCCGGCAGTCACCAACTTCATTACCCGCGGAAAGACCGGAAAAGACGGCAAAAGGGTCAGTCCTGGCCAGCCTTCTCCATGGTGCTCCACGCCGGGAGCCACTGCACGTCCCGGAGGCGGTAGCCGCGTTCCAGAAGAGCTCCGTGCAGGCCGGGAAGATGGGCCGCGCCATAAAAAATGCCTATCCTGCGAACGCCCTTGCCGCGCCATTGGTCAAATACTTCCATGCACTTGGAATTCCGGCCTTCCAGAATCACGGTATCCTCCAAATCATTCGGAGCATGGGCAAAAATGCGCATCAGTTCATTCTTCAGTCCCGCCTTGTTCCCGGCAAGCAAATCCACCATCATGCCGAATTCATTCGGCTGGTACGCCCCGGGCTTCTCCACCAGGGAGGACAGCATGGATTTAAGCATCAGGCTGGCGAAGTTTTCTCCCTTACTGGCCTGCGCCTGCCGGAATTCCGCCAGCGTCATGTCCGCATGGATAAAATGGGGCGCGGAATAATCAATGCCCTGATGCTGGGTTTGAAGGCCCAGCGCGGCGCTCAATTCCCGGTACGCGCTTCCCAGCAGCCCCAGCAAAAAAGACTTTTCCTCAAGGGCGGCTCTCTTCCTCCACTCCACCATCCGGTTCCATTCCCGCGCCTCCTCCAGCGTCAGCCCTCCCATAGGCTTATTGCGGTCTATTTTACGGCGGAGCTCCTCCTCCCTCCGAAGCCCCTCCCCGCCGATCATTTCAAACAGCAGCACGTCATAACTGCCGAACAGCTTGTTCAGCCGGGCATAATAATCAGCCTCCGCCACATGAATGGCCCCGATAAGCGCCACTTCCGCGCCTTCGTCATTCACATACGCGGCCACGGGCGTAGACAGGCTCTGGCTGTTGCGGGACGAGGATTCCAGAAGCATGTACCGGGCCGGATACCCCCCATGCTCCTTCTTCCCCGCAACGGAGGCGTCCGCCGCAAGCGCGGGAGAGCACAACAGGAACACGGCCAGGAAGCTGCGCAGCATTTTCATACATGTCCAGCCTAGCGCGGGCCACACCCAGAGCAAGCTCAAAAAAGGACTGTGCCGCCTTTCCCTGCATCCCCCTCTCCGGAACCGGCAGCCACCGGAGCACGAACGGGTTTCCCTTAAACCACGGGAGCCGGCAAACTTCCGCAGTTTGCGCCGCGTCAGCAGGGAGCAAAAAAATCCCCGCACCCGGAGACGGGCACGGGGAATGAAAAGGTTCATTCAAGGCACCATGCGGAAAACGATCCGCCGGCCGTGAACGGTTACTTCTGGCAGCAGCAGCCGCACTTGTCGGTCAGGGCTCCCACGCCGGGAAGCACCTTGCCTTCCAGCAGTTCCAGGGAAGCGCCGCCGCCCGTAGAGCAGAAGGAAAGCTTGTCCTGGACCTTGAACTTCTTGGCCGCCGTCACGGAATCGCCGCCGCCCACGATGGAGATGGCGGAGGAATCCGCCAGGGCTTCCGCAATTTCCTTGGTGCCCTTGGCAAAGCAGTCCATTTCAAACACGCCCATCGGGCCGTTCCACAGAACGGTCTTGGCGTCCTTGATGATGGCGGAGAATTCTTCAATAGCCTTGTCGCCAATGTCGATGGCCATGCCGCCTTCCGGCACCTTGCCGCCTTCCGCGAAGGGAGCCGTGCAGAAGGTTTCAGCGCCGTCTTCAAACTTCATGGCTACACGCACGTCCGCAGGAAGCAGGAATTTCACGCCCTTGGCCTTGGCTTCCGCCAGGATTTCACGGGCCAGGTCCAGCTTGTCGCCTTCAATCTTGGAAGCGCCCAGGTCATACCCTTCAGCCGCCAGGAACGTGTTGGCCATGGCGCCCCCGATCAGGAACGTATCAGCCTTTTCCATCAGCTTGGAAAGCACTTCAATCTTGTCGGACACCTTGGCGCCGCCCATGATTACCACGAAGGGCTTTTCCGGGTTTTCCAGCTTGCCTTCCAGGTATTCCAGTTCGCGTTCGATCAGGAAGCCCATGGCGCTCTTTTCCGCAAAATGCGTCACCCCTTCCGTGGAAGCGTGGGCGCGGTGGGCGGTGCCGAACGCGTCGTTCACGAACAGCGTGGCATTGCCCAGAAGAGCCTTGGCAAATTCCGGATCGTTCTTCTTTTCACCGGGATAGAAGCGGACGTTTTCCAGCAGGACCACGTCGCCGTCCTTCATGGCGGCGCGGGCGGCTTCCGATTCCGGGCCGATGGCGGCGGGAACGAATTTCACTTCCTTGCCGAGCAGTTCGGAAAGGCGGGCGGCAACGGGCTTCAGGGAAAAAGCGGGATCGGGTTCGTTCTTGGGACGGCCCAGATGGGAGGTGAGGACAAGGCGGGCGCCCTGGTCCAGCAGGAACTTGATGGTGGGGAGGGCGGCCACGATGCGGGCGTCATTGGTAATTTCCCCATCCTTGAGGGGGACGTTGAAATCCACGCGCATCAGGACTTCCTTTCCCTTGGCATCAAGGTCACGTACAGTAAGTTTAGCCATATCGGTTTATATTGTTTGGTTCAATGGAATAAAAAAGGGAGGGCATTTCTGCCCTCCCGGATAAATCCCCGGCCGCCTGGACAAACCCGGTTCAGGAACCGGAAGGTTGAAGCAGGCAACCGGCAAGACTTGTCGTGCAACTGAAGAGCAAGCGTTGTTCAGAAGAACTTACTTGCCGCAGGAGCAGCCGCAGCTCACGCTGTCGCCCAGCTTCTTCATGGCTTCAGCGGCGCGGTTGGAGTAGCCCCATTCGTTGTCGTACCAGCCGCAGACCTTCACCAGGTTGCCGCCGACCACATACGTAAAGCCGGAGTCAAAGATGCAGGAGTGGGGGTCGGAAACGATGTCCTGGAGAACGAGGGCTTCTTCAGAGTAATCCAGAATGCCCTTCAGCGGGCCTTCAGCGGCTTCCTTCATGGCGGCGTTCACTTCTTCCACGGTCACGTTCTTCTTGAGAACGGCCACGAAGTCGGTCAGGGAACCGGTCGGGGTCGGCACGCGGAAGGAAGCGCCGTTCAGGGAGCCCTTCAGGTTCGGCATCACTTCGCCGATGGCCTTGGCGGCGCCAGTGGAATGAGGAATGGTGTTGATGGCGGCGGCGCGGTTGTTGCGAGCCTTCGGGAAGCGCGGGCCGTCGAGGATCATCTGGGTGCCGGTGTAGGCGTGGATGGTGGTCATGAAGCCAGCCTTGATGCCCCAGTTCTCGTCCAGCAGCTTGACCATGGCGGCCATGGAGTTGGTGGTGCAGGAGCCGGCGGACACGATCACGTCGGAAGCCTTGAGGGTCTCGTGGTTCACGCCGAACACGATGGTCGGGGTGGTCTCGTCCTTGGCCGGAGCGGAGATCAGGACCTTCTTGGCTCCAGCGTTGATGTGGGCCTGGGACTTCTCAGCGGAGGTGTAGAAGCCGGTGCACTCGAGCACGAACTCAACGCCGTCGTTCTTGACCCACGGGATGTTGTTGGCATCCTTCTCGGCATAGACCTTGTATTCCTTGCCGTCGACCACGATGGAATCGTCGGTGGAGGTGACCTCGACCGGGGTGCCATCGTCATGACGGAAGGTGCCGTGGGTGCTGTCGTACTTCAGCAGGTAGGCCAGCATGGACGGGGTGGTCAGATCGTTGATTGCAGCGACCTCAATGTCACCGGCCTGGCCGCCACGAGCCTGCAGCTCGAAGATACGGCGGAAAGCCAGACGACCGATACGACCAAAGCCGTTGATACCAATCTTAACTGTCATGTAATTCTCCCTTTAGGGTAGGCCACGCGTGTGCCAGGCACACTGAAGCCATTGTTTACCAACACCGTCCACTGTAGTGCGTCACCTGTACTTAGGGCAACGTTCCGAGGCGCGTGTTCCAAAATGCAGTGCGATTTTCAGTGAACGCTCACATGCATGTCCCGCATGCGTTCAACGGCCGCTTGGCTCGACCAGCGCGGAGGACACGTCCGTGTCCAATGCACCGAGATCTCCGGAGAAGCCATGCCATCGCGCCACGTGCGGCAGGGGAGCCTCGATGGGGAACGTGACGATGAGCGTGCCATGCTCCACCGTGATGCGGGACGGCCTGCCGGCAAGGAACTCGTTGCTCAGTCCGTTGACGCGCGTGCTGCTCATGTCGGCGTGGTGCAGCTCGTATTTCAATCCCGTTTCGCTTACGCCGGTCGAGATATCGCTGTGGGAGAACACGGAGACCATGCGTCCCGCAACGGCGTCGTCCGCCGGGAAATCGAGCGCGCCGTCGCAGATCGCGGTGACGATCGATCCGTCGCCGTGCAGGTAGCCGGTCGCGCCACGGTCGGCCAGTAGCGCCATAAGCTGAATATTGGAAATCGTATGGTCGATTCGTCCGCCGAGCGCGCCGTATATGTGGAACGTGCGCGCGCCGCGCAGCCAGCCGATCTTCAAAGCCGACAGCAGGTCGGGATCGTCCTTTTCCGAAGGCAATGCGATGGTGCGGTCGTTTTGCGTGGGGCGGTCGCCGGTAATCGAATCGAAGTCGCCGACCACGAAATCGGCGTCGATGCCGAAGGCACGGGCGTGGTCGAGGCCGCCGTCCGCGGCGACGACGAAGGCGTCATCCGGAATCGCAGGGGTCTCATCGTAATAATCGCCTGCGCCGAAGATCACGCAGGTGCGGGCATCGTGGAAATCCATACCCGGTAGTGTAGCCGTGACGGACGAAAGGAAAGAATCGTCATTTTCATGGCTATGCGGCATACCTAAAATGTCTGAAACCTGTGGAGATTGTCACGCATGAATCGGTTCGGAGGCGCGGCGGCGGTTTTTCGACATGCGGATGCTGGTACACTGACACCGAGTTTGTTTTGAAGGGATTGCAGATAATGTGCGGAATTGCTGGTTTCGTCAACGATATGCCCATTGACGTGAAATGCCCGGTCCTCCAACGTATGACCGACATGATCGCGCATCGCGGGCCGGACAGCGAAGGCCATTACATCGACGAGCATGCGGCGCTCGGCCATCGAAGGCTCAGCATCATCGACCTCGGCGGCGGCCAGCAGCCCATCTACAACGAGGATGGTTCGAAGGTCATCACCTTCAACGGCGAGATCTACAACTATCAGACGCTGCGTGAGGAATTGATCGCGGCCGGACACACCTTCACCACCAAAAGCGACACCGAGGTGCTGCTGCACGGCTATGAGCAGTGGGGTGTGGATTTGCTGCAGCGCGTACGTGGCATGTTCACTTTCGTGATCTGGGACAAGAACAAGCAGGAGCTGTTCGGCGCGCGCGACCATTTCGGCATCAAGCCCTTCTACTATGCGAAGATGAACGGCACGTTCATGTACGCGTCGGAGATCAAGAGCCTGTTGCGCCACCCCGATTTCGTCAAGGAGCTCAACGCCGAGGCGTTGAAGCCGTATATGACCTTCCAGTATCCGGCGATCGGTGAGACCTTCTTCAAAGGCGTCTACAAGCTGCCGGAAGGGCACTATTTCACGTACCGGGATGGCAAGATGGACATCCACCGGTATTACGACGAGGATTTCCGCGAAGGCAAGCAGAAGCTGGGCGAGCTGGTGAACTCGATCGACCAGACGGTGTGCGATTCCGTCAAGGCGCACCAGATCGCCGATGTGGAGGTCGGCTCCTTCCTGTCGAGCGGTGTCGACTCCAGCTACGTCGCCGCCGTGGCGCGTCCGCAGCACACGTATTCGATCGGTTTCGGCAAAGGCACGTACAACGAATCGCAGCAGGCCGGCGAACTGGCGGAACTGCTCAAACTGAACAACACCGCCGAGTCGTTGACCGACGAGGAGGCGTTCGCCGCGTTCCCGCGCATCCAATGGCATCTCGACGAGCCGGACTCCAATCCGAGCTGCGTGCCGCTGTACTTCCTGTCCGCATTGGCCGCCAAAGACGTGAAGGTGGTGCTGAGCGGCGAAGGCGCCGACGAGTTGTTCGCCGGATACATCGACTACGGCGTGCACACCAAATTCAAGCCCATCAAGGTGGTGACTCGCTGGCTCACGCATCTGCCAGCCGGCGCGCGCAAGGCGATCGCCCGGTTCTGCAAGGGCAAGACCTTCCCGGGCGCATGGCATCTGTACGCCAATCTTGCGCCGGCCGAGGAAAGCTTCATCGGACAGGCACGTGTGTTTGAGGAATCGCAGTCCGAACAGCTGCTCAAGCCTGAATACCGCAAGGCGCCGAGCGTGCAAAGCATCGTCGACAAGACGTATGCGCGTGTGGAAGGCAAGGGTCTGAGCGAACTGAAGAAGAAGCAGTACCTTGACATGCATCAGTGGATGCCGGGTGACATTCTGCTCAAGGCCGACAAGATGACCATGGCGCATTCGCTGGAATTGCGTGTGCCGCTGCTCGACAAGGAGCTCATGAGCGTGGCCGAGCAGGTGCCGACCAAGTACCTCATCACCGACGAGAACACGAAATACGCGTTCCGCCAGGCGGCGGGACGTCATCTGCCCAAGGAATGGTACGACCGTGAGAAGCTCGGCTTCCCGGTGCCGATCAAGAAGTGGCTGCGTGAGGAGAAGTTCTACAAGTACGTCCGTTCCGTGTTCGAACGCGATTACGTCAGCCAGTTCTTCGACCAGGACGCGCTGCTGAAGATGATCGATGACAACTATGCCGGCAAAACCGACGATCGCCGCAAGATCTGGACCGTGTACTCGTTCCTGACGTGGTACGACGTCTACTTCGTGCACGACGGCGAGAAGCCGGACGTCATCGCCATCGCCTGACGACGGATGCCGTCCGAATGGTGACGAACACCCCGGGACCGGTGCGACACGCGCTGGTCCCGGGGTGTGGTATTATCTACAAGGCTTGAGAAATCAAGAAAGCGGGATATCCCCACCTGGAAGCCTTTCAGGGCCTCGGGTTCAGGCAGATGCCTTCCACCGGTCGTCTCGGTGAGATATGTAAGCCGCTCTTACGGGTTTACGGCGCGTTGTGATGCGTTTTGGCATGCCTTGAACAATCGAGACTTTGGAAAACTGCCAATCAAAGGATGTTCCGTTGCATGGAATATGAGGATTGGAGTCATCATCAGCGACGAACCACGCATTAACGACGAGATTCGCGTCTCCCAGGTGCGTCTGATCGGCCCGAACGGCGAGCAGGTGGGAGTCATCGCGACTTCCGTCGCACTGAACCTGGCAAAGGAAGCGAACCTCGATCTCGTCGAGGTGGCCCCGAATGCGAAGCCTCCGGTCGCCAAGCTCATTGATTACGGCAAGTTCAAGTACAACGAGAAGATCAAGGCTCGTGAAGCTCGCCGCAACCAGAGCACCGCGGAAATCAAGGAGATTCGTTTCCGCCTGAAGATTGACGACCACGATTTCGACGTGAAGAAGGGCCATGTGACCCGCTTCCTTAACGGAGGCGACAAGGTCAAGGTCACCATCATGTTGCGCGGTCGTGAGATCTCCCGCCCGATTGGTGGCGTGGAACTGCTGCAGCGTCTGGCCGACGATGTCGAGGAATACGGCACCGTCGAGTCCAAGCCGAAGCAGGAGGGCCGCAACATCATCATGACCCTTGCGCCGAAGGGCAAGAAGGTGCACACCCAGTCCGAGCAGCGTCGTCGTGGCGATCAGTCCCGTGCCGAGCGCCAGGCTCGTCAGGCGGCTCGTCTGGCGGCCAAGCAGGAGGCCCAGGCAGCGGCCGCAGCCGCAGCCAAGGCAGCCGTGGCATCCGACAAACCGAAGACTTCCGAAACGAAGTAACAAACAAGGAGGGCAGCAATGCCGAAGATGAAAACTAATTCCGCCGCTTCCAAGCGCGCCAAGATCACCGGCACCGGCAAGGTGAAGCATGTCGGTTCCGCCATGCGCCACAACCTCGAGCACAAGTCCGCTCGTAAGCGCCGTGAGCTGAAGGCCGACGGTGTTCTGGCCACTTCCCAGAGCAAGAACATGAAGAAGCTGCTCGGTCGCTGAGCATAGCGAGAGCTTAGAAACAAAGACTTAATAGAAAGCTGAGGAATCAAATATGGCACGTGTCAAGCGCGCAGTAAACGCCCACAAGAAGCGTCGCGTCGTTCTCGAGAGGGCTTCCGGCTACCGCGGCCAGCGCTCCCGCCTGTACCGTAAGGCCAAGGAGCAGCTGCTGCACTCCTTTACCTACAACTTCCGCGACCGCAAGGCTCGCAAGGGCGATTTCCGCAAGCTGTGGATCCAGCGCATCAACGCTGCCGTCCGCGCTGAGGGCATCACCTACAACCGCTTCATTCAGGGCCTGCATCTCGCCGGCATCGAGCTGGATCGTCGCGCTCTGGCTGAGATCGCCGTCTCCGACCCGGACACCTTCAAGACCATCGTGGACGCCGCCAAGGCCGCCCTGCCTGAGGACGTCAACGCTCCGGTCGAGGCCTGATTGCTTGAAGTCGTGACTTCACACTAGAAACCCCGCTTCCGAGCGGGGTTTCTTTGTACCATGGGCACTATGACCAACGGATTCACCAGACTCACCGAGCAGTTCCTCGTCCACATCGGCGTGGAGCGAGGGCTCGCCACGGCCACCGTCACCGCCTACGAATCCGACATCGCCAAATACATTGATTGGCTCGAAACCCGCGGCATCCACGAACCGGACGCCATAACCAAACAAGACGTCGAAGACTACATCGCCGCCCTTGACCAGGCGGGGGAGTCCGCCCGCTCCAAAGCCCGAAGACTGGCCTCGATCCACGAATTCCACCGTTTCGCGCTCGGTCAGCACGCGGTGACGGCGGATGTTTCGACCGCAGTCAAGGCGCCCAAAGGCGCCAGCACCCTGCCCGACGTACTCACCGTGGACGAGGTAACCCGTCTGCTCGACGCGGCGGCAGTCGGCGGCTCAACCGATCCGGTGGTATTACGGGACAGGGCCCTGCTCGAATTCATGTACGCCACCGGCTGCCGCGTCTCGGAAGCCACTGGTACGAATCTGGACGACATCGACCTGGACGAGCACATCGCGCGACTCATGGGCAAGGGCTCCAAGCAGCGGCTTGTGCCATTGGGCAGTTACGCATGCCGGGCCATCACCGCATACCTCAATGCGGGGCGTGGCGAGTTGGAACAGCGCTCCAGCGCCAAGATTCCCGAGAGGCGCGCACTGTTTCTCAACAAACGCGGCAAGCGCATCTCGCGGCAATCGGTATGGGAAATCGTCAAAGTAACCGGGGAGCGGGCCGGCATCACCAAACCACTCCATCCGCACACCTTGCGCCATTCCTTTGCCACGCACCTGATCCAAGGCGGCGCGGACGTGCGCACCGTGCAGGAACTGCTCGGGCACGCCAGCGTGACCACCACGCAGATCTACACGCACGTAAGCCCTGAAACCCTGATCGAAACGTATCTGACCTCACACCCCAGAGCGCGGTGAGACACACCATTCTGCGACGCGTCCGCCCATAGCGGAATCGCGGCGGGGGAGCACCAAAGTCGGCCGGAAATTCAAGGCGTGACAATACAGTACATAACAGCGAACCGTCAGCCAGGAAGAGGTATTCATGCTGCAGATCAAATCGATCTCGAAGCGCTATAAAACCGGTGATTTCGTTCAGCAGGCGCTTGACAAAGTCAGCCTGAACCTACGCGACAGCGAATTCGTCGCGATTCTGGGCCCCTCGGGTTCCGGCAAGACCACCTTGCTCAACATCATCGGCGGCCTCGACCGGTATGACGACGGCGATTTGGTGATCAACGGCATCTCGACGCGCCAATACAAGGATCGCGATTGGGATTCGTACCGCAACCACACCATCGGCTTCGTGTTCCAGAGCTACAATCTGATCCCTCACCAGACGATTCTGTCGAATGTCGAACTCGCGCTGACGATTTCCGGCATCGGCAAGGCCGACCGTCGCGAACGTGCGCGCAAGGCGCTGGAGAAGGTCGGACTCGGCGAACACATCAACAAGAAGCCAAACCAGCTGTCCGGCGGCCAGATGCAGCGCGTGGCGATCGCCCGCGCACTGGTCAACGACCCGGACATCGTCCTGGCCGACGAGCCGACCGGCGCGCTCGATTCGGACACGTCCGTGCAGATCATGAACCTGCTCAAGGACGTGGCCAAGGACCGCCTCGTGGTCATGGTCACCCACAACCCCGAACTTGCGGAACAATATGCCACGCGCATCGTCAACCTGCGCGACGGCGTGATCCGCTCCGACTCCGACCCGTTCGTCGTGGACGAGACGGCCGAACAGCCGGCCGTGTACAAGACGATGGGCCGCGCGTCGATGTCGTTCGCCACGTCGCTGGCGTTGAGCTTCAACAATCTGAAAACCAAGAAGGCGCGCACCCTGCTGACCTCGTTCGCCGGCTCGATCGGCATCATCGGCATCGCGCTGATTCTATCGGTGTCGACTGGCGTGAACACATACATCAGTGACATCCAGCGTGACACGATGACCGCCTACCCGATCACCGTCGACTCCCAGACCTTCGACCTGAGCAGCATGATGGGCGGACAGATGGGCGGCGATGACGGATACGGCGGCAAGACGCACAAAACCGACGGCATCTACCCGGACGACCGCAGCGTCAAGCAGGCGTCCAGCCTGACCAGTTCGATTACCGAAAACAACCTGACCCGCTTCAAGAAATACCTGGATAATTCCAAGAGCGAGATTCACCAGTATGTGGGTTCCACCGGCATCCAGTACACATATGACGTGAAATTCTCCGTGTTCGACCACGACCCCGACGGCACGCTGGTCAATGCGGACGGCGTGACGATCGGATCCAGCGACTCTGCCTCGATGGCCTCGCAGATGGCGTCCACAAGCTCGTCCGGCATGTCCGGCACCTCGTCGATCACCTCGCAGCAGATGTCGATGCTGACCGGCAAAACCGATGAGAACGCCGCGCCCGACTCGTTCAACGAGATCATGCCGGGAGCGGACGACAGCAAGCTCGTAGGCAAGGTTATCACCGACAACTACCAGGTGGTCAACGGTTCATGGCCGAAGTCCAAGGATGAAGTGGTGCTGGTGCTTGACGACAACAACAGCGTGCCGCTGACCACGCTGTACGAGCTCGGCCTGCTGCCCGCCTCCGATTACCACGAGATGATGTCCAAGCTCAACGCCGGCGACAAGGTCAGCACTCCACAAGACAAGATCGACTATGCTAAGGCCCTCGATCAGACGCTGTACATGATTCCGGCATCCGACCAGTACGTCAAGGGCGATGACGGCCACTACCGTTTCATCGGCAACGACAAGGACGAAATCGAACAGCGCCTCGAAACGGCCACCAAACTCAAGGTGGTGGGCGTCGTCAAGGCGAAGAAGGATGCTTCGGCCACGCCGTTGGCCGCTGGTGTGGGGTACGCGCGCGCTCTGACCAATGATTTGATCGACCGTGCGGCCTCCAGCGCCATCGTTACCGATCAGAAGGCCAACCCGAACACGAACGTGCTCAACGGCATGACGTTCTCGCCCTCGGACGATGCCACCAAGGTGGCCGACGCGCGCACCTACGTGGCTTCGCTGGGCGTGACGCAGAAGGCGAACATGGCCAAGTCGATGATGAGCGCCGGGCAGCAGTCCGGCACGGGCGCATCGGACGCCGCTGGTGCTGGTGCTGCAGGTGTCGCTGGCGCGGCGGGTGCCGGCGATCAGGCCGCCGCCATGGCCGCGATGAGCGAACAGCAGCTCGCCGACAGTTTCGACGCGTATATCGCCACGGCTTCGAACGACGTGCTTGTCGCGATCTACGACCAGTACGTGTCGACCGGCACCTACGACGACAACCTCGCCGCATTCGGTGTGGTGAGTCGTGACGCGCCCAGCTCGATCAACATCTACGCCGACAGCTTCGAAGACAAGGACCACATCGCCGACGCGATCACCGACTACAACAACACCGTCTCGAAGAAAGACAAGATCACCTACACGGATTACGTTGGGCTCATGATGAGTTCGGTGACCACCATCGTCAACGTGATTTCCTACGTGCTTATCGCGTTCGTGTCCGTCTCACTGATCGTCTCCTCGATCATGATCGGCATCATCACCTACATTTCGGTGCTGGAGCGCACCAAGGAAATCGGCATCCTACGCGCAATGGGTGCCTCGAAGCACAACGTATCCCAGGTGTTCAATGCGGAGACCGGCATCATCGGCCTATGCTCCGGCCTGTTGGGCGTGGGCTTGACCGTGCTGCTCAATATTCCGATCAACGCCGTGCTACACCACTTCATCGGCAATGCGGACGTCAATGCCGCCCTGCCGGTGACCGGTGGCGTGGTGCTGGTGATCCTAAGCGTGGTGCTCACGCTGATCGGCGGCCTGATTCCCTCGCGTAAGGCAGCCAAGCAAGACCCGGCCACCGCACTGCGCACCGAGTAAGCGCATCGACATAGTACGAGACGAGATCCATAAACCTCGGAACACTGGAATACCAGCGGCAAAACGGTGTTCCGAGGCGAGCCCGGCGAGTACATTAGGATGGGCGAGCAGGTATTCCCGACAAAGGGGGCGAGGGCAACGATGGACGACTGGCGAGATACCCGCGATAAAGACAGCGCATTCCGTCAAGGAACGCTGCCTATGACAGGAACGTATGTCGTTGCACCCCCAGCGAACCCGGATGTTGATAAGGTAGACAGTATGCCTACCGATTTGCTTGGACGTGAATACGAAACCTTCCCCGCACCCGAACCGCTGCAACAGCACGGTCCGGCGCGTGTCATTGCCATGTGCAACCAGAAGGGTGGCGTAGGTAAGACCACCAGCTCCATCAATATTGCCGGTGCGTTGGCCCAGTATGGCCGCCGCGTGCTTATCGTCGATTTCGATCCGCAGGGTGCCGCCACTGTGGGACTGGGCGTCAACGCGAATACCGTGGAGAACACGATTTACACCGCGCTGTTCGATATTTCCGTGGACCCACATGATGTGGTGCAGCACACCGCATTCGAGAACATCGATGTGATTCCGGCGAACATCGATTTGTCCGCCGCCGAGGTCCAGCTGGTCACCGAAGTGGGCCGAGAGCAGATCCTGAACAGCGTGCTGCGCAAGCTCAAGTCGGAATACGATCTCATCATCGTCGACTGCCAGCCATCGCTCGGCCTGCTCACCGTGAACGCGCTTGCCGCAGCTGATGGCGTGATCATTCCCGTGGCCGCCGAATTCTTCGCCTTGCGCGGTGTGGCCCTGCTTATGCAGTCCATCGAAAAAGTGCAGTCCCGCATCAATCCCGCATTGGAAGTGGATGGCGTGCTCATCACCATGTACACCAAGACACTGCACTGCGAAGAGGTCTGCCAGCGCGTTTACGAGGCGTTCAGCGAAAAGGTGTTCCACACGTTCATCTCCCGCTCCATCAAACTGCCCGATTCCACGGTTGCCGCCGCGCCCGTGGTGGTCTATGCCCCTGAGCACAAGACATCAAAGGAATACCGTGAGGTGGCACGTGAGCTCATTGCTCGCGGCATCGTGGCGTAACGATTATTTCGATAAACGATGAATGAGACTTCCCTTTCTCGGCTCCCCTCTCTGAGGGAAGCTGGCTCGCGTAGCGAGGCTGAGGGGAGCTCCGCGGAAGCCGAAATCAGCACGGAGGAATCCGCCACTTCCGGCTTCCGGGTCAACCTCGAAGTCTATTCCGGTCCGTTTGATGCCTTGCTCGGCATGATCGCCAACAACAGACTCGAGCTGACCGAAGTTTCCCTCTCCTCGATCACCGAGGAATTCCTGACATACGTGCGCGGGCTCGATTTCACAAAAAACATGGATGAGGCCAGCGCCTTTCTCGATATCGCCTCTATTCTGGTCGAGGCCAAAAGCGTGGCGATTCTGCCCGGCGGCGAAGACAGCCAGCACGACGAGCAGAGCCTCGAAGTGCTGCGCGAACGCGATTTGCTGTTCGCCCGACTCCTCCAATACCGCGCCTACAAGCAGGCCGCAGGTGACTTCCGGGCGCGTATCGCCGCCAACTCCGGCCGATTCCCGCACCCGGCGGCCATGGACGAGGGCGTTGCCGCCATGCTGCCTGAGCTGGTATGGACGCTGACTCCGCTCGAACTCGCCCGACTGACCGCCCAGGTCATCGCCAACGCGCCCGCCTCCGAAGTGTCGATCCATCAGCTGCACGTGCCGTTGGTCGATCTGCGGGCCCAATCGCTGGTGGTGCGCGACCGGCTGATCGCGGCATTGGAATCCAAGGGCGACCAGTCGATATCGTTCAGCGAATTGACCCGGGACTGCACTTCTCGTATTGAGGTGGTGGCTCGGTTCATGGCCGTGCTCGTGTTCTTCAAACAAGGTGTGCTGCAGTATCAGCAAGATGGTCCGTTTGCCGAACTGCACCTGAGGTGGGTACCCGGCGTAGCCGAAACGATGAGCGACGTGAACATTTCCGAAGGTGATTTTGCGTAAGGACGGCGATTGGTGACTGAACAGATTGACGCAACGAATACAACCGAACACATGGCGGATGCCGAATCGACGGCTGAATCCGCAAAGGCCGCGGTGAGGGGAGTGGAGGAGACGCACCCCGAATACGTGGATTTCGCGGTAGACGATTTTCCCGGCGGGCTGCCCGCATGTCTGGAAGCGATTCTGATGGTCGCCGACCAGCCGCAGACCGCCACCGAGCTGGCCCGTATTGTGGCATTGGACCGCAACACAGTCGAAGAGGCATTGCAAGCCCTGCACGATGACTATGAGGGCGATGAATCCCGTGGCATCCGCCCGCGCGGCTTCGAACTGCGCCGCACCGCTCGTGGCTGGCAGTTCTCCAGTCGCGCCGCGTTCGAGCCGGTCGTCTCATCATTCGTCACCGACGGCCAGACTGCGAGACTCAGTCAGGCCTCACTGGAGGCGCTCGCCATCGTGGCCTATCGCCAGCCCGTCACCCGAGCCCAAGTGGCCGCGATCCGCGGTGTCAACTCCGATGGCGTGATTCGCTCGCTCACGGTACGCGGCCTTATCAAGGAAGACGGCGTGGACCCCGAATCCCGCGCGGCCCTTTTGGTCACCTCCGAGTTCTTCCTCGACCAAATGGGCCTGAAGAGTCTCGACGAACTACCCTCCCTAGCGCCGTTCCTCCCGCCCGTCGCCGAAATGACACAGTCGAAATCGGAAGATACGGACGTGATTTCGTAGCGATTGGGGCCCGCTGCCTGACCAATATTCGTGCGCTAGACCATCCGATATGTGATTTATGGTCATTGTGACTATAAGTAGTGCTATGCTCTCAATGCAGGGAGAACAACCGGTATGGAAAGAGGCATGGCATGGGATTCGGCAATGTGTCCGAGCGCCGCAGCGCACCGCCACAGGTCGGCGTGTCAGTGGTGATTCTGGCACTCGGCCCGGAAGGCGATACCGGCAACAGTGCCGCCGATTCCGGCAACGCCGCGAACTCGGCCCATTCCCGTCTCTGGTTGCCCCTGGTCAAGCGCGTCCGTCAGCCGTTCCTGGGCTGCTGGGCGTTGCCCGGCGGTGACCTGCGCTCCGACCGGTCGTTGGAACAGTCTGCCTACGCGGCCCTCGAATCGACCACAGACCTGCACCCGCGATACCTCGAACAGCTGTACACCTTTGGAGGCCCGACCCGGTCCCATGGCGGATTGCCCATGGTATCCGTCGTGTACTGGGCGCTCGTCGGCCAGACCGAGGCCGCGGGCTTCGAGGACGGTGACAACGTACGATGGTTCCCCGAAGACGAACTGCCCGAGCTGGCGTTCGACCATCGCCAGATCATCGACTACGCGCTGCTCCGCCTGCGCTCCAAAATCGAATACTCCGACGTGGCCACCCGACTGCTCGGCCCCACGTTCACCCTGCGCCAACTGCACGGCGTCTATGAGGCGATTGGCGGCGAACCCCTCGACTTGGCGAACTTCCGCCGCAAAATGCTTGCCTCGGGCGACCTTGAAGACACCGGGGAGAAGATGCGCGAAGGCCGCCAACGACCGGCCACCGTCTACCGCTACATCCCCAAACGACCTGTCGAGAACGGTACGCCCCACGAATCCGATGGTGACGACATCGTGGAACTGTCCAGACAAGGCGAGCGTGAAGACGCTCTCGACGCGCTGATCCCATCCGCGCGCATCTGATTTTTCCCGCCGACCCGCTTCGGGCCGGTATCACAGACGTATATAGGAAAGGAACCACTATGACCGCACTATTCACTGCGCCGTCCGTTGACGAGATCATCGCCAAGCTGGGCGCGCAAAGCACCTGCGATGCAGGACTGACCCAGGACCCATGGCACTTCGACACCACCACACCCAGCTACGGTCCCGGTGCCTCGATGCTCGACCGTCTGCCCGCCAACGCGCCGCGCCAGCAGGTGTTGCCGGACGAATACCGCAAGGCCTCCGACGAGGAACTGCAGCAGCGCATCTCCGACGCCAAGCAGCGTCTCGGCTCCAAACTGTTGATTCTGGGCCACTTCTACCAGCGTGACGAGATCATCAAGCACGCCGATTTCGTGGGCGACTCCTTCCAGCTGGCCAAGAACGCCACCGAACGCCCGGACGCCGACCACATCGTGTTCTGCGGCGTGCACTTCATGGCCGAAACCGCCGACATCCTCTCCACGCCCGAACAGAGCGTGACCCTGCCCAACCTGTCCGCCGGCTGCTCGATGGCCGATATGGCCAACATCGACCAGGTCCAGGAATGCTGGGACCAGCTCGGCGAGATCTGCGGCACCCAGCCGGACTCCGATGGCTTGCAGCAGATCATTCCGGTCACCTACATGAACTCATCCGCCGCGCTGAAGGCGTTCTGCGGACGCAACGGCGGCATCGTATGCACCTCTTCCAATGCGCACGCCGTGCTGGAATGGGCGTTCGCCCGCGGCAAGCGCGTGCTGTTCTTCCCGGACCAGCATCTGGGCCGCAATACCGCCCGCGCGATGGGCATTCCGCTGAGCGAGATGCCGCTGTGGGATCCGTTCAAGGCACAGGGCGGCGCCGCCGATCCGGCCGATTACGCCCGCGCCAAGATGATTCTGTGGAAGGGCTTCTGCTCCGTGCACCAGCGTTTCACCGTCGAACAGGTCGAACGTGCCCGCAAGGCATACCCGGGCGTCAAGGTGCTCGTGCACCCCGAGTGCTCGATGCAGGTGGTCGATGCCGCCGACGGTACTGGCTCCACCGCGTACATCGTCAAGGAGATCGCCAACGCGCCCGCCGGATCCGCCATTGCTGTGGGCACCGAAATCAACCTGGTGAACCGTCTGGCCGCGCAGTACCCGGACAAGACCGTGTTCTGCTTGGACCCCGTGGTCTGCCCCTGCTCCACGATGTACCGCATCCACCCGGCCTACCTGGCTTGGGCTTTGGAGAATCTCGAAGCCGGCAACGTGGTCAATCGCATCACCGTGGACGAAGACACCGCCCGCGAAGCCAAGGTGGCACTGGAGCGCATGCTGCGCGTTCACCCGTGATTCGTCCCTGGCGCTCCTCGTACATGAGGGGAGCTGTCCGCGTAGCGGACTGAAGGGAGCAGATGACGCAAAAACAGAGGAAAGCAACACAATGAGCAACACTGAAATCGTCGTCGTGGGCGCCGGCGTCGCCGGACTGTCCGCGGCACTGGCCGTGGCCGGCACCGGACACGACGTGACCTTGGTAACCAAGGCCGAACTGGTGGAATCAAACACCTATCATGCGCAGGGCGGCATCGCTGCAGCCATCTTCTCCGACGACGACCCGAAGCTGCATGCCGCCGACACCATGGCCGCGGGCCACGGCCTGTGCGACCCGAAGGCCGTGGACATCCTCACCCGTGAGGGTGCGGAGCGCGTCCGCGAGTTCGCCGCGGCCGGCGTCCACTTCGACCGCGACGCGCATGGACACATGCTGCGCGGCCTGGAAGCGGCTCATTCGCGCGCCCGCGTGGTGCATGCCGGGGGAGACGCCACCGGCAAAGTGTTTGAACTGGACGTCTCCGCCATGGTGCGCAAGAACCCGCGCATCCACATCATCGAGAACGCCTTCCTCAAAGATCTCATCGTGCGGGGCGGCCACATCGCCGGCGTCCACCTGCTGATCGACGGGCAGGACAAGGATCTGGCCGCCGACCGGGTGATCTTGGCCGCCGGTGGAGCAGGCCGTATGTACCCGTACACCACCAATCCGCCGGTCGCCACCGCGGACGGCCTCGCCGTCGCATGGCGTGCCGGTGCCCAGGTCGCCGATCTGGAGTTCTACCAGTTCCATCCCACCGCCATGGCCGTGGGCGAGCACTTCCTCGTCTCCGAAGCCGTGCGCGGCGAAGGTGCGGTGCTGCTGGATGAGCATGGCCACAGGTATATGAAGGACATCGATCCGCGCGCCGAACTCGCGCCGCGTGACGTCGTGGCCCGCGAGAACTTCCGCGTGATGCAGGCGCAAGGCGGCAAGCCCGTGATGCTCGACGTCTCGCCGATGGCCCGCGAGAACCCCGACCTGGCCAGCTTCTTGGCCCACCGATTCCCGACCATCGACGCCTATACGCGTTCGCTTGGCTTCGACTGGAGCAAGGAGCCGATTCCGGTGGCGCCCGCCGCGCACTACTACATGGGAGGCATTCGCACCGATCTGAACGCCCGGACCTCCATTCCCGGCCTGTATGCGGCCGGCGAATGCGCTCGTACCGGTGTCATGGGCTCCAACCGTCTTGCCTCCAACTCGCTGCTCGAGGGGCTCGTCTACGGACGCCGCGCCGGTCTGGCCGCCGTCGCGGACGGTGACGACGCGGTCTGGGCACCCGAACCGTTCCTGAACTCCGCCACCGGTGCCGTGTTCGACCATGCGCCGATCGCGCTGGCCGCCCCTGCCGCTACGGCTGCTGCTGACGATACCGCCGCCGACAAGGTGTGGAATCGTACCCGCATCCAGAACACCATGTGGCATGGCGTCGGCGTGCTGCGCGACGAGGCCGGACTGAAAACCGCCATCGCCGAACTCGGCCAAGGCCTCGCCGCCGCAAACGCCCAGGCTGATGTAAACGCCGATGGTGCTGCAAGCAGCGTTGAGGCTTTGGAGAACCGCAACATGCTCACCGTAGGCTATGTGGCCGCCACCGCCGCGCTCGCCCGCACCGAGTCGAGAGGCGCCCACGCCCGCACCGACCACAGCGAGCCAGTCGACAACTGGGCCCACTCCGTCGCCTACATCAAGGACTGACCCATGCTCACATCACACATCATCCGCGTCGCCGTCGAAGCGGCGCTCGCCGAAGACGCGCCCTACGGCGACATCACCTGCGAGACCACCATCCCCGCGGACGAAACCGGCTCGGCCCACCTCACCGCGCGCGAAAACGGCGTGATGAGCGGCATCGACGTGTTCGCCGCAGCCTTCGCCGCACAGAACCCGGCCGTCACCGTCACCGCCGCCATCAAGGACGGCGAGCGATTCCAGCGCGGCCAGATACTCGCCACCGTGAAAGGCCCGGTACGCGACCTGCTCACCGCCGAGCGCATCGCCCTCAACTTCACTCAGCGCATGAGCGGCATCGCCACCATGACCGCCGCCTTCGTGGACGCGGTGAACGCCATCTACGGCGATGATTATGACGGACCCGTCACCCGGCCGCGCCGCTACGAGCGCACCCGCATCGTCGATACGCGCAAAACCACGCCCGGCCTGCGCCCGTTCGAGAAATACGCCGTGGTCTGCGGCGGCGGCCACAACCATCGTTACGGACTGTCCGACGCGGTCATGATGAAGGACAACCATCTGGCGGCGCTCGCCGCGCGCGGCATCGACCTGGCCGGCGCGATCCGCCACGTGCGCGAACAGGTGGGCCACACCACGCATATCGAAGTGGAAGTCGACCGCCTTGACCAGATTCCCGCCGTGCTCGCCGGCGGAGCGGACACCATCATGCTGGACAATTTCTCGCTCGACGACACCCGTCGCGGCGTGGAGCTCATCGACGGTAAGGCCATCGTGGAAGCCAGCGGCAACATGAGCCTGGAGCGAGTGCCAGCCGTGGCCGTCACCGGCGTGGACGTGATCTCCGTGGGCGCGCTCACCCACTCTGTGCGCAGCATCGACCTCGGATTGGATTGGAACTAGTCATGGCCGATACCCCCAACGCATCCGGTGAACCCGGCGAACTGTACCTGGACGCCGCCGCCACCGAATCAGTGAGCCCGGCAGTCATCGAGGCCATGACCCCGTTCCTGACTGAGGCCTACGCCAATCCGGCCAGCGTGCACCAGCCCGGCAAAACCGCGGCCCGCGCGCTGGACGCGGCTCGCGCATCATTTGCCGCGGCATTGGGCGCCCGGCCGGATGACGTGATCTTCACCTCAGGCGGCACCGAATCGGACAATCTGGCCATCAAAGGCATCGCCATGGCGCGCATGCGCAAACTGGGCTTGCGGCCGGTCTGCGGATTCGCCGAAGCCGATGGCAAACAGCCGGCAAATTGTCGCCCGCGCATTATCATTTCCGCTATCGAGCACCCGGCCGTGGCCCAATCGGCGGCATGGCTGCACGAATGGTTCGGTTTCGAAGTCGTGCGCATTCCCGTGGATGCGCAAGCACATCTCGATCTCGACGCACTTGAACGCGAGCTCGACGGCGAGGCCAGTGAACGTACCACGATGGTCTCCACCATGCTGGCCAACAACGAGGTCGGCACCGTGGAACCCGTGGAGGAACTGGTCCGCATCGCCCACGCGCACGGCGTGCCCATCCATGTAGACGCCGTACAGGCCGCCGGGCAGATTCCGATTCGTTTTCGTGACTGGGATGTGGACGCCCTGTCCGTATCCGGACACAAATTCGGCACCCCCAAAGGTCTGGGAGCGCTGCTGGTACGCGGCCGCACACCCATCGAACCGGTGCTGTCCGGAGGCGGGCAGGAACGCGGCCTGCGCTCTGGCACGCAGAACGTGGCCGGTGCCGTGGCGCTCGCCATCGGACTCAACGAATCGAATGCGCGCATGCAGGCGCAGTACCGTGAGTTGGTCGCGTCCCGAGACATGCTCATCGACGCGGTTCGCCGGGTCGCGCCTCGCGCCGACCTGACCGGCGACCCCGAACGCCGTCTGCCCGGTCACGCCTCCTTCATCTTCCCCGGCGTCACCGGGGAAGCGCTGCTCGTCGACCTGGACGCGCGCGGCATCGCTGCCTCATCCGGCTCGGCCTGCGCCATCGGGCGCCACGAGATTCCTGCCACGTTGCTGGCGATGGGCCTCGAACCGTCCATCGCCAAATCGGCATTACGCATGACCTTCCGCAAGCCGCTGACCCGCGAACAAGTCGAACGCATCAGCTTGGCCATCGAAGAGTCCTACACCGACCTGACCCGCCATTAAATCTGACGCCACTTACCAGAAAGGAAACGACGTGAGCACCACCACTTCAGCGCAACCCGCGCAGCTCACCCGCAACGAGCGCCTCGACCGGCTGCCCTTCAACAAGGCGCACCGCAAACTCCTCGTCGCCTCCGGCATCGGCTGGGCATTCGACGCCATGGACGTCGGCCTCGTCTCCTTCGTAGTCGCCGCCATCGCCGCCGACCCGCACTTCAACCTCACCCCGACCGAAAAGTCATGGGTGCTGTCCATCGGCTTCGTCGGCATGGCCATCGGCGCGGCAGTGGGCGGCTTCATCGCCGACCGCGTGGGCCGCAAAACCGTGTTCACCGCCACACTGATTATCTTCGGCATCGCCAACGGTGCCATGGCCCTATCTTGGTCACTCGGCATGCTGCTCGGCGCCCGACTGATCATCGGACTGGGCTTGGGAGCGGAACTGCCGGTCGCCTCCACGCTGGTCTCCGAGTTTTCGCCGACCAAACAGCGCGGCCGCATGACTGTGCTGCTGGAATCGTTCTGGGCCGTCGGCTGGATCGTCGCCGCCATGATCGGCTACTTCGTGATTCCGAACACCGGCGACTGGGGCTGGCGCTGGGCGCTGGCCATCGGCGCGCTGCCACTGCTCTACGCAATCGTCACCCGCGTGCACATCCCAGAATCCGTGCGATTCCTCGAAGCCAAGGGTCGCGAAGACGAAGCCGAAAAGGCCGTGCGCTACTTCGAGGAAGCCGGGGGAGTAGCCCCGGTAACCTCTCCCAAGGGCAAGCCGCTGCCGAAGATCAAGACGCGCGAACTGTTCGGCTCCAAGTACCTGGCCCGCACCATCGCCATCTGGGCCACGTGGTTCTTCGTGAACTTCTCCTACTACGGCGCGTTCACATGGATGCCGTCGCTGCTCGCCGACCAGTTCGGCTCCCTGACCAAGTCATTCGGCTACACGCTCGCCATCTCCATCGCCCAGCTGCCCGGTTACTTCCTAGCCGCCTGGCTGGTGGAGGTCTGGGGCCGCCGCAAGACGCTGAGCATCTTCCTGGCCGTCTCCGCCGTGGCCGCCTTCGCGTTCTCGCAGGCCGGATCTGTGGCCCTCGTGCTCGTGTTCGGCATGCTGCTGTCCGCCTCCAACCTCGGTGCGTGGGGCGTGCTGTACGCCGTGACCCCGGAAATCTACCCGACCCGCCTGCGTGGCGCGGCCGCCGGTGCCGCCGCAGCGGTGGGCCGCATCGCCGCCATCATCGCGCCGCTCCTCATGCCGTGGTTCCTGACCCTGTCCGGCGGCAACAAGGCCGTGGCCTTCATCATCTTCGCCGCCGCCTTCATCATCGCCTGCGTCGCCGCCCTCTGCCTGCCCGAACGCAAAGGCCTCGATCTCGAAGACTGACGGGAGTCGATGACGGGAGAACAGATATTTGCCTGATTACCGGCAGAACCCCCGCGTCCCGGCGAAAGGGACGCGGGGGTTCTGCCGTTTGAAGGCCGTAAAAACGGCAGAAATCCCGCGAGGGGTTCGTCGAGACGCGGGAGTTCTGCCGTTGTGAGGTGCTTTTCTATGTTCCGACATAGTCAAGGTGTGCGAGTACCATCGTGACGGTTTGTGTGTAGGTATGAATAAACACCTCAGAGTAAGTACTTAAGTACTCGAGAACGCAAGTACCGAACGATTACGCAAAAGAATCAGTATTAAGAGAGGTTTCGATGGCGGTTCGTGGAGATATCCGTAATGTGGCGATTGTGGCTCACGTCGATCACGGCAAGACCACCCTGGTCAATGCCATGCTTCAGCAGTCGCACGTGTTTTCCGAGCGTGAGGAAGTGCCGGATCGTGTAATGGATTCCAACGATCTGGAACGCGAGAAGGGCATCACCATCCTCGCCAAGAACACGGCCGTGGAATACACCGGTCCGCTGGCCGCCAAGTACGGCCACCCGGAGGGCATCACCCTCAACATCATCGACACCCCCGGCCACGCCGATTTCGGCGGCGAGGTCGAGCGCGGCATCTCCATGGTTGACGGCGTCGTGCTGCTCGTGGACGCCTCCGAAGGCCCGCTGCCGCAGACCCGCTTCGTGCTGCGCAAGGCCCTCGAAGCCAAGCTGCCGGTCATCCTGTGCGTGAACAAGGTCGACCGCCCCGACGCCCGTATCGAAGAGGTCGTCGGCGAAACCTCCGACCTGCTGCTCGGCCTGGCCGACGACGTGCAGCACGAGGGCATCGACCTGGACCTTGACCAGCTGCTTGAAATGCCGGTCATCTACTGCGCCGCCAAGGCCGGCTACGCCTCCGTGAACCAGCCCGCCGACGGTGGCCTGCCGGACAACGACAACCTCGAGCCGCTGTTCGAAACCATCATCTCCACCATCCCGGCCCCCGAATACGAGGAGGGCGCCCCGCTGCAGGCTCACGTGGCCAACATCGACTCCTCCGACTTCCTCGGCCGACTCGGTCTGGTCCGTATCTACAACGGCACCCTTGAGAAGGGCAAGACCTACGGCCTGTCCCGTGTGGACGGCTCCCTCGAGAACTTCCGCGTCTCCGAACTGCTGCGCACCCAGGGCCTCGAGCGTATCCCGGTCGAATCCGCAGGCCCCGGCGACATCGTGGCCGTTGCCGGCGTTAACGACATCATGATCGGCGAGACCATCGTCGACCCCAACGACCCGAAGCCGCTGCCGCTCATCCATGTGGACGATCCGGCCATCTCCATGACCTTCGGCACCAACGACTCCCCGCTGGCCGGCACCGAGGGCAAGGACCACAAGCTCACCGCCCGCATGATCAAGGACCGTCTGGACCGCGAGCTCATCGGTAACGTGTCCATCAAGGTGCTGCCCACCGACCGTCCCGACGCTTGGGAAGTCCAGGGCCGTGGCGAGCTGGCGCTGGCCGTGCTTGCCGAGCAGATGCGCCGCGAAGGCTACGAGCTGACCGTCGGCCGTCCGCAGGTGGTCACCAAGAAGATCGACGGCGTGATCAACGAGCCGATGGAAAACACCACCATCGACGTGCCGGAAGAGTACATGGGTACCGTCACCCAGCTCATGGCCGACCGTAAGGGCCGTATGGATGGCATGACCAACCACGGCTCCGGCTGGGTCCGTCTGCAGTTCACCGTGCCGTCCCGTGGTCTGATCGGCTTCCGCACCGCGCTGCTTTCCGCCACTCGTGGCACCGGCATCTCCTCCTCCATCTCTGCCGGCTACGCGCCGTGGGCTGGCGCCATCACCATTCGCCAGAACGGTTCCATGGTTTCCGATCGCAAGGGTATCGCCACCCCGTACGCCATGCAGCGTCTGCAGGCCCGTGGCAACTTCTTCGTCGAACCGCAGTCCCCGGTGTATGAAGGCCAGGTCGTGGGTGTGAACAACAAGCCCGACGAGCTGGACGTGAACATCACGCTGGCCAAGCACATGACCAACATGCGTTCCTCCACCGCTGACGTGCTCGAAACCCTGACCCCGCCGATCAAGATGAGCCTTGAGGAGTCCCTGGACTTCGCCAACGAGGACGAGTGCGTGGAAGTCACCCCGGAGTCCATCCGCGTGCGCAAGATCATCCTCGGCCGTGAGGACTGGTACAAGTGGCGCGCCAAGCAGCGCCGCCAGAACGCCGCCCAGCAGGGTAAGTGATTTGGTGCGGCTGTAGCCGACCATTCTCTCTAGCTCCCCTCTCTGAGGGGAGCTAAGTTTATTCCTCACCAAGTCATATCCCCACCTATACTGAAACGCATGACTGTGAAGAGCACTACTGAATTGCGTCCGTGGTCGTATCGCCAGAACGCGCTGGTCAAATCGTTGATCACGATTGCGGCGGGCGTGGCTTCCGCCTTTGTGGGCACGTTCGCCCACCGTATGGGTGCGGAACTGAATATTCCGTATGGTCTGGTGCTGGCGTTTCTGCTGATCGGCCTATCGACATGGTGCGCCCGTTCGCGCATGGGCGCGGTCGGACTGGCCCTGCACCTCATCGCCTCCTCACTGACCGCATGGGGCATGGCGCTGACCACCACATCCGGCAAAGCGCTCATCGTCGCCGGATTCCAAGGCGACATGCCGTTCTTCTCCCAACATGCCGGCTACATCTGGCTGTACGGCCTGATACTGGTCCAAGTCGTCCTGCTCATTCTTCCCGCCCGCTGGTTCGTCATTCCCACTCATTCTGAATCGCGCGCGTAACTATATATGGCGATACATTCCCGGGAATGCGTCGCGTATCGGCGGGCGTAGGGGATTACGGCCGCTACCATAGAACTTTATGGCACGCATGAAACTGTTTTACTTGGGCCCGGAGGGCACCTTCACCCATCAGGCGGCAATGACGGCCGCCGACCAGTTCGCCACACTCGGCGACTTCGACCTCATCGCTCTGCCCGACGTGCCCGCGATCATGCAGGCCGTACAGTCGCGCCAAGGCTGGGGCGTCATCGCATGGGAAAACAACGTCGAAGGCTATGTGGTCCCGAATCTCGACGCGCTGATCGACGCCCCCAACGCGGCCGGCTTCGCCCGGATCAGTGTGGACGTGGCCTTCAACGCCTTCACCGTGCGCGGCCACAGCATCTACGACTGCACCGGCAACCCCGTCAGCGCCCACCCGCACGGTCTGGCCCAATGCACCCGGTTCATCGCCGAACACCATTTGCAGCCCGAACCCGCATCCTCCAACGCCGCCGCCTGCCGCGACCTGAAGCCCGGCCGCGTGGCGCTCGGCCCCAGCATCTGCGGCGAACTCTACGATCTCGACACCCTCGCCGAACATGTGCAGGATTTCGATGGCGCGCACACCGAATTCCTTGTCATCGCCCCGCGTGATGTGGTCCAGGAACTCAACGCCCGCGCCCACAGCAATGACGCCGGCGACTTCGAAACCATCATCACCTTCATCCCGCTGGTCACCGGCCCCGGCGTACTCGCCGACCTGCTGGACGTCCTGCGCGATGCGGGACTGAACATGACCAGCTTCATCTCGCGCCCGATCAAAGGCCACGACGGAACCTACAGCTTCATCGCCACCCTTGACGCCGCCCCCTGGGAGCCGAGATTCCGCACCGCACTGGAAGAGATCGCCGGACACGGCGACTGGGCAAAAACCCTGGCCGTCTACCCACGCCGCGAACGCCCGAACCCGCCGGTCGACGCCTGGATGCTGCCCGAGGGCGGCGTCCACATCACCAATCGCGCGCCGGAAGGCTGGCAGTACACCGAGGAAGCAAGGAAGGAACTGCTGTGGTAGATACAGTCGGAATCGTCGGACTCGGATTGATCGGCGGCTCGCTCGCACGCCGCCTGACCGAGCGCGGCGTGCGCGTCGTCGCGTGGAACCATCGCCCGCACCCCTACGCCCAGGCCGAAGCCGATGGCATTTTCTGCAAGAGCACGCTCTCCGAACTCATGGATGCCGAGCCGGATGTGGTCGTGCTGTGCAATCCGCTCAAGGCGATGCCCGCAATCCTCGCCGCCCTGGCCCCGCTCATGGGCGACCATCCGAACACCACGCTCACCGACGTGGGCTCGGTCAAGGGCATGGTCCGCGATCAGGTCAAGGCTGCCGGGCTGGGGAAGTGCTACGTCGGCGCCCATCCGATGGCCGGCAACGAACTGTCCGGCTGGCAGGCCGCCGACCCGCATCTGTACGACGGTGCCCTATGGGCCATCACCGTGGACGAGTCCACGGACTACCGCCGCTTCCTCGACGTCGCCGCGATGATCACCAAGGACGTCGGCAACCGCGTCATCGTCGTGGACGACGAAACGCATGACAAGGCCGCGGCGATGATCTCCCACATGCCGCATGTGGTGTCCACCGCGCTGATCAACGAACTGGTCGCCAACCCGGACCGCAACATCGCCGCCGCGCTGGCCGCCGGCTGCTGGAGGGACATGACCCGCGTGTCCCTGACCGACCCGGACCGCACGCGCGCGATGGTCGAGGAAGACTCGCTGAACGTCGAAGCGCTGCTGCGCCGCATGGCGGCACGTCTGACCGATATGGCCGACCAACTGCACGCTGGTGCCGCCGGCGAGCAGGATGTGATGGGATTCTTCGCCGAAGGCGACCCCTTCCGCCGGTACAAGGCCGCCGTGACGCGAGCCGGCATCACCGCTGCACAAGCTGGTACGGCCACCGCGCAGCAAGCCGACACAACTGCCGCCGGATTCCCGGAACGCGAGCTCGCCGTCCCCGAAGCCGGCTGGCAGCAGACCCTGCTGTTCTCCGCACGCCGAGGAGAAGCCATCACCGGCTTCGTCCATCCACGTCAGGCCATCATCCAACTGCGCCCCGCCATGTAACTGCGTACCGCCATGTAGGCCCGTGCGCAGGTTCCCCTCGCCGCCTGTCACGAAGAAGGCCGCGCGAGGGGGATGAAGTTCCCGCTTGTTTTCGTGAGAAGACCGTGTGGCTCCGCTGTTCGAAAGGCTCAAAGGAGTAAGGTAGTCTGTACCGTTTTTCGGGAAACGCATCGAAGTTGATGCGGCGAATGGTTAAGGGGGATGATGACGTATGACGTTACCAAGGCAGATTCCGGCCGGTGCCCGCGTGGTGGTGCGCATCACCGACGGCATTGACCCGGTCGACCACCGTATGAAGTTCCGCGACTATGTGGGTCACGTGGTTTCCTGGGACGGATACACGTTGGAGATGGTGCGTGACGCCGCCGCCAATGGTTCGCGCCCGGCCCAGAACGTGACCATCCATCAGGAACAGATTGCCACATTGAAACCCGTGCCGGAGCGGCGCAACACGCCACCCCGGCCGTAACCCAAGGCCATAAAGAATTCGGAGGAGAACGAGAGTGTCATCTACGCAGTTCGACGGTGATATCGACTCCTTCGTCTCCTATCTGAAGTCCAACCGCGGCCTGTCAGCGAATACGCTCAAAGCGTATCGCGCGGATCTCACAGCATGCCTGCACCTGTTCGAGCTGCGCGGCGTGACCGATCTGAACGAGATCACGCTGGATGATCTGCGCAGCTGGATGGCGGTGGAATCGCGCGATCACGCCCGCAGCAGCATGGCCCGCAAAACCGTGGCCGTGCGCGGGTTCTTCGCGTGGGCCTATGAGCATGGGGTGACCACCACCGACCCGGCCGCCACACTGATGACTCCCTCGATTCCCAGCACGCTGCCCGCGGTGCTCACCGAATCTCAAGCTGAGCAGTTATTGGATGTCGCCGAACAGGCCGTTGCAACAAACCAGTACAAGGGCGATGGGGGAGCGGCAGCCGCGTCCGGCAGTGGCAGCGGCAAGGCAGTCGGCAAGACAGCTGATAAGTCAGCCGACACCGTAAACCGCAACGAGGCACCCGCCCGTGCAGACAAGCGCGACAGCGCCCGAGTCGTCGCCGAATCGCAGCGCAACGCCGCGATTCTCGAACTGCTGTATGCCACCGGCATCCGTGTCGCCGAACTGGTGTCGATGGATATCGCCGACATCGACTTCTCCAATCGCACCATCAAAGTCACCGGCAAAGGCAACAAGCAACGCGTGGTGCCGTTCGGACTACCCGCCCAGCGTGCGCTGGAGACTTGGCTGGAACAGGGGCGGCCGGTACTGGCCCGTACGGCAACGGATGCAGTCAAGTCCCGTGCTGCCAACGCCCTGTTCCTCGGCGCACGAGGCGGCCGTATCGACCAACGCATAGCCCGTGACATCGTGCACAGAGCGGCCCGAGAGGCCGGAGTGCCGGATATCAGTCCCCACGCCTTGCGGCATTCCGCGGCCACGCACATGCTGGATGGCGGCGCCGATTTGAGGGAGGTGCAGGAGATGCTCGGGCATTCCTCCTTGAAAACTACACAACGCTATACGCACGTCTCCATCGAGCAGCTCAAGAACCGTTACGGACAGGCCTTTCCGCGGGCATGACCACTATGTGGACATTGGTTAACAAACTCAGCAAAGACTGAACCTAGCCGGCAAGAACCCCTGAATTTTACATGGGTGTAACAAAAAATACACTGCTTGTCTCCCAAGTGCGCAAAAATGACAGGTAACAGCAACGGGGTTGGGTGTCCGAAGCGGCGGGAAGCGTAAGTGTCCCGACGATGAGGAAATCCGACCCCGTTCGCATGAGGCGGGGCTGAGACGTCCTGCAACCTAATGAATAGGAGAAAACATATGAAGAAGAAAGCTCTTGCTTTCGCTGCCATGGCTTGCTCCGTGGCCATGCTGCTGAGCGCCTGCGGCGGCTCCAACAGCAACGCTGCCTCCGGTGACACCGCTGGCTCCAACATCATCACTGCGTACAACTCCGAACCGCAGAACCCGCTGATCCCGGGCAACACCAACGAAACCGGCGGCGGCAGGCCGGTCGACCTGCTGTTCTCCCGTCTGGTCTCCTTCGACAAGGACGGCAAGGCTTCCAACGAAGTGGCCGAGTCCATCACCCCGAACGATGACGCCACCCAGTACACCATCAAGATCAAGTCTGGCTGGAAGTTCACCGACGGCACTCCGGTGACCGCTGAGTCCTTCACCAAGGCCTGGTCCTACGTGGCCAACGCCAAGAACGCCCAGAAGTGCTCCTCCTTCTTCTCCGCCATCGCCGGCTATGACGATCTGCAGAAGGATGGCCTCAAGGGTGACGAGCAGCTCTCCGGCCTCAAGGTCGTGGACGACACCACCTTCACCGTCGACCTGAACCAGTCCGACTCCGTGTTCCCGATTAAGGTCGGCTACTCGGCCTTCGCCCCGCTGCCCGAGTCCTTCTACAAGGACCCGAAGGCCTTCGGCGAGAAGCCGGTCGGCAACGGCCCGTACAAGTTCCAGTCCTGGGACCACGACAACCAGATCGTGCTGGTGAAGAACCCCGACTACAAGGGCAACCGCGTCGCCAAGAACGACGGCGTGACCTTCAGGGTCTACACCAAGGATGAGGCCGCCTACGCCGACATCCAGTCCGGTTCCCTCGACGTGATGGAGTCCGTCCCGGCCTCCGCCACCAAGACCTTCCAGAAGGACTCCACCGTACAGGCCTACAACAAGGCCGGCTCCGTCATCCAGCAGTTCACCATCCCGGCCAAGCTGAAGCACTTCGAAGCCGACACCGAGGAAGGCACCCTGCGTCGCCAGGCCGTCTCCATGGCCATCAACCGCGAGAACATCTGCAAGAAGGTGCTCAACGGCACCGGCACCCCGGCCGCCGACTTCACCTCCCCGCTGACCCCGGGCTACTCCGATTCCCTCAAGGGCTCCGGCAACCTGAAGTACAACGAGAAGAAGGCCAAGGAACTGTGGGCGAAGGCCAACGCCATCAGCCCGTGGACCTCCGATGACAAGTTCACCTTCGCCTACAACGCCGATGGTGGCCACGAAGTCATCTACACCGCCGTGGTCAACTCCATCAACAACGTGCTGGGCGCCGGCGTGGCCGCCACCAACCCGTACCCGACCTTCAACGATTTCCGCACCGCCGTGTCCGACCGCAAGGTGAACGGCGCGTTCCGTAGCGGCTGGCAGCCGGATTACCCGTCCGCCGAAAACTACCTGGTGCAGAACTTCGCCTCCGCCGCTGCCGATGGCAACGGCTCCAACGATGGCGACTACAAGAACCCGGAGTTCGATGCGCTGTGCGACAAGGCCGCTGCCTCCAAGTCCGTCGCAGACGCCAACAAGCTGTACCAGCAGGCACAGGAAGTGCTGCTCAACGACCTGCCGGCCGTTCCGCTGTACTACGCCAATGCCTATGGTGTGGCCTCGACCGGTGTCTCCGGCTTCGAGATGAACTGGCAGAACCTGCCGGTCTACGAGAACATGACCAAGTCCGGCAAGTGAGCCGTTCTCTGATTTTGATTTCGTAGGATCGACATGAAGGAAGGAACGGATTCGAATATCCGTTCCTTCCTTTCCGCGTAATAAACGGGGCTTCCATCGGAGGTCCATGACGGCTGGACATGCGACATCAACAGAAGATGTCCGCGCGTGGGGTATATTTTCAGCTGTCTTTCATGAAACTGCAATATAAAGCATTGTGGTGCAGTATCACTGATACGTAACGGGGCAAGCGCCGGCCGCCCCGGGCCTCATGTCCTATACGCGTGAGCGTAGGGGACGAAGCCGCAAACGGCTGGCGAACGAGTGAGTAATCAAAAGGAGAAACCAATGGGCAAGTATCTTCTGCGACGCATTCTGCAGATGATCCCTGTGGTTCTCGGCACGACGCTTCTGGTGTATGCCCTGGTGTTCGCGTTGCCGGGCGACCCGGTCAAGGCGATGTTCGGCGACAAGCCGGTCAACGAAGCGGTCGCGGCCCAGATCCGTGCCGAATACAATCTGGACAAGCCGTTCATCGTCCAGTATCTGCTGTTCCTGAAGAACGCGCTGACCCTCGACTTCGGCAAGACCTTCTCCGGACAGCTTGTCATCGACGTGATCGGCCGCGCCTTCCCCGTGACCATCAAGCTCGCCCTGATGGCCTTCGTGTTCGAAGCGGTTTTCGGCGTGATCTTCGGTGTGATCTCCGGCCTGAAGAAGGGCAAGTGGTGCGATACCGTCATCCTGATCTTCTCCCTGCTGCTCATCTCCGTGCCGACCTTCGTCACCGGCTTCCTCTGCCAGTACTTCCTCGGTGTGAAGTGGCATCTGCTGCCGGTCACCGCCGGAGCGAATCCAGGATTCCTTGATCTGCTGATGCCGGCCATGGTGCTTGGCTCTGTATCGATGGCGTACATCATCCGTCTGAGCCGTACGGAGATTTCGTCCAACATCGCCCTCGACTATGTGCGCACCGCGCGCGCCAAGGGCATGGACAACAAATCCGTCATGCTGCGCCACGTGCTGCGCAACTCCATGATCCCCGTCGTCACCTATCTGGGCCAGGATCTTGGCGCACTGATGGGCGGCGCGATGATCTCCGAAACCATCTTCAACGTGCATGGCATCGGCTACCTGACCTATCAGAGCATCCTCAAGGGAGAAGGCAACCTGGTGGTGTCCATCGTGACGCTGCTCATGCTGATCTTCGTGGTTTGCAATCTGCTGGTCGACATGCTGTACGCCGCGCTTGATCCGCGAATCCGTTACGCGTGAGTCGAGGGAGGGAACAAGAAATGACCGAAATGAATGAGACCAATCCTTCCACCGTGCTTCCGGGACAGGAACGCTATGTGGCACCGCTCGATGAGACGCCCCTGAAGGCCGTCGACTCGATGGACGAATCCGCACCGGCTTCGAACATGTGGGCCGACGCATGGCGAACCCTGCGTAAGAACCCGCTGTTCATCATCTCCGGACTGCTGATCATCTTCATCGTGTTCGTGGCGCTGTTCCCGAGCGTGTTGACCAAGCAGAACCCGAACTACTGCACGCTCGACAATTCCCTTGAGCCGGCTTCCTCAGGCCATCCGTTCGGCTTCGACCTGCAAGGTTGCGACGTATACTCCCGTGTGGTCTACGGCACCCGCACCTCGCTGAGCGTCGGCGTGTTCGCCACACTGCTGGTGGTGCTGCTCGGAACGCTGATCGGCGCAATCGCCGGCTTCTTCGGAGGATGGGTCGACGCCGTGCTGAGCCGACTGACCGATATCTTCCTCGCGCTGCCGATTCTGCTTGGCGCCATCGTGGTGCTCCAGATGTTCAAAACGAGCAGCTCCATCTGGAAGATCATTCTGGTGATGACGCTGTTCGGCTGGACCTCCGTGGCACGAATCGCGCGAGGTGCTGTGATGGAAGCCAAGAACCTTGAATTCAACACGGCGTCCACCGCTCTGGGATCCACCCCGATCCGCAACCTGTTCCGCCACATCCTGCCGAATTCGCTGGCTCCGATCATCGTGGTCGGCACCACCTCGCTGGCCACCTACATCGTGCTCGAGGCCACGCTGAGCTTCCTGGGCGTCGGTCTGCCCACCACCACGGTCAGCTGGGGCGGAGACATCTCCAACGCGCAGTCCATCCTGCGTACTGACCCGATGGTGCTGTTCTACCCGTCCGCCGCGCTGGCCATCACCGTGCTGGCATTCATCATGATGGGCGACGCCGTCAAGGACGCGCTCGATCCGAAGAGCCGTACGGCCTGAGTGTAAGTGAAGGGATATTCGATGACTGAAATGAATACCGAGAACAACCTCGAGGCCATGCAGCGCGCCCACGGGCCGCTGTTGGAGGTCAAGAACCTCCAGGTCGACTTCACCACCGATGAAGGCAAGGCCGTGCATGCCGTGCGCAACTCGTCCTTCAGCGTGTATCCCGGCCAGTGGGTGGCCATCGTCGGCGAATCCGGTTCCGGCAAATCCACTTCCGCCATGGCCGTGCTTGGCCTGCTTCCGGGAACCGGCCATGTGGTCGGCGGCTCCATCAAGCTTGATGGCC
>ENA-OURZ01000659-OURZ01000659.1-human-gut-metagenome-genome-assembly--contig:-NODE-659-length-45537-cov-20.546612_pt1 | contig 45537 bp, 29 predicted proteins | sample MGYA00242073_ERZ509195 | MGnify/ENA primary metagenome ERZ509195 (study PRJEB26280, sample SAMEA2338837) | human gut metagenome | biome: human gut; feature: human-associated habitat; material: faeces... | reverse complement strand
CTGTCCAGTGTATTTAAGTAGATGTTTGCCAATAACGGAGATATAACTGAACCTTGGCTTGTTCCCAGTTCGGAAATTGTCAGTACATTTCCGTATAATACTCCTGATACTAACCATTGTCTTATCAGCTTCAATATCCTACGGTCTGATATTCTCTGCTCTGCCAGTTTCATCAGTTTATCTTGGTTTACGTTATCAAAGAACTTCTCAATATCTGCGTCTACTACATAATAGCCCTTGTTGTTACACGCTTTCCTTACCACTTCCAGTGCTTGCCTGGCACTTCTTTTCGGTCGGAATCCATAGGAACAATCTCTAAAGTCAGCTTCGAATACTGGCTCTATTGCTATCTTGGCAGCCATCTGCACAATTCTGTCCTTGACTGTTGGTATTCCAAGAGGTCTTTCACTTCCGTCTGGTTTTGGTATCATAACTCGCTTTACTGGGGATGGTTTATACTTTCCATCCATCAGTTCCGATTTGATTTCTGACAGGTATTTTTCAATTCCCATCTCTTCAATATCTTCGATTCCGATACCATCTACACCACTGGAACCCTTGTTAGCTTTTACCCGTTTCCATGCTTCAAAAAGTACATCATCACGATATACCTTATCGTAAAGTGCATGAAATCTTCGGCTATCACATTTCTTGGCTGTCAGATATAGTTTGTTTTGAAGTTGTCGAACTTTTTCCTTGGAGTTGTTAGTCTGCATGACATTCTCTCACTCTTACCCTCTCTACAAACATGAATGAAGCAAGGAACCTTCCCATAGACTGCGTTTTCTTGCACAGTCATTATTGGTACTATGTTCCTCTCCGACTCCCTCCCATCAGAAATACGATTTCGCCAAGCTTATACGCTTTCTTTTTACCTTTCGGTGATGGGTAGGGTCTCTCCAGTTCCGAACCACACTTTTCATACATACCGTTTCCTATATACCGAGGGATTCCTCCGTGCTGCTTTCCAGTTTCTTCGCACGTTCCATGGCTTTCACCCATACGCCCAGGGTTCAGCTTCCCTTTGCTCTCTTTTCAGAGACCTTTCTAACGATACGGCAGAATTCACTTTATGTTACGGTCTGCATAATTGCTCGCCCCTCTTACCGAGGTTACTTTATCCACTCGCTTAGTACCCTGCATTACTGCAACGCACCGAGTTTAGCTACACGGCTCACTGGCGATTACCGTGACCGGACTTACACCGGCAAGTGTGGTCCAGCTTCGCTGGACACACTACATAGAAAAAGCCAGCCACAATTATGTGACCAGCCTCTCTTCTACTTGCTCTATTTTTTGGTACGTTCTCCCTCAGATTCCATTACCTGTTGCATAGCTTTCTGTCCAGTGCGTCTTGCAATTTCCTCCTTTTTCTCATTTAGTTTTGCAAGGACAGATTCTTTTTGATGGTTCTTTTTATCTTTTGGTGCAGCATTATTCTTAAGTCCGTCAATCATATTATAATTTGCTTCCTCTGTAATTTCCGCACTTCGCAGGTATTCTCCATTCTCCATGTACTTCTGCCAGTTATCCAATTTCGGTTTATAGCCTTCTGTCTGCTCCTGCACTGGCGGATGCAGAGAATCAAGAATCTTCTGTTTTACTACATCATCAAATCCATTGTAGGTGCTGTCTACAAGCACATTACCTTTCTGATCTAAGACTACATACGCAACATCTTTCCCATACTGCTCATGTTCCATAAGAAAATAATTTTTCCCCTCTACCAACAGATAATCTATTACTTCCCATGTTCCGTCTTTTCCCTCTATTTCATATCCGACTGTATCTTTGGTAAGTCCACCGCTTTCTGAAGATGTGACTTTCATAAAGTCAGGAATCTCTATAAAAGTGTCTTTGTTTACATAGTAAGTGGTCATGACACCCTCATCATTCAGGATCAGCACATCACTGGTACTGACTGCATGACCTTTATAATTGTGCGGCTGTTTCTTCTCCAGCTCCTTTTTTATCTGCTCTGGTGTTTCTCCCGGCTTCATTGTTCCCAGATACACCTGTTCATAATTTGCCACCTGCACAGGAATCTGATCCTGTGCAAGTTCTTCATAGGTACGGAAAAGAAGATTTCTCAATTCCGGTTTCTTTTTTAACTGGTAAACTGCAAACTGACTTCTACTCATTCTCCATCCACCTCCAGATCTGCTTTATAAATTTCTACCGTTTTCTGCAATTCTTCATATCCCTCATCGCTAAGATAATAGAGTTTCTGAATCGTCGTGAAAATCAGCAGCTTCATATCTTCGTCCAGATATGAAAAAATCTCATCCATTGCTTCCATTGTCTGTACCCGGTTTCCTGCATCAAAAATTGCCACTGCTATATATTCATCTTCCTCAAACCTTACCATCATAATGTTACATCTCCCTTCTTATGTGCCTTGGATTTTTCTTTCGACATATTCTGCTCCTGCTCTTTTATTTTCGCCTGACGCTCTCTGAGTGCCTGAAGAACAGATTCTTTTCTGCTCTTTGGCTGCGAAAGATTTTCTTTTGGTACAGACTTATCTTCAACTGCTTTTTCCTCTATTTTCGTAATCTCCTGCTTTGAGTCAAAATATTTTTCTACATCATCCATTGCTTTCTGCACTAATGGACTTTCCTTATAATGCTGAATCATCTCCACACCTTCCCGGTCAACTTTTCCCAGTCGCATAAGATCATACGGTCCGTCATAATCGCTTCCATCATGCAGTTCAAATCCAACACCTTTTATTCCATTTATGCGTTCTGCAGGAATTGATTCATAAATGCGTAAGGCTTCTTCCAGGGTAAGGTTCTCATGATACTCACCCATAACAGGAAATTCCATACACTCCGCAACATAAAAAGTGATCGTGTCTTCCGGCTGTTTCTGCTCTGGCTGTCTGGTAAAAACAGAAAGTGTTTCTGCATTTTTCAGACGTGAAAGTAATGACTGGGCAGTGACTACATCGCTGTCTATATCCGATTCTTCTGCCACCTCAGTCAGCCAGTCTTTTAAACCTGCTGTCTCCTTGTTCAAAATATCCTCTGTGAGTTTTTCAACCTGTTCTTCCCTATTTTCAACGGTATCTTTATATTCATAAGTATCATATTCATAACTAAAATTATCCAAGTCCACTGCGAGTTTCCTGATTTCCTGCTGATCAAGATAGGCTTCCGATTCCTTTATATACTCTGCCAAAGTAATTCTTTCTTCTAAGATTGGGGTAATATCTACTTTAATGCCTGCTATTGCCATACCATACGAATTCAATTCGTTAAAAAAACTATCCTCTCGAATATTTCCTCGATAAGAAAGCACCACATCAAGATCAGAATCTGCACGATACAGGTCATCTCTACTTCTGGAACCATGTACTCTCGCCCCAATCAATGTAACTTCATTTTCCAGTCCCATTTCTTCCAGCACAGCTCTTGCATGAAATAAAACTTCATATTCAATTTCTGCCCTGCCCATCCCATTCAATGCTGTTTCACATCTGCCAAGTTCTGAAGTGAATCGAACATCTCCACTGGCTAGCACTTCTTTAGAATGACTGATTACCTTATCCCGAAACTCCCTGTCATCAACTTTTACACATTCAACATCTTCCAATCCTTCATTTTTTAGACTGGCATACATTGCTTTCTGAATAGAATCTTCTGGATTTCCACAGGCATCTCCTGAAATTTCATGAAGTTCCTGATCATAAACCAGATATTTATAGCCTTCCTCAGTCGGTTGCACTGTTAAATACATACCAGACATTTTAAATTGTACGGTTATTCCCTCATAATTTTTTAATGCCGCTTTCCTGTCATAACCATCAAAAAAAGCCTTTGGACAATTACGTTCAAACTGTATCTTCTCCCGTCTCTCTTCTTCTGCATATTCAATTTCTGCATACATTTCTTCATAATCTATCACATTTGCATCTTCTATGGACAATCCTTCTTCCTCTAAAATATTCTCCATTGCTTCTGAAATAGAAATATTCGGATTATCGTAGACACCGCCATCCATTTCCAGATAATCCTTATCATAGAACGTATAATCATAACCGTCTTCTACCGTCTGAATTGTGAAATACTGATCTCCAATCTGGTATGCTATCTCTGTATCATGCACTTCCAGACTGTTGCCTATCTCTTTAAAAGTATTGTATATCTGCGGATTCAGCCAGCCTTCCACTTCCTGGCAATCATAGATCAGCGTATCTACTCCATTCTTGCACTGGATAAAATCAAGACTGCCTCGCAGCGGTGCCGTATTCTCAATTCCAAGAGCTTTCATTTTATGGTTAGGCAAAGAGTAATATGCTCCAAGGGCAGCTCCAAGATCCTTATATCTCTCAATCTTCATCCCACCTTTTGCTGCCAGATCTTCAATCACATAATATTGGTCAATATAATGATTTTCTGGCATTTTCAGATCAATGCCATTATTTTCTCTGACTTTATGTATCTCGAAAAAACTGAATTTCTGTTCTTCCCCCCGCAGATTCTGTCCGATCAGTGTCGGCTCCCATGTATCCGTACTGATTGGCTGCTGTTCCATGATTTTCATAACTGTTCCGTCTGCCAAGATAACGGTTGCCTGTCCTGGAAGATTCATCAGGTCATATACTGTTGCACCATTTTCTTCCAGATATTCTGAAATAGCTTCCCTGGCTCCTTCATCAAATCCATGCCAGATGTCCTCTGCCACCAGTGTTCCATTTTCCGATACGATAATATCTGCCACATCCTGACCGTATTCTTCACTCCGCATCTGGAAGAATCGCTCCCCATGATAAGTTTTCATATCAATCGCATACCATGTACCTGTATGTCCGTCTGCTTCATACCCTCTTGTAGTTTCAGTGATATGCTGATTTTTCACGCCAAGCACCTCTTCCAGTTTCCGGGTGCGGATTTCGTTTCTTGCCATATCAATGAAGCCATTCAGGACTGCAGGATGGCTTTCCACAATATAATCTCTGTTCAGATCCATTCCCCTGCTGATATTTTCCGGAATATCAATGCCATCTGCCCACTGCTTATTGCCATCAGAAAATCTTCCATCATGGGAAAGCTGTTTCAATGTATTTGCCAGAACAAAGGCAACTCGTTCTTCCCCATATTTTTCAATCACACCTATTGCAGTATCCGCTTTCAGGCTCATGCCATCAAAGTTTTCTGCGATTGCCTGTTCGATTGCATTTTTACAGTCGATATTCAGTTTTCTGGAATCCAGGTAAGCATCTACATTTCTCTCCTGCATAGCCTTTTCCAAAGTTCCCATATAAACTTCCGGATACGCTTTTACAGGATTGGCATTTAACATTTCAACTCTCTGTGCCACAAAGTCCGGCAGTTCTGTAAATCCAAAGGAATCCACATAGTATGCGGTTAATCTGCCGCCCCGGTTCATAATGATCACATCACTGACTGACATGGAATGCCCGGTAAAATCGTTTGGACGTTCTATATTAAATCGCTCAAAAAGGTTATCCAGTGTCGTAGCATCTCTCAGTCTTTCACTGTAAACCATCTGATAGTCTTTACCATCTACGGTAAATCCCATTTCTTTTGCCGCTTCCAGACTTAAAAACTGATACCCTCTTTCTTCCTGTCCGCTGTTGATCTGATAAATACCATAACGGTTTCCATCGCTTTCCAGAAGAAGCGTTTCTTTGATCTTTACTTTTTCTTCTGGTATCATAACCATTTCCTGGCTTCTCCGGTAATTTTCCCATTCAAATTTCGTCACTCCGAATAACCCGTCATGCTTTAAAATATCCAATTCCAGATTCATAACCCTCTGCGACTGCTCCTGACCGCCAATTGCTCCGGTCAGCCCGTAAATCGTTACTCCCTCATGGTGCAGTTCCACTGCCCGTTCCCTGGTAAGCGGAAGCATACTTTCTGAATAAAATCCGGCTTCATGCAATTCTGATAAACCGATCATCGAATCCGGCAGACTGTCAATCTGTTCCTCCGCTTCTCCAATCAGTTTTAGTACCGCTTCCCTGTTTCCATCCAGAATAGATTCTGCAAGATTCTCTGCCAGTTTTTCCGTCGCTTCCCTGTCATCCAGTTTATAAGCAAAATTCACGATAAGGTTTCTCTGGTCATTGCTGAAAATCGTCCGTTCCTGTTCCAGACGGTTGATGGTCTGCTCCGCATACTGCATGACACTCAGTTCTTCTGTCTGCTTCACAGCAGTTACTTCCTGCTCTGGCCTTTCGATATGAAGTTCCTTGAGTTTTTCCTCAATCTGTCCGATCATATCAGCAGAAGTCTTACGGATGGTGTCCATAGAAGCACGAAACTCTTTCATATTTTTACCGGAAGACCAGCTCGCAATATAGGAAAAGGAATACTCCGATGTATCCAGTCCAAAATGGTTGCATACCACATAGGCAACACTTTCTGCTTCCACTTCCCTTGTAAGCTGGTCTTTTACGATGCCCTCTGCTTCCATCTGGTCACGATCATGCAATACTGCATGTGCCGTTTCATGCACCGCTGTTTTCATGGTCTGTGCTTCACTCATGCCAGGCTGGACAGCGATATATTTATCGACAAGCTGATAAAAGCCTTTCGCCTCCCCATCAATCTCAATAAAACGGATGGGAACCGGGGCAACCGTTTTCAGTGCTTCCATAAAATCATGGTAGATCAGAACATCCCCCTCCAGTTCTGATACCTCAAACTCTGGAATCGGTTCTCCTGTGGTCTGACTGACATCAAATACTGTCGTAACCCGGAATCTTGTAATGACACGCTCTACTACTTCTGTTTCCGGCTGTCCATCTTCCCCGATCACAATCTCTCCTGTTTCCGGATCAGTTTTTTCAATCTCCTGTTTCTCTTTAAACGGAGCCGGGGCAATGATCTGGATGCCTTTTTCCCCTCTTTTTACCTGCCGGTTAAATTTCTTCTGCCATGCCTGATACCCCGCTACCAGTGTCGCTTCCGGTTTCTGCATGGCGATCAGCAGAGTATTATTGAAACTGTAATTATGGAACTTTGCCATTGTATTCAGATATTCGGTATACTTTTCTGATGTGAATATTTCTGCAACACCCTGTTCCAACTGCTCTGTAATCTGCTTTAATTGTTCTTCTCTGTTTGCCATAATCAAATCCTCCATAGAAAAATCCCGCCAAAGCTCTGGTCACTCTGACGGGATACCCTTTATAACTCCTGTTCATGTTTCTTTTTAGGTTTCTGCTGTGTTTCTCTTGTCTGCTCCTGCTGTTTCTGTTCTTTCAGTCTTTCCAGAATAGATGTTTTATGAACACTGTCAGCAATTCTGTCCTGTCGTTCCTCCGGCATGTTTACTTCCGGGTTTTCCCCGATTCCCTCATCTGCCAGAAGATTTTCTCCCCCTTTCTCATCCATGTTGAGCATGGCATTTAATTCTGCCAGACGTTCCATTTTTTCACTCAGTTCCGCTTCTTTCGGGAATGGCTTCTGCACCTCTTCCTGTGCGGTCTTTAACTGCTGTTGTACCGTTTCCAGATTCTGCTCGGTATCTGCCAGCTTTTTCCCGATTGCAGAGAGTGCATTATGAATTCTCTGGATATTGCCCAGAGTATCCTTTCCGAACTCAATTTTATAAGAACATTTTCCCTTGATCGTCATGGTATAAGTATTCGACAGGAAATTATATTCTGAAGAAAGTGCAAAACCATGATATTCCCCGATCTGCCCTGCTGATTTCACGGACTTCAAGCCGGATGCTGCTGAAAGTAGTGCAACTCCCGCTTCTTTTTTATCGGTATACAGCTTTCCACCGACTGTCATTGCAAAGTGGTCATTATCCTGTAAATCTATTCCTTTAACCACATCTGCATCCACACGCATACCGGCAATCTTCTCTTTTAATGCGGTAATCTGTACTGGATACCGCTTTGCAATATCCGATTCCAGACGATAGATCTGACTGGTGTGGTTTGCTTTCAGAAGTTTCAGTTTACTTACCTGCACATCCAGATCCATCTTTTCTTTGATGTATTCGTTTCCTGTTGCCAGTGCCTTGATCTCTGCATAAGATAGAGCTGTATCATCTACATCTTCACAGGCACGCACCGGGGATTTACTGGTCATGATCTGTGAAATAAACTTCTGCTTGTTTTCCAGAATCTGCCACATGTACGAATCGAACGTATTTTCCGTTACATACCGGAAGATTTTTACCTTGTCATTCTGGTTTCCCTGTCTGAGAATACGTCCCTCCTGCTGTTCCAGATCAGACGGTTTCCAGGGGCAGTCCAGATGATGCAGTGCAAGTAATCTGTCCTGGACGTTGGTACCAGCACCGAGTTTCGGAGTGGAACCCATCAGGATTCTTACCTGCCCTGCCCGCACCTTTGCAAACAGCTCCGCTTTTCTTACTTCCGTATTATATTCATGAATAAATGCGATCTCCTCTTTCGGGATTCCCCGTTCCACCAGCTTGTTTCTTACATCATCATACACGTTGAATGTTCCATCATTTTTCGGTGTGCTGAGGTCGCAGAAGATCAACTGGGTAGCCTGTGTATCTTTTCCGTCCTCCCATACCTGGAAAGCATTCTCCACACAGGCATTTACCTTGCTTTCCCCTGCATCCGGTAGCATATCATTCAAAAGCCTCTGGTCTAATGCACATTTTCTTCCGTCATTGGTAATCTTGAGCATGTTATCTACCCTTGGATCTACTGCACCGCCCCTGACCTGTTCTGCACGTTCCGAAAAGGCTTCCACCATTTCTTTCTGTTCCTCACTCGGCTTTAATACTTCATTGATATATTCTGCTTCCGGTACAGGAAGATTCAGCATATCTGCAGTCTGAATATCCGCAGCTTCTTTAAATATGGAAATCAGTTCTGGAAGATTAAAGAAACGGGCAAATCGTGTTTTTGCACGATAGCCCGTCCCTTCCGGTGACAATTCGATTGCCGTAACTGTTTCTCCAAAAGTTGCTGCCCACGAATCAAAATGTCCCATTCCCATATTCATTAAAGTATCATACTGGAGGTATCTCATAATGGTGTATAATTCAGTCATACTGTTTGATACAGGTGTTCCCGTTGCAAACGTGATTCCCTTTCCCCCGGTAATCTCATCCATGTACCTGCATTTCATAAACATATCTGAACTTTTCTGTGCATCGGTCTGTGAAATGCCTGCCACATTCCGCATTTTTGTGTATAAAAAAAGGTTCTTGTAAAAATGTGACTCGTCCACAAACAGCCTGTCCACGCCTAATTGCTCAAAAGTCACCACATCATCCTTTCGTGTCTGGTCATTCAGTTTTTCCAGTTTTGCTTTCAGGGTTTTCTTTGTCTTTTCCATCTGCTTGATCGTATACTGCTGTCCCGCTTCCTCTTTTGCTGCTTCAATAGAATAGGTAATATCTGCGATCTGATCTTCCAACAATGAAATCTGCCTTTCCCTGGAAAGCGGGATTTTCTCAAACTGGCTGTGTCCGATAATGACCGCATCATAATCCCCTGTTGCGATTCTGGAACAGAACCGTTTTCTGTTTGCCGGTTCAAAGTCTTTCTTCGTTGCCACCAGAATATTTGCTCCCGGATATAAGCGTAAAAAATCGCTTCCCCACTGTTCCAGCAAATGGTTCGGAACCACATAAAGACTCTTTTGTGCCAGTCCCAGACGCTTGCTCTCCATACCGGCTGCGATCATCTGGAACGTCTTGCCTGCACCTACACAGTGTGCAAGCAGGGTATTATTTCCATAAAGGATATGTGCCACCGCATTTTTCTGATGCTCCATCAGCTTAATTTCCGGATTCATTCCGACAAACTGAATGTGACTGCCATCATATTCCCTTGGCCGGATGCTGTTAAACCGTTCATTATAAATTTTGCAGAGTGTTTCCCGTCGGCTCATATCCTTAAAAATCCACTCTTTAAACTCTTCCCGGATCAGTTCCTGCTTCTGCTGTGCCAGGGTGGTTTCTTTCCGGTTCAGTACCCGGTGTTCCCCATCCGCATCATGTATTGTGTCATAGATTTTTGTGTCACGCAGATTCAGTGCATCCTCCAACAACCTGTAAGCATTTGCCCTTTGTGTTCCGTAAGTTGCGGTGGAAAGCGGGTTATTGCTGCTGTCCACGTTCTTTCCTTTTACGTTCCATTGTCCGGTCACTTCCGCATACTGTACTTTGATACGCTCATAATTGATATGCTGTCGTGGTGTATGGAATGTTTCTGCCATGAACTCTGTAATATAGTCCGGCGAAATCCATGTTACACCAAGCCTTGCTTCAATCTCGGAAGCGTCCAGATCTTTCGGCTGTACCCGTTCCAGTGCCTGTACATTGACCATATATTCCGGGTGGTTCTCTGCAAACTGCTTTGCAATGTTCAGCTTCTCCCTGACATTCCCGGAAAGATACTCGTCGGATGGCTCCCATTTATCCGTAAGCGGATTCTTGAAGATAACACCCGTAAGCTCCTCTGTGACCTCTTCCTCTGTTTTCTCGGTAAGCTCCATCATATAAGGAATATCCACTTTTGCCTTTTCCCCGATAGATACCGCCAGTGCCTCACTTGCAGTGTCTACCGATGTTACCGGCTCTGCCCTGCGGATCGTCCTTTTCGTAAATATGTCTGCTTTCCGCTTCAACTCGCCCTTTTCGTCCAGAAATTCAAGGGAAGTCAAAAGGCAATAGCTGCTGTCCATGCTGAACGCCCTTTTATTTGCATTGCTGCTGAGTAGTCCATACTTGGCAGTAAAGCTGTCATAAACCCGGTTCAATTCAGCCTGTAAGCTGGCGACCTCTTCATCACTGCATTCTTCCAACTGCCGTTCCAGAAGCCTGTTTGTTGCATCCCGGATAGCAACCATACCTCTGACACGCTCGCCTGTCACAACGGGAAGTTCCATCTTATTCATAACAGAATTTTCCCTGTAATAAATGTCCTCTCCGACAAGTGCAAAGCTGAAATTCTTAATATCCGGATTTGCCGGTATGGATACTACCTGTTCTTCCAGTTCCGTATCTGAAATCTCCTGCTCTGTGATGGTTCCCTGGATATGCTTTACCGCTTCTTTTAACTGCTCTGCCAGATCTGCTTCCGCTTTTGCCTTTACTGTTACTTCCTGTTTTCCGTACTGGGTACTTTCTGTTGTGAAATCTCCAAGCACCATTTCCGGATGATTAGCAAAATAGGAATTGACTGTATAACCTTCTGGTGTGGTTTTTAACTGTACCCAGTCTGGTTCTGTGATCGCAGCCCTGTCCCTTTTCTGGAAAAACAGAAGATCCGCAACCACACTGGTATTGGCATTTCTCTGGAAAGCATTGTTCGGTAAACGGATCGCCCCAAGCAGATCTGCCCGGTTTGCGAAATACTGTCGGACTTCCGGATTCTGCTTATCCATCGTACCGCTTGATGTGACAACTGCCACCACTCCACCCGGACGTACCAGATCTAAGGATTTTGCAATAAAATAATCATGGATCATAAAATGGTATCTGTCATATTTGCGGTCACTGACCTGATATGCCCCAAACGGTACATTTCCAATCACGCAGTCAAAAAAGCTGTCCGGGTAACTGGTTTCCTCAAATCCTTGTACTGCAATCCTGTTCTTCTGGTAAAGCTGTTTTGCAATCTGCCCGGAAACCGGATCAAGTTCTACGCCATACATACTTGCAGCACTCATACTTTCCGGTAAAAGTCCCATAAAGTTTCCTACTCCACAGGACGGTTCCAGTATATTTCCCTGTTTCAGTCCCATATTTCCAAGTGCTTCATACATAGCCTTGATGACTGTCGGAGAAGTATAAAAGGCATTCAGCGTTGATGCCCTTGCTGCACTGTATTCTTCTGGTGTGAGGACTCCTTTTAACTGCGTATATTCCGCTGCCCAGGCACTGTTTCTTTCTTCAAAAGCCTGTGGAATACCGCCCCATCCAACATATCTTGACAACACTTCCTGTTCTTCCGGTGTTGCCAATCTCTGCTCCTGTTCCAGTTCTTTCAGCAGCCGGATAGCTTCCATATTTGCTTTAAACTTTGCTTTCGGACCGCCAGAGCCAAGGTCATCGTCCGTAATATGGAAATTATGAGGTTCCTGTTCCTGCACCTGTTCATTCTGCAGATATGGTAAAAATTCTCCCTCATAGCCAAACAGTTCATTCTCCCCTGGAATATAATTTCGTCCGGTTTCCATACACCGGAAAATATCAGCTTTTGATGAACCACTTGCTTCGTAGAATCCTGCATAGGAATATAAAATATCATCTTCTCGCTCGTAGGTAGTCAAATGCAATTCTGTATTTCCTCTTGTCTGGTTTACCAGTTCTTTCCCTTCCAGACCTTGTGGAAGAATCCCCACTGGTTCAAAATGATACCCCTGATATTCAAATACATTCTCGTTCCACTGTTCCTGTACAACTACATCTTCTGGCTCAGATTCTGGTTCCCCTTTTTGTACCTCCTCCATTTCTGCAGACGATTCTTCCACTTCTGGTTCTTCTGTATTTTCTTCTGGTTCGGAGGCACTCACAATATCAAATAAAGACATCTGGTATCCATCTAAGCCATCTGCCTGATCTGGTACTTCCTGTGCTGGGAAAATCGTATAGCTGCCTTCCACATACTGATGTACTTCCGTCAATAGCTGTAATTTCTTCTCATAAGTTTCATTCACTGATTCAAAATCCAATGGCAGCATTGCCAGTGCATCGTCCATCGCCTGTAACAATTTCTGCGACTGCTCCGAATCATTCAGCATAACAGGAAGTTCTTTTCTTGCTTCTTCATTAAAGAAATCCTGCTTGAACGGACGCTCGATTTCTTCTGGCAGCCTTGCATAAAAACTGATCACTTTTCCTGCAATCCGTTCCCTCTCATATTCCGGCATACGGGAATAATCTGCGGAACGTAAGAACTGCTGGTTATCAATCAGATAGCCGATTCTTTTTGCAACTTTTGCCCAGGGCAGCAACACCGAAGTATCTGGATTCCCATAGTCCCCTCTCTCCAGCTTCAAACCTTTCCCATCATAATCTGCATGTGAATTGTCTGCTCCACATAAAGCATGGCTCTGACCGCCTATCCCATATTTTTCCTTGATAAAATCTGTCCTTGCCTTATCATCTCCATTCAGAAGATAAAAAGAATAGGTAGAAAGCCTTCCATCCGAATACGGACCGCCACCGGCAAGAAAAGCATCTATTTCATCTTGAGTAATAAATACCTTATGTTCCTGCCATGCGAATTCATCTCTGGCATTGTATGGAATTACTTCTGCTGCAAATTTCTGAAACTGACCGGATATTCTGATTGGATTATAGGTGCGGAACCGCATAATGCTTTTATCTTCCTCATAAGCCATTGCCAGTCCTTCCAGACGCTCGTTCAGATCTGCCAGCCACTCCGGATCTGTTAGTTTCTCTTCCAGATAATCAGTAATTTCCGGATAAATACTGTGAAGATGTGGTAAATCCTCTTCATCAAAGACAAGTTCTGCTACACCCTCTGCCATATCCGCTTTCATATAGGCAAGTGCCTGGGCATGTTCCTTTATCGCATTCTCCCTTGCAACATCAAGTACAGACTGTGGTGCATACTCGCCTTGCTTCAAAAGCTGATGGATACGACCACTCACATCTTCCCAGGATAAAAACGCCTTATCCAGAATCTGATCGGTAACCGTATGCCCTACTGCAATCTGCAATCCCGTTTCGTCAAACCAGACAGAATATTCCATGCCATTGATTTCAAAGCCCTTTCCACCAGTCCCATACTCCCGCTTCACAAACTCTGTATATTCTTCCGGTGTCTGTTCACTCATAAAATTATAGATAATACGAAGCTGGCTCTTGCTTCGGTTTCCTCCGGTTCTTAAAACCTCATCGACCACCTCACTTGGAATGGCAATCTCCCCGGCATAGAGGGCAGCTATTCTGTTTTCGATTTCTCTTTTCTGTTCATTTACAGATGGAAGTTCGGGCAAAGATAAAGCAGAGGCAATTTCTTCCTCTGCTTTACTTAACTGATCTTCACTTGTGTCTTCAATTAGCTGTACACCAATTCCGTCAAGATGCTCTCTTCCGCTGTTGCCGTCAGACTGTTCATATGTGCTGTCCACGCCATCGGGTTCTCCTCTTTCGATGGTGCCGGATTCTTCTCCAACAGTTTCGCCATCTGTACTTCCAATCTCTTCTGTGCTGTTTTCTCGATCTCTTCCAGATGGCTGTTCAGTTTCCCGGTCAGTAACAGGCTCTGATACAGGCTGTTCTTGTGTTCCTTCAGAAATGTCCTCCGCAGCATTCCGTATTTCCCAATCTGTACCTCTGTCTCCTGGATTGTCAGATTCGGAAACAGATAATCCCCTTTGCGATGATATGTCAGTTCCATGCTCATTTCCTCCTTCATCTTCCTGTGAATATTCGTTTTCTATGATTCTGTTGTTGTTTTCTTCGCTTTCACGAATTAACGTGTTGAATTTATTATAATTCCTTTCCTCTGAATTTTCAATACCCTTTTTCATTTCTTCTAATGAAATACGGTGTACAAATCTTCCAATATCCACTAGCACAGACTCACTGGCCATGCTCGTCGCATTTCCAATAAATGTCAGCACTGATAAACTGTTATAGTCTGTGATATGTACGAAGTCCATTTCTTCCTGCCGTTCCAACGGATCAAGTCCGCATCTGGAAGCCAGCGTATAATAAATGCTGTCTGTCAACAGACTGCGAAATTCACTGCGTATGGTATCTTCTTCCAGCTCCTCCAGATACGTTCCTTCCATCACATATGTCAAGCCATCCAGGTATTCATCCAGATTTTCTTCTACCATATACTTCGCTGTTGCCATCAGTGCATCAGAAAGACTTCCTGTATCTATAACTTCCAGTCCATAAACTTCTTCTAAATGGTTTAATAACTCCTCCTGTTGCTTCTCCTGCAACCGCCACAGGTAAGGGGTTCTTCCACCTTTTACCTTATGAGTATCCTGAATATCAAATACATATCGGAGTCTTGTTTTCTGCATGGTTTCATCCAAAAGAGCAATTCCCTTTGCTCCTCGGTTTACCCACCGCAGCATTTTTTCATTCCATAATTCCAGCGAAGCACAGGCAGTTGCTTTTGGACGCTGCGCGTGGATCAAAAGCTGATCCATAAATGGATACCGATACAGTCTGGCTGCAGTATCCAGATAATTCATCCAGTCCCTTGGTGAACTGCTGATACGGGTTGCATGATACTCCGCAAGTCCCCGTATCTCATCTAAATGAGCCATAACTCATTCCTCCTTCCGTCTGTGCCTTATTTCTTCTTTTTAGGAAATTCCAGACTGAATCTGGCTTTTCCATCTTCTAACCCTAATACCAGATCGGCATCAAATTTGCTGTCTTTTTTCTTGGAATACAGTCCTTTCACATGGGTACGTCCATTTTTCAGAAGCTCCACCGCCATCTTTTTATCCATCGACTTTTTCATACTTTCCAGAAAGCGGTTCGACTTCCACAGAGCAAACTGACAGCTTCTGTCAGAGCAGTAATAATTGGTCTTACCCTCATATACATCAGAACCGCATACCGGGCATTTCCCGATTACTTCCTTTGCAATCTGAAAACGGTTCCGTTCTTCTTCCGAAATTGCCCTGCACATAGAAAGAATCTCATTAATCATGGATACAATCCCATTCATAAATTCATCTTCCTGGATTTCCCCCTTTTCCATCATCAGAAGCTGATTCTCCCATTCTGCTGTCAGGCCTGCAGATTTCAGATTCTCCGGCATTACATGAATCAGCTCACATCCTGCTACGGTAGGAAGAATCTGTTTTCCTTTACGTTCTGCATAACCGGAAGATACCAGCTTCTCAATGATATTCGCTCTGGTTGCCGGTGTCCCAAGTCCTTTTTTCTCTGTTTCAGAATCAAATTCCTTATTCCCCGCTGTTTCCATCGCAGCAAGCAGGGTATCTTCGGTAAACATCTTCGGCGGGGAAGTATAATGTGTACTCTTCTCTGCCTTCACAGAGGCAAGAGTCATTCCTTCCTCATATCCTTCTGGAAGTTCTGTCTTATGATCCGGTTCGTCAGGTTTCTTATCCTTTACACAGTATTTCCGAAAGGCTTCTTCCACTTCTTTGAAGCCCATCTGTACAGGCAGCTTTCCCTTTGCAGTAAATTCATGTTCTTTGCACTGTACGGAAATTTCTGTCTGCTCATAAAGGTACTCTTCCCCTGTTGCCTGAACAAGCTGCTGTCCGATCAGCATCAGCAGATTTTTCTTTCCACTGGAAAGTCCTCCCATGCCTTTTTCCATTGCTTCTTTTGTCGGCAGTATTGCATGATGATCAGATACCTTTGCATTATTAACCACACGATCTATGTTACCTCTAGTCTGTCCAGATTCCAGAAACGGAAGAAAATCTGTCATGCCTTCGGCAAGCATTTTTACCGTTTCTTTCATATCTTCGGTTACATACTGACTGTCTGTTCTCGGATAGGTAACCATCTTTTCTTCGTACAGCTCCTGCAGCATATCCAATGTCTTCTGGGCAGTGTATCCAAAAAAACGATTTGCTTCCCTCTGCAGACCGGTCAGATCATAAAGTTTTGGTGGGAAAGTCTTTTTCTGCTCTCTTTTTACCCTTGTGACCAGTGCTTCTGTCCCATCACAAAGTTTTCTTAATTCTTCCGCTTCCATTTCTAACGGGATACTCTCTGATGTTACCATAAGTTTCCCATCTGACAGAGAAACCTTATAATAGGCTTCTTTCTTGAAATGCTCGATCTTCTCTTTTCTTTCCGTCAGCATGGCAAGCGTCGGTGTCTGTACCCTGCCAACTACCAAACGCTTAAAATATCTGGTTGTGTAGGCTCTCGTTGCGTTCATTCCAATCAACCAATCCGCCTGTGCCCTGCATACCGCAGCATTACAAAGCCCTGCATATTCTCTCCCGTCAGTTAGGGACTGAAATCCTTTCTGAATGGCTTCATCTTCCATTGAACTGATCCACAGACGCTTCACTGGTTTCTGACAGCCTGCCAAATCATAAACTCTTTTAAAAATCAGTTCTCCTTCTCTTCCGGCATCACAGCCATTGACCAGATATGCTACATCTGCCCGGTTTATTAAGCCGCATAGCACATCAAACTGCTTCTTTTTATCTTCTGATACCTGAACTTTCCATACTTCCGGAATGATCGGCAAATCCTCAAACTGCCATTTTGCATATTTTTCATTATAAATTTCCGGTGGTGCATATTCTGCCAGGTGTCCCAAACACCAACTGACAATGCAACTGTTCCCCTCCAGATACCCGTCCTTTCTCTGATAAGCAGATAAATTTTTTGCAAGGCTCTGTGCCACGCTCGGTTTCTCTGCAATCACTAAAAATTTCGCCATGTTTTCCTCCTGTTCCTGTCAAAAAGGCAGTCCATAAAGAACTGCCCTTTCTCCATACCTTATGCTTTTTTGTTATTTCTGCTGATCTTCCGCATTTTCTTCATCTTCATTGATGTAACTGTCATCAGCAAATTCCAGGCCTTCCTCTACAATACCGTCCTCTTTTTTCTTTCGGAATTTACTTAAAACAAAAGCAGCTAAACCACCGAATACCAGTACAATGCCGCCGCCCAGGATCGCAGAACCAAACATTTTATTACCACCGGATTCTGGATTCACTTCTGTTTCTGGCTGTACGGTAGTTTCTGGTTCTGGTGCTGCAGTCGTTTCCGGAAGAACAACTGCTGATTCCTCTTTTTTCTCGGTTTCCTCGTTTTCGTCTAAGAACTCTGCCAGATCATTTTCATCTACCAGTGACATCATGTACACGTTCTCGGAAGTACCGGAACGGTCAATGACCATATAAAAGGTATTTCCATTCTTTGTCTGTACAGTCAGAAACTGCTTGGAACTGTCATTCTCCTTATCATCCACAAGCTGTCCGTTTCCCGGTGTGGAAAACGGTGTTTCCTCTGTGGTAGGCTGCTCTGCCGGCTGTTCTTCTATCACCTGTTCCACTGCTTCTGTCTGCTCTGCATTTTCATTTGCCTGTGCAAATGCAGTCACACTGGCAGAACCCATCAGTATTGTTGACGACAACATAATCATCAAAATTTTTTTCATTACTTTATTCTTCATCTTCCAAATCCTCTCTTTCTTCTATCAGTCCGGTTAACATTTCGCTATCCATATTTTCTTCTTTCTTTATACCTGTTTCAGAACTATCCATAGAAAGATTGCCCTCTTCATCAAACTGCATGGTAACTGTTCCGTTCTGAATTCCATCCAGAAAAGTCAGCATCTTTCGGCTATCCATTTTCATGGAACGGATTGCCTTAATGATTTCTGCATCTTCCATCTGCTTTTTCTGGATTCTCAGTTGCCTTACATGCTCCTGCAATTCCAGAATCTTGTTTTCAGTTTTCTGAATATCATCCAGAACCTTTTTTAATCGCATATTCATCTCTTATTCACTCCCTTCTAGTGAAGTCTGCCAAATGCCATAAAATGTTGCTGCCAGTAAGAACTTGCAATGCTTGTATACTGAATCGGATTCCCGCAATGAATCATCATGTTATTTCCTACATAAATTCCAACATGGCTCGCTCCCGGCGTATCATAAGTTCCCTGGAAAAAGATCAGATCTCCCGGTTTTGCATCAGATGGAGATACATAGGAACAATAAGAACGAAGTCCGTCCGCTGTTGTTCTTCCCACGTTCCATCCATTTCCGCAATTATTGATTACCCAGCATACAAAACCAGAGCAATCAAAACTGGTAGATGGCGATGCACCGCCCCAGACATACGGATAACCCAGATATTTTTCCGCTTCCCGGATCATCTTGGCAAACTGCGGATCAGAAAGTGCTTCTGCCGGAATATCATATCCAAAGCCTGCCCCACCTGTCGGAATTGTGTTAAGGTCAAACAGATAATCACGATTTCCATAGTATTTGTTGTAAGCGTCATACTGCTCCTGTTCCTTGTCTGTCATACGGTTTCTTAAAACTGCATCCAGGTTATGGTTCGTAAGTGTTACATCCAGCCGGTTCACTTCTCTTGTTGTCGTTACTTCCACTTCCTGACTTCCATTGCTGTCTGCTATGTATGCTTCCCAGGTCTGATGCCCATGTGCTGACGCAGAAGCATGATCGCCGTAGAATACATCAAACTGCACACCATACTGTGCAAAATTTCCGGTATCCTCAACTACATACTCCACACCATTCATAATGACATGGGTTCCCATTGGCACAAATGGATTAGAAGCATCCACCGCAATCGTGTGATTCGCCTGTGGATACGCTCCACTTGCAGTCGGGCCTCCACTCCACTGCCCGCAACAAATCGGACAGTTGCAATATCCACTGGTCACAACCTGTCCCAGTGATTCTCCAACCCTGACTGTTTTCTTTTCTGTTACGGTTTCTCGTGTTGAATCCGTATATAATCCATACTGTTCCCTGAAAATCTCCTGAATCTCATCCGCAACCTCGGCATAGGTAAAACCGCCATACTTGACTGTCAAATAAGAAATAAGCTGATACGGATTGTGTCCGATCTCATCAATCTGAAACTGGAACTCATCATAGTCGGAATGGTTTGCTTTCATCTGATTGATCTGCTCATTCAGTGCATTTTCCAATGCCACATAAGCATTTTCCGCAGCATAAATATCCTCATCCTCACTGGAATAACTGGTAGAAATAATAGCATTGGAACTGCCCTGGAATAACGCAGCACAGCTTGACAGGCTCGTTGCCATTAACGCAGACAGCAGCACCAGAACTCCTATGGACAGGAGGATATTTCTGTTCTGTGCCACAAGCTCCTTGACCGCAGCTTTGGCTTTTTCCGTAAATCGCTGTGCGTTTACAAGCACTGCGTCTTTCACAGCTTTTCCCTGTTTCGCAGCCTGATACTGCTTCTGGTAACGCTTTTTCTGCAATAATTTCTTTAATGCAGACTGTTTCTTCTGTTCTGCTTCTTTCTGAACCGCCTTTTTTGCTTCATTGGAAGCACTGGTGCTAAACTGTAGGCGAGATTTTTCTGTTTCTTCCAAAACGGTTTCCCTCAACCGATTATTTCTCTGTCGGTTTTCTTTCAACCGTTCCCGAACGTAAATTGACTTTCTTGCAAGGCTTTCTCCCGCAAATTCCATCTGATCTGCTGCATCAAGAGCAGCATTATCATCGGTATCCTCTCTGATTTTTTTCTGACCATAGGCAGATACCGTTTCTGAAACAACGTTTGCCCCCTTTCTTGCCATTCCGCTACCGGGAATCATACCTTTACTTTCATCTTCAAAGGAAAGACGGGATTTTGATTTTTTCTGTTCTTTTAGCGTCTGTTCCCTTTTCGTCTTTCCTTTAATCTCTTCCCGAAAATCTTCCATTGATTTTTCATCAACTTCTGACTTTTCATGGCAGCGTTTCTGCTCTTTCGCTGCATAAGCTACGACCATCTTTTTCTTTCGGCTCTGCCTGTCCGGTTCCGATGTTTCAGCATCACGTCCCGGATGTCCCCGGATACTCTCTTTACGAAGTCTGGAACGTGAAACAGACGGAGATTTCTCCCCGCCTGCTTTATCATCACTCATTTCTGAGTTTTCCATTTCTTCCGCTTCCGCAAATTCTTCCTGTTCCAGAAAAGCGTGTCTGGACTGCAGTCTGTGTTTTCCTTCTTTCACTCCCTCAACTGTTTCTTCTGCAGTATGAGTTTTTCTAACCTTTCCAAAGTCCAGCTCCTGTTCCCTGTGTCCGGCTATTTTCTTCTCATCTGCCTCACGCCCGGTAATCCGCTTTTCCTTTTTACTGCGGAGATTTTTTTCCCGGAGTCCATCCCGGCTCATCTTCTGGACAGTCTTGTCCCTTGCTTTATATTCATGCTCCTGCATGGTCATCATCTCCTGATCTATGGTAATTTTCCGTTATTTTTCTTTGCAACCAGTACCATACGCCCATTTTTCTGGGAATACTCACAAGTAGACAGTGTAAGTAACTTATCTCTGTATTTTGCTGTTGTTCCTGTCTGATAAAGTGATTTTTCCTTAACGGAAGCAACAAATTTTTTATAATCCTCCACTGTTCCCGCTTTGATAAAACTGTAATAATCAAAATCATTCCCTGTATAAACGGGTGTTGTAAATGCTACAAATATCTGATACTGTTCATTTCCCCATATCGTGCGGAACAGGATTGTCGGATGTTCTTCGTAAAATCCTTCGTCCTTATATTTTTCAAGATCAGCAAACATCTTTCCACTGTTCATGTGATGTCCATATATGATCAGATTGTCCGAATTTCCTGGTACACATTCCTCTGCCAGAAATAAACAGCCATTTGCAGAATATTCCCCGTTAAAATCCCGATGCAGATAATAATTTTTATCTCCGGGCCGGTACATGACCGGATAGTCTATTCTCGTTCCATCAATGGTCAGCCAGCCAATACAATCTGGATTCTCTTCATGCAATGCCAAAATTCCAGCATCTACCTCTAAATCGTCGGAAGTATCTTCCTCTGAATCGTCCTCTTTTTCCTGCATAAGTTGCTGTAACTGGTTATCCTGTCTTTCCTGCACAAAAAATCCCATCAGGAAATACAGACTGATCGTAAGCAATATAACGGATATAGAAAGTAATAATCCTGCCACCCATTTTCTCATGCTCTGCCATTGCCCCTTTAACTATCGTCTCTGCCTTTAATGCCGAGTTTTTCACGCTTCTCTACATCTTCCGGTTTCGATGACATCAACGCATAAAGCATAAGGGTATTATCGAATCTGTCCTTAAATGGAATAATTGTATTTCCATAAAAGATCAGTCCTTCTCCCTCTCCACTGTTTGTTACATAGGAAAGCTGGTGTGTTGAAATATTAAGCTGTTTTGCCAGAATCTGTCGATCCCCAGATGCCTGGTTAAGCATCAGGATAAAATCTGAGTTTTCAAAGATATTCTCGATTTCCCTTGAAGCAAGCAGATCTTTTACGTTCTGCGTGATACCAGTCGGAATACCGCCCCACTTACGGAATCTCTTCCAAATTTCTACACTGTATGCTGCTGTCTGTTCCTCTTTCAGCAACAGATGGAACTCATCAATATAATATCTGGTTGACTTATGTGCAGAACGGTTGACTGTTACCCTGTTCCAAACCTGATCCTGAACAATCAACATGCCAAGTTTTTTAAGCTGTTTACCAAGGTCTTTAATATCGAAACATACCAGACGATTATTCAGTTCTACATTTGTGCGGTGATTGAATACCTTCAGGGAACCATTTACATAGATTTCCAGTGCAGTTGCCAGCCTCTGCGACTCTGCCTCTTCCTGTTTGCGAAGCAGATTATATAAATCTTCCAGGATTGGCATTTTCTCCGGGACCGGATCAGCAAGATAGTCCTGATATACCAGACGTACACATCGGTCAATGATTGTTTTTTCCACTGGTTCCAGACCATTTTTCCCTCCTACTACCAGTTCACAAAGCGAAAGGATAAAATCTGATTTCAGAGATAGCGGATCGTCATCATCCGCATAATTGATGTTAATGTCCATTGGATTGATGTAATCATGACTGGTCGGAGAAATACGGATAACCTGCCCGTTAAATGCCCGGACTAACGAAAAATATTCTCCCTCCGGATCACAGATGATAATGTCGTCTTTTGTGACAATAAATACATTGGTAATCTCTCTTTTTGCTGCAAAGGATTTACCAGATCCAGGAGTACCAAGTATCAGCCCATTTGGATTCTTCAGCCTTTTCCGATCTGCCATAATCAGGTTATTAGACAGGGCATTTAACCCATAATAGATAGATTCTCCGCCCATAAACAGTTCCTGCGTTGTAAATGGGACAAAAATAGCTGTCGATGTGGTAGTCAATGCCCGCTTGATCGGAATCCAGTTTCTTCCAAGCGGCAAACTGCTCATAAGGCCCTGTTCCTGCTGATAGTCCAGTCTTTTTAATGCACAGTTATATTTCTGTGCGATACCTGCCGTCTGGAATACCACATTTTCCAGTTCCTGTTTATTTTTTGCTGTATTTAAAAACACAACCGTCACAAGAAACATTCTTTCATTTCTCGACTGTAAATCTTCCAGAAGCCTTTTCGCCTCTCCACCATATGTGTTCAGATCAGACGGAATAATATCCATATCATATCCGGAGCGTACCGCTTTTTTCTGTTCCTCAATTTTCATGCGGTTAATGTCCGTAACCTTACTTTTAACCAATTTGATTGCTTTCATCTGGTCAATGGACTGAATATGCAGATTAACAAGCAGGTTACAGTCCATTTCCAGAAATTCAGCAAGCATTTTATCCGTCAACTCTGGTGCCAGAATCTGCAGATAGGATACTGCTCCGATGGTATCTCCCATCTGAAAATCCTTTCCATTTTTGAACAGGAAACTGGATGGAGCAATATAATCCTTTGTATTCAGCCCGGTACGCAGCATATCATCATAGCTGAACCTGAATGGCACTTTGACATTCTGGTTGAATGTTTCATACATGATCTGCAAACGCTCTACACCATTTAACGGATACGCAGATACCCCAAAAACCTTAAAATTATTGAGTATATCTGTTTCAATACGTTCCAGTTTTGGTTTTGCTTCCCGGATATTGTCAGCTTCAATTCCAAATGTAATGTACTTGGTTCTGACAAGACCATTATTTCCTTTTGCCAACTGATTTCTAAGCATCTGGGCAAATTCCATACGCAGATTATCAAAACTGTCATTCTGCTTTTTAATACGGATCACATCTTCATATTCCATCATGTTGCTGTGATGATTGATAAAGGACAACTGAAAATGGATGGTGCTGTCAAAATAATTCAGGAAATCACACCAGTTCTCAAAAATTGCATTTTTATCCTCATTCTGTGCTAACTGATAGTTGATATCATAAAAACGAATCGTCTTTGAATAATACCCATCCTCCACACGACAGATTCCGTCTTTTCCCATTTCTCTATATGGGATGGACTGCTGTGCGGTAATGTTTTTCCCTTTATTTCTATTGTCTTTATTCGTGCTTGATATTTTCTTTGCAGCACCTTTTTCCTCGCTGGATTTTACAGAACCCGGCGGCTTTGTCTTTTTTTTATGCTTTTCTTCTTTCTTTGCCTGTTTCTGTGCCGCCTTTTCTTCACGAGCAGCCTGTTTTGCCGCCTGCTTCGCAAGTTTTTTCTCTTCCTTTTCGTGTGTCTTATGTAATTTCAGTTCATATTTCTGGGCTTTTTTCCAGGCACGTTTTTCCCGTCTGCTTAATTTACGTCTTGGTCTGCGAACACCTCGGTGTCGCTCCAGTGCTTCATACCCAGTAACCATCGGTACTCCCGTCAAACGCTGTCTGTCCTTTGCATAATTTTCTGCCTCGTCCGGATCAAACACTGGTAAACTATCAGCAGAATCCTCTTCATCCAGCCACCAGTCATCCAGATTGGAAAATTCTTCTGTCTGCTCTGGAAGATTCTTATCGTTTCTTAATTTTTCCACAAACGTTACCTCCTTTCGCTTTTGTCAAAATTTTCTTTTTTTCATAGAGGTTTTCCACCTCATATTTCCGTACCGGGGGACGGATAAATTTTACTGTAATCACGTTTTTGAGGACTTTCTCCAAAGGAAGTCCATCTTTCTCATACATAGCAAATAAAAAAGCCGGAAGCATCAACAGACACATCCCGGTTGCCGCATTACTCGAACCAATCAATTCCCTTGACAGGAAATAAAACGGAAGCCCTACTGCCGCTGCAATACCAAGGCAGATAAGCTGTCGTTTTGTAAGGTTGAGAATAATTTTATTTTTTACTTTTGTCAGATCTTTTGGTACTGATACAAAAGCCATTTTCATCGTCTCCTTTTCCACATTTAGTGTGCATTAAAGATGCTCTTTGAGAAATTAGCTGTTTTCATAAGACTGAAACACAGTATCACTGTATATGCCATTACACTGAGCAGTGCCGTATGCACATTGTCGGATACCTGTATGTTTGCAACCAGCACAGAATAAATGCCCACGCATACCATGATAAAAAATCCCTGAAATGCCAGTGCAAACAATCCTCTTAAATAATTGCTGCCAATCTGTCCCCATTCCCGGTTGCTCATAGTGGCAAATGGGATTGCACCGATTGACGAATACAGATAAATTTCTATCATACGACCATATAAAATGACCGTTATAAAAACGGATATAACCTTTAGGCACAAGCTCGCCAGAAGCGTTTCCAGTGCCAGTATAATCAGCTCCCCTACTTCCATTGATTCCATTGCTGTCTCCATCGAGGTGATTACCGAATCAATATTGATTGCCGTCTGCTGGTTGATAACACCTGCAGCCCGGTTCACTACATTCTGTCCAACATCAAAAATTGCCATTGTGATCGTAAAAGCATTGCTTACGAACCATACTGCAACCCACATCTTGAAGAAATATTTGAAAAACATCCATGTATCTATGTCATGCATGTTGTTCTTTTCGGTGAGCATGGAAATCAGCTCATAGCACAACACAAAGGTTATGATCATTCCGGCAATCGGTACGATCACAGAATCCGACAGATTTTGGATCAAGCTGAAAATACTGCCACTCCAGCCCTGGGGCGTTTGCCCAACCTGACTAGCGATGTCACCGGTTTTTTCATTCACATCGGTAAACATGTTCGTCAGGTTTGAGCTGACCATGCCTGTAAGGAGGTTACGCATCCATTCTTCTATGGACTCAAAAATCTTATCCATGCGTGTTCTCCTTTCCTACTGCCCCGGCTAAAACAAATTCGCCAGTAATGGTACAAGCTGTGTACCGATCAGAACGACACCTCCACCTGCCATAAGCTGCTTGATTCCCTGTGACTTGGCTCCGGGATTGTCATTTCCATATCCTTCCAGGAGATTGATAACTCCCCAAACTGCCAGACCAGCTCCGATTGCAACAACCAGAGTCTGTAAAATATTAATTGCAGATGTAAAAAACGCCATAATCTATGTTCTCCTTTCGTAACTGCTGTTTTCATTGTGATTTTTTAACGGTTACTACTCGGAGGGTTCCGCCCTGATGGGCGGTCTTTCATGCTTATGCATATCACTACCTCCCAAAAGGGCATAAAAAAAAGAGCTATGTATGTTTTACGTTACATGCTCTGTGCCTTCATTTTCACTATTTGATTGTTTTTCCAGTTCACTGCCTTCATACACATAAAGGTCGAACGCTTCTTCCGGACTTAACCGGACTTCCATCTGATGTTTCATATATTCTTCCACATGAAACTCATTCTTTTTATCATAATCGGATAACTGCTGATACCGTTTATGTTTTGTAATGTCAAATTTATCACTGTAAAACGGACGGACACCACGAAGCTGCAAAATACACTTGTTGCCGTCCATGACTGCCAGTTCGTCCCGGCTCATCAGTTCTTTTCCTGTTTTCTGATAGTTCAGACCGTAAGACCGACTTTGTCCTCTTGTATCAGAAGTGTTATATAAATCAATGGTTTCCTTTCCCAGCGTCTCCGAAATTTCTTTCAGAGTGGTACTTTCCTTACCTCCAAGGAATAACATTGTGTCGCAATTCCCGGTAATGGTTTCGGCTGCATCCTTGTAAATTGTCTTGAGCTGCGACTGGGACTGGAGTATAATAGAAGCAGAAATTTCCCTGCTTCGGATCGTTGCAATCAGCTTATCGAACTTCGGAATCTGACCGATATTTGCGAACTCGTCACAGAGGATTCTTACATGATAAGGCAATCTTCCATGATGAACGTCATCGGCCCTGTCACATAACAGATTGAAAAGCTGACTGTACATCATGGCAACCACAAAGTTAAATGTATCATCCGTATCAGAGATTACAATAAACAATGCAGTTCTTTGATCTCCGATCATATCCAGCTCCATCTCATCATAAGACATAAGCTCCCGCAATTCCGCAATATCAAAGGGTGCGAGTCTGGCACCACAACTGATCAAAATACTTTTTGCTGTCTTTCCTGCAGCCAGCTTGTATTTTTTATACTGCCTTACTGCAAAATGATTCGGCTCGTCTCTTTCCAGCTCCTCAAATAACAAATCCACTGCATTTTTAAACTCTTCATCTTCTTCCCTGGTTTCACTGGCATTGATAAATTCCAGCAGGGTTGAAAAATTCTGTTCTTCCTCCGGTGCTTCATAGTAGATATAACCAATCAAAGCACAATACAGCAGACGTTCCGCTTTTGTCCAGAAATCCTCGGAAGATTTTTCTCCCTCTCCCTTGGTATTTACCATGATCGTATTTACCAGTTTCAGAATATCTTTTTCCGAACGAATGTAATGAAACGGATTATAGTGCATACTTTTGGCAAAGTTGATGGTATTCAGCACCTTGATTTTGTAAGGAGCCATTACCACTCTGCCATTTTTATCACGCAGGATTTTCCCATTTTTATCTTTCTTCAGTGTCCCTCGTGCTAACATCTTACCACATTCTACGATAATTGTCCCCTTGGGATCAGTGACCACAAAGCTCACATTATCCGGCATCTGCATAAGCTGTGGTTTCACATAAAATCTGGTCTTACCGCTGCCAGATCCCCCAATCACTATGACATTCTTGTTTCTGGCATACTTTGGTTTCTTTGGTCTACTGTTCATGGTCAGACGTTCCGTTTGTGTCAACAGAATATTATTCTCAAAGACCGGATCAATAAAAGGTGCTATATCCTTTTCATTTCCCCATCTGGCAGAACCATATTCCTCCCCTTGGCGAAACTTCTTTCCATTCTTTCCTTTGAAATATACCACTGCCCACACACTGACTGCAGCAATAGTTCCCGCAGCCAGACTTTTCGGTTGTATACTCGGCAACAACTTTTTAAACGCTAACGGATAGTTCATAAGAAGAACCATCAGCCTGTCCACCACTGTACTGCCTCTGCAATATTGATACAGCCAGGTGCATTTATTTACCACATAAAATACAACCACATACGGAATATGCAACAGAACCTTTTTTATCACTTCTGCATTCGGGGGACGCACCTGAAATCCTTTCAGTTTTTTCTTTATATTTTTTATCCCACTCATAAGGTCGGCTCCTTCTGTTTTTCTTTCGATTTTTCCCGTTCTCTCTGTTTATCCTGGCTGCGGGCTGCGATTGCCTGCTGTAATTTCTTACGGACAGACGGTTTCTTTGTTTTATTCAATGTCTTTCCGGTAAATTCCCGAAATGCCGCTGTCATCACATCCACATCCCTTGCCTTGAAGAAAACAAAATATCTCGGTGGAACTACGGACTTATCACGTTTCAGGCTAAAATCAATGCCATACTTTTTTGCCACTTTTTCAAAAGCCTTAATATTGTTATCCGTAATCTCAATGTTGGAAAGCTGAACATTCTGCTGTGCCAGCTTCTTTAAACTCTGCTTCCCATGATAATCTTTATCTGGCGGTCCTTTTACCTGCTGTTTTCTTGCTTTCTCTGCTTTTTCTTTCTCTATTGCTGCCAGAAAACGCATCATTGCCTGTTTCAATAAACGAACTGTCACTTTTCCGCCAGTGATACACAGGGACACTGTTTTTTCATTCACTTCTTCCTGCATCAATCTGTTCCTTTCTATGGTTTTCCAACAGACGGTCTTCCTTTGCTCCTACCCGGATACAGCAGTACAGAACAAAGTTGACTGCTAATACCAGAAGAATTCCTGCAATAATCAATAACGTTCTCATTTTATACCCCTTTCATCATTCAAAAGGGCATCTATGACTTTGCTGCCCATAAATGCCCCTCCATTAACTTTTATTTTCTTTTTTTCGTAATCCAAACTGCTGATACACTGCCTGCCATACCTGCAATCGCAAGCAGAATCCAAATCAGCATGTGTGTATCATCTCCTGTTTTCGGTGTATCTGTTACCTGTGTAGACGGTGTTTCCGGCGTTGGTGTTTCTTCCGGTTTTACCTCATCTTTCATCACTACTTTCTGGATCTCCCCGGTATCCTCCACTGTAAATTTCACATCTTCAGCTACCAGATATCCATCAGGGGCAGACTCTTCACGAAGTGTATACTCTCCAATCGGAAGCATTTCTATGTAATGTGGTTTTTCCTCAGAAGTCCAGTTCTCTACTGTCTTACCATCTTTATCAAGAATGGTCAGTTTTGCTCCTGGCAGTTCCTTACCGGAAATATCCGTTTTGGAAATTTCTACCTTGGTCACATCATCTTTCATTTCGATTTTCTGTGACTTTGCAGTATCTTCAACGGTAAACGTGATGCTTTCTGCTGTCACATAACCATCTGCCGGTTTTGTTTCTGTCAGAGTATATTTCTGTCCGACTACCAGTTCTTTGATGATATGAGCTTCTTTACCGGAAGTCCAGGAATCTACAACTTTACCGCTTTCGTCAGTTACCTGTAACTTAGCTCCTTCCAGTTCTTTTCCGTCTGTCAGGGAAGTCTTGGTGATCTCGATTACAGTCGGCTCGTCCTCAAAGGTAAAAGCATAAGATACTTTTTCCTTTTCTGCACCTCCATACTCAAACGTGAACTCCTGTGTTTCATCTGTCATTGCAAATCCAGGTGCCGGAGATGTTTCTTTGATATAATACGCAAAACCAATCGGTAAATCTGCCGTAAAAGTCAGCTTTCCTTCTTTGTCTGTTGCCAGTTCCTCGATCACAGTATCTGCTTTCAGAATTACTTTTCCGTCTGCTCCTGTAATATCATCCTTGACACAGAGGGCAAATACCGCACCTTCCAGTACACGATCAGAATCTTTCTCTTTTTTCACAACTTCCACTTCCGCTTTCTGGCGGTTATTCTGCCAGTCAGCAGAGTAAGTAACCTCTGCAGTATCCTGATCCCGGTATGTCAGATCAATCTCTCTTGCTTCATTATCCAGTACAAAACCATCCTCTGTAGCTTTTTCTTTTACATAGTATTTGCCAAGCGGAAGTCCGGATATTTTTGCAATACCGGTATCATCTGTTGTAATGGTTGCCACCAGTTCATCTTTTTTATAATAATCTTCACTTTCTCCGTCAGCAGACTTCACATCTTCTAAAGCATAAACTTCAAAAGTAACATCTTTCAGACTGCCTGTTACATACTGGAATAAATGTTTAATCCAGCCTCCAACGGAATCCAGTGCAGTTACTTTATCCAGAAATTCTCCATTTTTATTGATGATAATCGTTCCTGTTGGCACATCATCTTTCATTTCAACTTTCTGGATTTCCCCGGTATCTTCAATCGTAAAAGTGATTTCTTCTGCCTTGAGGTATCCATAAGGAGCCATTTCTTCTCTGAGAGTATAGTTTTCTCCTACAGCAAGTCGTTCAATCAGATGCTGCTCGCCTTTTACAGATTTCCATGTATCAACTACATTTCCATTTTTGTCCAGAACAGTAAGTGTCGCACCTGACAATTCCACGCCAGTAGTTAAATCAGACTTGGAAACTACAACCTTTGTAGGCTGGTTCTTAAATACAGAAGATAACTGTACTACATTAACATCCTGTCCCTGATATTCTGCTTTTACTTCCAGAACTTTATCAGAAGATACATAACCATCTGGTGCTGCAAGTTCTTTGATATAATACTCACCAAATGGAAGATCCTGTGTAAATACAGCCTTTCCATCTTCTCCGGAAACAGCTTTTCCAAGCAGTGTGTCTGCTTTCACAATTACAGCTCCATGACCTTTCATATCATTCTTTGCATAAAGTCCAAACTCTGCTCCTGCAACGGCTGCTTCTGTATCAGCATCCTGTTTTACCACAGAAATTTCTACTTTCTGACGGTCATTTTCAAAGATAGCTGTCTGTTCAATGACTGGTGTTTCCTGATCTTTGTAAGAAAAAGTAATGATCTGTGCTTCACTGTTTAAAACAAAGCCATCCGGTGCTGTCTTTTCAACAATCTTATAGCTTCCAAGCGGCAGATTTTTCAGGACCGCTTTTCCATCTTTATCCGTTGTAACCGTTTTTACCAGTGTTCCAGCAGCATATTCCAGAATACGGTTTCCATTATCATCTTTCTGGAAATCTGCAGTATAGATGTCCTCGGCAGCGTAAATCTCAAACTCTGCCCCTTCCAGATTTTCTGTCTGATATGTAAAATCATCCTTGAATCCGTCCAGAACTTCGCCCTTTTTCACGATAGTCAGTTCACCCTTAACAGGATGGTTCTCATAAACTGCTTCAATGATCACATCCCCGGAAATTCCGTCCATCTGGTATGCAGTATTGGAATCTACTGTTACCTCATAGTAATTTTCATTCAAAGTATATCCATAAGGTGCATTTACTTCCTCAATGCGATAATGTCCGATTTTAAGATTCTGCGGAAGAATCAAATATCCCTGCTCATCTGTAAAATAGGATTTATGTTTTACCGTAGTCGGATAAGTTGTTACCTGCTCCACATATTTCTCAGTGTCCATGTTGAAAATCTTGAACTCTGTATTCTTCTGAAGCACTGCCTTTTTCGTCTCATCATCCTGTTTGATGATTTTCAGTTTCGCTTCAAACTCGTCATCCAGAAGCACTCTCCATGTCTGTGGCTGGTTCGGATTGTTCTCAGTGATACGCACTGTAAAATCATCTACCGGAGTGTAATTATGAGGTGTCGTGGTTTCACGCACAATATAAGTTCCATAAGGAATCGCAATACTGCAGGCATAACCTTTTTCATCTGTAAAGATTTCTGTTGCTCCGTTTTCCCCGATCACTACCGGTTTTGCAGAATCAAAATCATAGCTTCCATCCTCTTTTACTTTCAGGGAAGATACCAGATAAGCGGTAAATCCTGCCCCTTTCAGTAAGTCGGCATCGGTCTTTCCGTTATTTGCCGCCTTGATAATCTGGAATGGCTGTTTCATTACCTGCTCCAGAGACAGACAGTCACGTTTTACTTCTGCTACAAGATCTCCTTCGTAATTGCAGACCAGATCATGTTCTTCTTCATCTACCAGATAACCAGTTGGAGGAGTAATCTCTTTCACATAGTAATTACCAAGATATAATCCATCCACAGAAGCCTGTCCATTCTCATCTGTCGTAAGAGTGGCAACCTGTTCTCCTGCTTTATAGATCACGCCAGTAGCACCATCCGGATGCACAATATCCTCACGAGCATACAGTCCATATACTGCTTTTTCCAGAGTGGCATCACCCTGTGGGACTGCCTTTTTGGTTTCTTTATCCTGCTTCTGCAGAGAAATCTTAGCTGTCACACGTTCATTTTTGAATGTATGCTTGAATGTCTGTTTTGCTTCTTTATCATTCGTATAAGAGAAAGCAAACGTATAAACATCATCTGTGTTTCTCACATACCCTTCCGGTGCCTGCACTTCTTTCACATCATAAGAAAATCCAAGCGGCAGGTCTGCTGTAAACTTCGCTGTTCCGTCTGCTCCTGTTGTCGCTTTCTGGATCAGTGTCCCTTTCTTTACAATGACGGTTCCATCCACGTTGGTAATGTCACTTGCAGCATAAAGTCCAAAGATTCCTCCAGCCAGAGGATTTTCTGTATCTTCATCCTGTTTTGTTACCATTACTTCTACTTTCTGTCTGTCATTAGTAAAGGTTGTCTCAGTGAAAACAACATCCACATTCTGTCCTGCATAGGATAATGTTACTGTCTTTTCCTCTCCGGCATTATAGAATCCTGTCGGAGCCTGTTTCTCTTTTACAATATATGTACCAAGATACAGATTTTTAAGAACGGTAGCTCCGTTTGTATCTGTTGTCAGATTCTCTTTTACCAGATCACCCTTGCTGTAAACTTTTGTACCATAAGCAGTTTTAATATCTGCTCCAGCATACACATCATAAACAGCACCACTCTGTCTGCGTTTCTCATACTTAAATGTTGTTCCATTTTCTGTTACATCTGCACCAACCAGAACCTCACCTTCTTTATAAACGGTAAGCTGTCCCATCTGTTCTTCATCTGGAACAGTAACAGTTGTTGTCTTACTGACTTCCAGTTTCACATTGTAAGCTGTTGCATTGATACGATATCCGCTTGGAGCTGTAATCTCTTTCAGATATACAGTATCCTGTGTCTTAGTAATCTGTACGGACGTTTCACCGTTTTCATCCGTCGCAGGTAACTGTGTGATCAGTTTTGTGCATTCTGCATCACTGTATAATCCAAAGACAGCACCAGACAGCTTTGCGTCTGACTTGGCATCTTTCTTGATCACCTTAACACTTGCCTGCTGTACCCAGGATACTTTAAAATCTACATATTTCTCATCATCAACGCCTTCACCAAATACCAGAGCCAGATCCTGGTTTCCGGAACCTGTTGAAATCTTATAAGCTGAATAATCTTTGGTAATGCTTCCTTTCATGGTTGCAGACCAGCTTCCTGCCACATCACTCACCTGTGTTAATGGTGCAGACAGATAAAACTTTGTACCACCACAAATTTCCACACTTTCTCCGGCTTTACTTGTTTTACCTGTTGTCAGGTTATGAAGCTGTACACCTGCTGGAAGTTTCATGGTAATGGTCTGTAACGCATCCGCATTAAATGTAATATCCTTTGTTCTCTGACTGTTGCCATCCACATAGGCTTTTACATCTGCATCCGAAAAGGACATTGCCACATCTGGAATTTCCGGCTGTGAAATACAGTAATTATAGAGTTTCATTGCCAGATTCTGTGCTGTACTGTTTGCACCTGAAAAAGCATCCCCACTTCCATTTGCATAAGATGCTGCCAGGTGTACCAAGATAAATCTGGCTCCTGTACTTAAATTGCCATATCCGTTTTCTTCTGTAAAAAAGCCATCATCACCAGAAGCCTTTGTACCGTAATAGCACACTTTTGCAAGTGCTTTCCCATCACCAACTTTATTGATCGTATAGGTTCCACTTCCTGGCCCTGGTTTGGATGGCTGCACACAGTATGCTGTAGCAGATATATTACCGAATTTTACAGTGTACTGATAAGTAAGATATGTTCCATATCCATAATCTGCATATCGGTATTCTGCCCCTCTGGTCACAGAAACCTGCTGTGAACTTCTGGCATTGCCTGCCGCAGCCATAAAGGTTACTGTTTCTCCGGCTTCCATTGCATACAGATCAATGCCATTACTCTCTGCCTGTTCCAGTACTTCTGAAACGGTTAATTCAGATTCCAAATCTGCTGTGCTTTCAGAATTTTGTGTTTCCCGGTACGACTCCGAATCCTCCTCGCTCTGCTCCGTATCCCCAGTATCATCCTCAACATTCACTGTACTGTCCGAAGAACGCTCTGACTGCACTTCTGTTTCCGGTTCTTTCACTGTAATATTTCTGCTGATTCTATAAGCAGGATGACCGCTGACTGGTTCCACTGCATAGACAGCCTTGTAAGTATCCGGTGTATGTGTGTCGAAATCTGTACCAGTTTCATTCTTTGCTTCATGGAATAAAATCTTGATCTTACTTTCATCTACACCTTCGATTCCAGACAGATCAACTTCTACATCAAATTCCTGCCCATAAGAAAGTTCAATGTCATTTGCCTTTACGATCTCGTCTGGATTAAGGGAATCCTGAACATCTTTTAATTCCGCATACTGCTGTTCAAATGGTATTTCTTCCGGTTCTAATTCAGAAGCCGAAACTGCTACTGGCTGAATAATGACAGAAGCCAGTGTTGCGACTGCCATAAATCCGGACAAGAATCTTTTGAATCTCATTTTCATTTTGACTGAATCCTCTCTTTCTTCTATTATCTGCCCTGTTTTCATGCAGGCTCACACCTGCATTATTCAATCATTGGAACCACCTCCCACATCTTATTGCTGATACAGAAATAACTCTGATAACAGCACATTCATATGGCAGTGCCTTTTTTGAAACACCGCCACATGGTATCTGCTGTCATCCTGTAAAACAGGAATGACACTCAGGTAAAGTTCAGGATCAAGCATTAAGCCGCAAGAGGTAATTCGTAATCGTTCCTGCAAAGGGTGCCTCCCATCTGTATCCCTTCACGTTTTCACCGGATTCCCGCCGCAAGAATGCGTAGCTGAAAAGTTCCGGGTATCCTCTCGCTGCTGGTATGAAATTGTCAAGGTTCAATTTTTAAGGGGTATTATTATCTCGAATTGAAAATAGACATTTGCCCCTTCACTAACCGCATGTGTGAAAGGGCAAAAATTAACCTGTTTGAAAAATTTTTTAGAAATTTTTATTCCAACATTGTTTTATGTGTTTTCCAGTTGTTCTTTTAACTTCTCCAATACTTTCTTCCTCCGGTTTCTAATCGTCTTTGGGCAGCACCCAAAATACTGTGCTGTTTCTTTTACTGTAAATTCTTCAAAAAACAATAGCGTTATCAGTTCCGCATCCTCTTTAGTCAAATATCCCAGAGCTTTTTCCAGTTCCCGTATTTCTGACAATCTGATAACGATTTCTTCCGGTGATACTACCGAAAAAGAGCAGTCATAGCCTTTTTCCTGTAATTCCTCCATACTGCATACTCCATGCCTCTGCATTTTTTCAACCTGGTATCTTTCTTTTCTTCCAGCCTGATACCAGGCCAGATATACTGCCCTGGTAACTTCCACAAGCGTATCATTTACACGCAGCATATAGCGTTGTCTTTCTTTTGGCTTTTTACCAGGCATACTTCCAGTCTCCTTTTTCCAATGCTCTGGCAGAGTCATCCGAATTATTCCGCATTTTCTGCATTGCCTGTGAAATACACTTTGATACTGCCGGAACTGTAATACCCAGTTCATGCGAGACTTCTTTTTGTGTCTGCTGCTGAAAATAAATACGCTGTATCATCTGTCTTTGTCGCTCTGTCAGCAGATTCATCAACTCCCTGACTGTTTCCTCTGCAATGATTCTTTCAAGCAGACATTGTCCTTTATCTGCCAATTCGCACCATTCTTCGGAAATACAGCTATACGAAATGCAATTATTATGTTCTCGTGTTTCCCTGTTTCTCCACAGCCGGTCTTCGCCTTCTAATATCAGCCTTACATACCAGGGTTGATCATCAAAAAAATTCTCCTCAACAACTGCTATTTTTCTTTCTGCTTCATACACATAATCTCGACAGGTAAATAACGGAAAAACCGTTGCATAGTCCCCCACACAATAGAGAACATATCCGGTCTGATATGCGATAATTTCCGCACAATCCATCAACCTTTGCTTCGCAACTGCTACATCGTTTTCTCTTAAATATTTAGCGGACGGAACCTTTCTTCTTTCTTCCCTGTTACTTACAACCTGTTTCAATTCCTGCAATGTAAGCATAATTACCACCTTTCTGCCTGTTGGCAACAGGTGCCCATCAGCAGAAAGGATAGGATTTTTACTGATCAACTGACAAAAAGGGCAGTAAAACACAGCTTCCGGTACACCCGTTTTTTTTAACGAGAGCCTGAAACTTCCTTACTGCCCTTTCTAATAGTTACAATATTCTCTACTTTATTTTCCGTCTGATGCCAGGATCAGACTTCTTGGCATTTCTTTCTGCTTTTATGTTCTTTTCATTTTCCATCAAAACAGAATAGTCTCCCATTGCATCATAAGGACACTGCCTCCGATAAAGCAAATTTTCTTCCCTTGTCATCAATCCTATCTCCCTTCTTTATCTCTCTGTTTTCCATTTTAACAACACAGGATTCTATTATCCTTAGCATATATGGGGAGTTTTTTTATTTTGCACCCCATATATGGTGAAATTTCACCTGTATTCATTAAAACTGTCTATTAGAGAATCTATGGTCTGCATGATAATTTTCTGCTCTTTCCATTCCATCTTCTGAATCCGGCAAAGCACTTCCTGAATTGATTCCTGCTTCTCTGTACCGCCTCCCTCTTTTCCCAGCAGGAGATTGGCATCCGTTTCCAATATCTCAATTATCTTCCTGAAAATCTCAACAGACATTGCCGTTTGACCACCTTCAATCCTGCTGACCGTATTGACACTGATACCTGCTTTTTCCGCAAAAGATTCCTGTGACAACTTCATTTCCTGCCTGCGTTTTCTGATTCGTTCTCCCAATTCAATAAGTTCTGTGGAAATTGCACGATTGCTCAATACGGTGTCTCCTTTCCTGCAATTTGTTCCAACTTTACGCCATTGTGTCGCAAAGTTTCCCGAAAAAAAGCAGCTAATTTTTGTCTTAGCTGCTTTTCAAAAAATCTATTTCATTTTATTCTCGGTATTTTATGTATCCCTGTAAGAACTGTAATCAGAAAAACGCAGAGATAAATGATTGCCTGTCCAATCATTGCCAGAAGAACGATGCTTCCGATCAATCCTCCGATCAGAAGATTCATTGTCCATACTGCCAGCGTGCCTCCGAGGTCAAAACCTCTTGGAACCATCCAGACACACATTTTTCCAATTCCAAACGGTATCCCCATCAGAAGTAACAGCAAGAGATAATTGCACTTCCCATCCTGGATGCAAAACGGTCTTAATACTGCAAACAATACCGCAACCACCAACACTGGTGCTATCACTTTTTTAATCATCTTCTTCATGTTCCTTTATCCTCCATACATATCGTGATTAACCTCTGCCTGATAATAGCTGTTTATCGTTGCCGGGGCATTATACAGGGCGGTCAGAAGATAGGCTTTAATATTCCCGACCTTGGTTGTATTTCGATTCAGACAAAACAGCACGTATTCGATATGCGAATAGTTCAGTTTCATAAATCTGCTTTTCACCAAAGCAACTGGTTTTTCTACTCCTGCAATACGAATCATACTATCCTCCGGCATCATCATAACTTCAATTATCAGTTCTACCAGTTCATCTACATCTTCCTTGGCATGATATTGATAATCTATGTTTTCGTGAATCACTTCACGATATGCTCTCATCTCCTCCATCACATCTTTTTTCTTTGGGAAATTATTTGATGTGATTGGATAAGATTGATTTATCTCAGTTTCACTAATATCAGTCTTGTTAATATCAGTATTATTAGATTGTGATTTCGGGTATTCTGGATTTGTGATTTCCACTATTCTTGAATGATGATTTTCACTATTTTGGAATTGTGATTCTGGAAATTCTGGATTTGTGGTTTCCACCATTCTTGAATTGTGATTTTCACTATTCTGGAATTGTGATTCCCCATAATCCTGAATTGTGGTTTTCACTACTCCTGAATGATGATTTTCACTATTTAGAGAAATGCCTGTTTTCCCCTTGTTTTCTGCTTCTTGTTGCAAATTTGCACATTCCTTATGTCTTTCCTGTTTCGATTGCAAATCTGCAATTTTTTTATGATCTTCCTGCTCAGATTGCGAATCTGCACAGCTACCTGTCGGCTTTTGATCTGGAACCTCTCTGATCATAAAATTTTTCACATAAATAACATTCGGTTTTCCCAGTCCCAGACGTTTCTTCTCTATCAATCCAATCCCATTACTGCTGTCCAGCTCTTTTACCAGTTTCACTGCCTTTTGAGTTCCACAGTTCATCAACTCTGCAATTTCTTCCACAGTGAAGATAATGTATACTCTGTCCTCTGAATCCAGCCATCTATTTTTAATGCTCAGGCTCATACGGTCCAGCATCAGACCGTATAATACCTTTGCTTCGCAAGAAAGAGTTTTAAAGCATGGTTCTGTAAACAGCACTTTAGGGACACGATAGAAGCTGTATTGTTCCGCTTCCATCCCTGTAAAATAATCAAACTGTATCTTCTGCATCTGCTACTCCTTCTCTGTTTTCTTTCCATTTATCCAAAAGCATGAAAATGACTTCTTCTATCTGTTCTTTAGAATACGTCTCTGGAAAATAATTGCCGATTTTCTTTGCCGGAAGCGTCACATTGATCTTACTGCTTTCCTTTTTTAATAAAACAGCATAGATATAACTCTGGTTTAATTTTCCGTTTGCACTGCACTCTTTTAACTGTTCTGCCTGTTGCTTTGTCGGAAAGATGCTGCTGTTGGCAATCACTTCCAGAAGCCACTCCTGTTCCTCTGGCTTCAGATAAGACAGCTTTTCTCCCACAATCATGGGAATTTTATTATTGTCCACATATTTTAGCAGGGCATCGGATAATGCTGCCAGACGGATATATCTCTGTACAGTTCTGCCACTGTCCCCGGCAGCTTCCCCAACCATATCTGCTGTATATTTTTCACCTTTGCTTCCCTGATGCTTCATTGCATCATATTTCATCTTATAAGCATGAGCTTTTTCACTTGGCAGTAGGTTTTCACGCTGAATATTAGAATCAACCATAATAATGACTGCTTCATCATCCGTATAATTTCGGACAAGAGCTGGCATGGTCGTCTTTCCGCACAGTTCACAGCCTCTTTTTCTTCTGTGACCGGAAATCATCTCGTATCCACCCTCGGATCGAGGTCTTACCAGTGCAGGAGTCAAAACACCATATGTTTTAATGCTCTCTACGGTTTCAGCCATTTTTTCATCATCGTTTACATGAAACGGATGATTTTTAAAGGGATAGAGCTTTGCCAGATCTATTTCCACAACCTGGTTCATACTCTTTTCCGGTGTTTCCTCTAATCCCAGTAATTCATCATAAGAGGTAAGCTGAATATCTTTTTTCGGTCTACGCATGTTTCAACACCTCCTGAACCAGTTCCAGATAGCTGTCTGCCCCCTTGCTTTTTCCATCATAGGCAAAGATACTTACACCCTCCGATGCTGTTTCTGCAAGGCTTTCTGTTCTCGGAATCGTCTGCTCAAAAATCTTAATGTCACTTCCGTATGTAGTTTTGATTGCCTGTTTGTTTCTCTTTGCATTATTGTAACGGCAATTATCCATTGTGAATAAAATACCTTCTATCTGTAAATCCGGGTTGAACCTCTGATGGATTCCCTTAACTACTTTCAGTAATTCCATGAGTCCATCTGCCGCATAATATTGTGGCTGCACTGGAATCAAGACACTATCTGCTGCACTCAAAGCATTGATTGTCAGCATTCCCAGGGATGGCATACAGTCAATCAGAATATAATCATACTCGTCCTTCAGCAAGTCCAGATATTCTTTCAACACTTTTTCTCTGTCCTCTATTGTAAATAAGGACATATCCATTCCGGCGAGCAATTTATTGGACGGAATCAGGTCAACACCCTCTTCATGGTGCAGAATTGCTTCTTTCGGATCAAATTCCAGTCCCATGATAATGTTCTCCATCATACTCTTTAATGTTACCTTGAGATTTTTAGGAAATCCCAATCCCATTGTCAAATGCCCCTGTGAATCAGCATCTACCAGCACTACTTTTTTCCCTGACTTCACCAGTCCGGCTCCCAGATTGATTGTTGTCGTTGTTTTGGCTACTCCGCCTTTCTGATTTGCAATAGCAATTACTCTACACATATATACTTTCCTCCGATTTACTCTTTTTCTTCTACTTCAACATAAACACGAAAATATTTGCTTGTCCCTTTGTTCGCATAAGCCTCTGATACTTCCAGAACATTCAGTTCCTTATGTTTTTCCAAAATACGACGGAACCATTGAATATCCTTTAAAGTACCCTGTAATCTAATTTTCAGCATATATATCCTCCCAGTCTTTGTAAAAACAATACTCTGGATAACGGATTTTAATGGCTTCCCAGAAATACCGGGCATATCCGCAGCAAAACAGATCTTCTACGGTATAATACTGACACTCTTTTAACTGATCTTCCTCTGCCTCATAATCTCCGACACTTGGTGTTCCATTGCAGTAAAGATTAAATGCCATGCGGACGATTCGCAAACTTCCACTGGTCTGCCATCCTTCCTGCAGGCATTCCGTTTTTACACATCCAGTTTTAAAATTATAGATTTTATCCACATTATTTCTTGTGTCTCTGTCGATACCCAGGCAATAAACCAAAGCCTGATGATAGACATCCTGATATCTGCATTTTTCCAGATATTCCATATAAAATTTTTCGTGTTCCTTGCTCTTGAAAGTAATTGTGCAAGAATTGCTATTCTCTGCTCTTAACGCTGTGTTTGTCATTGCTTCTTCTCCTTTAAACTGTTATTTTTACTTTAATTTGGATTTCGACTACAACAAAAAAGGACACTTCCCTAAAATTTCTCTTAGGAAAATGTCCTTGCGATACATTTATAAAGTTCAATTCATAAGCACAACAACGTAATATCAAGTGTTATCACGTATTATACAACAAAAATTTGTTGTACTTCTGTTGTAGTATGCAACTTTTACAAACACATTTTTTGATTTTTAGTATAACTTCGCACCAGCCGGGATATGGTCATCAACCATCAGAAGATGAAGTTTTTCTTCTCCTTCTTCTTCGTGAATTGCACTAAGTAACATTCCACAAGAATCAATTCCCATCATAGCTCTTGGCGGCAGGTTTGTGATAGCAATCAGTGTTTTTCCAACCAGTTCTTCTGGCTCATAATAAGCGTGAATACCGCTTAAAATGGTACGATCTGTGCCTGTTCCATCATCCAGAGTGAACTGTAACAGCTTCTTGGATTTCTTAACAGCTTCACATGCTTTTACCTTTACAGCTCTAAAATCCGACTTACTGAAAGTATCAAAATCAACCATTTCTTCGAATAACGGCTCAACTTTTACCTTGGAAAAATCAATCTTCTCAACTGTCTTTGTTTCCTGTGCTGCATTGTTTGCTTCGTTCTTTGCTGCGCCCTGTGACTTCATTGTCGGGAACAGCAGTACGTCACGGATTGCCTGACTGTCTGTCAGTAACATTACCAGACGGTCAATTCCGTATCCGATACCACCTGTAGGCGGCATACCGATCTCCAGTGCGTTCAGGAAGTCTTCATCTGTGTGGTTGGCTTCTTCATCACCTGCTGCAAATGCTTCTTCCTGTGCTGCGAAACGCTCTCTCTGGTCGATTGGGTCATTTAACTCTGAGTATGCGTTACACATCTCACGACCGTATACATATAACTCAAAACGCTCTACATAGTTCGGATCTTCCGGATTCTTCTTTGTCAGTGGTGAGATCTCAATCGGATGATCTGTTACGAATGTAGGCTGGATCATCTTCTCTTCACAGAACTCATCAAAGAACAGGTTCAGGATATCCCCCTTCTTGTGGCGCTCTTCGTATTCTACGTGATGCTTGTCTGCTAATGCTTTTGCTTCTTCGTCTGTCTTAACTTCTGAGAAGTCAACACCTGCGTATTTCTTAACAGCATCGATCATGGAAATTCTTTCGAATGGTTTTGCCATATCGATGACTGTTCCGTTGTAGCTGATCATTGCACTTCCACATACCTTTTCTGCAAGGTAACGGAACATGCTCTCTGTCAGTTCCATCATTCCTTCATAGTCTGTATATGCCTGGTATAATTCCATCAGTGTAAATTCCGGGTTGTGACGTGTGTCTACACCTTCGTTACGGAATACTCGTCCGATCTCGTATACTCGCTCAAGTCCTCCGACGATCAGTCTCTTCAGATATAATTCCAGAGAAATACGAAGTTTTACATCTTCGTTCAGAGCATTGTAATGTGTCTCAAATGGTCTTGCAGCTGCTCCACCTGCGTTGCTTACCAGCATTGGAGTCTCTACTTCCATGAATCCACGTCCGTCTAAGAAGTTACGGATCTCTTTGAGGATCTGAGAACGTTTGATAAATGTCTCTTTTGACTCTGGATTCATGATCAGGTCTACATATCTCTGACGGTAACGTGTATCTGTATCTGTTAATCCGTGGAACTTCTCCGGAAGGATCTGTAAGCTCTTGGAAAGAAGTGTCATCTTCTCTGCATGGATAGAGATCTCTCCGGTTCTTGTTCTGAATGCAAATCCTTCTAATCCGAAAATATCACCGATGTCAGAACGTTTGAAATCTGCATAAGATTCTGTTCCGATAGCATCTCTTGCAACATATACCTGGATGCTTCCCTGAAGATCCTGAATGTTACAGAAAGAAGCTTTACCCATAACTCTCTTGAACATCATACGTCCTGCGATTGCTACGTGGATTGGATTGGCATCCATGATGCTTCTTCTCTCTTCATAATCTTTCTTCAGAACCTCTTTTGCCTGCTCTTCATCCATACCTTCTACATCTGGTGTATGATGATCTTTTAAAAGTTCTGCCTCATGTGCTTCATACAGACTCTTCACTTCCAGTGAGTGATGTGTCTGATCGAATTTTGTGATCTTGAACGGATCTTTTCCATTCTGCTGCAGTTCTGCTAATTTATCACGGCGAACCTTTCTTAACTGGTTCACGTCCTGTTCCTGTCCATTGTTCTGCTGCTTAGCCACTTTTTTATTCTCCTTCCTTATCTGAATTCAGACCTCCCGTGTAAGAGAGGCCTGAGTCTTGTGTCCTGGTTATTCTTCGACGGGTATCTGCCTGTCTCTTATAATGAACGGCTGATGTCCAGTACCTTGTACTCCATTACTCCAGCCTGTGTCTCTACTGTTACGACATCTCCGATCTGTTTGCCCATCAGAGCCTGACCAACCGGTGATTCGTTAGAGATCTTTCCTTCCAGACTGTTCGCCTCTGTAGAACCAACAATCTTGAACTCCATCTCTTCATCAAATGTGATGTCGTAAACCTTTACTGCACATCCAACATTGATCTTATTAAGATCAACTTCATCCTCTACTACAACTTCTGCATTCTTCAGGATTGCCTCAAGCTCCTCGATACGGGCTTCGATATCTCTCTGCTCGTCTTTCGCTGCATCATACTCAGCGTTCTCGGAAAGGTCTCCCTGCTCTCTTGCCTCTTTGATCTTACCTGCAACTTCTTTTCTCTTTACTACTTTCAGATTCTCAAGTTCATCCTCAATTGCCTTTAATCCGGCATAAGTAAGTAATCTTTTTTTTGCCTCTGCCATTGTTCCTGCTTCCTTTCTACTTCCTTACCGTCACTGCCTGTTGCAATAACGTTTCGTTTCCTACAACATTTACAGATTCTCTGCAAATCATTTTCTGTCTATACTTTTCATGCATTCAAAGTTTCTTCTCTGTCTACAGATATTATGATGTAACCGGATTGCTCCATTGCTATGCAATTTATACTTTTGACACTTACATCATATTATCGGTTTTAAAATGCATGTCTGCTGTCTTTTTCTCCTGAACGCCAATCGTTGTATCAGCGTCCGTCCGCAATTTCAATATTATACTCAAACTCGCGCTTTCTGTCAAGCAATTTCACTCTCACAGGTCACTTCTGCGTAGTGTATGAAAAGCCTTTAAAACCGCCTTTTTCCGAACTTTTTCCATTCTGTTTTCCAACTGTTTTCCGAAGTCCCGGAGCTTCTTTTCCTATAGTCTCTGAAAGAGCAGTTCTTCCAGTTCCTGATAGGACTCTACGCGGTTGATTTCTTCACGCAATTTTGCAGAACCTTTCAATCCCTTTGTATACCATGCCACATGTTTTCTCATCTCGCGGATACCAATGAATTCACCTTTGTATTTCAACTGTAATCTGGCATGACGAAGCATCATATCACGAACTTCTTCTTTTCCCGGACGTTCTGGTAATGTGCCTGTCTCTTCATATGTGATCATCTCGGAGAAGATCCATGGATTCCCCTGTGCTCCTCTTGCGATCATGATTCCGTCACACCCTGTCTGTTTTACCAGCTCCTCTGCTTTCTGTGGGCTTGTCACATCTCCGTTTCCAATTACCGGAATAGAGACAGCTTCTTTTACCTGACGGATGATATCCCAATCTGCCTGTCCGCTGTAATACTGTTCTCTTGTCCTTCCGTGCACGGCTACAGCCGCTGCCCCGGCCTCCTCGATGATCTTTGCGATCTCAACCGCATTAATGCAACTGTCATCAAATCCTTTTCTTATCTTCACAGTGACCGGCTTATCAATTGCCTTCACCATTGCACTGACGATTTCATAAACCAGCTTCGGATTCTTCATAAGTGCAGAGCCTTCTCCATTGCGTACAACCTTCGGCACCGGACATCCCATATTGATATCCATAATATCAAATGGACGCTCTTCCACACGTTTTGCCATCTCACTCATAATCTTCGGATCTGATCCAAAAAACTGCAGTGACACCGGCTGTTCATCCGGGTGAATCTCCAGAAGTGATTCTGTATTCTTATTATTATATAAAATCGCTTTTGCGCTGACCATCTCCATACATAAAAGGCCTGCTCCCTGTTCTTTGCACAACACACGGAATGGAAGATCTGTCACTCCGGCCATCGGTCCTAAGATGTAACGGTTTGGCAGCGTCACATTTCCTATTTTCAACTGTTTCATCATATTCTATTCTTTCTAATCTATAACTATTCTTCTTATTTGACTTTAGTATCATAGTAAATAACTGCCGAAAAGTCAACGTACACGATCTGTTCTTTCGCATTCACACAAAAAAGTCTGAATAAATCCGGCAATCACAAAGCTTTTGCGATCCTCCGTTTATTCAGACTTTTTCATCTGTCTTTTAATATCTCTTGATTTTTCTTGAAGCTGTCTTCTCAAATTCTTTCTCGCGAATGATCAGACTATAAATCTTTTTATATGCCGGTGCACCCTGATTGTATTCATCAATCAGTTTTTGGTTGATATTGACATCTTTAACTTCCTTGAGGTATTCAGCATCAATAGCATCGCCAA
>ENA-OURZ01000658-OURZ01000658.1-human-gut-metagenome-genome-assembly--contig:-NODE-658-length-45625-cov-82.577902_pt1 | contig 45625 bp, 41 predicted proteins | sample MGYA00242073_ERZ509195 | MGnify/ENA primary metagenome ERZ509195 (study PRJEB26280, sample SAMEA2338837) | human gut metagenome | biome: human gut; feature: human-associated habitat; material: faeces... | reverse complement strand
CGACCGCCAAAGTCAGGAACATAAACGCCATAATGACTACTGATTTCATATCGCTTTGATTTATAATTATTACTACTTGCAAAGGTAACGGTTTTGCAGAAAAGCGACGATATAAAAAAATCGGTAAAAATTGCACTTTTTACTGATTCTTCCTTATTGTTCCGGAAATGATATTCTAAAAGATTTCCCCAACTGTCGATACTGCCTTTAGAGTTATCTGAAGCTATAGTTTGTTTTCAACAAGCCAATCGTTCAAAAGTTCTGCAAGCCGCTTATTATTCAAATCCTGCATTAAGAAATGAGTATTGCCGTAGATGCCCATTTTGGGCAACTCTACTAGGGTGGCATTTCCTCCGTGCCTATTAATAGTTTCCACAAACTTGCGAGCCATCTGAAGACGCACACGCCAGTTCTCGTCGCCAAGGTTCTTGCTTGGCTTTTCCGGAATGTAATCACCAAAATAGAGAACAATTGGAATTTGCGTTAACCTGCTGAAATCACTCGTTGATACTGGTATGCCTGCACACTCGCCTGTCAAGCCGTCTATTTTCGGTGGAACCTCGCCTTCGGGGAAAACAAATCCTCCAGGCTCGTATGCTGCCACGGCTTTCACATTCTTATTTTGTATAGCCGCCATCCAACCAGGAAGGCCTCCTGCCGAGTGAGTGACGAGTACACACCTGCCAACTTTATCGGCAAGAGCTTTGATGGCAGGCACATCCTGACGGTGATCGCTGAGATCGGGAGTCATCTCACGGAAAAACTGCGACACACTCGCAGAGTCTTTCGGAAACTGTACACCCTTGTTCCACTTTGGATAAATACCCATACGCCAAATGTCGAACCAGAACATCTCATCAGCCAATGGTTTGACTGCAGATGTTGCAGATGTGCGACCAGCCCTGCCTCTGCCAGGCAAGTCCATCACATAACTGCTCCATCTATGGCGTAGCATCAAAGTTGAGAACCCATCCCTACCATCGGGTGTCATCTCCCAACATACGCCAGAACCTCCATACCCATGCACATATACAAGAGGTGTACGATGAGGATTGACTGGAATTTGATAATCTACGAAAGCGTGGTTTACGCTAGCTTTTTGTCCTTCTTCTACCTGTGTCGCCCACCCGACAAACTTACTGTTGTCGTAAACGCCTTCATGCTGAATGACAGAACCGCCTACAGAGAAATGACCTTGTCGCTCAATAACTAGATTTTGTGCGATTACATTCAGAGCGCAGTTGGCAAGAATTGATATCATTGAAATTATTTTTCTCATATCGCTTTTCAATTTATTATTTCAGTTTGTCTCCAAAGAACGCTATCAGCTTCTTTACGGCTTGTTCTACATACTCCGGAACATATATTGCTATTACTTGGAAATCATATTTATCTGTTGCAGCCATGCCTTCACATTATCAGCCGAACTTGCCGAACGTTCACGCGACACGCTGAAGCCCATTGCCATCGTTGCCTCTGGTTCCAACTGTGATATGACATTCAGCGAACCCGACCAACCGCTACCGCCATGAGACGAGAATGGAATGATGGTTTTGCCCTTGAAATCATATTTGTCGAAGAACGAGTACATCGCCATCGGCATCTGATACCACCAGATGGGATAGCCCACGAACACCACGTCGTAGTTGTCGAAATCCTCGATATTGGTTGACAACGCTGGATGTACATTGTTCTGACGCTCTTGGTTAGCCTGGTCGGCAAGGTCATCGAAATTGCCAGGATAAGGAGTAGCGGTCTGTATGCGTACCATGTCGCCACCCGTGTTCTGCCGAATCAATTGGGCGAGATACTCCACGCTACCCACCACATTGTCGTTAATCACAAGTCGGCTTGCCGAAGTACTGGCGTCAACACCATCGGGCAGTGGTTCAGAGAAGTAGGCGATGAGCACCTTGTGGTTATTGCCTGGTACAACCTCCTCCGTTCCATTGGGTGTATCGTTGTTGTTGTCGTCGCTGGAACAAGCTGTGAAGCCAATAGCAAACACAGCGAGTATAGAAATAATGATGCTGGAAACTTTTTTCATAAACTTTTATTTTTTGAGTTGATATATTTCTTTCCGTTCTGTATTACAATGCCATAAGTAAAATTTTCTTCATTGTCATATTCTTGATTTAAAATTCCGCTGCAAAGTTACGAAGAATCAAGAATAGAGGCTTTACGATAAATTCGGGTTGTATTGCACAAAATTCAGATTCATCCGACATTTCGAGTGATGCGACAGTCATGTAGGGCATAAAGCCTGAGAGTGAAATACCGGTTATCCCTGAATCCGTATGCATTACGTTTCATTACTTTTATCTTGTTATTGATTCCCTCTACTTTTCCCGTTGAGATATGAGAATCATACCATGCCAGTATGCCTCTCCTGTGAGCGAGTAATGTTGCAGCCATCCTCATGAGCTGTGGAATCTTGCTTTCTCTGGCCTGCTTTACCCAATCATCAAGTACGGCTTCTGCTTCTTCCTTGCTTATCTGCGACCATATTTCTCTGAGTTGTTCTTTCAGATAGTAGGCCTTCGAGAGTGTATTTTATATAAGCCATCTAACAAATCAATGGGGCCAAACTGAAGAAACTATAGCCCCTGTTTATCCCTTCTTGCCGATGGTTCTGTATTAAATGAAAAGACCAAAATATACAGATAATCTGCGCTAACGTGCTTTTTTCATATCATTAGCGCAGATTATCCACGAATAATTTGCGCTAATAGGTATTTTTTTATATCTTTGCGCAGAAAATAACGAAAGATATGGAACAGAGACTGATAGGAAGAGAACCTTTACTACATCCCCACTTACTCTTCCATATCGAAAAAAATATAATTTTTATTCAATACAACGATTATATTGAATATTTTTATTACCTTTGCGATGTAGAAAAGGAAGAGCCGGCAGGCTCCTAACCACATACCGATGAAGAGTGGTGAAGAGTGGGTGAAGAGTGAACAAAAACTCTTCACCACGCCAAATGCCTTGTTTATAGGCATTTACAAAGGAAAGGTGAAGAGTGAAGAGTTTCTGGCTCTTCACTGTAATAAAAAATATAAGGAATGATGGACATTAAAGGTATTTATCATGCTGACGCCAATCGCTATAGCGATGCAGAAGCGCTCTACAAGAGATGCGGCAAGAGTGGTATCTTGCTGCCTAAAATAAGTTTGGGATTCTGGCACAACTTCGGAGAGGTAGATCCTTACGAAAGAAGTCGTGCCATCACTCACTATGCCTTCGACCATGGTATCACCCACTTCGACCTGGCTAACAACTATGGACCTCCATACGGAAGTGCAGAAGAAACGATGGGCAGACTGATGAAAGATGATTTCAAACCCTATCGCGATGAACTCTTTATCTCAACCAAAGCAGGTTATGATATGTGGGAAGGTCCTTACGGCAACTGGGGTTCCCGTAAGTATCTGATGGCCAGTCTGAATCAGAGTCTCAAGAGAATGAATCTCGAGTATGTTGACCTCTTCTACAGCCACCGCTACGATCCGAACACACCGCTCGAAGAAACCCTTCAAGCCATGGTAGACATCGTGAAGCAAGGCAAGGCTCTTTATCTCGGCATCAGCCGCTGGCCACTGGAAGCCCTGAAGTTTGCTGACCAATATCTGAAGGAGCGCGACTGTCCGCTGCTCATTTTCCAGGACAGACTCAACATGCTCGACCATGCGCCACAAGAGAATGGAACCTTAGATTATTGCGCAGAAAACTGCATCGGTTTCATCTCGTTCTCACCTCTGGCACAGGGACTTCTCACCGACCGATATCTCAACGGAATACCGGCAGACAGCCGTATGGCAAAAGAGCATTTTCTGAAACACTCTGCTCTAACTCCAGAACTGCTGGAACAGCTCAAGATATGGAACGCAGAAGCAGGAGAAAGAGACGAAACACTCGCCGAAATGGCACTTGCCTGGATATTGCAGCAGAAAGGTGTAACCAGCGTATTGGTAGGAGCCAGCTCTACCGCCCAGCTGGAAAAGAACATGAAGTGTGTGCATGCTAAGACATTAAATTCATAAAAAACTTGCATTTTATTTTGTTATGTGCCAAAATAAATGTAATTTTGCACCTTGAATAGGGTTACACCTTATTATATTTAAGAAAAGAAACATAATTATTAGATAAAACAATGGAATACAACTTCAGAGAAATCGAGAAGAAATGGCACCAGAAATGGGTCGAGAACAAGACCTACAAGGTGACAGAGGATGAAAACAAGAAGAAATTCTATGTGCTCAACATGTTCCCTTATCCATCAGGAGCTGGTCTGCACGTAGGTCACCCACTTGGTTATATCGCTAGCGATATCTATGCACGCTACAAGCGTTTGAACGGATTTAACGTACTGAACCCTATGGGTTACGATGCTTACGGATTGCCTGCAGAGCAGTATGCTATCCAGACTGGTCAGCACCCAGAGGTAACTACCGTAGCCAACATCAACCGCTATCGTGAGCAGCTCGACAAAATCGGCTTCTCCTTCGACTGGGACCGTGAGGTTCGTACCTGCGACCCTAAGTATTACCATTGGACTCAGTGGGCTTTCCAGAAGATGTTCAACTCATTCTTCTGCAACGGCTGCCAGAAGGCTCAGCCTATCGAGAAGCTCATCAAGCGCTTCGAGGAGAAGGGTTCTGCTGACTTGAACGTGGCTCAGAACGAGCAGATTGACTTCACTGCCGAGGAATGGAACAGCTACGACGACGTGAAGAAGCAGCAGATCCTGATGAACTACCGCATCGCTTACCTCGGTGAAACAATGGTTAACTGGTGCCCAGGATTGGGTACTGTGCTTGCCAACGACGAGGTAGTAAACGGCGTAAGTGAGCGTGGCGGTTATCCTGTCATCCAGAAGAAGATGCAGCAGTGGTGCTTGAGAACATCTGCTTACTCTCAGCGTCTGCTCGATGGTTTGGAGACCATCCAGTGGAGCGACAGTATCAAGGAAACCCAGAAAAACTGGATTGGCCGTTCTGAGGGTACAGAGGTAGTATTCTCTGTAAAGGACAGCGACGTGAAGTTTACCATCTTCACCACACGTGCCGATACTATGTTTGGTGTAACCTTCATGGTTCTGGCTCCTGAGAGCGAATATGTTCAGCAGGTAACTACTGCCGAGCAGAAGGAAGAGGTGGAGAAATATCTCGACTACGTGAAGAAGCGTACCGAGCTTGACCGTATGGCTAACCACAGCGTAACCGGTGTATTCTCAGGAAGTTATGCCATCAATCCATTCACCGGCGAGGCAATTCCAGTATGGATTTCAGAATATGTATTGGCTGGATATGGTACAGGTGCCATCATGGCTGTGCCAGCTCACGATAGCCGTGACTACGCCTTTGCCAAGCACTTCAACCTGCCTATCATTCCTCTTATCGAGGGTGCTGATGTTTCAGAGGAGAGCTTCGATGCCAAGGAAGGTATCGTAACCAACTCACCTGTAGCAGGCAAGAGCAGCATGGATGGCTTCTCTCTGAACGGACTCACCGTGAAGGAGGCTATCGCAGCTACCAAGAAGTTTGTTACCGAGAAGGGCATCGGCCGAGTAAAGGTAAACTATCGTCTCCGCGACGCTATCTTCTCCCGTCAGCGCTATTGGGGTGAGCCATTCCCTGTATATTACAAGGACGGAATGCCACAGATGGTTCCAGAGGAGTGCCTGCCACTCGAATTGCCTGAGATTGAGACCTACAAGCCAACAGAAACAGGCGAGCCACCATTGGGCAGAGCCAAGAAGTGGGCTTGGGATGCCGAGAAGAAAGAGGTAGTTGACAAGAGCCTCGTAGATAACAAGACCGTATTCCCACTGGAGCTCAACACCATGCCAGGTTTCGCAGGTTCATCTGCTTACTACCTGCGCTACATGGATCCTCACAACGATGAGGCACTCGTAAGCAAGGAGGCTGATGAGTACTGGCAGAACGTAGACCTCTACGTAGGTGGTTGCGAACATGCTACCGGTCACTTGATTTACTCTCGTTTCTGGAACAAGTTCCTGTTCGACCTCGGCGTAAGCTGCAAGGAAGAGCCATTCCAGAAGCTGGTGAACCAGGGTATGATTCAGGGCCGCTCTAACTTCGTTTACCGCATCAACAGCGATGACCACGACAAGGCTCCTGTATTCGTAAGTTTGAATCTGAAGAAGGATTACGACGTAACTCCTATCCACGTAGATGTAAACATCGTAAGCAACGATGTATTGGATATTGAGGCATTCAAGGCTTGGCGCCCTGAGTATCAGAACGCTGAGTTCATCCTGGAAGATGGCAAGTACATCTGCGGATGGGCCATCGAGAAGATGTCTAAGAGTATGTTCAACGTGGTGAATCCTGATATGATTGTTGAGAAGTATGGTGCTGATACCCTGCGTCTCTACGAAATGTTCCTGGGTCCTGTAGAGGCCAGCAAGCCTTGGGATACCAACGGTATCGATGGTTGCCACCGCTTCCTGAAGAAGTTCTGGGGTCTGTTCTATGAGAACCGTACCGACAACTTCCTTCCTTCAGCCGACGAGGCAGCGAAGCCAGAGAGTCTGAAGAGCGTTCACAAGCTCATCAAGAAGGTAAGCGAGGATATCGAGAAGTTCTCTTACAACACTTCTATCTCAGCCTTCATGATTGCCGTGAACGAACTCGGTCAGCAGAAGTGCCGCAACAAGGAACTCCTGACAGATCTCGTCATCCTCATCGCTCCATTCGCTCCACACATCGCAGAAGAGTTGTGGGCAGCACTTGGCGAGCAGGGCAGCGTTTGCGATGCAGCATGGCCAAAGTATGATGAGCAGTATCTGAAGGAGAACGATATGCAGCTCACTATTTCCTTCAATGGTAAAGCTCGTTTCCAGATGACTTTCCCTGTGGATACTCCTAACGAGGAAATCCAGAAGCAGGTATTGGCAGACGAGAAGAGCCAGAAGTACTTGGAAGGATTCAACGTGTTGAAGGTGATCATCGTACCAAAGAAGATCGTCAACGTGGTGTTGAAAAAGTAATTTATTGATAATATACAGAAGGTCGTCTCATCTAAAAATGGGCGACCTTCTGTGCTTTAAAAATACGAGGAAAATATTATGCAAATAGCAATCAGTCAAACAATTAAGAATGAGTGCAAGGATTATTTCTACATCACCCTTGGACTCTTGCTTTACACATTTGGATGGACCATCTTTCTGCTTCCATACCAGATAGTAACGGGTGGCGTAACGGGTATCGCAGCCGTGATTTACTACGGCACGGGGATACCTATCTATTTGTCTTATTTTCTCATTAATGCCGCCTTGCTGCTTGCCGCGCTGAAGATACTGGGATTCAAGTTCATGGTGAAGACCATCTACGCTATCATCATGCTCTCCGTGTTCCTGGCGCTGGCGCAAGACTGGATGATAGGTGAAGATGGCAAGATGGTACAGATATTGGGAGAGGGACAGGACTTCATGTCGCTCATCATCGGCTGTCTGTTTACGGGTTTATCACTCGCCATCGTCTTTCTGCATAATGGAAGTACAGGTGGAACGGATATCATTGCTGCCATCGTCAACAAATATCACAACATCTCGCTGGGCCGTGTGCTCATCTTCGTGGATCTCCTTATCGTGGGCAGTTCATTCTTCGTCTTCAATGCAAAACCAGAGTTTACCGCGATAGACGCTGTTAGAAAGGTAGTATTCGGTCTCTGTACGATGGTGATAGAAAACCTGGTACTCGACTATGTGATGAATGCCAAGCGAGAGAGTGTGCAGTTTATGATATTCAGCAAGAAATATCAGGAGATAGCCAATGCCATCGGTATGCAGATGGATCATGGCGTAACCATTCTCGATGGCCACGGCTGGTACACGGGCAACGAGATGAAAGTGCTCTGTATTCTTGCAAAGAAGAACGAAAGCGTCACCATCTTCCGTATCGTCAAGATTATCGACCCGAATGCCTTTGTAAGTCAGAGTTCCGTAATCGGTGTGTATGGCGAGGGATTTGATGAGATGAAGGTGAAAATCAAAGATAAAGACATTAAAACAATTAAAAGTTAAAAGTTTATAGCGGCTTCGCCATATAGCAAGAAGCACTATTGCAAGAATGCCCTATAAACTATAAATTATAAACTTATGAAAAGGATAGTTTTTGCAACAAATAACCAGCATAAACTCCAGGAGATTCGCGACATCCTGGGCAGCGGCTACGAGGTAGTATCGCTGAAGGAGATAGGATGCGATGTGGATATTCCTGAAACAGGCAACACATTGGAAGAGAATGCCTTGCAGAAGGCGCAGTATGTTTATGACCATTACCACGTAAGTTGCTTTGCCGATGATACCGGTCTGGAGGTAGAGGCACTTGATGGTGCCCCTGGCGTTCACAGTGCCCGCTATGCTGAGGGTACCGACCACGACAGTGAGGCTAACATGGCTAAGCTGTTGAGAGAACTGGATGGCAAAGAAAACCGCCAGGCCCGCTTCCGCACCGTTATCTGCTACATCGAGAAGCAGGATGTATGTCCTTGCGGCTGCACCAGCATCAAGAAAATTCACCAGTTCGAGGGTATCGTAAACGGCCATATCGCCACCGAGAAGCATGGTACCGAAGGCTTCGGCTATGACCCAATTTTCGTTCCGGAAGGATATGACCAGAGTTTTGCCGAGCTGGGTGAGGAAATCAAGAACGGCATCAGCCACAGAGCCAGAGCCGTGGCTAAATTGGTAGAGTATTTGAAAAAGAAATAAGATTCATTCTTGTTCAATACAGAATAGAATAACATTATAACAAAGAAAAGGCATCATGATCAGGACACTCAATTCCCTGCGATTCATTCTTATCCTAATGATTGTGATTTCGCATTCCACCCTACCCATATCCCAAGATTTAATCAATTACTTGGGCGAGTTTCCTGTTGCCATTTTCTTTGTTATCAGTGGCTTTGTACTCTCTTTAAGCAAAGGAGAAAAATTACAGAAAGAAGTATTGGGAAACAGAAATTTTTTCCTTTCCCGTATCATCAAACTCTATCCTCTGCATATTCTGATTCTCGCCATTCTCATATTAATGGATTGGCGATTAGGGCGTATATTACCATGGTATCAGATTCTATCCCATTCGCTGTTGATACAAACCTGGTATCCGGCACATGACTTTATGGCTCATCTCAATGCAGCTACATGGTTTATTTCTGATCTTATCTTCTTCTATCTTATATTTAAGTATTTATACGCTTGGATTATGCGACATTCCTGGTTATACTTATTAGTAACAATAAGTATATATATGGCAGTTTATATCAGTATCTCGCTCTGTGCACAAGCAGATTATTCAGCCGGCTACATTTATGCCCACCCATTATTCAGAATGATAGATTTCATGATAGGTATCCTTTTATATAAAGTATGCAGATCAGAAAAGGGTAAAAAGCTAATAGATAAAATAATCAAACCAACTTCTTTCTGGCAAGTAAACCTATCGGATATGGGAGTGGTATTGCTGTTTGTCGCAATGTATTTCCTATCAATCCATTGCAATCCGAACATTCGCTGTGCCATTATTTATTGGATACCATCAGCCATAACCGTGTTCTATTTTACAGCAAGAGATCAAGGTAAAGGTTGTTTTATTAGGATATTCCATAATAAACTCTTGCTATGGCTAGGCAGCATCAGTTTTGAAATATTTCTCTGTCATAATCTCTGCTTTCGCATCATACAGAGTATATTTTTTAAACGATATGGAGAAGGAAATCCACATCAAGAATTCCAATTCATCCTATCCCTCGCTTTTATTATCCTCACAGCATGGATAGCAAAGAAAGCCATCGTTTTACCCATCCAGCATCAACTTCAAAAATATCTATAAGTATCTGTTTATAAAAACAATAAATAGTTATATTTGCAGTTAATATAGTATTAGGCTTTAAAATAACAGACAATGAAGACAATAACATTATTAATTACAATACTATTCATGGTACTTCCCTTATCGGCCACAGATAAGGAAAGTTGGGAAATATACACCAGTTATAATGATATAACAGAAATCGAGCCAGCAGGAAACCTAGTGTTTGCCTTAGCATCTAACGGACTTTTTTCTTATCATATAAAAGATGGTTCAGTTACGACATACGATAAAGCAAACACTCTTTCCGACTTTGATATTAATCATATAGCTTGGAATAAGACTACCAAAAAATTGGTAATTACATATACCAATGGCAATATTGACCTGTTGGATGCCAATGGAAATGTAGTTAATGTGCCTGATTTGTATCTGAAAAGTATGACAGATAATAAACAGATAAACCATATATATATAAGTGGGACAAATGCTTATTTATCTCTCCCTTTTGGAATTATTAAATTAGATACAAAAGAAGGAAAAATACTCGATACATACAAGTTGGGCTTCAATGTTAACTATAGTTATATAGAAGACAACTGCCTTTATGCAGCTTCGAAAGAAGCTGGCTTATATAAAGGAAAACTAACTGGTAATTTACTGAATTCTAAAGAATGGACAAAAATTGGAAGTTACAAACAGCTTTCTGAAAACAAGAAACTTGTATATGATAAAGGAACAGGCTTTTGGTGGACAACTACCAAAGAAGGAAAACTTACTTATTATACAGTAGATTCGAATAATGAACCTGTTTATAAGACAGAAGGAATACTTCCTAAAGGACCTGCTTCTAACAATTTCTACAATCTTTTCTTTCACAACGGAAAACTCTATGCTACTGGTGGTTTCTATGCACAAGAGAATGATGGAAGTTACCCAGGAGAAGTTCATGTATGGGATGGAGAAAACTGGTCTGAATTTGAACAACCATCTAATGATGTTCTTGGTCATCGCAACGTAGACTGGCTAAGCATGGATTTTGATCCAACAAAAGAAGGACACGTGATGGTAGCTGCCAAGAGTGGACTTTATGAATTTCAAGATGGAGAATTCATAAAATGTTACAATAGAAACAATAGTCCATTCCTATCATGTGTCAACGATGATAACTATATTCTGGTCTCAGATCTCATGTATGATAAAGAAGGTACACTATGGGTATTCAATTCTTCTGTAGAAAACTGTTTTTGGACCCTTGATAAAAATCAACAATGGAAGTCCCTAGATATCTGTTCACAGATTAAATACAATGATGATTTAAGATGTCTATTCATCAGTAGAACAAACAATAAAATGTGGTTTTTATCCAACTATTGGCAAACAAGTCAATTATATGCATACGACTATATAAAAAATACGTTGCATACTTACGGCCCTACCTACATAAATGAAGATGGTGTTCAAATTACTCCAAACTTTTTTTACAAGATAAAAGAAGATAGAGAAGGAAATATATGGATGTGTACTAGCAGTGGTCCTCTTTATTTATCTGCAGCCAACATACGTTTGGGGGCACAAGAAGTAACCCAGCATAAGGTGCCAAGAAACGATGGTACCAATTATGCAGATTATCTGCTAGACGGAATAAATACAAGAAGTATAGCCATAGATGGAGGAAACAGAAAATGGCTTGGAACTAATTCAAATGGTGTATATCTCATCAGTTCTGATTGCAATACGCAGATACAGCACTTTACATCTGATAATTCTCCGCTGCTGTCCAATAATATACTTGATATTCTGATAGAGCCTTCCGGAAAAGTATATTTTGCAACTCCAAAAGGACTTTGCTCATATATGAGTGATGTTACTCTACCAAGCAATGAAATGAACAAAAATGATGTTTATGCCTATCCAAATCCTGTAAAACCGGATTATACTGGACTCGTAAAAATCGTAGGATTAACATTTGACGCTGATGTAAAGATTGTAACAAGCAATGGAGTTCTGGTAAACCAAGGTAGAAGCATCGGAGGTACTTACACATGGAACCAGTGCGACTTAAAAGGCAGAAAAGTATCTAGTGGCATATATATGGTAGAAACTGCTACTTCCGAAGGAGAAAGTGGAGTGGTTTGTAAAATAGCCATTATCAAATAACAAGAAAATGAAACATAAACAACTTTATAAGTCAGTCCTATTCCTCATAGGACTGACTCTTCTTTCAGGAGTATTATACACCATGGGTGACTTCTACAATATGCCTTTCAGAGGCATGAAAGATTTATTTATCCTTATCGCACAATTTCTGGTAATAGAAATAGCTATATTCCTATTTATGTGGTGTATAGCTAGCAATAAATATGTCTTTGCCATACTTTATCCTATATATACCCTAGCTTGCTCTGTAGCTACATACTTTAGATATACTGCTCAAATCTCACTTACAGCAGCAACTATAGATTTATCTATAACCAACGATTTCAGAACAACCATGGACGTTGTTACCATTCCGTTGATACTGTTTGTTATTGTGACAGAATTGATATGTATAGGTATCATTTATATTCGTATTAAATACATCAGATTTTCCCATTCTTGGCTCCAGTTTATACTAGCCTTCATTGGGCTTACGCTATACATCAGTATTCCAAGAATATCCTTACCTATCAAGAGCCGCATTCCTTTCGTTATCTATTTCTCCATCAATGATTATTTAGATAACAGAAATATCATAGAAGAAAACAGACCGGCTTTCAAGCAGAAAGGAATCTGTAAAAGTGACTCTATAGATGTTGTCTTCATCATAGGTGAAACCCTACGCTCTAAAAATATGCAAATCAACGGCTATCACAGGGCAACAACTCCTTTTCTGATGACAGACAGCAACATTGTATCCATGCCTCATATTTATTCAGAATATGGATTTACGCATACCAGTGTACCATATTTGCTTACCAGAGCATGCCCAAAGAATCTGGATGCAGCCTATAAAGAAAGATCTTTTATTGATATTTTCAAAAAAGCAGGTTTCCATACTACATGGATTGCCAACCAAGAAAGTATTGATACTTACGTTTATTTTATGAAAGAAACAGATTCGCTTATTTACGTAAATAACGGAAAATCGGTTTATATCTTCGACCAATGGCTAGACGAAGATATCCTACCATTACTAGACAAGCAAATTCAGAATAAGAACTTCGGCAGAAGAAACTTATTTATTTTACATACAATAGGTTCCCACTGGTGGTATAACATACATTATACACGCCAATATGCCCGTTGGAAACCAGAACTTAAAAGCAGAGTACTATCTGCCAACACCAAAGAAGAGTTCTTTAACTCCTATGACAATTCCGTACTCTACTCAGACTTCTTTTGGTATGAAGTGAGAAACAGGTTCAGAAATCGGAATGCCATCATCATCTATCTTTCTGATCATGCAGAAAGTTTGGGAGAAAAAGGAATCTTCGGACACGGAGAAGAAGCAGAAGCATTGCATTATCCTGGCTGTTGGATATGGATGTCAAACAAATACAAAGCTAATTATCCTGAAAAATGGAAAGCTCTGCAAAACAACAAGAATAAAAAGTATAATTCTGCATTCCTATTCCACTCTATTTTGGACGCAGGAAACATCACGTCTCCTTATATTGATAAAAAATATGATATTTTCATTAAATAGACATTAACTATAACAAGAAAATGATTTCAGTGTGTATAGCTACATATAATGGTGAAAAGTACATTGGCGAACAGCTTGCTTCCATATTGAAGCAACTGGAAGCCAACGATGAAGTTATTATCTCTGATGATGGCTCCACCGATGCTACCCTATCCATTATCAACGGATTTCAAGATGTAAGAATAAAGGTTGTATCGGGACCACAAAAGCATTCCCCTACCTTAAATTTTGAGAATGTACTTCATCATGCACAAGGAGACTATATCTTCCTTTCAGATCAAGATGACGTATGGAAGAATAATAAAGTAGCAACTTGTATGAAATGGCTGCAGAAATATGATTGTGTAATCAGTAATGCAGAAGTAACAGACGAACACCTAAATATTCTCTTTCCTTCGCTGTTCAAACTCCTGCATGTAAGTAAAAACAAGATATATAACGCATTGTGGAAAAACGGATATACAGGTTGCTGTATGGCATTTACACGACGTGTAAAAAATGCTGTATTACCCTTTCCAAAAGACATCCCCATGCACGATATTTGGATAGGAAATGTGGCTGCATTTACATATTCAGCGAAATTCATTGACGATATTCTTGTTTCGTTCCGTCGCCATTCTGCCACAAATTCCTGCAATGGAAAAGGTAGTAAATTCAGCAAATGGCAACAGATAAAATTCAGATGGAACATTATTAAAAACCTTTTGAAAATAAAATTGAGAAAATCCCGTTTCTATAAATAAATAGACGATATGAAACTGAGTATAATCATACCTATATACAATGTTGAGACAACCTTGAAAAGATGTCTCGACAGTATCATCTCACAAGATATGACGACTTGTGAAATAATACTCATTAATGATGGTTCAACTGATAATAGTGGAAACATTGCCAAAGATTACGCTTGCCATCATGCCAACATATATTATTACGAAAAAAACAATGGCGGTCTTTCCGATGCACGCAACTGGGGTATAGAACGTGCCAGTGGCGACTATATAACTTTTGTTGATAGTGATGATACCGTGCAAGTAAATACATACAATCGTCTCATCCACATACTGAAACGACACCCAGAATACGGCATACTGGAATATCCCGTATTACAGAATCCTGGCTGCCCAAACGAAACTTATTTCTCACCAGGCAACCATCTTTTCAAAAATCCCTTGGAATGGCTTTCGTATAAAGGATTCGAGCATTGTTGGGCCTGCAATAAAATCTTCAAAAGAAGTCTCTTCAAAAATGTACATTTCTCACTTAAACGGAAATATGAGGATATTTTGATTCTTCCAAGCTTATTCGCCAAAAATCCTATCATTGCAACAACCTCTGTAGGATGCTACCAATACTATTACAATGAAAACGGTATAGCCGCAAAGGACAATTCTGATGGACTAAAGAATTTGCTGAGAGCACAAATGGAAGTTACCCAACAACTGGGAATTGATACTCAACAAGAGAAATATCACAGACTTTATCTCAACATGTACACAGCCCAGCTCTATACTTATCGAAAGACAAGAAAAATAGAACTTTGGTCACAAAAAATAAATATCAAGAAATATGGAACCAAAAGTGATACCCTCAAGGCTATCCTCTTGGATATACTAGGACTCAAATTAAGTTGCATATTGTTTAAGTACTTTTATTGAAAAGAAATATGAACATAGTTTACGTTATAGAAGATTATTCCGAGAATGGAGGCGTAGAAAGAATCGTTTCCATGAAAGCTAACACGCTTTATCGTGAATACCAGCATCAAGTTACACTCATCTCTGTGTATCAAGATAATCGTCCACACCGCTACCAACTGGACTCTAACATTCCATTAGTATTACTTCACGTGCCTTTTGCCCAAAAGAGTACCATCCCAGGATTGACTACCTGCAGCAGACTCAAGACATTGATGACAGCAGCAGTCCGCCTCAATAAAGCTATTAGAAAAATTAATCCTGACGTGATATTCTTTGCAACAACATTGGGTGCCCTACTACTCCCTTTTTGCTATCATAAGGCTAAAAAAATCTATGAGTCGCATTTGGCACGTACATACAATCCATACCATGTATTCTTCAAATGGATGGAAATAAAAGCAGATGCCATCATTTGTCTCACGAAAGATGATGCCAAGGAATATCTCGCTAGAAACAAAGTATGTGTTATCCCCAACTTTATCAACACCCCACAACAAAAAGTAATAGAATATGATAGCAAGAAAGCCATAGCCGTAGGAAGATTGGAAGAACAGAAAGGATTCGACCGCCTTATTCGCTGCTGGCAGAAAATTGCACAGGAATATCCAGACTGGAAGCTTGACATCTATGGAGAAGGATCGCAACATGAAAACCTTCAAAAACAGATAAACGCTCTGAATTTGGACAATCAGATAAAACTATGCGGAAGATGTGAAAATATGATGGAAATATACCCTAAATATAGCCTGCAAGTGATGTCGTCACACTACGAAGGACAACCCATGGTATTGATTGAAGCACAATCTTGCGGTCTGCCATCAGTGGTCTTTAACTTCAAATATGGAGCTAGTGACATTATCCAAAATGAATATAATGGTCTCATTGTAGCACAAGACGACGAAAATGCTTTTACAGAGGCAATCTTCAGACTAATTGGCAACCCTCTTCTTAGAAAGCAATTAGGAACGCATGCACTGGAAATTGGAGACAAATACGCCAAATCAAATATATTCAAAAAATGGGAAAGATTATTAATAGAACTATAATAACATCAGATTCTTTAAAAAGAATAGGCTGGATAGATAATATGCGAGGATTCTGTATGCTAGCAATCTTGCTAGATCATACAGAATCCTACTACTTAGATTATCACATCATTAACCAAAACCTCTATTTGACAGATGCTTTGGTATTTTTTTTCATTTTATCAGGTTACTTGATGTATAAACCACAACAGAAATTCAGCATATCTCGTAAAATGAAATCCATTGGCAGAAGTTTGCTGATGCCTTATTTTATTTTTACTTCATTTATGGCACTACCTAAAGCCATTATCCATGGAGATAATATGGATCTTTTAAATATACTTCAAACCATAATCATGGGACAGGCTTCATGGTTTGTCGCAGCACTGATTGTGGCTGAAGTTCTGCTTTCATTATTACTATGGAAAACTCATGAGAAAGAAATGTATATACTACCCATCTGCACTATAGCATTTATCGTATCAATCCTCTTACCACAAACTCCAAACTGTTACTGTTGGCAATTGGATAACTCTCTACAAGCCACCTTATTTTGCAGCATAGGGTACACTATCCACAAGCATGAAAAGACCATTTATAACAAGATAAATACACCATATACCATCTTCTTATTAATATTGTGGATAATAATCAAGATATATGTGGATAAAACAAATGTCATGATGACCATCTGGCGCATCAACATTACCAATTACCCTCTATTTATCCTAAATATTCTGATAGGTATTCTTACCACAGTATCCATCTTTAAAAAGATGCCATCTTATAAATTGTTAGAATGGACTGGAAGACATTGTATTGTATATTATTTTCTGTGTGGAGGGATTCCTCTTATCATTGGAAAAATTTGCAATTACCTCCACCTCTCATATTCTGGAAACTATCTATCGGTAATAGGCGTTTTCATACTTGTATATTTATGCACCACACTTGTTACATGGTGTATTTATAGATACCTACCATTCATTACAGGACAAAAGAAAACTGCTTAACAAGAAGTTGCTAGAAGCTTAATACAAAGCTTCTCGTAAACTTCAGCCACACGATAAATACTATGATATTTCTTGACAAATTCGACACTTTGAGAAGATAATTTTGCAAGATTCCCTTCGCAAAAGAAAGCCCCCTCAATGATAGCGACATTCTTCGTTTCAGAATATTCGGGACTCACATTGATGATTGGTCGCAATTCTGCTTCGCCTATAAAATTATAATAGTCTTCCTCTCCCCCACCGATAACCACCGTGCCACGGGCCATAGCAGCCAAGGAATTCATAGAAGGAGTATAACTATAAAACTGATCAACCAAGACATCTACCTCATCTATCATCCTACAATACTCTTCATAAGGTACACCTTCAACATATTTAATATCAATTTTTCCTGGATATTTCTTTGCCAATATTTCTACAAAATGAGCTATCTTCAAAGCTCCTTTTATGTATTCTCGCTTGGGTTGTAACCCAACCAATACTTTAATAACATCAGCCTTCCCCTTTACTAATGTTGCGGGATCCATAGAAGGTATCTCCATAGGAAGGGGTATATAATGAAGTTTATCTTGATAGGCAGGAGTATGGTAACAAAGATAATACTCATAAAGACAAGGTATAAGAGCATCGGCATACCTGCTAGTATATCTCCAGCAGTCATAAAACTCGGGTATCATCTGCTCTGCTATTCGCTCCTTGTTTTCTTCTACATTCTGTAAATGTCCATTCCAGTAGGTATCAGAGTAAGCAGGTATGCCATGCGACTGCATGGCAAAAATTTGCGGATCATCTCCAAAACATCCCTTCAAAACCTTCTTATTGGTCATCTTCAGAAACTTAAACATCAATTTATTCCATCTTGGCATTAATGGAATAAATTGATAATTATGCACTTGCACGATATCATTTCCACAAAATGTGGATAAATGACACAGGATTTTAAACAACACCATAATTCCACTCAACTTGCCAAAACGCATGTTTCTACGCAGATTAATGTCCCGAGGAGAATTATGCCAACCATTACCATCAGAAGCCAAAACTACACGATGACCTCTTGCAATAAGTCCCTTCTTGAGGGTATTATGTAAAAAACTAGCCTCACCTAAAAAAAGTATTCTCATAAAAAAATAGATAATTTTATATAAATAAATAACCCAAAAAGAAAGTTTTTATTATCTTTGCAGTCATAAAAATATAAAATTATGAATCAATTAAAGAATAAAGCAAATATAACAGCACCATTGGTAAGTTTTGTCATTACAATAGATTCTTACCCAGTGCAATACATAGAAGAATGTCTCAAAAGCATCCTTCAGCTATCATTGAATGTCAAAGAAAGAGAAATTATCTTGATAGACAACGGAAACGATGAGTGTTGCATTAATGAACTAGCAGGTTATCTCGACGATATCGTATATCTGAGACTCCCTAAACTTGGAAACAGCATAACACGTAACTACGGATTAAAGTTGGCCAAAGGAAAATACATACAGTTTATAGAAGGAGATGATTATCTTCTTCAGCCAACCTATGAACATTGCCTTGACATCGTGAGATTCCATAATCCAGATATCGTTACATTCTGTTTCAGTAAGGATGATACAGGAGAACCATCTTACGAACTCCCTACCCCAATCAGCGGCACAGAATATCTCAACAACAATACCCTTTTAGGCTCAGCCTGTTCCTATATATTCCGCCGCGCCATTGTGGGTAGCCTGCTGTTCTCACCAAACATCAGTTTTGGCGAGGACGAGGAATTTACACCACAACTCTTCTTACGGGCAGAACGAATATTCAAGACTCAGACCTCACCTTATTATAATAGAGTGGATAAATACGCGCCTGGCGAATTAGAAAATAAGGATAAGATAGATATCCACATGGACAATAAACTGGAGGTGATTCTACATCTTCAGAAGTTGCTCGATACGGTTCCTGTAGCAGAGCGCCAGGCACTCAACCGCCGTATTGCCCAGCTCTCGATGGATTATCTGGTTAACAATATCCGTTTGAAGCATTCATTGATATCCTTGAATCATGCCATCAGAGAATTAAGGAAACACGGATTATATCCTCTTCCGAACAAAGAATATACCAAGAAATATATGATGTTCAGAAAGATGATAGGTACATACGTAGGACGAATTGCACTTCTCTTTCTTATCAAGAAATAAATGAATGAAGGCATAAAGATTTCTCATATCCGGATAAGTATGCAGAGAGATAAGAGAAAATCCTATATAAACAAAAATAGAGCATTCAAATCACTTGAACGCTCTATCTTTATAATTAGATTAAATTTTCTAATATTATTTGTATAAGTAAAAGATGATGAAATGACGTTTCACAACGTCCGTTTGTTTTAACTGATGCAAAGATACGACGATTTTTGTCTATAAAGTCGTAAATTATACATTTTATGGTAGCGAAATATGATTTTTTCACCCATAAAAAACAAATTTTACCACCAATCTTATAATTTTTACCACATTATTCTACGATAGTGACAACATCTTTTCTATTGGTTTGACCGCTTTTTTCGCTATTTCAGGAGCCACTTCAACTGTTGGCCAACCAAATTTCAATGCATTGTATATCTTCTTGAGCGTATTCATCTTCATATACTCACACTCGTTGCAGCTGCAACCTACTCCACCCTCGCTTACCTCTGGAGGTACGGGATAGAAAATTACGTTAGGACAATTACGCTCCAGTTCATGCAGGATACCAGCCTCTGTAGCGATAATATACTCCTTGATTTCAGGATGCTCTTGGGCATAATGCAACATGGTGGCTGTAGAGCCCTTTACATCGGCTACAGCAAGTACTGGTGCCTTACACTCCAGGTGAGCCATCACAACAGCCTCAGGATGCTTCTGCTTCAGTTTAACGATAGCCTCTACAGAGAATTTCTCATGTACATGGCAACCACCGTTCCAAAGCAACATATTGCGGCCTGTAACGCTGTTTATATAGTTACCGAGATTATAGTCTGGACCAAAGATGATTTTTTCGTCCTGTGGGAAACTGTCAATCACCTTCTTGGCATTACCGCTTGTCACTACACAATCAGTCAGCGCCTTCACTGCAGCCGTGGTGTTTACATAACTCACAACCTTATATCCTGGATGCTCTTCCTTGTACTTTTTCAAATCCTCAGCCTTACAGCTGTCAGCAAGCGAGCAACCAGCATTCAAGTCAGGACAGATCACGGTTTTGTCAGGACTCAAGAGTTTGCATGTCTCAGCCATGAAGTGCACGCCACACATAACCATTACCTGGGCATCGGTTTCTGCAGCTTTACGAGCCAAAGCCAGAGAGTCGCCAACAAAGTCGGCGATGTCCTGAATCTCACCTACCGTATAGTAGTGGGCGAGGATAATAGCATCTTTCTCCTTGCAAAGCTTTCTGATTTCAGCTTTCAAGTCCAAGGCTTCGTCAACGGGTTCGTCAACGTATCCTTTCTCAATCCATTCTTTTTTCACCATAACATTCATATTATATTTCTTATTTTTTATTTTTTAAAAAGAGAATATAGAGATGATGATATGCCGTGGATAAGTGGATAACATTCTGCATAAAAACTTGCGTATTTCGTTATCCAAGTCTTATTCCAGTTTATCCGCAGAGGCCTTTGAAATCTTTTTCTTGTCTCTTAATGCATTAACCGGTTTATCAACATTTCCCCAATTCGGTGCAAAGTTAATAAGTTTATATCTTTTTTCGGTCAAAAACTGCGAAAAAGTTTCTAAAAACTTAATAATATCTATGTGGATATCCTCTTTTCGTTGGTTTGAGATAGGTATGTGTGGATATTTACAAACTTATTAAAAAGTTATTATTGGGGTTTTCCGTACACTTATCCACGCTTTTGTGGAAAACAAAAAAGAGCAGAAATCCATCAGGATATTCTGCTCTCTGGTCTGAGTTATTTATATGGTTGGTTTTGGTTATAGGATTTTCATCTGTTTCTTTCTATTCAATACCTATTTATATATAGGTTTCTGATATATTTATATAGAAGTTCTGATTCCCTATCTTTTGTTCAAAACAGAATCAATTTTTTCTGTTACCAGTTCAGGAGAGATATTCTTCATACATGCGAAGTCTCCCCTAGCGCAAGGCTTGTTACCATAGATACTGCAAGGGCGGCAAGGTAAGTCAAGCTGTACGGCATTGGCAGGATCCTGATGCCAGCCCATGAAACCTGCGTATGGATGAGTAGCTCCCCAGATGCTTACTACAGGAGTGTTAACAAGCGATGCCAAGTGCATATTGGCACTATCCATGCTCACCATAACGTGCAGATGACTCATCAGGATGAGTTCCTGTTTCAATCCGTTAAGATGAGAAGAAGCGTTAATGAGTTGTGGATACTTCTCAGCCCAGTCGTTCATCACTGGTGTTTCGTCTTTGCCTCCACCGAAAAGGAAGATATGAGCGTGTGGATGATTGTGGATAAGTCGCTGGATAACTTTTTCCATCAGTTGTATCGGATATATTTTTCCCTCGTGTGCAGCGAAGGGAGCAATACCAATCCACGGCTCTGTTATGTGCTTGTCTTCTAGTGAGATAGCATTCTCTCCTACTCCGAATACCTCCTGTGGTAAGATACTTAAATCTCCTTGTTTTCCATCCCCATAGATAGATGTGAAATCCATGTGGATAGGATATCCAAGTTGTGCAAAAACATCAGCATAGTTTTGGAACGATGTAGGTTGCTGCACAAGTTTTTTACCATTAGAAGCTACCAGCTTGCGTTTTCCCTTGCGATGTTTGTCAATATGTGCAACCTTGAAGTTATCCAGGTTGAAGCGCATTCGCAGATAATCGGAACGCAGCACGCTATGTAAATCGGCTATTGCTGTAAACTGTTTGGCTATCAATCGGCGATAGAGTGCGTTGAGTCCTTTCACCCCTTTGTATTCCTCCTTGATATCAGCTTCCATAAAGCCAACGTTAGGAGCCAAGTCTTCAAAGAAAGGACGGGCAAAGGGACGACTGAGCACAGTAATTCTAACTTTCGGGTATTGTTTGGCCAAAGATTGAATTACAGGTACGGTCATGGCAACATCGCCCATGGCTGAAAATCTAATTACCAGGATATGCTCAGTTTTCATCGTTTTTTCTTCTATATATAATATAAGGTGAAAAAAGAGAGCCATACCTCTTATTATATAATAAGGTATATGCGCTCTCCTATTCTTTTTTTATTTCTTGTAGAGTACAGGATTGGTTGAAGGATCGTTGTACATCTTCATCTGTCGGTAAACCTTCATGTATTTGCGTCCAGCCTCGATATCTTCCAAGAGTTGGTCGATAGCTGTAGAAAGGTCTACCTGCTGTTCCAGGAGTACATCCAGTTTGGCTTGGCATTTCGCTTTGTGCTCAGCCGAAGCTTCCGGGCGTTCCACCTGCTCCTTCATGTGATAAATCTTGAGGGCAAGAATACTCAAGCGGTCAACAGCCCATGCAGGACTCTCAGTGTTGATGCGTGCATCATCCTGAACCTTCACGTCTTTGTATGTTTCGCGGAAGTAAGTATCGATTTGCTCAACGAGGTCAGTTCTGTCCTGGTTGCTCTTGTCGATTCTGCGTTTCAATACGAGTGCTTCAGCCGGGTCTATCTGAGGATCACGGATAATATCCTCGAAATGCCACTGTACTGTGTCAATCCAACACTTCAGATAAAGGCAGTTCTCGATGCTACCTTCCTGGTATGGATTATTGATTGGTGTATCAATGTTGTCTTTGATATGATAATCGGCTATCGCCTGATTAAATATCTTATTGGCTTTTTCTGTAAATGTCATAATGGATTTAAATGTTTAATTAATACCGTACAAAAGTAACAAAATAATCTGAAACGACCAACAAAAAAGGAAAAAAAATGCCAAAAATATGCACAATTAGGGGGTGTTTGTGCACAATAATGCACTTTTTTCGCCAAAATATTTGTTTATCTCAAAAAAAAAGTGTTCCTTTGCACCCAGATTTTTAATTAGAAATTGATTTATAAACATTTTAAAAGTTACAATTATGTCAGAAATTGAAAGCAAAGTAAAGGCAATTATCGTTGATAAACTCGGTGTTGATGAGGCTGAAGTTAAGCCAGAGGCAAGCTTCACAAATGATCTTGGTGCAGATTCTTTGGATACTGTAGAGTTGATCATGGAGTTCGAGAAGGAGTTCTCTATCTCTATCCCAGACGATAAGGCTGAGAAGATTGCTACTGTAGGTGACGCTATCTCTTACATTGAGGAGAACGCTAAGTAATTTAGCAGCTAAATTATACTAAATGGAATTAAAGAGAGTTGTTGTAACAGGTCTCGGTGCTGTGACTCCAGTTGGTAATACTCCTGAGGAAACTTGGGAGAGCCTCCTTGCTGGTAAGAGCGGTGCTGCGCCTATTACTCATTTTGATACAACCCTTTTCAAGACCAAGTTCGCTTGCGAGGTTAAAGACCTGAACATCAATGATTGGATTGATCGTAAGGAAGCTCGCAAGCTTGACCGTTATACCCAGTTGGCTATGATTGCTGCCATGCAGGGTGTAAAGGATGCTAATATCGATCTTGAGAAGGAAGACTTGAACAACGTTGGCGTTGTATTCGGTGTAGGTATCGGTGGTATCAAGACTTTCGAGGATGAGGTGAAGTACTATGGTACTCACGAGGAGAATGGTCCTAAGTTTAACCCATTCTTCATCCCTAAGATGATTGCAGATATCGCTTCAGGTCAGATTTCCATCCACTTTGGATTCCACGGACCAAACTACACTACTACATCTGCATGTGCTTCTTCAAGCAATGCATTGGCTGATGCCTTCAACCTGATTCGTTTGGGTAAGGCAAACATCATCGTTAGCGGTGGTGCAGAGGCTGCTATCTGCGCTTGTGGCGTAGGTGGTTTCAATGCTATGCATGCATTGTCAACACGTAATGATGACCCAGAGCATGCTTCACGTCCGTTCAGCGCAAGCCGTGATGGATTTATCATGGGCGAGGGTGCAGGTTGCTTGATTCTCGAGGAACTTGAGCACGCTAAGGCTCGTGGTGCGAAGATTTATGCTGAGATGGTAGGTGAGGGCGAGAGTGCCGATGCTTATCACATCACAGCATCTCATCCTGAGGGTCTTGGTGCTAAGCTCGTTATGGAGCGTGCACTTGCTGATGCCAATCTGAAGCCAGAGGACATTGACTATATCAATGTTCACGGTACATCTACCCACGTAGGTGATATTTCAGAGGCTAAGGCTATCAAGGCTGTCTTCGGTGATGCAGCTTACAAGCTCAACATCAGTTCTACCAAGTCAATGACTGGTCACCTCCTTGGTGCTGCTGGTGCAGTAGAGGCTATGGCTTGTGTTCTTAGTGTGAAGAACGATATTGTTCCTCCTACTATCAACCACGAAGAGGGTGATGATGATCCAGAGCTCGATTACAACTTGAACTTTACCTTCAACAAAGCTCAGAAGCGTGAGGTTCGTGCTGCATTGAGTAATACTTTCGGATTCGGCGGTCACAACTGCTGTGTAGTATTCAAGAAGTATGCTGAATAATTTTATAGATAGGATAAAGCTCTCTTTCCGCAAGGATAAAGAGCTTTATTTGTCTTTATATGAAATCCTCGGTTTTTATCCTCACGACATCAGCTACTACAAGATGGCGCTGTTGCACAAGAGCATCATGCACCGCAATTCTAAGGGAAAACCAGTGAACAACGAGCGGTTGGAGTTCTTGGGTGATGCGGTTTTGGATGCTGTAGTAGGAGATATCGTGTACCAGCATTTCCCTGGCAAGCGTGAGGGATTCCTTACTAATACCCGAAGCAAGCTAGTGCAGCGTGATACGCTGAATAAACTGGCACAGGAAATGGGCATCAACCAGCTGATTCTTTCTAATGGCCACAGTTCTTCTCATAACAGTTATATGGGAGGAAATGCGTTCGAAGCTTTGGTAGGTGCCATTTATCTGGACCGTGGTTACGATGCCTGCATGTATTTTATGCAGAAACGTATTTTGGCACAAATGATAAACATCGATAAGGTGGCTTATAAGGAGGTTAACTTCAAGAGCAAACTCATCGAATGGAGCCAGAAAAACCGCGTGAAGCTGGATTTCGTTATGCTAGACCAGCAAAAAGACAAGAATGGTAGCCCGATTTTCACCTATCAGGTTGTACTCGAAGGTGTTGAAGGTGGAGTAGGAAAGGGCTATTCCAAGAAGGAAAGCCAGCAGGTGGCTTCTAAGACTAGCTTGGAAAAACTGCGCAAAGAACCACAGTATATTGATGCTGTGTTCACAGCTAAGGCTAACCGCACCAAGATGGAAGAGGAACCTGTTGAAAACGTGCCTAACACAGAAGTGAAAGACGATTTCATCATCTCGCAGGATGCTGATGCACAAAACGCACCGGTAGAGGAGAAGCACATCAATGTTTTCAAAGAGGAGGTTTTCACAGAGAAATCTGCCGAAACTGCCCAGGAAACTGAAGTGCAGGTCGAGGTGAAGGATGAAAAGAAGGAGAGTGATGAGTTCGATTTGAGCGACATCACGGCTCAGCCTAAGGAATTATCAAGAGAAGAGATTATTGCCGCTGCCGAAGCGGCTGCTTTTGGTAACGATGAGTAAACTGTATCTCTTTCCGGATAGGAAATACGATTTAATAGAAGACTCCCATAAGATGGTTAATATCGCCACTTATGGGAGTCTTTTGTGTTGTATATTTCCTTTTTGTATACTTTATCTTACCCTTTTGTATTAAAAAATAGTAAAAACTTTCTCTATATCAAAAGTTTGATTTACTTTTGCATCTACTTAAATGATATATATCTAGATATGAGTTTAACAACGATAGTAAGTAACGTCTTCAAACCTCGGCAGAAGGAGTTGGAGAAGTATGTCTATGATGCAGAACATTTGCAGCATAAAGTGCTTATGCACCTTATAAATAAAGGAAAAAATACTGAATATGGTGTCAAGCATTTATTAAATACCACCAATAGTTATGATAAATTTGCACAGAATATTCCTGTCAATACCTACGAGGAGTTGAAGGGGGATATCGACCGTATGCGTCATGGCGAAAAGGATATTCTATGGCCGGGACTGGTAAAATGGTATGCCAAGTCATCTGGCACCACCAACGATAAGAGTAAGTTTATCCCGGTTTCTCATGATGGCTTGCATGGCATTCATTATGCCGGAGGCTTTGATGCCGTAGCCTATTATCTGCGCAATAATCCGAAGAGCAGACTCTTTGATGGCAAGAGCCTTATCTTAGGTGGAAGCCATTCGCCTAACTATAATGTGTCGGATAGTCTGGTGGGTGACCTGAGCGCTATCCTCATCGAAAATATCAATCCGCTTGCCAATTTGGTGCGTGTTCCTAAGAAGTCAACCGCTCTCCTGAGCGATTTCGAAGTGAAACGCGACCTTATTGCCCGCGAAACGATGAATAAGAACGTAACCAATATCTCGGGTGTTCCTAGCTGGATGCTTAGTGTGCTGGTGCGTGTCATGGAACTTTCCGGCAAGAAGCATCTGGAAGAGGTATGGCCTAATCTGGAGGTATTCTTCCATGGCGGTATTGCCTTTACTCCTTACCGCAAGCAGTATGAACAGCTCATCACTTCGCCTAACATGCATTATATGGAGACTTATAATGCCAGCGAGGGATTCTTCGGACTGCAGGATGATCCGGCAGACCCAGCCATGTCGCTTATGATAGATTATGATGTATTCTACGAGTTTATCCCTATGGACGAATTCGGCAGCGAGAATCCTACCGTTGTGCCTCTCTGGGGTATTGAGGTAGGCAAGAACTACGCTATGATTATCACCACTTCCTGTGGTTTGTGGCGCTATCTCATCGGCGATACGGTTCAGTTTACCAGCAAGAATCCTTATAAGTTTGTCATTACCGGCCGTACCAAGTACTTTATTAATGCATTTGGCGAGGAACTGATCATGGATAATGCCGAGAAGGGATTGGCTTATGCCTGCGAGAAGACGGGTGCTCAGGTTTCTGATTATACCGCTGCGCCGGTTTATATGGACAGTAATGCCAAGTGCCGTCACCAGTGGCTCATAGAGTTCTCTCAGGAGCCAGCCAGCCTCGATGAATTTGCCAGTCTGTTAGACCAGAAGCTGCAGGAAATCAACAGCGATTACGAGGCCAAGCGCTTTCACGACGTTACCCTCCAGCATCTGGAGATAGTGAAGGCCAAGCCGGGACTCTTCAATGAATGGCTGAAGAGCAAGGGCAAGTTAGGTGGACAGCATAAGATTCCACGCTTGAGCAACAGCCGCAAGAACATTGATGAGATGCTCATGATGAACAAATAAAACAAGCTGCATGCTTCTTCCGCCTGAAGTTGAAGTGATGCTGCGATATTAAGAAGATATAAAGAATGATTCAATTGAACGACATAAAGAGCAAGTTGAAGGCAAATTCACTGTTTCTGCCTTTCTACGTCTTAGCTTTCCTCATGTTGGCATCCTGTGCCAAGATGGGACAGCCGGATGGTGGTTGGTTCGACGAAACTCCTCCTAAGGTGATTGGAGCTTCGCCAGCCGATAAGGGCGTAAATGTGAAGCAGAAGAAGGTGAATATCTATTTCGACGAATATATCAAGGTAGATAATCCTACCGAGAAAGTGGTTGTTTCGCCTCCGCAGCTCGAAGTGCCTGAAATCAAGGCTTCGGGCAAGCATATTCAGATTTCTCTGGTAGATTCGCTCAAGCCGAATACTACCTATACCATCGACTTTTCCGATGCCATCAGCGATAATAACGAGGGCAATCCGATGGGAAACTATACCTACAGTTTCTCTACCGGCGAGGTCATCGATACGATGGAGGTGTCGGGATATGTGCTCGAATCAGAGAATCTGGAGCCTATCAAGGGTATTCTGGTAGGTCTTTACGCTGATCATGCCGATTCAGCCTTCAAGACCAAGCCTATGCTGCGTGTAAGCCGTACCGACAGCCGTGGTCGCTTCGTCATAAAAGGTGTGGCTCCGGGCTCTTACCGCATCTATGCCCTGCAGGATATGGATGGCAACTATATGTTCAGCCAGAAAAGCGAAAAACTCGCTTTTTCTCATGATATTATCGTGCCGTCAAGCAAGCCGGATGTACGACAGGATACTACATGGATTGATTCCTTGCATATCAAGTCGATAGATCAGGTTAATTATACTCATTTTCTACCGGATAATGTAGTGCTCCGTGCCTTTACCGAACTGGTTTCCGACCGCTTCTTCCTCAAGGCAGAGCGTCAGAAGGCCAACTGCTTCTCGCTCTATTACAGTTATGGTGATTCTATCCTGCCACAGATCAAGGGCTTGAATTTTAATGAGAAAGATGCCTTTATTCTGGAAAAATCGGAGAAGAACGATACGCTTACCTATTGGCTCAAGGATACGGCGCTGGTCAACCAGGATACGCTGAATATAGAGCTTACTTACCGTATGACAGACAGTACGGGCGTGCTCCGCAACCAGACTGATACGCTCGAAATTCTTTCGAAGGAACCTTACGAAAAGCGTATGAAGGCGCAGGCTAAGGAACTGGAGAAATGGACCAAGAAGCAGGAAAAACTGAAGAAGAAGGGTGAACCTTATGATAGCGTGATGGCTGTAAAACCGCTTGATGTTCAGATGAGTGTCTCTTCTCAGCTTGATCCTGACAAGAATGTTATCTTCACCTTCAATACACCGCTTGCCAAGGCCGATACGGCAGGCATTCATCTCTATGCCAAGCATGATACGCTATGGTATAGGGCGCCGATGGAGTTTAAGCCGCTGGGCAACCGCAAGTATATTCTGAGAGGCGAGTGGCGTCCGGACATAGAATATAGTCTGGAGGTTGATTCTGCCGCATTCCAGGACATCTACGGACTTGTATCTAAACCTGTGAAACAGGGTTTCAAGGTCAATTCCCTGGATACTTACGGCACGCTGCTCATTAATGTAACTCACGATTTCGACAATCATCCGCTCCTCGTTCAGCTACTCAATGCGCAGGATCAGGTGGTGAAAGAAGTGAAGGCAGTGAACGGTGTAGCCGAATTCTATTATCTCAAGCCGGAGAAGTATTACATGCGTCTGATAGTAGACCGCAACGGCAACGGCAAGTGGGATACAGGCTGCTATGATAAGGATGAACAGGCAGAAGAGGTGTATTACTATCCAGACGTGATAGAATGCAAGGCTAAATGGGATTTAACCGAGAGTTGGGATCCTACGGCCCGTGAACTTTCCCGTCAGAAGCCTGGTGCCATTACCAAGCAGAAGCCTGATAAAGAAAAGAAAGTTAAGAACCAGAATGCGCAACGTGCCAAGAAACTTGGCATCGAGTACATTCCTAAATTATAAAGAGTTATGAAAACGATCAAATCATTCGGGATTGCATTATTGCTACTTCTGGTCAGCACTACGGTGTCTGCCCAGTGTACCTTCCGTAATACAGCCTTCAAGTCGGGTGAGTTCCTTACTTACAATCTGTATTACAATTGGAAGTTTGTTTGGGTAAAAGCTGGTAATGCCAGTATGTCTATCGTCCAAACCACCCGTCATGGTAAGCCTGCTTATCGCGGTTCTCTTGTTACAAGAGGCAATAAGCGTGTAGATGATATCTTTGTGCTTCGCGACACTCTGCTCTGCTACAGCGGCACCGATATGGCGCCTATGTATTTCCGTAAGGGAGCTCACGAGGGCAAGCGCTATACGGTAGATGAGGTATTCTACAGCTATTCTGGCGGTAGGTGTCATCTCAAACAGCACCGTCAGCAGCATGATGGTAAGCATGTATGGAAGAATGCCACCTACGATGATTGTGTTTTTGATATGATGAACATCTTCCTGCGTGCCCGCAGTTTCGATCCTGCCAACTGGAAGAAGGGTTATACCGTAAAATTCCCTATTGCTGATGGAAAGAACCGCACTCCAGCTCAGATAAAGTTTGATGGTAAGGTTACCATCAAGGCAGATAATGGTGTGAAGTACCGTTGCCTGCGCCTTGCCTATATGGAGTATGAGAATCGCAAGTATAAGAGAATCGTAGATTTCTATGTAACCGATGATGAGAATCATATTCCTATCCGTTTGGATATGTTCCTCAAGTTTGGTGCTGCCAAGGCATTCCTCGTAGGAATGAAGGGTGTGAGAAATCCGGTTTCTTCTATCGTGAAATAAGATAAAACAAAGCTCTCGGTGCATGATGCATCGGGAGCTTTGTTATTAATATGGCTGTGCAAGCTGATTATTTCGGCAGCGATATGGTGAACTCCGACCATTTGCCTTTTTCGCTCTTTACGCTTACTTTGCCGCCATGGGCATTGATTACCTGTAGCACGTAGTTCAGGCCGATACCGAAGCCGCCACGGGTCTTCCGGGCGTCTCTTTCGTGCTCAGCAGCACGCTCAAAGCGGTTGAAGATTGTTTTCAGCTCACTTTTGGCTATGCCGATACCCTCATCGTATATCTTGATATATACATTTCTGTCATTCTCGGAGGTGGAAATCTGAATGTTGATTTCTTCCTTCGAGTATTTGGTGGCGTTATCTACTATATTGCTGATAGCCTCCTTCAGATATTCTTCATCTGCCAGTGCCGAAGTGGCTCCGAATAGGGTGGTGATTTGAATCGGTTTCGCCGATTTCGCCTTGTATTTATCCACCACATCCTCTATCATCGCCTCCAGATCTATTTCAGCCTTCTGGATACTTAGTTTACCATGTTCCAGTTTTGAGATGGTGAGCAGGCGGTTGATGAGGGCAAGCAGATGCTGTGCCTCGTCTTCTACGATACAGAAATATTTCTCCTTCATTTCCGGCTTCTTCTCCAGTACGCCGCTGTGCAGATATTTGGTTCCCATGATGATAGAGGTGAGCGGCGACTTCATGTCGTGAACCATTGCATAGGAGAAATCCTCGCGCAGCAGGCGAACCCTTTCCTGCTCATCGATATAGTTGATTTGGTCGATAAGGCTCAGAATGATGACCACCATGGTGAGTAGAGAAGTGAGCAGGGTGATGCGACTCTGGTAGAGTGCCGAGAAAAAGGCATGTGCCCTCACATCGGCTGCCAGATTCCAGGGATTATCGTAGCCCATCTGGTGAACGCTCATCTGGAATGAGTTATATATCCAGAAAAGTTGCATGCATAGTACGGCTACCAGCGCTATCGTACCGAGCATTTTGGTTCTATTTGCCTTCATAATCAGGTGGTTTTAGTATTCTTTTTCTTCTTCATCCTCTTGTATCAGCAATGGTTCTATATTCTTCTTGAGAAGATAGAATCCATAGCCCATCATGCCCAGTCCCAGGATGCATACTAGGATGGTAACCCAGTTGCTGCCCAGGTTGAACGGAATCATATTGGATATGAGATAAACCGCGAATATAACGATGGAACTTCGGGTTTTGCAGTAAAGCCAGAAACCGTATAAGGTGCACGGGAGGGCTGCCAGGACGTAAAATATCCAGAGTGCCATTCCCTCGCCCGAACCTGCTGTCAGCGTAGTTGGCATAATCATGAGCAAGTATACAAGCAGAACGACCCATTTCTTCTTTCCGCTTTTCAGAAGTTCTTCCAGAATGGCACCATAGAAAACGTAGGCTGAGATAAACGTGCCTACCAGCATCAGTGGGAGCAACTGGAAAAAGCCGAACTGGCTCATTTCTTTAGGCATAAAATGAATGCCTAAGTAGCTCATCAGGGCATAATAGGCGATGATAAAGCCCAGCATCGGCATAGAGCCGTAGAGCATGAGTTGCCATTTGCTCTCTGGCTTTACCTTGCCAAGCGTAAAACTCGAAAACTTGCCTTTATGAAAGGTAAACCAGATGATGAGTGTAGCTATCAGGGCGAAAGCTATGATGAAAGGAAACATTTCTGTTGTAGTCATATCTCCCTTGCTGTTGCCTGGCATGTGCTCACTACCTATATAGGCATAATACAGGCCAAAGCTGAAACCGCTTATCAGGATAGTGATGAAAAATTCAGCTATCAGGAGAAAGAAGTATAGTATCGCTTTTAACATATATGTTTGTCTTTAATAATCTGTTTTCTTTTCTATCATTCCTTATAGAGATGATTCGTTTTACTGATTTTCTGAGGCTTGAGATGCGTCTATTCTGCGATGAGTTTGAATCCCACACCTCTGATGGTTTTCAGTTCTACGCTCGGTTCGTCTTCCAGCGCCGTACGGATTTTCTTGATGAATACATCCAAACTTCTGGAAGCAAAATAGTCTTTGTTTTCCACGCCCCAGAACCGGCTCAATACGGCTTCGCGGCGCACCACCTCGTTTTTGTTTACTGCCAGCAGTTCCAGAATCTTTGCCTCTCGTGCGGTGAGCATTTTCTGTTTACCATCCTGCGTATCTTTCAGAGTAGCATGGTCGGCTTCTAGAATGTATTTACCCAGTTTTATCTGGTTGCTGGCGTTTTCGCTGCGGGCTCCGGCTTTCAGTTGGAGCAGGCTATGTATATGAGCATCAAGCTCTTCCGGAATAAACGGCTTCTTCACATAGTTGTTGGCTCCTGCGGCATAACCTGCCTTCAGGTCTTTCGGCGAGGTGAGTCCGGTGGTAAACAGAATTATGGTTTTTCCGTCAACCTCGCGTATTTTCTTCACCATTTCTATTCCGTCCATGATGGGCATGTCGATATCAGATACGATAACATCGGGCTGAAAGTCTTGCCACACCTTCAGTCCTTCCTTGCCGTTTACGGCGGTTTTCACCTCATATCCTCCGATGATATCTTCGAAGCAACTTTTCTCCATATAGGCGAGGTTTTCATCATCCTCTACCAGGAGCAGTTTAGTATTTGCCATAATCTTTTCAGTTTTTGATGATTACAGTTGCAAAGATACATTTTTTTTGTGAAAGAGCCATATAAAGAGGTGGAGATTAACTTAAAGATAACATTCATTCCTGAACTTTTGAAGGCACTATGGATTAGGAACGGGGAGTGATTAGGGGCGGGTATAAATTAGGCACGGATTACGCGGATTACACGGATTTATGGCGCAACTGCTAATAAACCATATCATAATCTCCAATAAAGAGTCGTGTAATCTGTGTAATCCGTGCCTAAATAATTATTGCTTGTCCGAGTCGATGAGGGCGAGCAGATGCTCTACTGCCACCTCCTGCGGAATATTCTTTTCTACGCAAACCTGCTTGCGGTAGAGGCTTACTCGGTTAGGACCGGCACCTACGTAGCCGTAATCGGCATCTGCCATTTCGCCTGGACCATTCACGATACAGCCCATGATACCTATCTTCAGACCCTTGAGATGCTTGGTTGCCTCCTTGATCTTGGCGATGGTTTCACGAAGATCGTAGAGGGTTCTGCCGCATCCCGGACAACTGATATACTCGGTCTTGCTGGTGCGCAGACGGGCTGCCTGGAGAATACCGAAAGCGGTTTCATCTATTGTCTGGGCAGGGATGTCTCCATTGTTCATCAGCCAGATACCATCGGTCAGACCATCAATCATCAAGGCTCCCATATCAGCAGCAGCCTCCAGCTGGAAGTCGCTCTTCTCCTCCTTGCTGTGCTGGTACATCTCGGCGAAAACCACAGGGTTCTTCAAGCCGGCATTCATCATCTCGTGAACCAATGCACGCTGGTCGCCCAGGCGGTTCTGATGATTGCTTACGCAGATAACCACTACCTCAGGATGAGCCTTCAGACAGGCGATATATTCCTCGGCAGGTGTACCAAACTGCAGGGTGAGGAACTTCACGTCTGCCTTGATGCTGGCGATGAGCGGCATCGCCATGGCAGGGAAAATAGGGTAGAGCTTGGCACCAGTAGTCTCTGGCTTGCTGTTCAGCGTCTCGTAAACGTTGTAATCTACGATGTAGCTCTGGCCAGCCACAAACTGCTTAGGCATCTTGCCGCCGATGTAGATATAGTCTGGAGTAGCATCCTTGTTCTCACAAATGGTGCTCTCGCCGTTGATTCGGTTGCTGATAACCACCGGAACGTTGCTGCCGCCGATATTGCCTACAGCCACGGTTTCGCGGCGGGTAGGGCGCAGCCAGTCGAATGAAGGACAAGCTGTGGCAGGAATCATCAGATGCCCCTTCTTCTTGCCGATGTAATCTACCAGATGACGAGCCACCGGAATCTCTGCAGCCGGTTCCTCGCTCAGGCTTACACGAACGGTATCGCCGATGCCATCAGCCAGGAGGGCACCGATACCTACGGCACTCTTGATTCTGCCATCTTCGCCTTCGCCGGCTTCGGTTACGCCGAGGTGGAGTGGGTAGTTCATGCCTTCCTTCTCCATTTCTTCTACCAGGAGGCGCATGGAGCGAACCATCACAACGGTATTGGATGACTTGATGCTGATAACCACATCGTGGAAATTCTCCTTCTTGCAGATGCGCAGGAACTCGAGACAGCTCTCTACGATGCCCTCTGGCGTATCGCCGTAGCGGTTACGGATGCGGTCGGAGAGTGAACCATGATTCACACCGATGCGGATGGCAGTATGATGCTCCTTGCAGATGTTGAGGAAAGGTACGAAGCGATTCTCAATCTTCTGAAGTTCGTGGGCATACTCCTCGTCGGTATATTCCTGCTTGATGAACTTGCGGGCAGGATCCACGTAGTTGCCAGGATTTACGCGCACTTTCTCACAATAGAGAGCAGCCACGTCGGCAACGTTAGGATTGAAGTGAACATCGGCTACGAGCGGAGTCTGATAGCCGTCGGCACGGATGCCGGCATTGATGTTTTTCATGTTCTCTGCCTCGCGGGAACCCTGAGTGGTGAAGCGCACCAGCTCGCCACCAGCCTTGATAATCTCCTCAGCCTGTCGCACGCAAGCCTCGGTATCATTGGTGTTGGTGGTGGTCATCGACTGGATGCGGATAGGATTATCGCCACCCAGGTCGATGGCTCCGATATGTGCCACAGAAGAGGCACGGCGGGTATAATTGAATAAATCTACCATAATATATAAGATAAGATATGCCCCAAAAGAATGGGGCATATCACATATTAGATTAATTACACTTGAAGTCGTATTTCACCTCAGCCAGGTCCTTGTTGGCCTTCTCGATCTTGGCACCGAGACCCGCCTTCCAAGCCTCTACCTTCTGAGCCACTTCCTCATCGGCAAGGGCAATCATTTCAGCAGCGAGGATGGCAGCGTTCTGAGCCGCATTCACACCAACAGTAGCTACAGGAATGCCAGGAGGCATCTGGATGATGCTGAGCATGGCATCAAGACCATCGAGCATACCCTTGATAGGCACGCCGATTACTGGCAGAGGAGTAGATGCTGCGATAACACCAGGAAGGGCGGCAGCCATACCGGCAGCGGCGATGATTACCTTCACGCCACGCTCCTTGGCTCCCTTGGCGAATGACTCTACTGCATCTGGAGTGCGGTGAGCAGAGAGGGCATTAACCTCGAAAGGAATCTGGTTGTCATTCAACCACTTACATGCTTTTTCCATAACAGGCAGATCGCTTGTACTGCCCATAATAATGCTTACTAATGGTTTCATTTCTTCTTATATTTTATTATAAACTTTATATTACCAATATAGCACAGGCGGTGCCTATCAGGAATCCTGCAACTACCTGTGACAGCGTATGTTGTCGGAGTATCATGCGGGCACTTCCTACTGCGCCTGCCATCATCAGCACAAGGCAGAGCCACCACAGCGGATTGAAATTGAAGGCTACAGAATAAGACACCAGAGCTCCTGCCACACCTCCGATGGCTGCCGTATGGGTGCTGATCTTCCACCATACATTGATGAAGGCGCAAATCATTTGTATCGCCAGCGCTACCACTACGATGATACTGATGACGCGAGGCGTATTGCGGTATTCCATCCAGAAAAAACAGCCGAAGTAACATACGATAGAGAGGATGTAAGGCACAATACGACGCTCCTTCTTGCCCAGCTCACGCGAGGTCCAGCCTTGAACCATGCGGTAGAGGTGGATGAGTAGCGATGGAGCTACGACGGTCAGGAGGTAGACCATGCCCAGCATCACCAGTTTGTATCCTATCGGTAACAGCGACATATAACTGAAGATGAACAGAGCAATCAGTCCTACCATCGGCAGATAGAAGGGCGTGAAGATCATGCTCATGATGCGTGCTGTCAATATGATATTCTTCTCTTTCATAACACTAATAACGTATATATTCTTTTTATCTCTCAAATATTTTGTGGTGGGCCCCGGTTTCTTCCTGACTCATACTACTATCTTATTTCCTGAGTCGTGCCACCGGTATGCCCAGTTGCTCCCTATATTTTGCCACCGTACGTCGTGCGATAGGGAATCCCTTCTCCTTCAGCAGTTTGGCGAGTGCATCATCGCTGATCGGCTTTTTCTTGTCTTCTTTCTCGATGATGTCGTGCAGGGCAATCTTGATTTTGCGGGTAGACATCTCTTCGCCGTCTTCAGTGGTGTAGCTGTCTGTGAAGAAGAACTTCAGCGGGAAGGTGCCCCATTTAGTCTGGGCATACTTCACGTTGCTCACTCTCGAGATGGTACTGATGTCCAGTCCCGTGCGTTCTGCTACATCCTTCAGGATCATCGGTTTCAGGTCAGCCTCGTCTCCATCCAGGAAGAACTGCCGCTGTATGTCGATAATTGCCTTCATGGTGACGATGAGGGTATGTCTTCTCTGCTTGATGGCTTCGATGAATCCCTGTGCCTTGTCCACCTTTTCCTTGGCGTAGAGCAGGGCTTCCTTGTCGCTCCGGCTCATCTTGTCTTTATGCTTCCTGTAGGTGTCAATCATGTCGGTGAATGATGGCGAAACCGTCAGTTGCGGAATGTTGCCACGGTTCAGCGAGAATGTAATCGTTCCGTCGTCATTGGTGTCGATGATGAAGTCGGGGGTAATCTGCTGCATGTTTCTTCCCTCTGTTTCGCCCATCGATGCGCCCGGTTTCGGGTTCAGCTTTCTGATTTCTGCCTGCAGGGTTTCTACCTGTGTATCGTTCAGTTCCAGTCCTGCCTTGATCTTGTCCCAATGTTTCTTGGTAAACTCGTCAAAATAGTCGGTAAACACCTCTTCCATCGTCTTGCGGAGCACACCTCTCGGCAGTCTCTTAACCTGCAGCAGGAGGCATTCCTGCAGACTTCTTCCTCCTACACCGGCTGGGTCGAAGGTCTGTAGAATGTGGAGCACGTGCTCGATGTCTTTTTCCGTAACATCGATGTTGTGATAGATAGCGAGTTCATCGCAGATGCTGTCCAGGTCCTTGCGGAGCAGTCCGTCGTCATCCAGTGAACCTATGAGATATTCCATTACTTCCTTCTCCTTGTCGCTGAGCGGCTGCATGTCCATCTGTTCCTTCAGCTTATCATAGAAAGAGGTGGTGTCGCCGTAAACCATTTCTTCGTAGTCAGCGCTGTCCTGGTTGTTGTATCTGTCTGTATTGTAGTCAGGCATCTGGTCGTCTTTTCCGATGCTTTCCAGTGCCTGGTCCAGTTCGTCTTTTCTTTCTTCTTTTTCTGATTCTGCCTCGTAGGCATCCTCATCGCTGCTGTTGCCGTACTCATCATCTGCGGGCGAATCATCATTGGCGACATTCTCGTTGAGCATGTCGTCTGGGTTCTCGCTTTCCAGAGCGGGATTATCGTCCAGTTCTGCATTGATACTGTCTTCCAGTTCCGTGAGCGGCATTTCCAACAGTTTCACCTGCAGCATTTGCTGGGCTGAAAGTCTTTGAAGTTGCTGTAACTTCTGTGCCTGTGTCTGTATGAGTTTTTGAGCCATAATTACTTAAAGTATTCTTTTAGTTCATTGGCAAGCTGGTAAAGCTTGTCTGGATTTCCGTTTCCGTATTGGTGCCAGATGTCGCTGCATGCTTCTAGCAGCGGGTGTATCAGCACATCTTCGCGGTTGAGATAGGGATCGCAGTACATGAATACGCCCATCGCCTCGGCAATGACCTTCGGTGATGTCCTGATGAGTTTTCCCAGGTCGATGATTTCCGGTGTTTCCGGCACCATGGTGATTGGTGTGAGCTGGAAGTAGAGATCGAGGATGATGATGAGTTTCACGGGGGTGAGCGATGGTTCACTTTCCAGTGGTTCCCAGTTTTTCTCGAATGTTTCCTTCACTTCCACTCCCTCGAAGAACTGTATGGCGTTTCCGCAGCCGTTCATCTGCCTGATGCGCTGTATATCGCGCTTCAGTTTCTGTGGCTTATCGGCATACTTCTCCCATAGTCGCTTGATTCTCGGAGTCACCATTCTGAGTTTGAACATCTGTTCGTGCAGAAACTCAGGTGGAATATGCAGTTCCAGGCTCAAGTCGACCATCCCTTTCGAATAGAGAGGTTTCACGCCCATGGGCTTCTTCTGGTACAGCTGCAACAGCAGGAGCCAGTATTCTTCGTTCCAAAGAGGATGTCTTGCCATAATTTCCTATCTTTATATATCTTCTGCAAAATTACGACTTTTCGTTGGTAAAACAAAATAATTTGGCGGTTATTTTCAGAAAAAATAAAGAGCGCAACTTCGAATGATTTCGAAATTGCGCTCTTCTAATACGATATTCCCAAATTTCTCATAACTCAAGGGCTTTTTGTTACCCTTTCCATTACGAAGCCCGAAGCAGCAATTCTGCTCAGGCGTCATCTTTGGTTATCCCATACATTTGATCTTTTTACCTTCAACTCACCTGTTGAATTATCCTGTTGTCCTTGAATAAACAATCTTTAAATTTACCTTTAAACTAAAACCTAATAAAAAAACAACTAACAATCTTAAACCTAAAAACCTAATAACCTAAACTTTTTGTCGTCCTTGAATAAACAATCTTTTCTTTACCTTAACTAATACCGTTTCACTGAATAAACAATCTTAAATTTACCTTTAAACTAACTAATAACCTAAAACAACTAACAATCTTAACCTAAAAACCTAATAACCTTTTTGTCTTATTGACGATGCAAAGGTACGACGATTTTCCGAACCCACCAAATGTTTTAAGAGAAAATCACATAAAAAAGCCTCTTTTTTGATATAAATCAACTATGTGTGTGCGCACACACGTGCTATTTAACAGCTATTTGATGTATGTCAACCATTTTAACACATTTCTTATGTCTGAAGCCTGTTTGGGAGCTTATACCTTATTATATATGCATCTTCATTATATATGCATCTTCGCTCATGAACACGGCGATGGTCTTGAGGCGCAGATAGTCTTCCGATAGGTAGATGAGTCCCTTGTTGCCCCAGTTCTTGCCCCACGAATTGCGGCAGACGTAGTATCTCTGCTTGCCTTTCATGAAGGTACCTATGATTTCCATCACATGATCATCGGTGGTGCGAAGCTGTTCAAACTCCTTCTGTCGCGATGCCTGGGTCACGGGGCGTTCCATCGGCTGTATGTCTACACAGTTCTTCCTTGGTTCCTTGAAGCCAGGTTCGCTGATGTCACCTTCCCAGCATACCGGGTGTCCTTTTTCTACCGCCTTCCTGATGTGGAGCATCAGCTCGTCGAGCGGAAGGTTCAGATAGGCATCGTGCATCCGGTTATCGGGAATCTCGAGCGCAAAGTATTCTCTGTAAGGATGATGCGAGAAACTGGTGAGCGATACATACTCCTCGGGATAGCATACGCTGTGGGCAAACTCTTGAGGGGTATATTCGGCACCCAGCATGTGTACGGCCTTGGCAGGCATGTAGCCTATTTCTGCGTCAAACAGGTCGTTCAGTTCCTCCTTGAGCTGGCTGATGCCCGCTTTCTGCGAGATGGCGCCATCGCACAGTTTCTGCACCTTGCGGCAGAGCACCTTGTAGTTCACGTGCTTCGGATCTTCATAGCTGTCGTAAGGTTGTGCACCATACTTATCTATATAATGTATCAGCATCGGGGCAGTACCGCGCAGGCTGATGTTCTTCTTTCCCTGTGCAAAGTAATATTCCAGTGCCTGTTCTTCCAGCATCATGCGGGCTATGTAGGCGATGGAGAGATTCACGGAATCCCCCTTCATGATGTGCTCGCTTTCGATGGTGGCAAGCATGCCGTATGCCCAGCAGAGTTCGCTGTTGCCCTGGTCCTTGACGGGCGTGGTACTGATTAGGTGGATATGCTCCGGAAGATAATCCTCGCCTCCACCTGTCTCTGAGATACCGGCTCGCTGCTGTCTGTATCCGCAACCGCCGAATACAAGCAGAGCGAGTCCTATGGTTATAATGTTCTTTCTTTCCATGCCGCAAAAATACAAAAAAGATTTTAATCTGTGGCATTAATCTTTCTTAAAACGCCATGGGGTATTAAAAATTCTTGTCGTAGCCTGATTCCGGAATCTCCGGCTGGTTGACTGTGAACGACATATTGCTAGGGTAGGTAAAAATCGGACCGGTATAGGTAGTCTTCTTTCCGATAACCAGGTGTACGTTGTCAAAGCTGATGGTCTTGATAACTTTTTCTTCCTTGTCTTTTGCCGTAGCTGTTATATGGATGTCGGTTACATCTTTGTCGGTCAGAAGGGTGTAGAGTATATAGTAAAAGCCCGTTTTCTGGTGTTCTTTGGCTTCAAAAGAAAAGTTTCGGGTGATGGTAGCCTTTTCTTTGCAGAATCCGGTAGAAGGATTGAACACCGTGCCGCAGCTTCCGCTTATCGTGATTTCCTGAGTCTTGCTAGTCAGGGGCATGATGTCGGTAGCTTGCAGTTCAAAACAGCTGACGGCACGTTTCAGCGAAACATTCTGTGTTACGGCTTTGCTGCCCGATTCCACCTTGATATCCTGAAGGGTATACGCCATATCGCGTACTATGTTGTTGGCAAAGGTCATTTCATGCCTTGATTTTACTTCGATTCGTTCTTCCTGCTGCAAATCAGTTTTTGCTGCTACGGCAACGAGCGTGTATTCTCCTGCCGGCACCTGCAGGCTGACGTTTCCGAATTTGTCATCCCAGTTTTCCTGTCTTACGGTATAGCCGGCAGTAGTTTCATCTCCTTTCGGAATGAGACATACTTGCAGATCTGTGTAGAGTTTTGCATCCTTGAGCGATTGCTTGCTCCCGTCGGCTCTCGTTCTGGCAAGATTGCTCTCTTCATCCTGACCGATAGGCACAATGGAGCTTTCGAAGAAGCAGAATCTTACTTCTTGGTTCTTGACTTGTGGTGTTGTTTCAAGCATCACGTTTTCTTGTGTGCAACTAACCGTTGTGGTCATTGCCAGGAACAGAATCATTCCTGAGGTAAAAGCTTTCTTCATACGCTTTCACTTTTTAATTAATAATACCAGCCGTAAAACTGGATTAGATTCATATAAAAAGAAGAATATCCTAGGGATATATTCTTATTTATAGGCAAATATAGACAAATAATCATGATTGATTTGTCAATATAATCGAATTTATGTCATTTTTTCTCCATTTTTCTGTGTTTTGTCTTCATTTTGGTGTAACTTTGTACCCGAAAAAAGATAATTGCATTCATGAATACAAAGATAAACGAATTTGAAGTGATGGCACCAGTGGGCTCACGCGAGTCACTGGCTGCTGCCATACAGGCTGGTGCCGACTCCGTATACTTTGGTATCGGCAAGTTGAACATGCGTTCCCATTCAGCCAACCATTTTACTATCGATGATTTGCGTGAGATTGCTGCTACCTGCAACGAGCATGGTATCAAGACCTATCTCACCGTCAATACAGTCATCTATGATAACGACATCCCAACGATGAAGGAAATCATCGATGCTGCCAAGGAGGCAGGCATCTCTGCCGTCATCGCCAGCGATGTGGCTGTAATGAGCTATTGCAATGAAGTGGGCGAGGAGGTTCATTTATCCACACAGTTAAATATCTCAAACACAGAGGCTTTGAAGTTTTATGCACGCTTTGCTGATGTTTCCGTACTGGCACGTGAATTGAACATGGACCAGGTGAAGCACATCCATGAGCAGATAGAGCAGCAGAACATCTGCGGACCTATGGGCAAGCAGATCCGCATCGAAATGTTCTGTCATGGTGCTCTGTGCATGGCTGTATCGGGCAAGTGCTACATGAGTCTCGCTAATGCCAACCGCTCTGCCAACCGTGGCGAGTGTGTGCAGATCTGCCGCCGCAGCTATACTGTTACAGATAACGAAACTGGCAACCAGCTTGAAATCGACAACAAGTATGTGATGAGTCCGAAGGACCTGAAGACCATCCGCTTCATCGACCGCATGATGGATGCCGGTGTGCGCGTCTTCAAGATTGAAGGCCGTGCCCGTGGTCCTGAATATGTATATACCGTAGTGAAATGTTATAAGGAGGCGATAGCTGCCGTGCTCGACGGAACCTTTACCGAGGAGAAGAAGGATGAGTGGGATGAGAAACTCGCCACCGTCTTCAACCGTGGTTTCTGGGATGGTTATTACCAGGGGCAGACTCTCGGTGAATGGAACAAGCATTACGGTTCCGTAGCTACCGAGAAGAAGGTGCTCGTGGGCAAGGTGATGAAATACTTCTCTAAGTTGGGTGTGGCAGAAGTAGCCGTAGAGGCATCTACCTTCGACAAGGGCGAGAAACTGCTGATTACGGGTAACACCACCGGTGTGATGTATCTCCATGCCGATGAAATCCGCTACGACCTGAAACCGGTAGAAACAGCGCAGCAGGGCTGGAGAGTTTCCATCCCTGTACCAGATAAGGTACGCCCTAACGACAAGCTCTATAAGTTGATTACAGTAAACGAAATTAAAGAAATAAAATAATGGCAACAATTAATGAATTGCAGGATGAAGTAGTAGAGGAGTTTCAGGATTTCACCGACTGGATGGACAAGTATCAGATGCTCATTGACTTGGGCAACGAGTTGGCTCCTCTCGATGAGAAATACAAGAACGAGCAGAACCTTATCGACGGCTGTCAGAGCCGCGTATGGTTGCAGTGCGATTATGTAGATGGCAAGCTCGTATTCACTGCCGATAGCGATGCGCTCATCGTAAAGGGTATCATCGCCCTCCTCATCCGTGTGTTGAGCGGTCATACCCCAACCGAGATTATGGATGCCGACCTCTATTTCGTAGAGAAAATTGGTCTGAAAGACCATTTGAGTCCAACCCGCAGCAATGGTCTTCTGGCGATGATCAAGCAGATTCGCATGTACGCCCTTGCCTACAAGACCAAAGAGGCAGAGGCTTAACCGCCTCTGATTATATTATATATAATAAGTTATATTATAATGCGCAAATTAAGAACGATAGAGATGAACCGCCTCACCCTGGAGGAATTCAAGGAAGCCGAGAAGCTGCCCCTGATAGTGGTCCTGGATGATGTGCGTTCATTATATAATGTAGGAAGTGTTTTCCGCTCCTGCGATGCCTTCCGTGTAGAGGCGGTGTATCTCTGCGGAATCACCGCCACCCCTCCCAATGTCGAGATTCATAAGACGGCATTGGGTGGCGAAGACAGCGTGGATTGGGAATACTTCAAGACTACCGAAGAGGCGGTAGAGAAGTTGAAGCAGAAAGGCTACTTTGTATATAGCATCGAGCAGGTAGAAGGCTCCACCAAGCTCCAGAACCTGCCTGAGGCTCACCCTTCCCTCTCCAAAGGCTACGCCGTGATTTTCGGTAACGAGGTGAAGGGAGTCAAGCAGAACATCGTGGATATGAGCGATGGCTGTCTGGAGATTCCCCAGTTCGGTACCAAGCATTCCCTGAATGTCAGTGTCACCGCCGGTATTGTAGTCTGGGAGTTTGCCAAACTCCTGAAACTATAAGTTGAGTTCGTGCCAAACTTGCGTTTTTTGCCAAGTTTGGCACGAACTCATTTGGTAATAACCATGTGTAAAAATCCCCCAATGAGGGATAAAAATGCTTAAATTCATCCCTCAATGAGGGAACTTTTCAAAAGAATCCGTCCCTCATTGAGGGATTATTTGTATCTTTGCTGCAGTTTTAAACGATATTCATCTAAAAGAGCAAGATATGATAGACAATAAACTTTATGAATACATGGCGGAGTTATTGAAACGTACTCCGCTTGATTTCATCAGATATAAATATGATGAAATCAACTGGAATGGACGATTAGTAGGTATCGTTGGTCCGCGAGGTGTTGGAAAATCCACCATGATACTTCAGCGCATCAAGCTGTCTAAGGAAGGCCATCACCTGTATGTGTCTGCCGACAACATCTATTTTTCAAATCATTCCCTGGTTGACTTTGCTGACGAGTTTATCAAGGAGGGTGGTACACATCTTTATATAGATGAAATTCACAAGTATGCCGGATGGAGCAGAGAACTGAAGCAAATTTACGACATGCACCCATCCCTGAACCTTATCTTCACCGGTTCATCGGTCTTGGATATCAAGAAGGGCGAAGCTGATCTGAGTCGTCGGGCGCTGATGTATATGATGCAAGGCTTGTCGTTCAGGGAATACCTGCAACTTTTTGAAGGCATCAAGACCAGAGTTTTCCGTCTCGACGAAATACTCAATCACCAGGTAGAGATTCCGGGGTTAGACCATCCATTGCCTGTTTTCAGAGCGTACCTCGACCATGGCTATTACCCATTTGCCATAGAGGGAGATTTTACGCAAAGAATGCTGCAGGTGATAGACCAGACGGTAGAAGTTGACATTCCGCAATATGCTGATATGAAAGCTTCAACAGCACGCAAGCTGAAGCGTATGCTCGTCATTCTTTCCGGGTTGGCTCCCTACAAGCCAAGCGTAGAGAACCTCGCCACAGAAATCGGGGTAAGCAAGAACAATGTGCCTGATTATCTCGTCTATCTGGAGCGTGCAGGAATGATAGGTCTGCTCAGAGATGATACTTCGGGAATGCGCAATCTGGGGAAGGTGGAAAAAGTTTATGTCGATAACCCAAGTCTGATGTCAGTACTCACCTCTAATCCCAACATAGGAAACATAAGGGAAACTTTCTTCTACAATCAGATGAGAGAAAAACAAGACGTTACTTCCTCCAGGGTTTCCGACTTTACCATTGGTGATTATACCTTTGAGATTGGCGGAAGGAAGAAAGGCAAAAAGCAGATAGAGGATGTAAAAAACGGACGTATCGTAAAAGACGATATAGAGACGGGGCATGGAATCATCATCCCTCTCTGGTACTTCGGAATGAATTATTAGTGATGCCTGGTGGCAAAATAAAAAAGCCCTCGGTGCTTCAGCACCGGGGGCTTTAAATAAGCTATGGCTTTTTACTTTTAAAAAGAGCAACCTCGCTGGCTTAACATCCCGCTAGGCTTTTTTACCTTTTTACTTTTTTACCTTTAAAGAGTACAGCTGGTAACTCCGAGCGTAGTAGCGATGGCTGTAAGGACGGAGATTGCAATCTGCAAAATCGTTTTCCAAGTAT
>ENA-OURZ01000652-OURZ01000652.1-human-gut-metagenome-genome-assembly--contig:-NODE-652-length-46106-cov-11.186489_pt1 | contig 46106 bp, 36 predicted proteins | sample MGYA00242073_ERZ509195 | MGnify/ENA primary metagenome ERZ509195 (study PRJEB26280, sample SAMEA2338837) | human gut metagenome | biome: human gut; feature: human-associated habitat; material: faeces... | reverse complement strand
TGGCGAGGTTCAGGGCGAGTAGCCCTGATCGCTGCCCGCAGGCAGCGAAATCCCTGTGCCATGCTTTTGGCACACGGAGCGGGTGGTGAGAAAAGCGACAGCTTTTCGAGGCGGGGCGAACAAGACCGCTCCGCCTTGTGAAACCTTAGCAATAATCTGTTATCTTGCAACTGTTCCGGGGGAACAGTTGCAACGAAACATCTCAACGAAATACATTCTTAGGAATACCGATTTTCAGCGTCCGGCAAAAGGGGGTTCCACCCCTGCTTTTGCCTGCCAGCATGCTGCAATTGCCCCGTTGCCTTGTCTGAATTTGCAACTTGTTTCATAAAGACAATTAAATAACGAATTGGCAAGTTTCAAAAAGTGCAATTGCAGCAGGAAAAACAGATTGCAAAATTCAATTTGCTTCGCAAATGTGGGCTGCTCGCCCACACCTCGGCAGCATTTTTGTAAAACTGCTGCACCGAAAAACTTTTCAGCTGCCTGCGGCTCGTATCTCTCCACCAAAACAAAAAAGCAGGCGGATATGCTGCTTCGCATATCCTGCCTGCTTCTTTTCTGTTCAAAAATTGGCTTATTCGGTTGCCTTCTTCTTTTTCTTCGGAATTACTTTCAGTGTTTCCACACCACGCCGCTTCTGCCACCAAACCCACAGGCTCGGTACAAAGCAGATGGAATGATAAGTACCAACCAGAATACCAACTGCCATCGGAATAGCAAAGTGCTGAATCGAATCCAATCCCATAATTGCAGATACAACTACAACTGCAACCATTGCAAACAACGTTGTCAGGGATGTCCGAATCGAACGCCGCAAGGACTGGGAAGAACTGGTGTTTACCAAGTCTTCAATATACATTCCCGGCATCTTTTCCTGATTTTCACGGATTCTGTCATAAATAACGATGGTGTCGTTGACTGCATAACCCAACAGCGTCAAAATAACTGCCATAAAGTTTGAGTCAATTTCAAAGCCCATCAAAACAACCGAACCATATGTGATGACCAGCGTTGCCAGCAAGCCGATAATCGCACAAACACCAGCTGACCAACCACTGATTTGCTTAAACCGAAATGCAATATACAGAATCAAGATGACTGCTGCAAAAATCGCTGCAACGATACATTTTGCAAAGAAGTCACTACCAGAACGTGCACTGACATCATTTGAGTCCAGCAATTGTACATTTGCATCCGGATAACGGGACTGAATGGCATCCGTTACTTCTGCTTGCCGGTCAACCGTCAAGCCTTCGTTGGAAGTAAAGGACAAGGTCAATGTCTTGCTGCCACCATCGAGGCTTTCGCCGTCCTGTACATTCACGCTCGTTCCAATTAAATCGGTCAGTTCGGAAGAAATCGCACTCTTATCAACCGCTTCGCCCTCATAGCTATAGGTGATAATCGTACCGCCCTTAAATTCCAGTGCAATGTCCACACCCGTAAAGGAAGAGGCAATTGCAATGACAACGAGAATCAGGGTCAGCAGGAAAAATAGCTTGGACTTGCCGCAGAAATTCCGTACCTTGACATCCACTGGATAGTGTTTAAACTGTTTTTCTTTCTCAGCCATTTAACCCACCTCCATAGAGTTTCTTGTTCTGGAAGCATTTGAACTTGGACAAAGACATGGTCATCAGTCTGGCTGCAAATACGCCCATGATAAAGTTCATAATCAAACCTACTAATAAGGTGTAACCGAAGGAATAAATAACACCTTCTGTGGTTGCACCGAAGAACTGGAACAGCGGATGCAGCAGCTTTGCACACCAGCTGTCCGGTGTTCCGAACGCACCCATCAGGATGATGGAAACGATGATACCAGTCAGGTTTCCGTCAAAGATGGCACTAAATGCACGGCTGTAACCGGACTGCAATGCACCATCCAGCGGCTTGCCTCTCCGAAGTTCTTCTCGAATTCGTTCGCCGGTGATGATATTCGCATCAACACCCATACCAATGGAAAGAATAATACCAGCAATACCCGGAATGGTCAGCGTGTTGCTGTCCATAAAGCCGAACCAGCCGGAAACGGCTGCCAGCATGCCGGCAATCTGTCCTACCAAGCAGATGGATGCGATCACACCCAACAGCCGATACAGGGAAATCATGTAAATGACAATAAAGGCACAGGTGATCAATCCTGCAATCACCATAGCATTCAAAGCCCCTTCGCCCATGGTCGGGGAAATGGTCTTAAAGCTGGTGGTTTCCAATGCAAACGGCAATGCACCGGCATTGATCTTATCTGCCAGTTCCTTTGCAGATTCATATGTAAAGTTCCCGCTGATGGTTGCCTTTCCGTCGGAAATAACCGCATTAACAGACGGTGCAGAGATCATGGTATTGTCCATCCAGATGGAAATCTGTCCGTTGTCCTGATACAGAGCAGAAGTTGCATTATAGAACTTTTCCGTACCGCTGTCGTTCAGATCCAATGTTACCATCCACGTTGCTTCCTTCGTGGTATCATCCTGCGTTGCACCTGTTCCGGCACTCTTCACATCGTCACCCGTCAGTACGATTTCGCCTGCCGGCACGGTTTCGCCGTCTTCATTTGTGGTGGTTTCCGTTCCGTAGCGGAATGTCAGCTCTGCGGTTTCACCAAGTTCTTTTACGGCTTGTTCCGGATCGAAATCCGTTTCCCCTGCCTGCCATGGGAACCGAACAATAATCCGATCGCTTTTGTAGTCAACGTAAGTATCACTGTCGTTAATGCCCTGTGACACCAGTCTGGTCTTGATTTTCTCCAGTGCTGCGTCCATCTGTTCATCTGTTGCATCCACATCGCCTGCTGGCTCAAATGTAACATCTACGCCGCCCTGAATGTCGATCCCAAGACGAATATCTTTTACGCCGTGTACATAGGTCGTTGTAATATCGCCGTTTTGAGTAGACACACCGATCAGCGTTGTAATCGCAAAAATCGCAATCACAGCAAACACAAGGAAGAAAACCGGTTTTTTTACTTTTTTCACGTTTCACCCTCCTACGGTAAATCTGGGTGCAGCAGCTTGCAGGCAGCTGTACCCGTTTTTGTGTCGTCCACGCTGACAAGGTGGTATCGACAATTACTTATCATTGTACTACATCTTTTGCGAATAGTCAATAGGATTTCAAAAAGTTGTACAATTTTTCCGATTCCGCCATGCATTTTTCAGTGGGATTTCCAAAAATGAAATGCATCCTCAAAAAGAAGCCGCCGTCTGTGGAAAATCTGACAGCGGAAAGATTCTGTCTATTGAATTTCTGAAAAGAGTGTGTTATAATAGGTATCAATTGCAGCCAGTCTGCGAAACAATCCACAGAAAGGATGGTCTTTTTATGGTTCATATCGGAAACGACTGGGATGACCTGCTTCAGGATGCCATTCAATCCGAATCCTATCAGCACTTGCGGCAGTTCCTCATTCAGGAATACCGCACCCATACCATCTATCCCAATATGTACGACATTTTCAATGCGTTTCAATATACGCCGTATGCAGATGTAAAAGTAGTCATTCTGGGACAAGACCCCTACCACAACCCCAATCAAGCACATGGCTTGAGTTTTTCCGTGCACAAGGGTGTTACACCGCCGCCGTCCCTCGTCAACATCTTTAAAGAGCTGCGGGATGATACCGGCATTGATAACCTCGGCAAACATGGCGACCTCACCGAATGGGCAAAACATGGCGTTTTACTGCTAAACACGGTCTTAACAGTTCGGGCAGGTGCTGCCAACTCCCATCGGGGAAAAGGCTGGGAACAGCTCACCGATACCGTCATTGACAAGCTGAACGAACGGGAAAAGCCCGTGGTGTTCCTGCTCTGGGGCAACAATGCCAAGGCAAAACAGCAACGCATTACTGCTCCGCAGCATTTGGTGTTGACGGCTGCTCATCCAAGTCCGCTATCTGCTCACTATGGATTTTTCGGCTGCCGGCATTTCTCCAAGACCAACGCCTTTCTCATCGAACACGGAATCGAGCCCGTAGACTGGCGGATTGACCCTGCATAAATCATTATCATCCATACCCATCATTGCTATTTCAACAGAAAGGAATTTATCATTCTATGAAAATCGCTCCTCTTTTTTCGGAAAAGACCGTCTTTTCCTTTGAGGTATTTCCACCGAAGAAAACCAGCCCGATTGAAACCGTCTATCAGACACTCGAAGAATTACAGGATTTGCATCCGGACTTCATCAGTGTCACACTGGGTGCTGGCGGCAGCGGCAACGGGGAAAATACCATCGCCATCGCAAGACGCTTACAGGAACAGTATGGCATTACTTCCATGTCCCATCTGCCCTGCATTCACTGCACAAAAGAAAAAATTGATGCTCTGCTGGAAACATTCCTCGAAAGCGGCATTGAAAACATCCTCGCTCTGCGTGGCGACCGTGTCCCGGAATTAGAACCGGAACACGACTTTGCCCACGCCAGTGACCTGATTACCTACATTCGGGAAACACACCCGAATTTCGACATTGCCGGAGCTTGCTATCCGGAATGCCATACGGAAGCCTCCTCGCTGGAAGAAGATATTGCCAACCTGAAGAAGAAAGTCGATGCCGGTGCAACACACCTCATTTCTCAGCTGTTCTTCGACAATGAAGCATTCTTCCACTTCCAAGCAGAAGCTCGCAAGGCTGGCATTACTGTCCCGATTGAAGCTGGTATCATGCCAGTCACCAACAGCAAGCAGATTACCCGCATGGTTTCCATGTGTGGTGCAAGTCTGCCGAGAAAATTCACCCGTATCATTCAAAAATATGAGGATAACCCTACAGCATTGCAAGATGCTGGGATCGCTTATGCCATCGCACAGATTATTGAACTGCTGGCAGCTGGGGTTGACGGAATTCACCTTTACACCATGAACAATCCTTATGTTGCACGAAAAATCAGCGAAGCCATCTCTGGCGTACTGCGTGCAACCCAACGATGAGCCCCAGTATCTGTCTGTCACCGCTTGACCGTTCGGAAACCCTCCGGTATTTGGGTATGACCGAAGCGGCGGCAGACGATGCCTTTCTATCTCGGCTGGACGCCTGCGAAGCAAAGCTGCTCCGCCACGCAACCCCTCGCTATACCTACTGCATTCTTCCGCTGACCCGCACAGAATCGGTGCTGTATGCGGATACCTTATTATTAGAGGGGAATGATATTCGCCAGCACCTAGAGGGCTGCGACCGTGCGGTTCTCATGGCGGCAACGCTTGGAACATCTGTAGATGTCTTGATTGACCGCACGCAAAAACGGGACATGACCAACGCCCTGTTGATGGATGCTCTCGCAAATACTGCCATTGAGCAGGTCTGCGACAAGGCAGAACAGCGGATTCAGGAAACCATGCCGAACCGATATTTTACATGGCGGTTCAGCCCCGGCTATGGAGATTTTCCCATCTCCGAACAGCCGAACCTGCTCGCCCACCTCAACGCCGCCCGGCAAGTCGGCATTATTACAACGGAAACCTACCTCATGAACCCCCGGAAGTCGGTTTCTGCCATCTTTGGATGTGCCCAACATCCACTGCCGAAACGTCGGCAAGGGTGCAGCATTTGCAAGATGCGGGAAACCTGTGCATTCCGGAAGAAAGGAGCTCACTGCGGTGGCACAACATAACCTCTTTCAGAAGAAACCTCGTCTGTATCTGGATGGCGGTATGGGTACGATGCTGCAAAAAAGCGGCATGCCTGCCGGAGAAATCCCAGAAAAATACAACATCGAACACCCAGAACAGATTACTGCCATTCACAAAGCGTTTTTGGCTGCTGGCTCGGATATCGTCTATGCCAACACCTTTGGTGCAAACCGCCTGAAGATGAAAAAAAGCGGCTATTCCGTACAGGAACTGATTTCCGCAGGGATTGCCTGCGGAAAGGCTGCCACTGCCGGAACAGATGCCATGGTTGCCCTGGATATTGGGCCAATCGGACAGCTGCTAGAGCCGCTCGGCACGCTGAAATTCGAGGAAGCTTATGACATTTTTCGGGAAGAAATCGAAGCCGGAACAGATGCTGACCTCATTGTCATTGAAACCATGACCGACCTCTATGAAACGAAAGCCGCTGTACTGGCTGCAAAGGAACACAGTGACAAGCCTGTTTTTGTCACGATGACCTTTGAAGAAAACGGCAGAACCTTCACAGGCTGCACCGTTTCTGCAATGGCTCTGACATTGGAGGGGCTGGGCGTGGATGCCTTGGGTGTAAACTGTTCACTTGGCCCAAAAGAATTGCTGCCTGTGGTTGAAGAAATCTGCCGCTGGACAACCCTGCCTGTCATTGTAAAGCCAAATGCTGGCTTGCCTGACCCAGTTACAGGAGCATTCTCGGTTCTGCCGGATGATTTTGCAGAGGCAATGGCTGCTTTCGCAAAACTGGGCGTTTCTGTCTTTGGCGGATGCTGCGGCACAACACCGGAACATCTGGCAGCTGCCTACCAGAAACTGGACAGTATGCCCGTTGTAAACCGCCCTATGCCGGAAATTCCACCAGCAATCTGCTCGCCGTCTGTGACGATTCCCATCACAGAACCTCGTATCATCGGCGAACGCATCAACCCAACCGGAAAAAAACGCTTTCAGGCTGCATTAAAGGCAAACGATATTGATTATATCTTAGAGCAGGCGGTTCAGCAGACCGATGCCGGTGCAGATATTTTGGATGTCAATGTCGGTTTGCCGGAGATTGACGAAAAGGATATGATGATCCGCACCGTCAAGGCATTGCAGAGCATCGGGGACACCCCATTACAGCTGGACTCCACCATTCCGGAAGTCTTAGAAGCTGCCCTGCGAGTTTATAACGGGAAACCAATCGTCAATTCTGTTAACGGCGAAGAAGCCTCCTTGCAGGCAATCTTACCGCTTGTCAAAAAATATGGTGCTGCGGTCGTTGGTCTGACACTGGACGAAAACGGCATCCCGAAAAAGGCAGATGACCGCTTTGCCATCGCCAAACGCATTCTCGAACGGGCAATGGCAATGGGCATTCCGAAACAGGATGTCTATATTGACTGTCTGGTACTGACCGTTTCTGCGGAACAGGATGGAGCAGTCGAAACTTTGAAAGCCATGCGACGAGTACATGAAGAATTAGGGCTGCGGACAGTTCTGGGCGTTTCCAATATTTCGTTTGGTCTGCCGAATCGAGAAGCCGTCAACCGGACATTCCTCACGCTGGCAATGGAAAATGGCTTGTTCCTGCCGATTATGAACCCGAATATTGCTTCTATGACCGAAGCAGTTCGGGCTTACAAGGTATTAAAGGGCATCGACCGGAGCTGTATGCAGTATATTTCCAGCTATACCGGACAGACTTCTGCAAAACCAGCTGCTGCAACCGCTGGAGCTGCTGATTCCTCCATGACGCTTGCCTATGCCATGGAACACGGTCTGAAAAAAGAATGCGGTTCGATTACTGCAAAACTGCTCGAAACCACCGAACCGATGGAAATCATCAACAACATGCTGATTCCCGTTCTGGACGAAACCGGAACGAAGTTTGAACAGGGCAAGGTGTTCCTGCCACAGCTGATTTTAACAGCAGATGCGGCACAGGCGGCGTTCTCCGTCATCAAGGAAACCATGCAGCAGCGGGATCAAGCCCCTGTCAGCAAGGGAAAAATCGTACTGGCAACTGTCAAGGGCGATATTCATGACATCGGCAAGAACATTGTAAAAGTTCTGCTGGAAAACTATGGCTATACGGTCATCGACCTCGGAAAAGATGTTCCTTGTCAGGCGGTTGTTGATGCTGCCATTGAACATCAAGTGAAACTGGTCGGACTTTCTGCCCTCATGACAACCACACTGGGTTCAATGGAAGAAACCATTCGCCTGCTGCATGAACAGTATCCATCCTGTCAGACCGTCGTTGGCGGTGCAGTTTTAACACCAGACTATGCAAAACAAATCCACGCAACATTCTATGCAAAAGATGCAAAAGATACGGTGGATGTTGCAAAGCAAGTGGTTGGATAACCATCCACCTGCCTGTATTCGGAACAAACGATTCTGCCCCACAAGAAAGGAGGGCTTGCGTCTATGCCGAAACGAAAACGCAACAGCATTAACACCCCGTTTGCTCGCACGATTATTTTCAGCGGTGTCATCTTATTGCTGGTTGCATTTCTCCTCATGCGGCTGGAAACTGTTTCCACTTGGATTGGAACGATTCTCAGCACGCTGCGTCCAGTCATCATCGGTGCAGTCATTACTTTAGTGCTGCATACGCCTGTCCGGCGATTGGAAGGCTTTTTCAAACATATCACAAAGGGAAAACGGTTTCCCTGCTCCGCAGTTGCCGTGATTCTCTCTTATTTGCTGTTGTTTTCCGTTTTAGCCGGAATCGTCTGCATCATTGTCCCGCAATTCTCACAAAGCTTAGTGGACTTCGCAGACCAGTTCACCATTTACTTTATCAACTTCCAGAAATTCTTGCAAACCTACAGCACCAAAGGGCAACAGCTCTATGAACTGATGCAGCAAGTCGGACTCGATTTCGCACAGCTGAAATCATGGCTAACCGACCTCTCTGTTACGGTTTCCAGCTATATTCCAAACCTCATGGAAAAAATCGGAACATGGGCAACCAGTCTGGTCAGCATTGTAGTGGACTGCTTCATTGGTCTGATTTTCTCGCTGTATATGCTCAGTGGCAAGAAACGCCTGAAAGCACAGGCAAAACGCATTCTACAAAAGGCATTCTCCAAGGAAAATTATCGCAGAATTTCCCATTATGGCAATATCACGTTTGAAATCTTCTCCAACTTTGTCGGCGGTCAGCTGATGGATGCCTGCATTCTGGGCTTGCTCTGTTTTATTGGCATGTCCATTTTCCACTTCCAGTATCCAGTACTCATCAGCGTTATCATCGGTCTGACCAACATGATCCCGATTGTCGGCCCGATTGTTGGTACTGTTCCGTGTGCATTGATTTTGCTGTTGGTAGAACCAAAACAAGCCATCTGGTTTGTGGTATTTGTCATTGTTATTCAGCAGATTGACAGCAACTTGATTTATCCTCGTGTTGTCGGCGGTTCTGTCGGACTGCCTGCAATGTGGGTGCTGTTCGCTGTCATTGTTGGCGGTGGATTGTTCGGCGTGCTCGGCATGGTGCTGGGTGTTCCGGTGATGTCGCTTATCTATGTCATCTTACGGGAAAAGACCCTGCCAGAGGGCGAAATTCCACCCAGTCCGCTGCAAATGCCGGAAAAAACGGCTATGGAACAGCGTGCCAACGAATGGTTCGGGAAGATGCGAGATACGGTCTTTACAACGGTAACAGACACCGTGAAACGAAACTGGCAGCATCATGAAGAAGATGATGATTCCGAAACGGAAGAACCAACGGAAAAGGACATGAAATCCGCAGAATCTACCGTTTCAGAAACGCCGATTTCTGTCATTTTAGAACAGACTGACGAAGAAGGCTGCGAAATTCATCCGGCTGCTTCAGAATCAGAATCCACGGATTCAGATTCTCCGGAACAGAACCCATAAAATGAAAAAATCCGGCTTACAGAGCTGTATTCTGTCAGCCGGTTTTTGCAGAAAGATATATAGATTATTAAACGGAAGGAACGATGTTTCACATGGCAAAACTCAAAAAGCAGCACATGACCATTCATTGGAAAGCGATTGTGCAGGATGACAGCAGCATTCCGGCAACGGAAGCAACGCTCAAGGAAAAGGCGACCTTGGTCGGACGAATCGGGCTGATGATGCTTTCTGTCGGAACAGGAGCATGGCGGGTTCGCAACTCGATGAATAAAGTTGCTCGCTGTCTTGGCATTACCTGCACCGCAGACATTGGACTGCTTGCCATCTCTTACACTTGCATTGAAGGGACGGATACTTACACACAATCCATTTCCAATCCAACAACTGGGGTCAATACACATAAGCTGATGCAACTGGAACTGTTCATGAAAGAATTTCCGGATAAAGTTTCCACTTATTCCGTCAAGCACATTCATGAAGTTCTGGATGAGATTCAAAAGCTCCCTGCCAACTATAAGGCGTGGAATCTGGGGCTTGCCTCTGCACTGGCGTGCGGTGCATTTACCTTCTTGCTAGGCGGTGGGCCTGTCGAAATGTGCTGTGCCTTTTTGGGTGCAGGTGTCGGCAACTTTGTCCGCAAAAAGATGCTGGGTCACAGCATTTCCCTGCTGGCGAATGTTGCGGTCAGTGTTGCTGCTTCCTGTCTGGTCTATGTCCTTACCATCCTGCTGGCACAAAGTCTGTTGTCTGTATCGGCAGTCCATCAGGCTGGTTACATCTGTGCGATGCTGTTTGTCATTCCGGGATTTCCGCTGATTACGGGCGGTATCGACCTTGCGAAACTAGATTTGCGATCGGGGTTAGAACGAGTCTCCTATGCCCTGCTCATCATCCTAACGGCAACCATGACTGGCTGGGCAACGGCTGTCATCTGTCACTTCCAGCCGGCAGACTTTGAACCATTGGAACTGCAAAAATGGACGCTGCTTTGTTTCCGGTTGATTGCCAGCTTCTGTGGGGTCTACGGATTCTCTCTGATGTTCAACAGCCCCAGAAAAATGGCGTTTACAGCGGCTCTCATCGGAATGTTCACCAATACATTGCGGTTGGAACTGGTTGACCTTGCTCATATGCCAATCGGTGCAGCTGCCTTTATCGGAGCATTCTGCACGGGATGTATTGCCTCTGTTGTCAAGAAAAAAATCGGTTTCCCGAGAATTTCTCTGACCGTTCCGGCAATCGTTATCATGGTTCCGGGCTTGTATATGTACCGTGGTATTTATTACATTGCCCTGAATGATGTCGGCTCTGGTGCTCTGTGGCTGACCAAGGCAGCATTGATTGTCATTGCATTGCCAATAGGTCTGGTGGCTGCAAGAATCTGCACTGACAAGAATTTCCGGCATTGTACCTGATGCCTTTGCATTCTTGCATTTTCATCCAGTATTTCCACAAAAAATCCGTTCCTGTGTTTTCACAAGGACGGATTTTTTCATAGCTGTTTCTACTGCTTTTCCATCAGCTTGCTATAAATCGGATGCATTTTTACTGAATAGGGAAACAATTTCTCTGCAAATGGAGCTGATTTCTGCAAAAATCTGCATGGACAAGCATTTTTGGCATAAAATCGGATGTTTGGAGCGGATTGCCATACCAAAAAAATCCGCCCCTGCGTTTCCACAAGGGCGGATTTTTTCACGGCTGTTTTCACTTATTCTTCCACATAAGTTGGAGCAGCTTTCGGGCTTTTCATTTTGAGAACGTTGTGATAATATGCGTATGTCATTGGCTGCTGGGCGGTAGTACGGTCGCAATCCAAAACTTTCGCCAGAAATACGGTATGTGTTCCAGCGTTCATCTGCTGGACAACTTCCAAGGTGAACCATGCACAGCATTGTTTCAGAACGGGCAAGCCGTCTTTCTGGTCATACGCAATTTCTGCGAACTTTTCCACTTCTCGGCTGGACTGAAACCCAAATGTTCCGATAACGCTAAGGTCTGTCTGCTCCGGCAGCACACAAACTGCCAGCTTTCCGGTCTTCTGAATGATGTCGTGGGTGTAGTTCTGCTGATTGATGCTGATGGCAAGCGTTGGCGGCTGCGAGGTAATCTGCATGGCACTGTTGGCAATGCAGCCAACTGGACGTTCGCCGTCCATGGTAGTCACAACATAGACCCCATAGGATAAGGTGTGAAATGCGTTTTTCTGCATAAAATCATCTCCGTTTCTGGTTGAATTTATTGGATTCTTAGGGAAACTAACTGCGAGTGGTTCGGCAAAATCGCTCTGCTCTTTGCCTTTGTGCTGTTCGCCGGTGGTTGTGTTGTCTGAATGATTTTTCCATCTTTCTTAGATTTCCGTTTATCAGAAGTTTTTCTGTTTTCAAGATGGCGAACAGCATTTACCAACTTTTCTTAGATTTCAATGTCATCTAATCAATACCTTTGTTAAGGGGGACAGCTTGTCCCCCTTAACAATCTCCCTCCGCCAAGCTGAGCCAGCTTGACCGCAGTTCGCCTGCGGCGAGGAAATTTGCAGCGTTTCTTCTATTATTGTGCGTTTCCGAGGAATGCTGCACCGATGATTCCGGCATCGTTGCCCAGCTTTGCAATTACGATTTCTGCATTCTTCTTAGAATTTCTGGTGTAGTTTTCCCGTGCTACGATTTCCTTCATCGGCAGCAACAGCGGGTCACCTTCATTGCAGACACCGCCACCAATGCAGAGTACATCCGGCTGGAAAATGTTCAATGTGTTGGTGATACCAGCAGCCAGATACTTGATATACTTATCAACAACTTCCTTTGCAGCTGCATCGCCCTTCCGCATGTAATTGAATGCTGTCCGACCGCTGATGTGTTCTTCTTCCTTCATCATGCTGTCTGGATGTTCTGCCAGTGCTTCCTTGGTCATCCGAATCAGACCGGTTGCAGAAGAATATACTTCAAAGCAGCCCTTTCTGCCGCAAGTGCACTGCGGACCATCTACAGAAATTACGGTGTGACCGATTTCAGCACCGCCGAAGTTTGAGCCACTGTAAATCTTGCCGTCAATGACAATACCGCCGCCAACACCAGTGCCCAGTGTAATGCAGACTGCATTCTTTGCACCCTTTGCAGCACCTGCAACATATTCGCCATAAGCAGCTGCATTTGCATCGTTTTCAATGAATGCCTTCTTGCCGAGGGCATCTTCCATATACTTTACCATCGGTGTATTGACAAATCCCAGATTGTTGGAATATTCGATGATACCAGTTTCGCTGTTTGCAATACCCGGTGTACCAATGCCGACCCATTCAATCTGATCCATGGTCAGACCGGCTTTTTCGGCTGCTTCCTTTGCAACCTTTGCCATATCTGCTGCAATTTCCTGTTCCGGACGTGGCAGGTTGGTCTTTACGCTTGCCTTTGCAAGAATTTCATATGCTTCGTTTACCACGCCTGCTACGATATTCGTGCCGCCTAAATCAATGCCAATATAATACTTCATGGGATAAATCCTCCTGCTTGATATTTTTCCGCTTTCAGAGAGAAAACGGTTTCTAACATTCTTGTTCGGTCAATTGCTGATTTCCTGTAGGGAAAACTGCTTCAAAAACTGCTTTCGGCTGCCATTATAGACATTCAAATCCACTGGAATGTGTTCCTGTGCAAAGCCCTGCAAATCGCCCTCAAAGCTATACTGCCAGAACGTCCAATCTACAATCGGCTCGCAATAGGGATTGCTCATCCAAACAGCATACCCCCAACGGTGCACCATCAAATAATCCATATAGGTGCTGGGATTCGTGTAGAGAATCGGCTTGACCCCATAATATGCTTCCAAAGCATCCGCCATCTCCTGAATTTCAGTGCGAGCGGTTTTCGCATCGGGAACGGTTTCCCCATCATAGATTTCAATATCAATGACGGGCGGAAGGGTGTTCTCCAACTTGGGAACGGTTGCAATAAAATTATCCGCCTGTTCTTTCCCATCCGATTCAAATCGGAAAAAATGATACGCCCCGACAAATACGCCTGCCGTTTCGGCTGCCTCCCAATTCTGGGTGAATAGGTCGTCCTGATAGGTGCTGCCCTCCGTCGCCTTGATAAAGGCAAACTGCACATGGTCTTCCTTGGAAAGCACGTCCCAGTCAATATCCCCCTGATAACGGGAAATGTCGATACCCTTGACCGGGAACTTGGATAAATCCGGACTTTCCGCCGGAATCTCTCCGTGAATGGCACGGTAGAAATGCCGCAGTCGCAGACCGCAGATGCTGCCAAAAACCAACATCACCAAAATCAACAGGGTAATCATCCACCGCAGAATATATTTTCCATAATGTTTTTTTCTTATTTTCTGCTGCACACGTTCGCTCCTATCTGTCAGCAGCTGCTGCCATTTATTTTGCATGTTCTTTGGTACGCAATCTTCCTCTTATATCATAGCCGAAAATTTGAAAATAGTCAACTGGTTTTTGCATTTTTCTATGGAAATCCGGTTACAATTTTTTTGCAGGAACAGGAAACACAAATTTAACGCCATGCAATCAATTGCTTCTTGGGAAACCTTCTCTATCTGATTCGGCAAAGCTGGGGCACATCCCCAGCTTGCCTTGGGAATCGCAATTGCCCCTGAAACCTTGACTCTTATTACAACCTTCTGATTTTAAAGGCAATTGCGATTCTTTCGATTTCCTCCTAGATTTTTATTGCATTTCATTTGAAAGCTTGATTTGCTTCGCAAATGTGGGCTGCTCGCCCACACCTCGGCAGCATTTTTGAAAAACTGCTGCACCGAAAAACTTTTTATTTGCCTGCGGCTCGTTGCTTACAACCAATCCTGAAAAATTTTTCGTTTCCACTCGCTATTTTTCCAAAACTATGCTATAATAACAGCAACCGAACAGGAATTTTTCAAAGGAGGTATTTCATGGACCTTTTTACAGCAATGATAGAACGGCATTCCGTCCGTTCCTATACGACCCAACCCATCACCGACCCCGTAAAATCACAGCTGCAAACATTTCTCAAACAATGCAACCAAGAAAGCGGCTTGCATATGCAGTTGATATTAGATGAACCGCAGGCATTTGATGGACTGCTTGCTCGCTATGGAAATTTTAAAAATGTGCGGAATTATATTGCACTGGTCGGGAGAAAAAGTGACCGGTTGGGCGAGCAATGCGGATATTACGGCGAAAAACTAGTGCTCTTCGCTCAGACGCTTGGGCTGCGGACATGCTGGGTCGGTGCATCCTATCGGAAACGAAAAGCTGCTTTTCAATTGGAAGACGGTGAAAAATGTTGTTTAGTGATTGCCATCGGATACGGAGCGGAGGACGGCGTTCCGCATCATTCAAAATCGTTGGAATCCGTGATACGAATCAAGGATGAAATGCCGCACTGGTTTGAAAAGGGTGTGCAGGCAGCATTGCTTGCACCGACTGCCGTCAATCAGCAGAAATTTTTGTTTACCCTAGTGAATGACCATACAGTTCGGGCGGGAGCAGGCTGGGGATTGTATACAGAAGTAGATTTGGGAATTGTCAAGTATCATTTTGAACTGGCAGCCGGAGACCATTTTGAGTGGGCAGAATCATAATAACAAAACACCCGACCGGATTGTACAAACGTACTTGTCCGGTCGGGTGTTTTTCATGGAGGGTTCTTTTTATGGCATTATGCTTTTGGCGGTATTGGGAGATCTGTAATCATATTCAGTACAAACTGCATCAGGTATGTGGTGTCGTCTTCAGTGACGTTACCATCTGCATAAACATCGGCATTCTTTAATTGAATGTCTGTAAGGGTAACGAGTGTTGCAAGATGCTTATTCAAGTAAACTGCATCTCTCAAGTCTACAACGCCGTCTGTGTTGACATCGCCATAGGAGATATTAGAATCATCAATTGTAGTGGTTTCAGCGGTAGTGGTTTCTATGATTTCTGAAGTCGTTGATTCTATAGAAGTAGTTGTTTCATCTGGTGCAGTGGTTTCTGCTGGTGTTGTTTCAGTAAGTGTTGTGGTTGTTTCTGTTTCTGTTGTGGTAGTCGTAGTAGTTGTTGTCGTTGTTGTGGTATCCGGGTCTTTTTCGTATTCATAAACCAGTGATACAGAATTGAAGGTGACAGAAACATCTTCGCCGGATTCACTGTTGGTAGAAGATTTCCACCAGCAACCCTGTAATTCTGCATAGTCCTGCGTTGGCGTACCGGCAACTTCTTCCTTGTTAACAGTATATTTGCCATCCATCAGAATGACATTGTCATTTGTGCCAGCTCCAAAGGAATATGCTTTGGAAGCCCATGCTTTTGTACCATCTTCCAGCAGCAGGTCGTTGAAGGCCAACGCACCGCCGCCGCCGTACCAGTCCGCATTCGTGCTGCAAGTAACTGTGGTGTTGATGATAACTTTTTTCAGGTGTTCCAGGTCGGTCAGCGGAATCTTCGGGAAACCGTTGCCGGACAGTTCCAAGTCTTCATACTTGTAAGTGATGGTCTTAGTATCCGGTTCTTCCGGCTTTACATAAACTTCCTTGTCTGTTTTCTGGTCAGATACAACAACCTGTGCAACAGACATCGGCGGAAGTTCAACCTTAACCTGATTGCCGCTGATGTCGTTCTGAACATCAATGATGCGAATCTGGTCATCTTTCGGTGTGATGGCATAAACAACAGCACTCTGGTAATCCTTTGTTGTACCGTCCAGTGTGATGACAGCATCTTCTGTCTGGTCAGCACTCTTATTGGAGAGCACGGTTTTTACTGTGGAATCATCGCTGCCGTCAATGGAAGCGTAGGAGTAAGCAAGGGAAATGTCACTGGTCGAAGATTCTACCAGTGTATCGCCGAAGGAAGCACCTTCCCCATCGTAGTTGGTGTAGAGGTTGATGGCAGAAGCTGCATATGGGCATTCGGACAAAGTGCCCCAGTAGGTTGCAAAGTAAACATTGTTGTCTGCAAAGCAGCCGAGAGCGTCCGCTTCTGCAATGGCAGCACTGGAGAGCTTACCGGATTCTTTTTCATTGCTCAGGTCTGCGAAGTTATATTCGGAGATGGCAATTTTTGTGCCCGGATAATACTTGTCAATGGATTCCTGTAATTTCGGCAGGAATGGGAAGTACTGTCCGAAGGTTGGTTGCAGCCAGCTGTTTTCTACATAGGAAGCATCATACAAACTTCTTGCAGCCTGTACTCTGGAAGCTTCTGTGCTGCAATCCTGAGAATAGAAATGCACATCTACCACATCCAACAGTCGCTTGCCGGATTCTTTTTCTGCATTTGCCATCTGTTCCAGATAATAATCCATGAACCAGCTGTAGTTGCCCTTAACAGCATCGTAATCCGGATCGGTGTAAACATTGTTGTTTTTATCGCTTGCACTGTTGCTGCCATTGATACAAGGCAGCATGCCCCAGAATGCAGGGCCGAAAACTTCTGCATTTGGGTCAATTTCTTTTACAACATTTGCAAGTTCAATGGATTTGGAAATCAATTCGCTGCTGCTGACTTCCTTGCTGTGTAACAGTGGATGAGTATCGTTCCACAGGACTGGTTCATTGTCCAAGCTGTAAGCCTGAATACCGGTAGAAGTGGTGGAGTCGCCCAGGGTCTTGACCAGATAGTTGACGTATTCATCCATGTAAACATAATCGTCTGTAACATCCGGTTCGAGTGTCAGAGCAGTGTCTTTCTTGAATTTGACTTCCTTCCAGCGGGAGGATGGAGCTGCTTCCGATTCCAGAACGGTTCCGGCTTTGTCTGCCGCAACATAGCCCGCCATTTGCAGGGTTGTCATCTTGTAAGGGATGTTGTTTTTCTGGCAGGTTGCAGACAATCTTCTGCCGGCATAGCCGCAACCGTCTGTGTCGTCACCGATGTTGGTATCGGAACTATTGTGCCAGTCTTCACCAGCGTTGGAATAGTTGGTTTCCCAGTTGTAGCCAGTCAGACGGTTACCGCCCTGCCGAACGGTGTCAACGGTAACATTTTTCAAGTTGCTGCCGTCACCAGAATCATTGACCCCATAAATGTGTGGGCTGATGGCTTTCTTTTCTCCAGCCAGATTGACAGTAACCGCCATATCATAGCTGCCAGCTGCGTCCGCAGAGATTCCGCTCATGGTATTCATGGAAATCTGTGCCAGACAGGTGATGGTGAATAGACCTGCGATGAGGGCTGTCCGTTTGCGATGTTGCATGTGAAATCCTCCTTCATGAAATTTGTGATAAGAACGTGATACGCATATGTTTTTATAGTATCACTTCTTTTCACAATTGTCAAGCAGTTTGGATAAAAAAATAGAAAAATAGAAGAAAAAACTATGCAGAACATTTGAAAGGAATGAAATTTTCCAAGGATTAGAATTTTAGAAACGTGAGCAGGTTTCACAAAAAATCCGGATGTTTCAGGCGGAGATTTTCGCTTGCAATCGCCGGATATTTCTTGACAATGCAGATGCAATGTGTTATGATATTGTTTAATATCGAACAGTTCAACGATGAACAATCTCAACCAGAAAGAAGGGGTTTCAGATGAAGAAACAAGTTCAGCCGGAATCGCCGTTCCGGCTGTTTCCGCCACTGCATCAGCTTTGTACGCTGATGACTCGATACTGCAACCGTTCTCGTGGGATTCGGGAGCAGGAACAGTTGACCGGTGTACATGGCTGGCTGATTCATTTTCTCTATGATCAGACCGAACCGGTCTACCAACGGGACATTGAAAAGCGGCTTTGCATCCGCCGTTCCACGGTGACAGCAACCTTAAACCGTATGGAGAAAAACGGACTGATTGTACGGGAGTCCGTGCCGGAAGATGCTCGGCTGAAACGCATTGTCCTGACAGAAAAAGCGATTTCTCTGCACAACGATGTCGAGAAAGAGTGCCAGTTTTTTGAATCGGTGTTGACAGCAGGGATTTCCATGGAAGATTTGGAGCAGTTTCAAAAAACCTTGCAGGTGATGTGTAAAAATCTGACCGATTATGAATCCAAAGGAGGGAATTCAACATGTTAAAACGATTGGCTGGCTGTGTCCGGCAGTATAAAGGAGCTTCGCTGTTGTCGCCGCTGTTTGTTGTCCTAGAAGTTATTATGGAAGTGATCATTCCGCTGCTGATGGCAAAACTGATTGATGACGGCATTGACGGGGCAAATCAGGCGGCAATTTTAAAAACAGGCGGAATTTTAGCAGTTTGCTGTATTTTGTCGCTGTTGTTTGGCATTCTTGCCGGACACTTTGCAGCAAAGGCATCTGCTGGGTTCGCCAAGAATATCCGGCATGACTTATTCCATGTGGTACAGGGCTTTTCCTTCTTTAACATTGACCGCTTTTCTGCGTCCAGTCTGGTGACCCGTCTGACCACAGACGTGACCAACTTACAGAATGCGTATCAAATGATTGTGCGAGTTGCTTTGCGGTCGCCGGCAATGTTGATTTTCTCGCTGGCAATGGCGATTCGGATTAGCCCGAAGCTGTCGATTATTTTTCTGATTGCGATTCCGATTTTGGGGGCATTTGTCTTTTTCCTGATGAGCAGTGTGCACCCGATTTTTGAACGGGTATTCCGCACCTACGACAAGCTGAACAACGTCGTGCAAGAAAATGTGCATGGTGTTCGAGTGGTAAAGGCATTCGTACGAGAAGATCACGAAATCAGCAAGTTTGCGAAGATTTCGCAGAAAATTTATGCAGACTTTTGCAAGGCAGAAGGCAGACTGTCATTTTCTATGCCGGGTATGCAGGTTGCTGTTTATAGCTGTATGCTGTTGCTGTCATGGTTTGGGGCAAGAATCATTGTTGGCTCTGGCGGCAGCGATTTGACCACAGGCGAACTGATGAGTCTGATGACCTATGCATTACAGATTTTGGGGGCATTGATGATGCTGTCCATGATTTTTGTCATGGTTGTCATATCTCGTGCATCGGCAGAGCGAATTGTTGAAGTGTTAGACGAACAGAGCGACTTGACCAATCCGGAACATCCGGTTTTGAAGGTTGCGGATGGCAGCGTAGACTTCTCGCACGTTTCGTTCAGCTATTCCAAGCGGATGGATAAGTGTTGCCTGAAAGACATTGACCTGCACATTCCATCTGGTATGACCGTTGGAATTTTGGGCGGTACAGGCAGCTCGAAGAGTTCACTGGTGCAGCTGATTCCTCGGCTGTATGATACGACCGCCGGAACGGTCAAAGTGGGCGGTGTAGATGTCAAGGATTATGATTTGGATACGCTCCGGAATGCTGTGGCAATGGTGCTGCAAAAGAACGTGCTGTTCTCCGGTACGATTAAAGAGAATTTACGCTGGGGCAATGAACAGGCAACGGATGCAGAATTGCAGGAAGCCTGTCGGCTGGCGAATGCCGATGAATTTATTGCAACATTCCCGAAGGGCTATGATACCTATCTTGAACAGGGCGGTGCAAATGTTTCTGGCGGACAGAAGCAGCGGCTTTGCATTGCCAGAGCCTTGCTGAAAAAGCCGAAGATTTTGATTCTGGATGATTCCACCAGTGCTGTGGATACGAAAACAGATGCTGGTATTCGGACAGCCCTGAAAACCTACTTGCCGGAAACCACCAAGTTTATCATTGCACAGCGGATTTCCTCCTTACAGGATTCGGATTTAATTTTGGTGCTGGATGGCGGTGTCATCAACGGTATGGGAACACATGAGGAATTATTGCAAACAAATGCAATTTATCAGGAAATTTACGAAGAACAGACGAAGAAAGGCGGTGTAACAGAATGAGCAAATTCAAAACAGCTTCACCGACTGGAACGGCAGAAAATCCAATGGTTGTATTAAAACGGCTGCTGCGGTATTTGAAACCGTATCGCCTGCGGTTGGCAGTTGTCTTTTTGTGTATCATTTTCAGTGCGTTGGCAAGTACCATCAGTGCCACCTTTTTAAAGACGCTGATTAATGATTACATCGCACCATTGCTGTTGGAATCGCATGCGGATTACAGCGGACTGCTGTCGATGATTCTGAAAATGGCAGTGATTTTTGCTGGCGGTGCAATTTGTACGCTTTTATACATCCGGCTGATGGTGCCAGTTTCGCAGGGCGTTCTGAAAAAGATTCGGGATGATATGTTTACCCATATGCAGAAACTGCCTGTTCGCTATTTTGACCAGAATGCAACGGGCGATATTATGAGCCTGTACACCAACGATACCGACACGCTCCGGCAGATGATGGCACAGAGTTTACCGCAGTTCATCTCTTCCACGATTACGATTGTGGCTGTGTTTGTTGCGATGCTGGTAACAAGCGTTTGGCTGACGCTGTTTGTCATTGCCTTTTTGATTTTTATGATGGTGATTGTCAAGCATGTTGGCGGAAAGAGCGGAAAATATTTCGTAGCACAGCAGGCATCGTTGGGCGATGTAAACGGCTATGTAGAAGAAATGATTCACGGGCAGAAGGTCGTGAAAGTATTTTGCCACGAACCGCAGGCAGCAGCTGTTTTTGATGAGAAGAACGAGGGCTTGTTTGAGAATGCAACGAAAGCGAACAGTTTCGCTAATATCCTGATGCCGATTACAAACAACCTCGGCAACCTGCAATATGTGTGCATTGCGATTCTGGGCGGGGTACTTGCCCTGCACGGTGTGGGCGGTCTGACATTGGGTGCAATCGCTGCATTCTTGCAGCTGAGCAAAAGCTTTACGCAGCCAATCGGGCAGATTTCCCAGCAGGCAAGTGCAATTGTCATGGCACTGGCTGGTGCAGGACGTATTTTCCATATGCTAGATGAACAGCCGGAGCAGGACGAAGGCTATGTGCATCTGGTCAATGCGGAACGGGACGCAGACGGTAACCTTCGCAAAGCTGACCACCGCACGCATCTGTGGGCGTGGGAGCATCCGCATCAGGATGGAACTGTGACTTATACGCAGCTGCAAGGCGATGTGCAGATGGAACATGTGGACTTTGGCTATGTGCCGGAAAAAATTGTCCTGCATGATGTCAGCTTGTATGCAAAGCCGGGACAGAAAATTGCCTTTGTTGGGGCAACGGGTGCCGGAAAAACGACCATTACTAACCTGATTAATCGGTTCTATGATATTGCAGACGGAAAGGTGCGGTACGACAACATCAACATCAATAAAATCTGTAAGGCAGATTTGCGGCGTTCGATGGGAATGGTTTTGCAGGATGTCAACCTGTTCACTGGAACGGTTATGGATAATATTCGATATGGTCGCTTGGATGCAACCGATGAAGAATGCATTGCCGCTGCAAAGCGAGCAAATGCCCATGACTTTATTATGCTGTTGCCGGATGGCTATGAAACCGTTCTGGAAGGAGATGGCTCTGGCTTGTCGCAGGGACAACGGCAGCTGCTTTCGATTGCAAGAGCTGCGGTTGCAGATCCACCGGTTATGATTTTGGATGAAGCAACTTCTTCGATTGATACCCGAACCGAGCGAATTGTACAGGCTGGTATGGATGCCTTGATGAAAGGCAGAACTGTTTTCGTCATTGCCCATCGGCTTTCTACCATTCAGAATGCAGATGTGATTCTGGTTCTGGATCATGGCTGTGTCATTGAGCGAGGTAACCATGCTCAGTTGATGGCACAAAAGGGACGGTATTATCAGTTGCAAACGGGCACATTACCGCCGTTGGAATAAGTAAAACAGAAATTCGTAGCAGAAAGAAAAACAGCTGTCAATGCAAGTTGACAGCTGTTTCTTGTTGAAACCACTTGCCTGCGGTTTTTACTCTGCACCCTAAAAAGACAAATAACTACAACTGTAACTTGCATTTTGTAGAAACTTATGATATACTGGTAACAAGTAGCATACAATGCGATTCCAGATGAATTTTTTACGAAAAAGAAGGTGGTTTTTTGCGTGATAGCCTTTGGCAGTTTTTGTTGTTGGATTTGCTGCTGCCCTGCTTTGTGAAAACAGAAATCATAGAATGTCTGGCGGCTTGGATTTATCCAAAACGGAATTGCAAGGATTTATTTCTGGTGTTTTTGGTCAATGTGCTGACCAATCCGGCAGCAGTGTTCATCAACTTTTTTGTGCCGTTTCGGATTACACATCCAGTACTTTGGGTTTTGTTTTTCGAGGGCTTGATTTGGTTAGTGGAAGCGTTGATTTTTCGACGTTGTCTGATGCAGAAACGAAATCCATTTTTGTTTTCGTTTGTGCTGAACGCAGCTTCCTATGGAATCGGGTTGTTCGTGTAATGGGTTTATGATATGAGAGGAGATTGATGAAACATGAAACGAATGGGAAAAGTAATTGGGAGCAGTTTGTTCTCACTGCTGTTGTTGCTGGGACTGGTATTGCCAATGCAGAACGCTATTTCAGTTGTGCAGCCATTGACCGTTTCAGCAGATGACCTAGAAAGTCATTTGCCAAGAAAGGGAGAAGTTAAGGGGGATGGCGTTTATGGTTATACGACCGATTATGTTTGCAATGGTGGTCCATTGGAAGAGCAGCATGCCGTTCAAAATGGCTGGCATATTACTTTAAAAAATGCATATTTTTCGCATGGTGTACGGTGGTTTGAATGTTGGGATAGCGATGACGGTGACTATTATGGATGGATTGACTTAAATTATATAACAGTTTATCCTGCAAATAACAATTCTTCTTCCGGCAGTTCTCCGGTTACGATTACGAGTATTTCCCCTCGAAAAGGACAAGTTGCCGGAAATGGTGTCTATGGTTATGCTTCTAGTTATGCCTGCTATTCAGACGGGGCACAGGCAACACAGCACAAAGTCGAAAACACCTGGCACATCACCGCAAAGAATACCTGTTCTTCCCATGGCGTAACTTGGTATGAATGTTGGGATACCGATGACGGCGATTATTATGGCTGGATTGATTCCAACTATCTTTCCTTCTATGATACAACACCTGCTCCGGCACAAACACAAGCTCCAAAACAGACTGTAATTGTAGAAAAGACCGTTCTGGTAACAGAGCCGCCAAAAGAAACTGTTGTCGTAGAAAAAACCATTCTGGTAACAGAACCACCAACAGAAACTATGATTGTAGAAAATACAGTGCTGGTGACAGAAACCAAAGAACCGACTACCACAAAAGTCGTAGCAGCTGTGAATCTGGATGACCAGTCTAAAGATGATTCCTCTAAGGAGAATGATTCTTCTTGGTTGGGATTGCTTCTGATTGGTGCAGGAATTCTTGTGTTGGCTGGACTTGCTGGAGCACTGATTGTTTCTTATGCTAAGCGGTCTAAGGAAAAGGCAGCTGGTAGTGTGCAATTTCATAGCCCGTGGGAAGACCAGGATTCCCCGATGAACCCTTATGCGGGAGAAAGTCAGAATCTTATCCCAGGAAATCACTATCCAGGCAGTTCGGTTTGTCCGAATTGTGGAACGATTTGTACAGATCCAAACGCAAAATTCTGTGAACGATGTGGAACACTGTTGCGATAACGCTGAATCGGAAAACCGTTATATGGAATGAAATGCTGCTGGAAAATTAGGTCTTGCATTTTCAAAAAAGATATGTTATAATAACAGAGATCATCAAAGACGGGAGGTTTGGTCATGGGAACATTAGAAATCGTGATCGGTGCGGTTCTGCTGCTCATTAGCTTGGTTACCATCATCATCTGCATGATGCAGGAACAAAAGCCACAGAACGCAACGGCTGCCTTGACAGGCGCAAGCAACGATTCCTTCTATGATAAGAACAGAGGCCGTACAAAGGAAGCAAGACTGCATAAGTTAACCACCATCTTAACGGTGTTGTTCTTTGTCCTCATTCTTTTCATTGACATTGTCATGCCGTTGATTACAAAATAACAACGACACGTCCTGTCATCCGGCTCGTTAACCGGATGACAGGTATTTTTTTACCCATCCATGAGAAAGTAGAAACAGAATACCGCAGCGGTTCTGCAAAGATACAGTATGCGGATTTGTAATCATCATTTGATCATTGATTGAATAAAGGAGAACCAACATTATGGCAAAAACACCATCTGCACCGCCAAAACGGGATGCAGCAGAAATTTTAGAAGCATATCAGACCAAATGTAAGCTGTTTTTAGCAGATGCCGGCATTCATGGTCTGGAGGAAACCTTGCTGGCTGCAAAATGCCGCACAAAGAAAAACGGTTCTGCTCTGTTTCAGGAGGCTTTGGAATCCCTGCGAAAAGCAGGCTTGATTTATAAACAACGCCGGAAATATTACTGGTGTGCGTCGCTGCACTGCAAGACCGGAACGGTTGTCCGGCTGAGCCGTACCTTTGGCTTTGTCCGTCCAGATGATCCGGAAGCAGAAAGCGACTGGTTCATTCCAGGAAAGTTCCTGCTCGGAGCATTGCCGCAAGACCGGGTTTTGATGCGGAGCATTCCCTCTCGGAGCGGAAAGCCAGAGGGCGAAGTACTGGATATTTTAGAGCAGGCATCTGCTCGCCTGACAGGTATCATTGTGTATGAGGATGGAAAGCCGTTCCTGCTGCCGGATACCATGAGCAAAACCCCCATCCGGCTGTTGCCGAATCGGGAGGTATCTTATCAGGAACACGATAAAGTTTTGGCGGAGATTGTTTCCCGTGGCACTCGCCATGCTGAACACAAGGCGAAAGTTATCTATTCCTTCGGAAATGCAGATTGTGCAGCAGTCTGTGCACAGGCACAATTGACACTGGAGAATATTTCTCCGATTTTTCCGGAAGAAGTGGAAAAAGAAGCAGCTGCTCTTGCCAGCCAGCCAATTCCGAAAGAAGCTTATCAGAATCGGTTAGATTTGCGGGATGCCTGCATTTTTACAATTGACAGTGCAGAATCCAAGGATTTGGACGATGCTGTTTCTGTGGAACGAATTCCGAATGGTTATCGGCTCGGCGTGCATATTGCCGATGTTTCCCACTACGTCAAGCCACATTCGGCACTCGACAAAGAAGCACTGGAACGGGGGACAAGTCTGTACTACGCCGACCAAGTGATTCCGATGCTGCCGAAAGCACTTTCCAACGGCATTTGTTCTCTGAATCCGCAGGAAGATCGGCTTACCTTTTCTGCCATCATGGAACTGGACAATCAAGGGGTACTTCGTTCTTATACGTTCCGGAAGAGTATCATTCGTTCCAAGGTCAAGGGCGTTTATAAAGAAATCAACGCTTTGCTGGATGGCACTGCCGATGCTGCATTGCAGGAAAAATATGCAGAAGTACTGGATATGCTGCCGCTGCTGAATGAACTCTGCGACAAGCGGCTTTGTCTGAGAAAACAGCGGGGTGCTCCGGAAATTGAAACGCCAGAGAGCAAAATTTCTCTGAATGCAGATGGCATTTGTGTTGATGTTCAGCCTCGCACCCGTGGCAAGAGCGAATGCATCATTGAAGAAATGATGCTGCTGGCAAATGAATCCGCTGCCCGTGTGGCAAAGGAACACGCTCTGCCGTTTGTCTATCGGGTACACGATGCCCCTTCTTCCGAAAAGATTGAAGCCTTGCAGGATGGCTTGCTGCGAATGGGGGCAGAAGTTCCGGTATTGACGAATGTACAGCCGAGAAACTTAGCTGAAATTCTCGAAAAGGCAGCCGGAACACCTGCCGCTCCGGTCATTCATGGAATGGTGCTGCGGTCGATGGCAAAGGCAGCCTATGAAACCGAACCGATTGGACACTTCGGGCTGGCATTGAGTGATTACGCACACTTCACCTCTCCGATTCGGCGGTATCCGGATTTGGCAATTCATCGGATTTTGTCAGAATGGTGCAGCACGCATTCTGCGGAAGCGGTTCAGAAGCGGTTCACGAAGTTTGCAGCCAAAGCAGCAGAACAGTCCAGTCAACGGGAATTGTTGACGATTCGGGTTTCAAGAGATTGTGAGGCATGTTATTTTGCGGAATATATGCGGCAGCATCTGGGAGAAACGATGAATGGATTGATTACTGGCGTGACGGATTTCGGAATCTATGTCATGCTGCCGAATACCATCGAAGGGATGATTTCCATTCGGGATTTGGGCGAAGAAACTGTATGGACAAATGACCACAATGTCCGGCTGGTACAGGAAAATGGCGACCGGGTTTACCAGTTGGGAGATACGATTTCAGTGCGTTGCACCAAGACGGATATTTCTTCCGGCAACATTGATTTTGTATTAGCAGAAACAGAGTGAGAGAAACAGATTTTCTAAAAATTTCCATTTTTCATCAGAAAATAAAGCAAAAGCATTCCATTCTTGTCTTTTGAAATGGGTAGAGATTGGAATGCTTTCTTTTTTTGAGAATTGGTTGCATTTTCGATTTTTATTATGGTATAATAAAGATATTTGATTTAAGAAAGAAGATTCAGATAAATGGCAAATATATTAGTAACAGGTGGCTCTCGTGGCATCGGAGCTGCGATTGCAAAGAAATTTGCAGAACAAGGGGATACCGTTTATATCACATATTGCAAGTCGAAAGAAGCTGCACAGGTATTGGAACAGCAGTATGGCATTCATCCGATTTTTGCAGATTTTCGGGAAGAACGTGGAGCATTCAAAACCGGAAAAGCCATTGCCGAGCAAATCGGTACGATTGATACGCTGGTGAACAATGCAGCGATATCGGTTATAGATGTGTTCCAGTGTGTTTCGGAGGAGGATTGCACAGCCTTGTATCGGGTCAACTTATTTGGAACAGTGGATATGACCCGTGCGATTTTGCCGACCATGTTACAGCAGCATGCTGGAAACATTATCAATATTACTTCTGTGTGGGGACAGACTGGAGCATCCTGTGAGGTGGATTATTCCGTGACGAAGGGCGGCATCATTGCCTTTACAAAGGCATTGGCAAAAGAAGTTGCTCCGTCTGGGATTCGGGTCAATGCCGTTTCACCGGGTGTCATTGATACTGAGATGAACGCCCATTTATCCGAAGAAGACCGACAGGAACTTGCCGAAGAAACACCGTTACAGCGGATTGGAAAGCCAGAAGAGGTTGCAGATGCCGTGCTTTTCCTGGCATCGGAACGAGCAGCGTTTATTACAGGGCAGGTTTTGCCGGTCAACGGGGGATTTTTTATCTAACAAGCGGTGCTGTTCGCAGTGACCCGAACTTTTAACCTCTTTTTTTCAGAATGATGCTTGCACATTGTTTCAGAAACCCTTTACAATAAAAATAAAAAAGGGGTTTTTGCATATGAATGAAATCACACTTGCATTGACACGATTCTGGGAAAATAAACAGATATCCTTGCCGCCAATGTCTACACTGTTGATTGGAGCGGTAATTATGTTCTTTTGTTTTCGATTGATTGTCAATGGAAACCGAAAGGAGCAGGAAGAACGGGCAAAGGCTCGGAAAAATGTCTTTCAGAACTTGGATGCTGCGATTGCAGCCGCACCGATTTGTGAACACATTCCCTGTCGGACAAATCCAGCAAAGTTTTATTTTCTGGGGGTACAGACAGGAATTATTTCAGAGCAGGAAGATGCTGGTATTCTCTGTTCCTATCTGACGCATTGGATGCAGACCGGAGCAGTGACGTGGCAACGGCTTTCCGGCAGGTCATTTTCGCTGCACTTTGAAGAATTGCAGGCAGGAGCAACACCCTGTGAACAAGCCTTGTGGGATGCACTTTGTGCATTAGTTGGGGAGAAACGAACCGCAACCGGAAAACAACTGCTCCAGTGGAGCAAGTGCTGGGAACACAGCGGTTTTCTCCGGAACGGCAGAACGGGCAGCCGCTCTCTGTACGAATGGTATTTAGAATTAAACGACTTGGTTTCGGCAGAATTGGAGCAGAACAGTTCGATTCAGATTGAACGGGTGGAAACATCGCAGCGACTGTTTCACAAAAAGCAGATGAAAATTTCGCTTTCTTCGGCTTTGCAGGAAGAAGTCGTGCAGATTGCCGGATGGAAACAGTTTTTAAAACAGAAGCAGCCACTGCAACACGGCAGAGATTGGCCAGTTTCCAGCTGGGAAGCCTGCCTGTTGTTTGGGACAATTTTAGGTTTAGGCGATGAGGTCGAATCGCAGATGCAGCAGTGCTGCACAGCAGAACAGCGAGAACAGTTCTCCCGTCTACCGGTAGACCATACATTATTTTTGATACGAGATTGTTGTTATCAGATGCTTGCGAATTGCAGGCATGCAAAGGAGTTGGTGGAACAGCGTTCGACCGACTGAGAATAGAGAGGAACAGACAACATGAAAACCATGACGGATTATGCATTGGAGGCACGGGAACGGGCATATGCACCGTATTCCGGTTTTTCCGTGGGGGCAGCCTTGCAGGGAACAGACGGCAGAATTTTTCTGGGCTGCAATGTGGAAAACGCATCTTATTCCATGACGATTTGTGCAGAACGAAATGCCGTATTGCAAGCAATTGCCGCTGGGCAGCGGTCGTTTCGTTCGATTGCGATTGTCGGTGGAAAAACAGCAGAAGAAGCCCAAAAAACGCCTTGCATTCCCTGCGGAGCGTGTTTGCAAGTGCTGGCAGAATTTTGTGATGGAGATTTCCCGATTCTGCTGACAGACGGCGTGCATTTGCTGCGTGACTTTTTGCCACAGGCATTTACATTATGAGAGAGTAAAAAAATAGCGTGCAGGACTTGAACCTGTACGCTATTTTTTGTTACTTGGTAGATTTAGAAGTGGTTTCAGAAGATTCTGCATTGGAATCGGTTTCAGATTCCTGCGGCAGGGTATTATGTCCAAACTGATGGGTCATCTGAGAATGGGACATATCTTCCAGAATGCTGACATAATCCGGTTCTTCCGGTTCTTCCGGCTCTGGGTCAGGTTCTCGCTGAGAAAGCGGAATCTTGCGTTCCTGTTCCGCAGCTTCCAACGCCTCTTTTTCGGCAGCAGACAGCCGCTTTTTCTTGATAATCCGAACCAACAGGAAAATCAAAACCAATCCAGCGGTGCAGCCCAGCGAAATGCTGACAATCTTCACCCACGGAATTTGCAGGGACTTGAAGTTGATGCGAATGCCATTGCTCCGGCTGCTGCTGATATATTTTGCAGCTGCTCCTTCATAGCCGGTCAGCAGAAATCCACTAACAGCAATGTTTTCCGTTTCATCGGAGGTGCTGCCGTCTGCATTCACTTTCTGCTGTTCGGTTACACCAAATGCAAAATCTCCGATTTGCGTGACTCGCTTTGGCAGGGTCACATCCATCAGCTGTTCACAGCAGAAAAATGCATAGCTGCCGATTTGCAGGGCATTGTCGGTTGCCTCTTCATCGCCTGCAAATAAAACACTGGAGAGCGATTCACAGTCGGAAAATGCATGGTCTTGAATGACAGTGACGCTTTCTGGAATGGTGATATTGGTCAGACTGGTGCAGTAGTCAAACGCTCCTGAACCAATCCATTCCAGCCCCTCCGGCAGCGTTACCGATTGCAGCGGGGCAGCGAAAAATGCACCATCTGAAATTGTTTTCACACCATCCGGAACAGTGAAGGAAGTTCCTGTTTTGCCAGCTGGATAGAGGAATAATTCTGTGCCATCCTTGCTGTATAAAACGTCGTCCTGTAATTGATAAGTCGGGTGGTTGGCGGAAATGTCAATGGTTTTGAGATTCCGGCAGCCGACAAATGCCAAATAGCCCAAATCTGTCATCGTATCTGGAATGGAGAACGACTCCAATGCGGAACAGTTTTGGAACATATAAGCGGACAGCGTTTCCAGTGTTTCCGGCAGGGTGATGGATTCCAGTGACGAGCATCCCATAAATGTCTGTTCGCCGAATTCCGTAACGCTGTCTGGAATTTCCATGTCAGTCAGAGATGAGCAATATGCAAATGCCATTCGTCCGATTTTGGTGATCTGGTCACCGAGTTGAATGTCCGTCAGAGCGGAGCAGCTTAAAAACGCTCCGTCTGGAATTTCTGTAATGCTGTTTGAGAGCGTAACGCTTTGCAGCGATGTGCAGGATTGAAATGCACCATCGCCGATTTCTGTAATGCCGTTTGGCATGGTGACAGATTGCAGAGCAGAACAGCCAGCAAATGCTTGGTCACCAATGGAAACGACGGTATAGCCGTCAATTTTCGGCATAATACTGATGTTGGTAGCGGTCGTAATGCATCCTGTAACAGATACCTGCATATTTTTCAGAATCGTATAGGTCAGCGTGCCATCATCGAATGTGCTGCCCTCTGTGACAGGCTGTGATTTTCCGCTGGGGTCGCTGCTGCTGTCTGCGGCAAAGACCGGAAAACTGGTCATCATCAGCAGACCTGCTGTCATGCATCCCAGAACAGATTGTTTCCATTGTTTCATGCGGCACCGCCCTTTCTCTTCTTTCGTACAACAAGAATCACCACAATTGCAGCAATCACGACAACACCGCCGCCGATGCAGACCGGAACAACCCAGCTATTTGAGCCGGCAGTTTCCGTTGCTGGAATCTTGTACTGAGAAACATATTTTTTAATCTTGCTGTTTTTTCCGTAGGTCACGGAAAAATCCTTTACAACAGATGGGGAAGTATCGTCCGATTCTGCATAGAGTCCAAATGCTCCATCGCCCAGTTCTTTGATACCGCTGGGCAAGGTCAGTTCGTGCAGTTCCAAACAGTTATAGAATGCCTGCTTGCCGATTTTGGTAACAGTATCTGGAATGGTGATATTCTCCAGCCGAACGCAGGTATAAAAGGCAAAGTCGCCGATGCTGGTCAGCTGTTTCGGCAGCGTGATAGAAGTCAGCTCCGTGCAGTAGGTAAAAGTATTGTTTGGAATTTCCGTGATGCTGTCCGGAATGGTGATGTTCGTTAAGGACTGGCAGTAGAAAAATACATCTTCGCCCAGTTCTTGGATGTTCTGGATGTCAATGCTCTTGAGAGATTTTGCACCAGTAAAACTCCAGTCCTCCAGACGGGTGCAGCCATCCGGAACGACGTAGTCCACCAAATCGCTATCATCCGGATACTTGATTAAAGTTGAACCGTCTTTGCTGAACAGAACGCCGTCTATATCCTGATAGTTCGGGTTACTGTCTGCAACTTGAATTTCTTTCAGGGCAGAACAGCCATCAAAGACGAAATCCCCCAAAGTTGTGCAGGTTTCCGGAATGGTGATATCAGTCAGAGCAGAGCAGCCCTCAAAGGCATACGTTTCAATGGTTGCAATCTGGGAGAGGTCAACGTCTTTGAGTGCAGTACACTGATAAAACGCCTCTGAGCCAATGGTGTTCATGGCTTCCGGAAATGAAACGGTTTCCAATGCAGTACAGCCATAGAATGTACTGGTTGGCAGGGTGTCCAGTGTGCTTGGAAGCTTAACATCGGTCAGAGCAATGCAGGCTTCCATTGTGCCTTTGCCCATAGAGGTGACAGAATCCGGAATCTCCAACTTTTTCAGAACCGAGCAGCCATAAAAAGCACTGTCCTGAATGGTGGTGATGGTATCCGGCAGCGTCAGCGATTCCAGCAGAAAGCATTGCGAGAATGCACCCTCTTGAATCCCGCTGATGGTTACGCCGTCCACTTCTGCCGGAACATCGACCGATGTGGCAGACTGAAAGCAGTTTGTCACCCAAGCCGTTCCATCGTCCTGCATGTCCAGTGTAATATCATCTACGACCCAATCGCCCTCGTTGGTAACGGGGTCGGTCGCATCCTCCGCCCAAGCTGGAACGGCAAGTCCAGAGAGCAGCAGCATGCCGCTGAGGATGCCGCAGGCAGTCTGTTTCCATCGTGTCATCATTCTGCATCCTCCGTTTGTTCGTCCTGTTTCTCGGTGGGATCTTCTTCGGATGGTGTTGCATCAGAATCGGAATTGGATTCAGAATCAGAATCAGATTCTGTGGATTCCGGCTCGGTTTTCTTTCCGGAACGCAGTCCCAAAATTACCAAAATTGCCCCAATGACCAGCACCAGACCGCTGATTCCCAGCAGCAAATACTTGCTGTTAAAACCAGACTTTTTGCTTTCGGAATTGGTTGCAGCAGCAGCTTCTGTTGTATCGCTGATTTTTTCTGAGTCGGAGAGATTTTCAGAATCCCGTCCGCCCCGCACCTTGCTGGCATCCTGTACGGTAACAAAGGAGAAACTATTTTGATAGCCATACGTATCGTCGCTATCGGAAGCATACCGCTGAGCAGCAGAGCCGGACTGCCCATAGATGACAAAGTTCTTGACAGCCGTTTTCATATCGGCTTCATAGCCAAACGCACTGTATCCGATTTCTTCCACGCTGGAGGGGATGGTGATTTCTTTCAGCCCTGTTCCAGTAAAAGCAGCCTGTCCAATGGTGGTCAGGTTGTTCGGCAGAACGATTTCTGTCATGCCTGTGCAGCCTGCAAAGGTTGCATTGCCGATATAGGTCAGGCTGGACGGCAGCGTCCATTCTGTGATATTTTCGCAGTAGGCAAAAGCATAGTCGCAAATTTCCACCACACTATCTGGAATGGCGATGTGGTCGATGTTGTCATAGGCAAAAACCCAGTCGTCAATATAGAGCAGGCTGTCCGGCAGAGTGATTTCTTCGAGGTTGTTGCACTTGCCGAATGCAGCATAATAGAGTTCCTTGCAGCCGTCCGGTACAGTGTAGCTGGTGGCGGTTGCGGCTGGCGGATATGCCATCAGGCAATCATCTTTTGTACGGAACAGAACGCCGTCCTTTGCATAATAAGTTTCGCTGTCGTCTGCAACTGCAAATTCTTTCAGGTTGTCGCAGTCGTAAAAGGCACTTTCTCCGATTTCTGTAATGGATGCCGGAATGGTGATTTTCTCCAAAGTGTCGCAGTTATAAAAAGTATCGGCGGAAATACCAGCAATGACCGTGCCGTCCAATTCTTCTGGAATGGTGATTTCCTTGTCTTTTCCGGTGTAACCCGTGATATAGCCCTTTAAAGTTTCCTCATCAACTTCATAGGTATAGTCGCCGCTCGTTCCGTCTGCTGCTGCCGGAATGGCAGAAACAACTGTGCCAACTGCCAGACTGCCCAGCAGCAGAGAAGCGGAAAGAAGCGAAAAAAATGGATGTTTCATAGGTGTGTTTCGTCCGGATGAAACGGACGCCTCCTGTCTTTCAAAAAATTTTAGCTGTAAATCCTCTTTTTCAAGAACGGTGCAGATTTCCTCAGAATCATGCATAAAATGCGGAGCAGGCAGCGGAAACCGCCTGCTCCATAAGATGCAGATATTGTTTATTCAACCGTGACCGACTTCGCCAGATTTCTCGGCTTATCAACATCGTTTCCACGCAGAACCGATGTGTAGTATGCAATCAATTGCAGCGGAACGACTGCGAGCATTGGCATCAGCAGGTCGTCAAAGTCCGGCAGTCCAAACTTGAGGTCTGCCACATCCGTATCTGGCTGATAGGTATCCCGACAAACCAGAACCACCTTTGCACCTCTTGCCTTGACTTCCTTGATGTTGCTGATGGTCTTTTCAAACAATGCCTTCTGGGTTGCAACGGCAATGACCGGCATACCATCCGAAATCAGGGAGATTGTGCCATGTTTCAGTTCACCAGCGGCATAGGATTCCGAGTGAATGTAGGAGATTTCTTTCAGCTTCAGCGAGCCTTCCATACTCAAAGCGTAATCCAAACCTCTGCCAATGTAGAGCAGGCTGTCTGCGGTAATCAGCGAAGAGGCGATGAACTGGGTCTGTTCCTTGTTCTTGAGGATTTCTGAAATGTACTCCGGTGTCTGCTGCAATTCTGCAACGAGTTTCCGGCATTCGGTTTCATCAATTGTGCCAGCTGCCAGAGCAAATTCAAATGCCAGCAGATACATGACAGCAATTTGAACCATGTAAGCCTTGGTCGATGCAACGGCAATTTCTGGGCCTGCATGTGTGTAAATCAGCATATCAGCTTCCCGTGCAATGGAGCTGCCCTTTGCGTTGACAATGGCGAGGGTTTTTGCTCCCCGATTTTTTGCCAGCCGCATTGCTGCCAAGCTGTCGGCAGTTTCGCCAGACTGGGAAATGATAATCACCAAATCCTCTGCACTGAGAATCGGGTCCCGATACCGGAATTCAGAAGCAATGTCAACAGTAACGGGAATTCGTGCCAGCTTTTCAATGACATACTGCCCAACAACACCAGCGTGCATGGCAGTTCCGCAGGCAACAACAAAAATCCGGTGATACTGTTTCAGAGCCTCCGGCGTAATGTTGCATTCTTCCAAGTTCGGCAGACCGTTCCGAATCCGAGGAGTAATCGTTGTTTTGATTGCAGTGGGCTGTTCGTGGATTTCTTTTAGCATGAAGTGAGCATAGCCGCCCTTTTCTGCTGCATCCATATCCCAGTCCGCTGTTTTCCGTTCTTTCTGTACTTCCACGCCATAGGCATCATATACTTTGACACCACTGTGGTCTAGAACAGCGATTTCTTCCTGTTCAAGCAGGTAATAATCCCGTGTATAGCGGAGAATTGCCGGAACGTCAGAAGCAATGAAGCTTTCCTCCTTGCCCAGGCCAACAATCAGCGGGCTTTCTTTTCGAGTCGCATAGACCACATCCGGATGGTCGGCGAAGATAATGCCCAGAGCATAAGAACCTTCCAAGTCCCGAATGGTGTTGGAGATGGTTTCAATCGGGCTGCCGTTGTAGTTGTAATCCAGCAGTCTTGCAACGACTTCTGTATCCGTATCGCTGGCGAATGTTACGCCCTTTGCAGACAGATATTCTTTCAGTTCTTTGTAGTTTTCAATGATACCATTATGAACAATGGTCACTCTGCCGCCTGTATGCGGATGAGAGTTGATGTCAGATGGTTCGCCATGGGTTGCCCAGCGAGTATGTCCAATGCCAGCGTGTCCCTCTGGTCTGCCTTCCTGTTCCATTTTATGAATGAGGTCTGCTAATCTGCCCTTTGATTTTGCGACCTGAATATTGCCTGATTCTGAAAAAACAGCAATACCGGCTGAGTCATAGCCACGGTATTCCAGTTTGGTTAATCCGTTGATGAGGACATCCGTACAATTCCGGCTGCCCACATAACCTACGATTCCGCACATAATAAAAGTGCCTCCCTTTTTGGTTTGATATGAATCATTATAACACGTTGTCTTTAGAAATGCAAGAAAAACGGGGGTGCTTTTCATCTCTTTTTCACAAAAAGGCAGAGATTCCATGCGAAATTTGGCAGCACATTTTTGAATTTGCAGCCCGTTTCGCAAAAAAAGACCGCTGCGAGCCGGCGGCAGTCCTTTTTGTCATTGGTTGTAACATTATGTGGAAATCGTAATTTGCACCAGAATCAATCGGGCATCCTGCTGCCGCAGGGCAATCCAAGTGCCCCGAACCTGCAGCAGCATCGGGCAGCGTTTCGGATTCCGCAGGCATTGGATGTTTGTTCCGGGGACAAGACCGAGGTCTTGCAGCCGCCGCTTCATTGCAGGTGCGGTGTGCAGGGCGTATAAGGTGCAAGTTGTTCCAGCTCGCAGGCGATGCAGCGGAATGGGAATCGGCCAGCGTTCTTCCATTACAGTCGCCTCCTTTTTCTTCTTATTCTATGCAAACAGGGCGGAAAATGTGAAGAAGTTCGCCGACAGTTTGACAATGGCTTTTTGATTTGACGAAACCGCAGAACTATGCTATAATGAAAACAATTTTGAATGTTTTTAGGGAGGTGTACCGTTTTGACGGTCACATTAATTTCGCACACTCCGCAGCCGGAGCAAATCATTGCAGCCGCTGCAAAATTATGTTATTCCGATACGACCGTAGAGGACTTGATGGACGGGCTTTCTGCGGAGCAGGCAGAAAAGTTTGTCGGCATGCTGGAAACCATGGGACATGAAAGCCCCGTGGAACATGTTACCTTTACATTTGGCATTGCTGGCGTTTCCCGTTCGCTGCTGGCACAGATTACCCGTCACCGGATTGCCTCATTTTCCGTACAGAGTCAACGCTATGTGCGGAAGAATCAGTTCACCTATGTGACACCGCCGGCAATTGCAGCCGATGAAGCAGCAGCTGCCCTGTATCATCAGACGATGGAACAGACTGTGCAGGCTTACAATGCACTGGCAGACCGCTTGCAGGCAACCTATTATCCGCAGTTTTTGGCGGAGGGTTGCACCGAAAAGGCAGCTCGTTCCAAGGCAGAAAAGAAAGCAATTGAAGATGCTCGTTATGTTCTGCCGAACGCCTGTGAAACAAAAATGATGGTGACGATGAATGTTCGCAGCCTGCGGCACTTTTTTCAGTTACGTTGCTGCAATCGGGCACAGTGGGAAATTCGGGATTTGGCAACGCAGATGCTGAAACTTTGCTGCGAAGCAGCTCCGGCATTGTTCCGCCATGCAGGCCCGGCTTGCTGTCAGGGCGGATGTCCAGAGGGAAAGATGACCTGTGGACAGATGGCAGCCGTTCGGGAACGGTTCGCAGCATTGCACGCTGCACCGTCCACCGCAGAAACGAGGTGAGCGGATGCCAAACGGAAAATTATTGGTTCTAGATGGATTGGACGGCAGCGGAAAGTCCACACAATTTGAATTACTGCAAACAGCACTGCAAAAGCAGGACGTTTCGATTCAGGCGGTGAGCTTTCCGGATTATGACAGCCCTTCGGCTGCCTTGGTGAAGATGTATTTAAACGGCGAACTTTCCAATACGCCGGATGGCGTGAATGCCTATGCAGCATCCAGTTTTTATGCGGTTGACCGCTATGCAAATTATCATTTGCACTGGGAGCAGGCATACCACAACGGAACTTGTATTTTAGCAAGCCGTTATACCACTTCCAACGCCATCTATCAGATGGGCAAGCTGCCAAAGAGCGAATGGGACAACTATTTGCAGTGGCTGGCAGAATATGAATATGGGCGGCTGGAGCTGCCAGAACCGGATACCGTGATTTATTTGGATATGCCGGTATCGGTACAGCAAGCATTGCTCTCCAAACGCTACGGCGGCGATGCCGGAAAGAAAGATTTGCACGAAGCAGACATTGCCTTTCAGTTGCAGTGCCAGCAGGCGGCTTATTACGCAGCGGAGAAGCTGGGCTGGAAAGTACTGCCGTGCAGCCAGAACGGCGAACCGCTGCCCGTGGAAACCATTCATCAGGAACTGTTCCGCCATGTACAGACCAGTTGGGGGTTATAAAAAAACATGCTGACGTTTCGCACGATTTCCATTTCTGATCGGGAATGGATTCAAAAAGCCTTGCAGCAGTCCCAATATCAGGGCTGTGAATACAGCTTTGCCAATAACCTTGCGTGGTATCGGGGAAGCGATTCGAGAATTGCTTCGTTTCAGGGCTTTTATATCATTGCGGCATTTGATACGCCGGACGGGATTCCGGATGTCACCGTTCCGAGCGGAAGCGGTGATTGGGATGCCCTGCTGCGGGAGTTGGTGGAAACGCTCTGTCCGAACGGCGAACCGTTGCGGTTTACGGGCGTGACCCGAGAAATGGCAGCGTTTTTGCAGCAGCGGTTTCCGGATGCGGTCTGGCAGCCTGACCCAGCGGCGTATGATTATATCTATCGAACAGAAGATTTGATTACGTTAAAAGGCAAACGCTACCACAAGAAACGCAATCACTTGCATCAATTTCAAGAGCGGTACAACTGGACGTTTGCACCGCTGACAGCAGCGGATCAAGATGCCTGCATTGCATTCAGTGCTGCCCTATACAATGAAAAAAAGGGATACGATGACCGTTCCAGCATTGTGGAACAGTTTGCGATTCATACCTTTTTTACGCACTGGGACACGCTGGGGCTTTGCGGCGGAGTGTTGCGAGTAGATGGAAAATTAGTAGGTTTTTCGATTGGCGAACCGCTGAACCGAGATACTTTTGTGACACACATTGAAAAGGCAGACATTGCCTATCAGGGTTCATATACCGCTTTGACACAGGCATTTACAGCACAGTTTGCAAAGGATTATCGCTATATCAATCGGGAGGAAGATTTGGGCATTGCCGGTTTACGGCAGGCGAAAGCGTCTTATTATCCGGTGTATTTGCTGGAGAAAGGCGATTTGGTTATTCCAGCATCCATGCGATAATTTCCGCAATTACAAATGGTGGAGGCGACGAGCGTCGAACTCGCACCAAAATGAACTGGAAAGAGAAAGGAACATTTTTTATGATTTATGTATTTTTAGCAGATGGATTTGAAGAAACGGAAGCAATCGCACCGATTGATATGCTTCGCCGTGCAAAAAAAGAAGTGGTAACCGTTGGCGTAACGGGAAAAGTTGTCACCAGTTCCCACGGTGTACCAGTAACGGCAGACATCACACAGGATGAAATCCAGCTGAATGACCAGCTGGAAATGATTGTGCTGCCGGGCGGAATGCCGGGCACATTGAACGAAGAAGCTTCCGAACAGGTACAGGCTGCCATCACCTATTGTGCAGAGCAGAACCGCTATTTGACTGCTATTTGTGCAGCTCCGTCTATTCTGGGACATCGGGGACTGTTGAACGGCAAGCATGCTGTCTGCTATCCGGGCTTTGAATCCGCTCTGACGGGTGCAGAAGTTGGAACAGAAGGCGTTGTACAGGATGGAAATATCATCACCGCCAGAGGTGCAGGTGTTGCCATTGATTTTGGTTTGGCATTGGTTGCAGCTCTCTGCGGTGCAGAAAAAAGTGCAGAGATTCGGAAGGGAATTGTATATGCCTGAACAACAGACAAAAAAAGAACAACTCCGCCAGTATTACCGCACGCTTCGCAAAGAACGCACGGCTCAGGAGAAACAACGGCTTGACCTTGCCATGCAGGAGCGGTTCTGTGCATCTGCCTGCTATCGGAACAGCAACGTGCTGTTGCTCTATGCAGCAACCATTGCAGAACCGGAAACCGAATGGATTTTATCACAGGCGTTACAGGATGAAAAGATTGTAGGATTGCCGAAATGCCTGCCGGAACGGCAGATGGTGTTCTGTCAGGTGACGAATTCCCAGCAGCTGCATCGGGGTGCATACGGCATTTTAGAGCCGGATGCAGCTTGCCCGACCCTCGAGCCGCTGCCGGAAACAGGCTGTGTTTGTTTAGTTCCGGGGCTGGCATTTGATCGGGCAGGGTATCGGCTGGGCTATGGCGGTGGCTATTATGACCGATTTTTGCAGCAGCATCCGCAGTTGATTCGGGTCGGTTATTGCCCGTCGATGCACGTTGCAGAAACTTTACCGAGAGAAGAAACTGATTGCCCCGTGCAATATTTAATTACAGAACAGACAGAGGAGGAATTGTATGGATCAGGAACATAAGACCGACTCGCAGGAACGAGATGCCCTTTTGCGGGAGATTCTCGATGATACCAGCCCGAACCGTCCGGCTGCGAAACCACCGCAGCGTCCGCCTGTTTCTCATGCAGCGGAAGAAGAACCCGTTCCAGTGGTTTCTCACGCTGCGGAAAACAGTGCACCGGTTTCCCACGCAGCACCTACACCCACTCCAGAGCCAGCAGCACCACCGGTTGACCCACGGGATGCCGACCTGCCAGAACCCGACTGGAACATTGGCAGCACACAGGCATTTCAGACCAACACAGGCGGAAAACATGCTGCTCCGGTAAAGACGTATTCTGCTGCGGAAACGGCACAGCTCTATGAAGATTTAGACGGCATCAGCCAGCAAGAGCCAGCACCTGTTCCGCCACAGCAGCAGAAGAAAAAGAAGAAAAAGAAAAAACGGCGGAAGGGCAGAGTGCTGTCCGCATTGATTATTACGTTTGCAGTCATTGCGGTTTCCGTTGTGGTTTCCGCTTTGACCATGACATTTGGTCGGGACTTGCTTGGCATTAATAACGATACGAAAACTCGTATTGTAAACATTCCGTCCGGTTCGAATACAAGTGAAATTGCCGACATTCTGAAAGAAGCTGGCATCATCAGCCATCCGAAAGTGTTTACGTTCTTTGCAGGAAGAAGTGATAAAGATGGACAGTTCACCGCTGGCGAACATGAACTCCGTCCGGATATGGCGTATGAAACTATTTTTGAAGAATTGGCATCTCCGGCAATGAATGAAGCCGGAACGGTACAGATTGCATTTCCGGAGGGCATCAACCTGCGAGAAGCAGCCGATATGCTGGAGAGCACGGGCGTTTGCAAGGCAGAAGAATTCTTGGAATTTTTCAACAAGAATGCAAAATACGGCTATACGTATGAATCCCACCTGCCGAGCTTTGTCAATGAAAAGTTCTATCCGATGGAAGGCTATTTGTTCCCAGATACCTATATTTTCTATGAAGATATGGATGTAGACTTGGTGTGCCAGAAGATTCTGGAGAACTTCAACAGTAAAATTACACAGGAATACTATGAACGAATGGACGAACTGAATCTGTCTTTGGATCAGACCTTGACGCTGGCATCCATGATTCAGGCAGAAGCCGGAACGGTGGATCAGATGACGAAGATTTCCTCTGTATTCTGGAATCGGTTGAACCATCCGAACGAATACCCGAAGTTGCAGTCTGACCCAACTACCAACTATGTGGAAGATGTCATCAAGCCGAACATCAAAAAGGCAGATCCGGAACTGTATGCAGCGTATGATACCTATCAGTCCAACGGTTTACCGCCGGGGGCAATCTGCAATCCGGGCATGGATGCGATTCGGGCAGCCCTGTATCCAGCAGAAACGGATTATTATTACTTCTATTCCAACTTGGATACAAAGGAAACCTATTTCAGCCGTACCTTGCAGGAACATGAAACAATTATGGAAAAGGTAGAACGGACTCGCCAGCCAGCAGTGACCACGAAAGACAGTCAGGAAGAAACGCAGGTTGTCTTTGGCGTGGGAACGAGTGTTGCAACCGAGCCGCCAACAGATGAATACGGTAATTTATTGACGACCACAGAAACACAATCGGAAGAGAATGGGGAATAAAAGAAGCATGAACATCAGAAAACCAGAGGTATTAGCACCAGCAGGGGATTGGGAACGATTTCAGTTTGCCCTGCAATACGGTGCGGATGCCATCTATTTGGGCGGAAAGCAATTCACCATGCGGGCAGCACCGGCGAATTTTACGGCAGAACAGCTTGCAGCAGCGGTGCAGCTTGCCCATGCAAAGGGGGTCAAGGTCTATCTGACCTGTAACACCCTGCCACACAATGCAGACTTACCACAGTTCCTGCCCTATTTGCGAGAGATGGCAGAAACGGGCATTGATGCAGTGATTGTTGCCGACTTGGGCTTGCTGGCATTGATTCGGAAAGCATTGCCGGATTTGGAGATTCACATGTCCACACAAATGGGCATCGTCAACTATGAAACCGCAAACGCACTCTATGATTTGGGCGTGAAACGAGTTGTTCTGGCACGAGAACTTTCTCTCGAAGAAATCGCAGAGATTCGGGCGAAAACCCCAGCAGATTTGGAATTGGAAGCATTTGTCCACGGGGCAATGTGTGTATCTTTTTCAGGACGTTGCCTGCTGTCCGCCTATCTGACAGGACGGGATGCGAATCAGGGGGCTTGTGCCCAGCCATGCCGCTGGAAATATCGTCTGATGGAGGAAACCCGTCCAGGACAGTATTTTCCAGTGGAAGAGCATGACGAGGGAACGTATATCATGAATGCAAAAGACCTCTGCATGATTGACCACATTCCGGAGTTGTTGGCTGCTGGCGTGGATAGCCTGAAATTGGAGGGCAGAGCGAAGTCCTCGTATTATGTGGCAGTGGTGACGAATGCGTATCGTTCTGCTGTGGATGCTTATTTGCAGCAGCCGGAGGGCTTTGTCCTGCCGGAATGGATTCGGGAAGAAGTGTACAAAGTCAGTCACCGTGGATACTGCACGGGTTTCTTCTTCGGAAAGCCAGAGGCTGGACAGCGGTATACGGATAACAGCTATGACCGCAGCTTTGATGTCATTGCGATTGCAGACGACTGGCGGGATGGTATGCTATATGTGACCCAGCGAAATCGGTTCTTTGCAGAAGATACCGTGGAACTGCTTGCACCGGAACGGCAGCCGATTACCATTCCCCTGAATGGAAACTTGTTCGATGAAACAGGGGAACGGATTACCGTTGCCAATCATGCAATGATGGCATGTGCATTCCCGTGTCCGGTTGCAGTGCCAAAGGGAACAATTGTCCGGAAACGGGCAGAATAATTGCAAAAACAAAAGCCGACTGATGCAGACGATGCATCGGTCGGCTTTTTGCATTTCAGCGAAAATCACTTTGAAATTTGGACAGGTTGTGAAAAATAGGCGGATGTTGTTTGTGCAAGTTTCACATTTTTTCAAGAGTCGTTTCATTTTTAAGTTTACTTTCAGAAACAGTCGTTACAATGAAAAACAGAAAGACAGCCATTCAGGTCGTGTAAACGGAAAAAAAGGAGCGATTACCTATGAAACAAGCAAAAAAACGGTTTGGCAGGGGAGCAGTTGCCAGCCTGTTCTGTGCAACAGTTTTAGCAGCTAGTCTTCCGGCATTGCCGGCAGCAGCCTCCACACTGGCAGGTGATGTAAACTTAGACGGCAGCGTGAACCTCAGTGACGTGGTTGCGATGCAGCAGTATTTATTACAGGAACGGACACTCTCCGCAGAAGCCGGAGCAAATGCTGATTACAATGCAGATGGCGTTTGCAATGTCATTGACTTGGCAATAACCAAGCGGACGGTTCTGGAAAGCAATCCGGTAACCAATACCATTGCAATTCATCTGAGCGACAGCGGCATTACCGTAGAAAATGACACAAAGGGCGTGACAAGTGTCAGCGGAAAGACCGTTACCATCTCTGCTTCCGGTTCGTATACCGTAGATGGCAGCATGGCAGATGGACAGATTCTGGTTAATATTCCGGATACCACTGCGGATGCCGATGATGTAGAATTGATTCTGAACAATGTCACGATGACTTCCTCCACAGGTGCACCGTGTATCTATACACAGTCGGCAGTAAAGACAAAGTTGACCGTTACCGGAACAAACACCTTTACCGATACAGCAACCGCAGCCAACGCAGATACCAGCGGTGTTATTTATGCGGACGGCAAGTTGACCGTGACAAAAAATAGTACGGGTACGTTGCAGGTTACTTCTTCGATGAATGCAGGCTTGTATGCAACAAAGAACATCAACTTGAATGGCGGTACAATTCAGGTAGATACAGACGTAGACAGCACTTCGGATGCAGATGCAATTAAGACGAAAAAGACCTTGACCGTAGAGGGTGCAACCGTAACCGTTGACGCTTCCGCAGATGGCTTGAAGTCCACAAAGGAACTTGTCAACATTGTTTCCGGTAATGTTAGCGTAAAGGCTGGAAATGATGCAATACAGGCTGCAACCGATATCAACATTTCTGGCGGTACGGTCGTTGCAGGCGGTGACCGTGGATTCCGGTTGGATGACGGCGGAAAGCTGAATATCACGGGCGGTGATGTATTGGCAACAGCAACCGATTATCAGATCACCAACAGCACCGACAGTCTGGCAACGGTTGACCTCAGCGGCTGTACGCAGGGTGTCATGATGCTGGACTTTGCAGCAGAGCAGGCAAAGAAACAGCCGATTACCGTACAGCAGAATGGTAACACTGTTTATGAAATGACCACGAATAAGAAGTGCAGCTATGCCCTTCTCAGTGGCAGCGGCTTGACAGCTTCCGGCAGCTATACCACAGCGGTAAATAGTGCGGAACAGGGACACACGCCATCCGGCAGTACCACACAGGAAAGCACATTTGTGATGAGCGGAACAGCAACTGAATTTTATCAGGTTGCAGCAACTGGAACAGTTGTCACACCGACAGATGATACTGCTGTTGCAACGATTTCCTATAGCAACAGTGGTGTGCAGCTGTTGAACGCTTCGGGCAAGGATGTTTCCACCTCGAATAGCAGCGGTATCACCGTAGACGGCAGCACCGTAACACTGACGCAGCCGGCAACGGTAGACGTTACTGGGGAAAGCAGCAATGCTCGCATCGTGGTCAATGTAGATAAAACCACATATGCAAATGGCGTTGTAGAATTGTGCCTGAAAAATGCAACGCTCAGCAATGCAACCGCAGCCCCGATTTATGTAGAAGCAATTGGCGATGAAGTGGTACTGAACAGCTCCAACGGAACTGTGAATACGATTTCAGATGGAACAAGCCATACCGATACGTATATAGACAGCGATGGCGTTACCAATACCGTCAGCGGTGCAGTGTTCTCTCGAGATGACATGAAGTTGAAAGGCTCTGGTAGCCTGACCATCAACGGCAATACAGAAGATGGTCTGGTCTGCAAGAATGACCTGAAACTGTATAACGGAACGATTACGGTTACTGCAAAGGACGATGCAATCCGAGGCAATGACAGCATTACCATCGGCAACGCCTCTGCAACGGATTACAAGAATCTGAACGTAACTGCAACTTCTACCGCAGGCGATGCCTTTAAGACAAAAGACACCGATACCACCAGCGGAAAGGGTTACTTGACCATTAACGGCGGTACGATTCAGGCAACTGCTTATGCAGATGCATTCCATTCTTCGCAGACGCTGACTGTCAATGGTGGGGACATCAATATTCAGACCACTTGTCCGGCTTCTAACAGCAATACTAGCGGTTGGGGCGGATTCCCAGGCGGTGGCGGAGATGGAAACTCCGATAAGACAGACATCAGTGCAAAGGGCTTGAAAGCAGGCTGCACCGATGATAACAATAATACCATTGCGGGCAATATTACGATTGCTGGCGGTACAATTACAATTGATTCCACAGATGACAGCGTACACGCAACCAACATTACCGTGACGGGCGGTACAGTCACCGCAGCTACTGGCGACGATGGCATGCATGCCGATAACAAGCTGGACATTCAGGCAGGAACGGTAACCATTACGAAATCCTATGAAGGTTTGGAAGCCACAGATTTACAGATCAACGGCGGTAATATTCACGTCAATGCTTCCGATGATGGCTTGAATGCCGCAGGCGGCAACGACAGCTCCGGCAACAATGGTGGCTGGGGCGGTGGCGGTTGGGGAGGCGGCATGAGCTCCTCCACTGGCACGCTCACCATCAATGATGGCTATCTGGTTGTTCGGGCAGAAGGTGACGGCTTGGACTCCAACGGTGACTTGATTATCAATGGCGGTACGGTTCTGGTTTATGGTCCAATGTCTGGCGGCAACGGCATCTTCGACAAGGGTGATGGCAACTATAGCTTCCAGATTAATGGCGGTACTGTTTGGGGTTGCGGTACAAGTGATATGTTTGAGTCGCCGAACACAACTTATCTTTCCGGAACCGTTTCTGCAACCGCAGGGGCAACCTTTGCAGCAGCAGATGCTTCCGGCAATGTTTCCAGCATTATGACTGTTCCATCTGATATGAATATGAGCAATGCGATGTTGTTCTATTGTGGCAGCGATGTCAGCAGCGTTGGACTTTATAGTGGCGGTACTTATAGCGGTGGCACAATGAATGCCGATGGCTATGCAACTGGCGGAACGCTGAGCGGTGGCAGCAGTGTTTCCAATTCCAGTGGCGGTGGAAATAACCGTCCGGGCGGACGCTGGTAAAGAATTCTTTTTTGCAAATTCGATTACCATCTAATATACTACTCCACAAAAAGCCGTCTTGTGCAGTTACGTACAGGACGGCTTTTTTGTATCATGAAAATGATAGAATCAGAAATGGGAACGAATACGAGAGCCGCAGGCAAATAAAAGTTTTTTGATCCAACAATTTTTCAAAAATGTTGGCGAGGTTCAGGGCGAG
>ENA-OURZ01000642-OURZ01000642.1-human-gut-metagenome-genome-assembly--contig:-NODE-642-length-46469-cov-83.496294_pt1 | contig 46469 bp, 45 predicted proteins | sample MGYA00242073_ERZ509195 | MGnify/ENA primary metagenome ERZ509195 (study PRJEB26280, sample SAMEA2338837) | human gut metagenome | biome: human gut; feature: human-associated habitat; material: faeces... | reverse complement strand
GATGCAAAGGTAATATATTATATAGGTACCGCCATACGGGCTAATGGTGATTTACCAAAGGAATATAGCTCCTGCCAGTCCATACCAGCAATCACCATACTCATATCCTCCTTACTTCCAAGGCAATACTTCAGAAAAGCGAAAATTGCAGTTATATCATTCATTCAACTATTTATATCTATATTAAATTATAAATATCATTCCACTAATTGACGTTAAATCACCTTTTCCACATAACTGCCAGTTACATCAGGTGGTCATCCCATTCTACAAAAGCTGGCGAAGACCACTTTGGGCCGTCAACGAATCTCAATTCAATCCCGATGTTTCTGTTTATATATTTTTACGACTTTCCCAAAATTCTCCAAAGCTTTACTTTTTTCCTCATCCAAAATAGGCAATGATGACAACAAAGCAAGTAATTGTGTACGAACAGTATCTGGATTTTCCGCCTCCATCTTTTTCTTTGCCCTTTCCAAAGCCAAATCAGGCCTAAAGAGTTGACAAGTATCAATTGTAAAACGCCCCTTCTTTGTTTTCCCAATATATATAATACCATCCTTAAGCTCAATATGGTCTGAATATTTATCGAGAAAGGGATTAACAATCAAGAAATCTTTGCTATCAGTTGGATAAGCAACTGCATATCGATTTCTCAACACCTCTTCATCTCCCTTAAAATTATTGCATTTATCACAAGCAAAGCATAGATTGCGAGGTTCGAACATCCATTGAGGATGTGGAGCTTTCGGAACGATGTGTTCACGCTGCAAGAAACAACAAGCTATAGGCAATTCTGTACGACAATAAGCACATCTGCAGTTCTGTTCATAGTACATGTGTTCACGCATATGAGCCTTGAATTCAGTTATACCAGTCTTTTTAGAATTCCAATCTCCAGAATCAAGTCCTTTATTTACTAGTTCCTCAATAGCAAGTTTTTCTTTCTCTGTAGGCTGATACGGATTTTGCACAATGTAGTCTTCCTCTTCTGTCATAGTTCATCATTTATATGCGTCTATAATTGTGTTCAGAACCATTTTCATCGGATCCACCTCACTTAAATGCTGTGAAATCTCCTGCAGTTCATTCAATTCATCTGCAACAGCCTCTTTAGTAATTGTATCATTACCCATCTGTTCTAAAAGCTTGGCTATACGCTCGCCGAAATATCGGTTTCTATCGGTTGCCGTCTTGAAAACTTTAAGAAGCACTTCTTCTGCCGACCACCCATAAGTATTTTCTTCTATTCGATTGGCTATAAGATTACCATCTTTATCCTTTTCCCACTGAGAAACAGAAGATCTGTTCATAGGTAAATCAGATACAAGCATATGACTATGTGTAGCTATTAGCAGATGACACACCTGATTTTTCAATGCCCTGTCAAGGTTATCGATGATTGTCATCTGCCAATTGGGGTGAAGACTCAGCTCTGGCTCATCTATGAGAATTAACGTATGCGAATCACTTGCTGCTGTGGAAATACTAAGCACCATAGAAAGCATAGCAAACTCACCGGAACTCATTTCTTCTGAAGCAATCTGTTTTCCATTCTTATAGAATACAACACTAGTAGCTTGAACCAAATCATATTGCTTCAACTTATATATATAATTCAAATCTTCATTTGCAGCCAATGAATTTTGATCAATATCTATATCATAGTTACACGTAGGTTGCTTGGCAAACTCCTTGTTCTTGTAAAAATCATAGAGTTCCTTAACTTTATTACTCCTTTGCTCAGATGTAAGTTTGCTGTATTCTTTGTCTTTTAGTACATGCTGAAGAACATGATCATATACACTTCCATTTTTCTTGGATTTTAAAACTATGGAGTAATTCAAAGTTATAGTGTGATCATATCCTATGAAATCCAAGATAGATGATAAATTTTGCCGCTGCCTATCGTCCATGTTCTCCTTCAAAGCGAACAATAACCGAAAAGCAATAGCAGAGGATGAAATCATATTTCCATTAACATGAGCCCCTACATATTTATAATATGGTACATCATACCTGGTTTGAGAAGAGCCATTCACCTTTTGAACAGGAAACTTATCGAATGCGCCAAAATTGCATGCAACGATAGTAGGAACTCTCAATTTCTTCGAAGCAAGGAACCTGTCATCTATCTTAGTAAGGAAAGTTCTACCGATTCTTATCTCCTCACAGCAGACACCATCAATATGATACTTAACGCCTTTGAGTCTCGCCTTATTAGCAGATGACATTTTCTGCTTAAAATTATTGATATAAGCATGCAGGTCTACAAAGAAATCCACCATTTCCTTTAACAAGGTACTCTTGCCAACGCCATTACAACCTATCAATACAGAGTAAAGAGGAACTTTATCTTGGCAACCAAAAGAAGCTATTGGTAAGCGTGTCGCTTTCCCCTGTGGTGTTAGCAATATCAGTTCCTCAACCCAGAAGTTTTTGCTGTCTTCTTTATATTGAGGTTCTTCAATTGTCGTATAATTCTCTAACGATTTCGTTAAGCTATTACCAGAAACTTCCATATCTCTGTTCAAACGACCAGAAGAATCATATTTGTCTAAAGCTATATTCCCAAGAATTTTCAAAGGAGATTTTGGAGTACTATCAGATACATTCTTCTGTTCACTCTTTTCAATCAACTTTATAAAATCTAGATCTACATTTCGAAGATTTAATATCAGATTAGCAAGTTCATCCGATATTTTGGTACTTGGCTCAAGATGTGGTTCATCAATATCTAAAGCCTTTAGAATTGCACTAAATGCTTGCAGCCCAATATTTGCTTCCCGTAATAGTTTATTTAATCTCACAGACATAAGTATCGTTTAAACCAAACATGCTTCATACATTCTAAGAAGGTATCCATCTCGGTAATTAATCTGATGCTTTATACCCTTCTTAAATGCCCACTTATACTCAGGATTATTTGGCAAATCCAACAATTCCTTCTTTAATTCACCTTTGTCCCCAGGTATATAGATCTTATTGCAGAAGTTTTCCCAATAACCCGCTTTTATAGAATCATAATACTCATCCATTTCATCTTCAGTAAAAGAAGGCAGATATTTTTCTATTTTATATCCCCTCTTCAAAAGTTCACGAACGATTTCTTCTTTAGTACTTGATGGATTAAACAGAAGATTAAGTAACACAGTCCTATCAGACAAAGTTTTATTATCCTGATTTTTCCAGTGTTTGGCTAAAATATCGTCAGGAAACAAGTCTCTACCGGAGTGAAAAAAATCATTATATTTTTTAGAAGCAGAAGCCTTATGTTTAAAACGCACGGCATGAAGACGATCTACGTTATTGAAGTCATCTTCTCTCTCCATTCTATATAAAAAACCATACTGGACTCCACTTCTTGGAAAAACCTGAAGTCCAATTGTGCTTAATGTAGAGAGCATTTTAAAATCAGTCTGCAGATCTAAATCATAATAATACAAAATACCATTCTCATGATTCTCATCAACAATAGGAACATAAGAATCGTTTTTTGCATCATACATAGACGTAGCAAAGAATGCTGCAACTTGCGGATTACTAGTCAAGTCTAGCAAACAACTTTTATTGTAATAATGTTGGGTCAATCCATACAGGTTCATTTCAAATCTGTATTTTTCACCATGTAACATAACCCCTAAATCCAATAATTGGACTAATGGATGACTCAACAACAACAGCAACATTTCATTTACTCTTATAACCTCTTCTATATAATAGTTTTGTCGACTATTCCTAAAAAGATTAGGTTTGCAAGGAGAATGAAATTCTGATTCACCCCTAAACAAATAGTGCCTATTTTTTAGATTTGGTTTCAAAGAATACCTTCCACTAAGCAATCTATTCATTATAAAAACTTCATCATTAGGAGCCTCATTGAAATAAGCAGGAAACGGGGAGCCCAAACTATCAGCAGAAATTTCTCTCCCCATTTTTTTAGGTTCAAAAGGATAATTAAATAGACTAGACGTACTAACCATTAAAGGAGGTTTTTGTCTAAACTCGTCATTTTCAAGAGAGACCTTCTCCTGTTGAAGAACATATTTCAATGCTTCATCAACATCTTCAAAAATTATTTCTTTTCCGTTTACCATAATTATATGCTTTTTAAGAAGACAGTCATATAAAGCAAATTTAAAACTGATAAAGTAAGTTCATATCCCAGGCGGTCCCAGCCCGCACAACCATGGCGTAGACCTTTGATGGTCCGCCAACCTTAGAGCGTAGCGGTTCTGAGCACCGGAGGGCGGTTACATCCTCTCTCTTCGGGCAAGAGAGAGGCTTGGTGAGAGATGTGGAGCCTTCTTTAATGGTAAAGAAGGACGGGATGATTTTAGGAAAAAGACATTACCTATCCTTATACATATTATCATAATACTTCTGATACTCCCCAGAAGTAACATGATCCATCCATTCCTGGTTCTCGAGATACCATTTCACGGTTTCCTCGATACCCTCCTCAAACTGGAGAGATGGCTCCTAACCCAATTCCTTCTGCAACTTTCTAGAGTCGATGGCATAACGCATATCGTGACCCTTTCTGTCTGTTACATAAGTAATGAGGTCCGTATCCTCGCCTTCCCTTCTGCCGAGCAGAAGGAAAAGGTAAGATATGGTTTTCAATATCCTTATTTCAGATATTTTCTGCCATTATCCTCGAACCAGTCAGCGAGAGCTTCCTCAAAGCTCCACTTAAACTGATAACCGCAGTTCTTCAACTTCTCACCACAGATATTAGTAGAAATCTGGAGTTTCTTCACTCTCGCAGGACAGATACCCATTGGTGAGCCAAGAAGCATGGCAGCTCTTGCCATAGGCATGATAACCCAGTTAGGAATATCAGGCACAAACTGAGACAAGCCTGTTACCTTCTTCATAGCCTCAACGATATGCTGAATGGTATAAGCAGGCTCAAAGCAACAGTTATACAACTCAACACCATGTTCATGATGTTCCAAGCGATACAGCATGAAGCGAACCAATTCCTTTACATAGATACAAGCCTTGATGGTATCCTTTCTGCCAGGGTAAGCAAACTTATGACCACGGATAGCCCAATACAATCTGGTGAAATTACCATTCTCACCCTTTCCGAATACCACACCAGGGCGAACGATAGTGAGCTGGCGATGAGCAGCATCGCCATTCTGCCACTTCTCATGAATCTTCTCAGCCACCAACTTAGAGATACCGTATGCAGTATTAGGAGTAGGCAAAGTTGTCTCCTTCTTCAACTCCTCAGCAGCTCCGTATGGTGCAATACTTGAAGTAAACACTATCTTCTTGATATTCCACTTCTCAGCAAACGCCACCACATTCTCAGCACCACGGATATTCGTCTCGAAATACTCATGATCCTCATGACCAGGAGTACGATGAACTGCAGCAAAGTTGAAGATAACATCATCCTCTGTAGGAGTAAATGGCAAGTTCTCGATAGGCTTGCGGATATCATACTCGATGAAAGTTGACTGCAACTTCTGACCATCACGCAAAGCCGGCTTGTAATCCTTTACTACCGGATTAGGAGTACCAGGCTTAACGATGTCAAGGTTATATACTTGGGCGTTAGGATAACGTTCCTTGATCAAATTTGTAAGATGGGTACCAATGAAACCGGTACCGCCAGTGATAATATAATTCATAAAACTATGTTTTATAGATTATTGGCTGCACTCGGCAAAATCAAGCGAGCTTGTTTTGCTCTCGTTTGCACAATAATTCATTTGTATTTATCGGTTATAAACTTCTGTATAAAGGTCTTCCAATGCCTTGATGCGATTATCAATAAAGAAATCAGACTCAAAGTAAGAACGGGAGTTCTTCTCCATTTCTTTACGCTTCTCATCATTCTCTATCAAGTCATTCATCTTTTCAACAAAGACCTCTTCCTTCAATGGCAATAGATAACCATTATAGCCATCCTTCACACAATCCTTGTTGCCCAGCACATCACTTGCCACAATCGCCTTACCCAAAGACATAGCTTCTATCACAGAGATAGGAAGTCCCTCATAGAGAGAAGTCATGAAGTAAAGGATACTTCCCTTCACATACTTCAAAGTCTCTTCATGGCTTAGCCAAGGCAAAAGGTAGAACGTATCATCCATATCATACTGATGAATGAGCTTCTTCATATCTTCCAACATTGGAGAATAGAAGCCGACACCCAGCAGATAGAATTTTATATCAGGATGCTTAAGATGGATTCCGTGAGCAACTTCTACCATGAACAAAGGATTCTTCTGATAAGAAGGACGTCCGATAGAAGTGATGTAACGCTCGCCTACTTTCGGAACTGGTAAATCAGAAGACTCTATCTTGCCAGAAGAAATCTGTGGAAGACTATCCGGCACAGCATTATTCCAGGCAAAAGCCTTCTTTGCGTTGAAGCCAACTACCTTGATACCCAATTCTCTTTCAGAACCGGAACAAGCCAGAAGATAAGAGTTCAGCTTGGCAATCTTCTCTAACAGAAGAAACACCTGTTTTTTCTTGGCAGATTCAGCCGAAAGAAAAGAAAATGCATGAGCCGTATAAACTACCTTTGTTCCTGTAAAGAAAGCAGCGAATCTTCCTATCACTCCTCCCTTTGCACTATGACAATGCACCAAGTCAGGTTTTTCCTTCTTGATGATTTTGATAGCCTGCATCACCGCCTTCATATCCTTTACAGGATTCAAGGCACGATACATATCAATGCTATACGTCTTAACCTGCTTGCCATGACGCATATAAGGCTTACTGTTATCATCCGCACCATTTACGATGACGAACTCAAACTTATCACTTGCCAAAGCAACTGTATTGCGGACATAAGTATCTATGCCGCTTTTGAGGTTGCCGATATGAAGTATCTTCATGCTGCTACCCTCCTTTCTTCACTATAAAGGGTAGCGTCATAACCGATAGATACCAGAATTACATTATCAATGTTAGTCTTTAGGAGGACAAGATTTGCCCCCCCCATATCTCAGATTATAAACCATATTATATTGATTTTGCAAATATTTTATTCTATTCTCTATGAAGAATTCTCCCAGGAATAAAGCTCTGGATTTCTCTTCCATAGATGTTCTTAATTCTTTGTCATTTACGAGTTGAATAATCTTATCAGCGTAGGCATCTTCATCCAAAGGCAAGAGATAACCATTCTCCCCATTTCTTACGCAATCCTTATTTCCAACTACATCACTGGCTATAATCGCCTTACCATTCGCCATAGCTTCAATGATAGCCAAAGGCAAACCTTCATAAAGAGCAGTAGATATATAGAACAGCGACTTACGTACAAACTCCTGACAGTCTGCATGATTAATCCAAGGTTCTAAGCGAATGGAATCTTTCAATCCTAACTCATGCATTTTGGCTTTCATCGCTTCCAATTCTGGAGAATGATAGCCAACACCCAGCAAGATAAATTTAAGATTGCAACCTTTATCCTTCACCTTCTTGATGACATCAAGCAAAAACAAAGGATTCTTCTGGTAGCATGGTCGCCCGATATAACAAGCATAAGGCTCAGATATATCAACCATTTTTCCCCTTTCAAGAGATGAATCTGGCACGGCATTGTGCCAAACCAAGGCATGCTCTTTAGAATAACCAACCTCCTTGATTGCCATTTCCTGTTCGGACTCCGAACAAGCCAATATGTATGTCTTGAAACGAGTCAATCGTTCTATAGTCATAAACACCCATCGTTTCAGCCTCGAAGGAGTACAGAGATAAGAGAAAGCATGAGGCGTATAGAATGTCTTCACACCTGTTATCCATCCCGCAGTTCTTCCGATGATACCACCCTTTGCACTATGGCAATGAATCACATCCGGTTTCTCCTTCCTTATAATCTTGACTGCCTCTCTCAAAGCCTTCAAATCATTCACAGGATTGAGGGAGCGGAACAATGAAATAGGGTATTCTTTCACCTCTATACCATTTCTGATAACAGGCAGATGCTTATCATCTTTGCCACAGGCAATGATATACTCATTACCTTCCACCTTATTATATATAATAGAGTTTCGGATATAAATATCCAATCCTCCTATCATCTGACCTATATGTAATATCTTCATAACGCACTATATATTTTTTGTACAAAATCATTTTTAGGAAAAATCCTCACCATTACTTTTTATTAGCAAAAGCTGTTAACAAAGGAGTCAAGAAAAAACAATAAGACATATCATATTCTTTTTTAAATTGTGTTACGCCCTGCAGAGTCAACAAGTCATTTATTTGTTCTCTTTTCGCCAATATACATTTTACTCCATCCTTGGAGACTTGATAAAAAGTCAGAATCGAACTTTGAGACTTCATACGACGTTCTATATACGGTAACCGAATCAACGCCTCAAATTCTTCTTTATTGGATATAGAACCATAAGTCACAAACTCGGTTACATAATATACAGCTTCTATCTCCTCGTTTTTAACTTTCAATGCAATTTCATTTATCTTGCGATAAAATGTAGTCCTAAGAGTTGCATCAAAAGAAACTATAGCGATGGTATCATCCGCATATTTAACAAAAAACGTTGGCATTATATGCTGATGTTGTTTTAAGTATATCTGCGAATGCATGGATACGAAAAAAGCAAAATCATCATTTAATTGTCTCTTCACGCCATAATTCTCATATATTTTCCCTATCGGTATTTTATAATACGGAATATTAGACTCCAGTATTTCTCCTCCAATAAACTGTTGTTTTTGGACCAAATAACAATAATCCCTTATGAAGGTAAAGGTTTTACCATCAATTGAGTGAGCTAATTCTATATTCTTTTCCAATAATGTTGCACATGTTGAATCTTGAATATTTAAATCCTTATACATCGCAACCATGAAAGCCATCATTGCCTTGATAGCTTTCATAGATAAATTGAAAGCATCTACTTTCTTATCCTCTTCTGTAAAAAAATACACAAGAGAGAAATTAACTTCAACAGGATTTTGCTTTTCGAACTCACTTATCAATTCTTTTTGAAGTTTTTCAAACGACTCATCATATTCTATAGTATATTCTTTCTCTAAGATTATCTCCGAAGAATTTGTTGAATATGCAACTACCTGCAAATGTTTATGAAGATTGAATGGCTGCTTGTGAACCGAATCTACACGTTTATCATTCATCCATTTTGATAGTTGTTCATCCTTCAACAAGAACTCTTTCAGATTTTTCTGATATATAGGATTGTTGTTTCCTCCTAATGATTTTTGCAATACTAAAGTAGAACTTCTGTACTCAGAAAAGAAACCATCAAAATCAGAGATATTATCATAGAAATCATTGGAAACACTGAAATTATCCAAATGTTTTAAAGCACTATAAACTTTCTGAAGAAACGGGATTAATATTTTATCATTTTGCTCCATAATCGTTATATTTTAAACATTGTCAAATGCAATATCAAAACACCATATTAATAATCAAATATCAGCAAAGAACTCTTTCGTTTGAATATGCTGAATTTCATTTTTTCTATTTTGATACCAATTAAGAAATGTATCACTCATCTTTTGCTCCTCATCATCAGTACAAAATATATTTAACTCATTATTCTGAAACAACATAGAAGTCCGACCGTAGTTCATCTTATGAAGAGTACGCATAATTTCTATTCTAGAAGCCTCATTATAAGTAAAAATCGTTATTATTCGCCGTTCACTTTTCTCTAAGTTTTCTTCACATTGATGTTTAAAGAACGATTGGAAATAATGATAATCGTTGTCACCAAGTGAATGCCCGAAGAATACAACCTCGTCAGCATCTCTTAAATCAAACCCTACAGGATGACTTGAATAATGGGGATTAAAGCTTTTCCTCATGAAATCGTATGCTCCATCCACGGTATCTACTTCGTCATTTATACCCAATATAGCTGAGTTATCAGATAAACAACCATGCACATACTCAATATTAGACATTTCCGGTAACAGGAACTGTCGTGCTACTCTATTTAAATCAGTATAATTAAAAGAGTAAATCTTACTAAATGAAGAGTTTTTACAAGCCAAAGAAAAAACTTTAGCAGCTAATGTCTCAGTCTTTACGTTTTTTCTCTGAACAGACTGTAGGTACGAAATCATTGAGGCAACTATAATTTTAAAATCTTGAGCATCTTCCTGCGCTGTTGCAGGTATCAACGCTCTATAAGATGAAACTGTATTGCCAATCTTTTGAACATAATTAGCAAGTTCACCCTCTAAATCAAACCATTTCTCTATTTGAGATTTTTGGCTTAAGTATCTATACAACTGGCTTTTCAAGTTTTTTGGCCAAAAACCGCTTTTAGCAAAATCTGAATATCTCGTATTTCTACCTAAATCAAGATCAAAGCCATTACCAATAATTAGTAAACGCTTCGGTATTTTCGTCTCTTCCATATTCTTCTGATTAATAGTACTATCTTTGATATATTTATCGTTATCACATTTCATCAAAGACCGCTTAATAAGTCTTCACGCGTAGCTATATTGTCATTAATTCGTTCTATATAGCTTAAATAATTCTTAACAGCATCATATTTCAAATATGCAGGATACAAAGCAAAAGCTATATACTGATTCAATAATTCATACTGTTTCTTACTTTCACTAAAGATACTTAACGTCACTTCAAATTTTTCATTTTCAGCATTTATCTCATGCGGATTGATTTTTCCGAACAAATCAGGGATTTTAATTGATAGTAATTTTATCAAACAATCTTGTATTTTTTTATCTTCAACTACTAGTTGTCCGTCACCTAAAAGATTAATGCATCTACTTCCAAATTTAATTGTATTTCCCATATATTTTTCAACTATCCCCTCAAAATCTTCATCTTCATTCTTATAATTTATAACAAATATCTTCTTATTAAATAGTAGCCCTATTCGCTCATCAAGCAATGTTTGTGAAATATTCTGTAGCTTTATGGTACAAGACTCATAATATTCAACAAAATCTTTCAAAAAAGGAGTCAAAATATTTTTCTGAAAGCCTACAAAATCTATATCGAAATATAAATCCAAAAGATTCAAGTAGCGATCTAAATTTTTACTTCTATAAATTGCCGATAAAACTGCATCCTGGTTGTCTTTAGCATCCTTATAGATAAATTCTGCCGCAAAATATTCTTGTAAGGATTTATGGGTCCATTTATAAAAGAGACCATCTTTACAAAAAAGAGGCACAGCCTTTAGTAAATCAGACAATAGATCAGATTCTTGAAAACATATACGTGGCAGCCTCTCTTGCGTGCTTCTAATCATCTTAAGAAGCTCATCTTTCTCAAACTCAACTTTTTGCTTCTTTTGACAATCAAAACCCAAATATCTCATAATAGTATCAAAATCATCTATTGCTAATTTTGACTTTTTCTCATGCATAAAACCATCTCCTTTCGTCAAATCATGTCTTTCAAAAAAAGCATCAAATACTTGTCGATAAAAGGTATGCTTCTTAACTGGGATTGATGGTTTAAAATCAAAAGCAGCAAACAAAAGAGATACCAATAAGGGATTTTTCAAAAACTCATTTACACTTTGGTAATCTGGCTTTTTTAATTTTTCAACCAAGATTTTTGAAGTTTCCCCATCACAATCTAATTTACGTATCAGTTCATATGATTGTTTCTTGGTCAAAGAATTAATACTCATCGTTTTAAAATTACCAAAGCATGACAAAGAATTATCTGGTCTTGAGGTCAATACGTATATATTTTCATCGCCAGCCTTAGATACAAAATCTTGTATATTTCTTGTTACGAAAGTCAACTGAGATATAGGTATTTCATCATAGCCATCTAAGAAAAACACAAAGCCACCTGTTTGAAGTAAATTTAACACCAACGACTTATCTACATCTTTCGCCAATGAGTTCAACTGCATGATGATTTCACTGACTATGTCATGTTCTACTCCCAAGCGACGAAGTTCTATATAAATTGGGATACCATATTTACTATCCACAACATCAAGAAACATTCTTTTTGTTATAGTTGATTTTCCCATACCAGCCATATCAGTTATAAGAACATGGTGATTGGTATCAAAAAAATCCATAGGAAACCCATCGATTGTGATTGAATCCTTAGGATATGCAGAATTAACAGATCTCAGAGTCAATGGAACATATATTTCTTTAAGTTCCATCATACTATTATTCTGCACCAACGTATTAATTACACTGTAACTTTTATACGATCTGAACAAGTACTCTCTAAAATGTTCCGATTTGGGAACATAATCTACCATGAATCCTTGCTTCAAACTCGAACAAAAATTAGTTACTTTTGGGATAACTACATCTTTCACCAATCCCTCTATAAATGGTTTTGCCATTAAAGCTATTGCTGCATCCATAACGCAAAATTATTTTTTGAAACGTTAATATTAAGAGAATATTCTTTGCAAGTCCCTATCTGAATACTTTTCAGAGATGGGATTCATTCTTGCAGTATTCTGGTTCTTTTTGAATCCATAGAGAACCTGTGCAGGCGACCGAATCCACCAGACAGAGATTTAAATATATCTGCGATTATCTCCTGCGTCTCTTTTGTCATATAATAGAAATCTAACAAAGCACAGATATAAAAAAACAATTTTGTAGACTTTCATAAATTTGCATTTGTTTCTTTTTCAATTGTTGATTTTGTGTATATACTTCTCATCTTACACCAATGTTTTAATCTTCATAAAACAAAAATCAAGCAAGCGTTATCCAATCAATAGATTACACACGCTAAATTGAACATTCCGCAATAAATTTATAATATCAGCAATGTTTTTTTTCAACCCATTCCCAATTCCCCTACATCTATTTTTTTTTACTTGTTTCAAAGACTCCTGATATTCTATTTGATATGTTGCATCTTCAATTTCTACATAGAATAAACTCTCTCTCTTCTTGGCAAGATAAAGAGGAGCAGCTAATTCTACCAACTGCATATCAGTAAAACCAAGAATCATAGCCTTATAAATTTTACCTAAAGGTTTATCCGACATCAAAAAACGAAGGCATACTAAAATTCTCACCCATGGAATATCTGTTTGAATGTTATATTCACCATGCAGCCAATTATCTCTGAATAACGAATTAATATCGATATCCAAAAACTCTTTACTACGCCTTACAGATAGTTGACAAATCGCTAATGGAACAGAAATTCTATCATTAGTATCACTAGAAAGACTTTGGTCTAAACTTAAAACTTCTTCTGTTTTGCAGATATCAAAGATTTTTTGCCTAACTTGCCAATGCGCTTCTTCTCTTATAGAATACGAATAGGGCAGGGTATTCAGAAACTTATTCATATACCCATCATAGTTCGCCTCTTTGCCATAGAAATGGTGGAAGAGATGACGGGCTATCCCGTAATCCATTACAAGGATTACCTTATCAAAACCGAACTTGTTACCATGAGGAACCTCCGAATAATAGGGATTATCTACCTGAGAGGACAAGACATTCATGATGCGGAAAAGATGAGCAGGATCTATTCTATCCAAATCTTCAATAATCAAAACAGACTTAGCCATCATCTGCTCCAAAGACTTCTGGATAAGACAGGTAAAAGCATCACATTCACTGATACTACCCGTCTTTCCATAAAAACCATTGAGGTAGTCATCTGCTACATGAAGAACATCTTGACTTTTATATTTCTCATGAATGGTAGAAGCAAAATCTTTCAAAGCCTCATACCCATCTTTCAATCCTTCTATGGGAATGATTGAAGCAACAAAGTTGCCTAACTTTAACAAAGACTCTTTGTTGCATACCGCATCAAATATCTTATCATACCCCTCTTTAAAGTCATAGATACGATTATCCTTTATGAGTTGAAACAGAATATCACGCTTGATATACTCAATGACATCCCGATTCTCCTCAACCACGTAGTTTACAGGATGGAGAGTGATGAAATAGTAATCATTCTTCTTTTCATCATAGCTTTTTATGAACTCATTCAGAAAGTAAGACTTACCATCTCCAAACTTAGCAGAGAATATGATTCTACTCTCATTCTCAAACACCTGCTTGAAGTCATGAATGTTTTGAGAAATATCAATTGTATCCATAATATCTATTCTAGTGAAAAAAACCCTTTTTCATGATTAGGAATTCGAAAAAGTATCTCTAAAAAGAATAATAAAAGTACAGTGAAAAATATATTAAGAAAATCCACATAAGGCATTATGCATAATTTTTGCAAAACGCTTGAAAGTATATTTGTTTAATACTTTTTCAGGAGATGCAACATCATGAGAAAGTAACTCATCCAAATCTACATCAGTATTATAAGGATCAATCCAATAAGCAGACTCTCCGAAAATTTCAGGCAAACAGCTAGCCTTTGCAATGATGCATTTTGCACCAACGCTCATTGCTTCTAAAGGTGGAATACCAAATCCTTCAAAGAAGGAAGGAAATATAAAAGCTTTACATTGAGCCATAAGATACTTTACTTCTCCATCGCTTATATAGCCCAAGAATCTAATGTTCTTATAGTCCTCTTCTTTATAATCAGTACCATACGCTTTGAGATTAGCCTTTCCACCTATAAAGAAATTATACTGAGGATGTTTCTTTGCAACCTCTAATATCCATTGTATATTCTTGTTTGGAGCCAAACTGCCCAAAGAAAAGAAGTAAGGATTTGCGAACCAATCAGGATGTCTTTCTTTCAAAGTTTCATCAGCTGTAACCTCTTTGAAATGTTCCCACCCATTACCTAAAACTACAATTTTATTTGAAGGTAGCTTTAAACATTCTATCATTTGTTTCTTAGAATACTCAGACACGGTAAATAATAAAGGTGAGAATCTTCGAGCTAACTCCTCTTGAAATATATGCCAACATCTAGAAACCTTCATGTAGAATGTCTTGCAATACTCGGGATGAGTTCTATAACTCATGTCGTGAATACAAATAATTCCAGGTTTTAAAACAGGCATTATCGTAAGAAGGTTTAGAGAAATGCTTCTAGGATGAGTTAGCATATACAAAGCCAAAAAAGTTTGTTCCCATAAAGATCCTTTCGCCTTCCCAAATTTGACAACTGGTATATTATTCAAATGCGGAATATTGGAAGCATTTTTTGGAACAACCAAAGAATATTGACCTTTCTTGCATATTTTGTCTAATTCTGATATTATCTCAAATGCAAAACGTTCTTGCCCAGTAACTCTACGAGCAGCAAACTGGCCATTAATAACAATATTTAACATGTAACTTTCAATTAATTTTCAATTGCACATTGTAATGCATTTGCAAGCATATGTCCATTTCTCAAAGCAAAAGACTCCTTTTCTATACATCTATTCATAAAATCTATATCTTGAGAAGTAAGTAATGCTATTTTTTCTTCTATTTCAGAAAGTTTGCTTATGGCTATACCCAGATGATTATCCAAAATATAGGAAGCCATTGCACTATTTTCCCAGACTATAACTTTCAACTGGCATGCAATATAAAGCGATAATTTGTGTGGTGCAATAATCCTTAAATATTCACCTATATTACCAGAGCAACTATCTATACTATCACCATCCCACAGCAACCCCCATTCTCCTTCTATTGCTGATATATCGTTAGGTAAAAAAGCTCCTTTATATGATAGAAATTTTGGAAACTTCAATGAAGGAACATCCTTTCCATAAAGGTTAAATGTTACTCTATTGAAGTTAAGTTTACCAAAATCATTTAAAAAAATACTTTTTGACAATTGTCCTGCAAATACAATTTCATCAGGTTTCCTTACTGCATTTTGTTCCTTAGTTAACAAGTAGTCAAAACATCCCAAAACACAATATTTTTTATTGAGTCCATATTCCTGTAGCTTATTTTTCATTGCTTCAGTATGAACTATTAAACAAGAAAAATTATTCAAGACAGCTATCTCATCACTAATTTTGTTTGAAGCAGGAAATCGTAAAGAAGGCAAATCATGTATAACCGCTATTGTGTTAAAGTTTTTGAATCTTGAAGATATAATTCTAAATGCCTTTAAATTAACGAAAGGGTACTGAATAAGAACATAACTTCCTTTTGGTATTTTTAATAAAGCTAAATAAATTCTTATTATTATTTCCAAAGGTCCAAATACTTTATTGGTTGAATGGCGAATGATAGGTACATAAATTGTTTCTAAACATCTTTTTACAATGAAAGTAACATCATTTCTCGCTTTAGATGTTGCCACGAATTTTCCTTTTCCATTAAAGACTTTTGGATCACAAAAATCTAAAAAATATACCTTTTTCATAATTTACCTAATATTTTTTTTACTTGTTGTTTAACATTATTTGCAAATGAAAGATTGCCTATGTATTTAAACAAGAATTTTGCTAATATAATTTTTAACTTATCATTTTTCTTACAAGCACGCACAAAATGAATACCACTATAAGAAATGACATTTTCAACTTCTTGCATTAATAATGCATTTGTTCTTACTTTCATATCTATACTATTCACAAATGTAACATAAGGTTCCTTACCTGATAGAAAAGCTATATATATAGGCTGTAATATATGATTTACCAAAAGATATTTTTGGTACTGGTATATATTACTTTTTGGATCAGCTGTTTCCAAAAAATCTTCCAATATTTTGGTTCCTACCAATTGAAAGGAACGATAGTTTTTCAGTAATGTATCTGGGCCGACCGATTGCCCTTCCCTACCTATCCAATATACATAAACAGGAATGTCTACAAATCGAATTGTTTTTGCTATTTTTGATGGAAAATAATCATATTCGTTGTCACTATAAAACACCTTTTCTGTCCATTGTAAACCTGACTTGCGAATTAAATCGGTTTTATAGCATATTGAATTTACAAATATATTATTTTTTATTGAATTGTAGGTCCAATCAACAGATTCTATATCTAAATCTTTACGTTTGGTTACTCCTGATTCAAAAGAACATTTCACCATTTTATCCACTGCAGAATAATATATATAACGCTCACACATAAGCATATCTGCATCTGTAAGTGACAGATCATGAACGAACTCTATATACTCCGTTTTGGAGAACCAATCATCAGAATCCAATGTTCTGAAATACTTACCTTTCGCAATTCGCAAGGCTGCATTCATACATGATCCATAATTACCATTCTCCTTATTAACTACGACAAAATATTCAGGATACTTATCGCGAAATAACTCAGCAATTTTTAAAGTTTCATCAGTAGACCCATCATTGACGATGATGATTTCCACATCATTCATAACATCTTCTACTAATAAAGATTCCAAACATTTCCCCAAATATGAACTTGAATTATAAGCAGGGATTACCACAGTAAGAAGTTTATTTTCCATATTGTCTATAATTTATGCACATAGAAATACCATATGCTACAAATAATAATGTTAAATATCTAAAATGTGAGACTGTAATTGAGAATAAATAAAAATATAATAAAAGAACTATGCTCTCCTTGAAGAACTTTTTCCTTGTCATATTGTACAAAGGAATAAACAACAATCCCGATAAATACAAGGCTAACACATAAAGACCACCATCAGCAAATAATGCAAACAAGGAATTGCTAAAGCCATAATTATGGTTTGGATTTTGTTCGCTAAGTAAAGATTTACCAAAAAATAAATTGTCTAAACCTATTTGAATGCATTTTTGTATATCATAAGATCTCGCTGATACAGAACCTTCTCCAGAGGATGATGAAACCTTATCCTGCAAAATCCAATTAATAACAAAAGGTATAACCAACAACATTAACGTCAACAACAAAAATTTTAAAAACTTATATTTCTTATTTTTTGTGTTCCACATTGCGCAAAATATCAAAAAACATAAAAAAATCTGCCCCGTTGTAGAGAATGTCGTGATTATAGTAACACCTAAAATACATAGTACAATTTTTCGTTTTTTTTCTCGTAAAAATAACTCTATGGCCAAAGCTATACATAATGCCATATTATACATTGGAGCCTCGTTAAATATGCCACAATTTCTAATATATTCATTTCCTAAAAAAAAAGAATTCTGCGCCTCAAAATATAAATAAAAATAAGTTGGATAAATACGCTGTTCTCCCCAAAAAACAGGAACATATGCTGTTGGAGAAATTAAATTTAGTGTACTACCTATAATATAAAAAAACAAAGATACACAACATATAATCAATATAACATTGGTATATTTATACAAAATTACATTTCTCTCTTCTTCATAATTTGAAAAATACAAAATAGATAAAGGGAGAAAAAGCATAAACAATCTTATATAAGTCGATTCCGCTCCATATTGAACATTTAGAAATGGTATTATACTACCTAAAAAAAGTAATAAATGCCAAAATTTCATTTGGATTTTTTTACCCTTAAGTAATAACAATAAAAAGATTGATATTATAGGAATATAATAAATAATCTTTACAAATATTCCATATTGAGAGAATGGGGTATTAAATTCCAAAATCAGTAATATTATTACTATATATTCCGATATCGATTGTATTTTTCCCATTTTTATCATATTCTTATTAACACACACAATTCATAGAGACTGGCATATGTAAATTTCATCAGTTTTTCAATTTAACAAAACATCAAACACCTTTCTCCTTATCTATCACTCTGAAAGTACCAGGATACATATCTTGATACTCATGGGCTATGGCAGAGGAATTATCCTTGCTGCCATCATTCACTACAAGCACTTCTAAGTGCTGCATTTGTTCCTCTGATACAATCAATGAATTAAGACATCTATGAAGATAGTCTTGCATATTGTACGTAGGAATTACTATTGTTAATATCTTTTCCATATCGATTATTGTTTCCTATAAAAAAACAGCAGGCTTCATGCCGACAGCCGAAAAATAGCTTATAATAAAAGCTGAGGGCTATCTGCCTGCCAATTATAATCTAAAAACTAAAACCTCTCCATCACTTTCTCAATAATCGGAGCCATATCGTAGTATTTGTATTCCGCTAGACGACCACCGAAGATGACATTCTCTTCCTTGTCTGCCAGTCCTTTATACTTGGCATACAGCTCAGAGTTCTGCTTGTCATTCACAGGATAGTATGGCTCCATGCCATCCTTCCACTCTGTGGAATACTCTTTCGAAATGACGGTCTTTGGACATTCATACACATCCTGACCAAACATCTCAAAGTGCTTGTGCTCAATAACACGAGTGTAAGGAACTTCACGCTCTGTATAGTTCACAACTGCATTGCCCTGATAATTTGGTTTATCAATAATCTCTGTCTCAAAGCGTACTGTACGATAGTTTAGTTTACCAAACTGATAATTATAGAATTCATCTATCTTGCCAGTGAACACTATCTTGTCGGCGATACCCTCCCAATAAGAGCGGTTTTCAAAGAAATCTACATTCGTTTTCGTCTCTACTCCTTCAAGCAAGCCATCAATGAGTTTGTTATAACCACCAACAGGGATACCCTGGTACTTGTCATTAAAGTAGTTATTATCGAAGATGAGACGAACTGGTAGACGTTTGATAATGAAAGCAGGAAGTTCTGTACATTTTCTTCCCCACTGCTTCTCTGTATAACCCTTGATAAGTTTTTCGTAAATGTCTTTTCCTATCAAAACCTGAGCCTGCTCCTCTAGGTTACGTGGTTCTGTAACGCCATCAGCTTTCATGCGAGCAACAGCTTCCGCTTTCTGCTCATCAATCTTAGCCTGCGCCTCCTCTGGAGTGGTAACACCCCACATCTGATAGAAGGTGTTCATATTGAAAGGCAGATTATAGAGCTTGCCCTTATAGTTAGCTACTGGCGAGTTGGTATAGCGGTTAAACTCTACAATAGAGTTCACAAAGTCCCACACCTTTTTGTTAGAAGTATGGAATATATGTGCGCCATACTTATGTACTTTAATACCTTCAATATTCTCACAATAGATGTTACCACCTAAGTGAGAACGCTTATCAATTACCAAACACTTCTTGCCCTGTTTGTGAGCAAAATGTGCAAATGTGGCTCCGAACAAGCCGGAACCTACGATTAGATAGTCATAATGTTTAGTCATCATATTTTTCCCATTTATTGTTTATTTGATTAAATTTTTTCAAAATTTTTGCAGGATTACCTCCTACGACACAGTAATCTGGAACATCCTTAACAACTATTGCTCCTGCTGCTATTACGCAATGCCTTCCAATTTTAACACCAGACATTACTTGGCAACCGAAACCGAGCCATGTTTCAGTTCCTATGACAACTTCGCCTTTACTAATCACTTTCTGTTGAGAAATTGGTGTATGAATATCCTCAAACCCATGATTTCTATCAGAAATATGAACGTGAGGAGCAAAGAGGACATCGTCTTCTATGATAATTCTATTATCACATCCAATGCGATTCATTTTGCCGAAATGCACCCTATTACCGATGAGTAATTTGGGTGTAACTCCAGGCATAGTCTGATTTACGCATAATTCCACATCATCATCTATGAAAACTTGCCCCCCCATATCGACATATTGAGGGTTAACTATGCGTACATTCTTTCCGAAATATACATGCTTAGATGGTGAGATACCATAACGTAATGAAAGTATTATATTACGTGGAATTTTTAAAATCCAAATAATCTTTCTTAAAATTTTGCTTAATAATTCTATCATATAATCTTATTTAAAAATTCTCTTCCAATAGATTTGACAGGAAGTGGAACATGGTTCTTAATACAATATTTTATCATTCTCAACTCTCCCTTCATCAAACCAAGAGGATTGGTACAAGACCATGCTGCATTATTAAAGATTCTAGCCACCCTATTTTTATAATAAAGAGAAAGTTCGTTATTTTGAATTTCCTTTGTCAGTTTTCTGAAGTGATATGCTAATAATATCCATTCCTCATTTTGTCGTTTCTTATGTGTGAGACCTTGCGATTTCCAAAGATAATGATAAAGTGGAACATCAATAATCTTCAAGGATTTAATGTGATTACAATAGTTCAAAGTAAACACCTCATCTTCACTGATAGCCAGATTCTCGATAAAACGGATTCTATATTGCTCTATAATATCCCTACGGAAAACCTTATTCCAAGTGAAACCAAAATAGTTGATATCAATATCATTCTCCAGCAAATGAAAAATGCCCGTATATATATCTTTCTTATATTCTGAATTTTGAAGGCTTAATGAACGTGAACATCCATCTTCGTAATGCCAAACAGAACCAAAGAACAAAATATCAAAATCATAAATTTCATCAACAATCTTCTGAAGGTACTCACTCTCAATCCAATCATCAGAATCGATGAAACAAATAAATTGCCCAGTAGCTATATCTATACCAGTATTTCTTGCAGCACTAACACCCGCATTCGGTTTATGTATAACCTTGACACGACTATCTTTTTGAGCGAACCTATCACATATCTCTCCAGAAGAATCTTTACTTCCATCATCAACTAGTATTAGTTGAAAATTCCGAAAGCTCTGATTGAGTACACTGTTGATGCAATTCTCTAAATACTGTTCCACGTTATAAACCGGAACTATAATACTAAAAGTTTGATTTTCCATATATACTCTTATTATGATGTTAGAGCCTGTATCAAGAATGTTCGAGACTCTTCCCTATGTTTGGCTAGAATTTCATCAACCCGATCATAATCAATTGTTTTCATTCTATTTATATCTAAACCTGTATCAGAAGTTAACCTATCTTCTAAACCAAACATAGAAAGTAATGAGTAAATGCGCGCCAACCCTCTTTCTTTATTTCCAATTACTAAAAACTGCTTATGAAACAAAATTGAGAACACGCATGCATGAAAAGAATCAGTAACAATAAATTCGGAATCATAGAAAGCTCGAAGCCAGCTTTCAATCGGAGGTTGGATTCTCTTTTCTAAATCTTCTGTCCAATTACCACAATCTCCTTTCATAAAGAAAGAGGATAAATGTCGTTGCTTCTCTATATTCTTTACAACATTCATCTTTTCATCCGTATTATCTAAAATATAACAGAACAAATTACCTTTGCTTTTCGGCACATCAGATTTCTCTATCAAAGCAACATAGTCTTCTTTTGATAAAAGCATCGTTGGATCAAGGACATGTTTAGCTTTTATATCATAATAAGTAGAACATAACTTGACGCCTGTGTTTTCTCTAACAGATACTGTATCAAACTTTTGAATCCAGTTTTTACATTCTGCAGTTTCTTTCGCAGGATATTCCCAATTGTCTGTTCCAAACGAAGCGGCATAAGCGATTCTCTTACATGAATCATCACCAAGAAACTTTAAATAAACATTGGCAATATCACCCTCAAATAAAGGATAATATTTATATCTCCAAATTTGATCGCTTCCACATATCCAAGCATCAAATTTCCCCTTACAGTCTATAAATTTATCAACTTTGAATTGATTAATATACTTCGATATAAACTCAAGAATATCATGAACCAGAAGAGGATATATCTTTCGTTCATATCTTTCTAAAAGAATTTTTTGATTCTTGCGTCTTACAATATATTTGAATAGAAATCTCTTTCCAAAACTTAGTGGCATCTTCCATAAAGGCGGGTATTGCCACCTGAGATTTTTCTTCAATTCTACTTCTAAAACGTCATGCCCCATACGCTTCAATACTGTTTGTAGGGCATAGGCTTGTAGCACGCCACCATAATTTAAATTTAAAGGTAGCGTTAATATTCCTATTTTCATCGCGTTTTTATATCTCATTAAAATGAGTCTCAGCATGCTCCCTGCCACAAGCAGAAAAGTAGCTTAATAAAATTGCTCATGACAGTTTGCATGTCTGAGACTCTATAAGTTATTATTTCGTTTATTCAATCTTAAACTCTTCATGCGGGTAAGGGGTAGTTTTCAATTGGGCTAGCTTACGCTTTAATGGTGATATACTCACACCCTCCTTTTCCAATCCCCCACATCGCTTATCACCGCCCCGAAGTCGTAGCCGGCCACGGAGAGCATCTTTTCGCGGACAATCTTCTCCATGCCACCCTCAAAGGGATGGAGGGTGACACCGGAATAACAGTCGCAGAAACATTGCTCCAATATATCCAGTATGCGACACATCTGAAGAATGCGCTCCCAGACAGAAGAGGTATTGAGGAGAAGGATGCGGATAGCGGCGTAAAGCTGCATCACTGACACCGACTCGTGGTGACGGAAATGATACTGCGCCCTGCTGCTGAGATGATTCTTCTCTAAATATCTTGCACTATACACTTGATGACCTAAGCCATCCACTGCCAACAAGCGGTCCCCAATCTTGATGATGAGCTGGACTGGAACATAATCATTCTGGTTACTCATGAATTCAAACGTTATTTATGCTTAAAACTCGTTCCCTAGCAAGGAAACAAATGCGATGATATGTCACCGACTTTTTATAATTTTGCCAGCGTTAGACAAAAACAACGATGAATTCGTGAAAACAACTAACAATATTTTATTTATTAATTTAACATAGGAAATGCAATTATGAACATTAACATTTTCAATGGCTACCAGTCTACAGTGCCTGCTGTCATCAAGTTCCAGCAAATGGTGGACATCATCAGGGGCGACAAGCAGCTCGCCGAACTGACGAAGCGTTACCGCATCACGCACCAGAGGGAGTACAAGAGCCAGTGCTACTGCTTCTCCGTGACCTGCGTCTTCCAGGGTGGCAAGGCGAAGAAGGACATCATCGAGGTGACGGGCGTCGGATTTTCTGACTTCGACCATGTGCCAAAGGAAAAACTAGCCGAACTCTGCGCCAAGCTGAGAGAGGACAGACACACTTTGTTCTTCCACATCACCGCTTCGGGCGAGGGACTGCGCGTGCTCTATCGCTATGAGATGAAACCGGGAATGACGCTGGAGGAGCAGATGAAGTTCTATCCCACTGCCTTCCGTCATGGCAACCAGTATTTCTCCGACCTGCTGGGCGAGGAGTACGACGAGCATTGCTGTAACTTGGGCAGACTGATGGGTGCCGCCTACGACCCTGATGCCTTCTTCCGTCCCGATGCCGAACCTTTCAGCTACGACTGGCTGGTGGCACGACAGCAGGAGAAAACCTTGCAGGACAATGCTACGGCCCGATTGCGACGGGAGGTGAAGAAGATAGACCGTCTCTACGAAGACAAGCTTGCCAAGGAACTGGAACATGAGATGAAGACTTATGTGGCGGGCAGCAAGAATGAGTATGTATCGTGCCTCGCTTACAAGCTCAATGCCTTCGGTTTCTCTGCCGATGCAGCCCTGGAGTTCATCCGTCAGGAGTTTCCCGACTACGAGCGCCCGAAGGCTGCCGTAGACAGTTGCTACCGTCAGACTGAGGAGCACGGCAAGCGCAAGCACGAACTGCAACCCCGTCGCCATGAGGCGAACAAGTCAGCTTCCGTGAACGACATCATCCAGTTTCTGGGCGAGCACGTGGATCTGAGGTACAACCAGATTACCATGAGGGTGGAGTATCGCATGAAGGAAGAAGGCGACGGAAAGAGCGAGGATTCTTCTGCCTCTGGACTTTGGCAGATTATCAACGACCGTGCGGTCAACACCCTGTGGAGCGAGATGTCGAAGACAAACCGTGCCGCGGTACAAGACTTCTTCCGTGTCATCGAGAGCAACTATGTGCAGCCGTTCAATCCGTTCACCGACTATCTGGATAGCCTTCCCGAATGGCACGAGGGCGACACCGACTACATACAACAGCTTGCCGACAGTGTGACCGTAAAGGGTGGTGAGGAGCAACAGAAGCTATGGACCTGCTACCTGCGCAAGTGGCTCGTGGGGATGCTGGCTGGATGGACGCTCGACGACGTGGTAAACAATGTGATCATCGTATTGATAGGCGCACAGGGCTCTGGCAAGAGCACTTGGATAGCCATGTTGTTGCCGTCCGAATTGCGCCAGTATTTCTACACCAAGACCAATGCCAGCCGCCTCTCCAAGGACGATCTGTTGGTGCTCGCCACCTACGGACTGATGCTTTGCGAGGAGCTGGACACGATGAAGCCCTCAGAGCTGAACCAGTTGAAGGCAGCCGTCACCATGCTCACCATCGACGAGCGTGCTGCTTACGCCCATTTCGCAGAGCATCGGCCACATATAGCCTCATTTGCTGCCACTGGCAACAACGTTCAGTTCCTTTCCGATCCTACGGGCAATCGCCGCTGGCTGCCCTTCGAGGTGGAGAGCATCCAGTCGCCCCGTGAGCAACCCTTCGACTATCCCAACATTTATGCCCAGGCTTTGCATCTGCTGCGCTCAGGCTTCAGATATTGGTTTACGCAGCAAGAGATTATCGAACTCAACCTTCACAACCACAAGTTTGAGGCACCCCGTCTGGAGCGAGAACTCGTTGCGCTCTACTTCGCCCATCCTACCGAGGAGCAGCATGGCATATTCATGACCGCCAGCCGTGCCCTGCAGATTATCGGAGCGGGCATCAGCCAGAAGCTCAGTGCCGTATATGTGGGCAGGGCTTTCTGCGAGCTGGGATTCCGCAAGGTGAGGGTGAACCACTGTTGGGGCTATCTCGTGATAGAGCGTGACGGCGACATGATCAAGGCTCAGCAAGTACACCTGGCGATGGAGGCAGAGGACGACTATTCGCAACAGGATACCGACCCCGACCTGCCCTTCTAGGGGTGGGTAGGGTAAGTAAGGGGAGGGTACTTTCTAAGAGTTTCCTTATGTAAAGGTTCGTTTACTATAGGAAAGATATAGTATATATATAGGCTCCCAGAAAAAGCGATTTCCTACTCACCCTAGTTACCCCTGGCGTAAACAAGATAGTTACGACAGCTAAGTATCATGGTTACGATGGCTAAGTATCATATTTACGAAGCATAACCCTAATAGATAACATTCAACATTATTCTTAGTCTCCCACAGATCTCACAGATTTACACAGATAATCTTGTTGCAAGCAACAGGTACTCTCACTAAGGCTCACAGCAAAAACTCCGAAGGAGTCAAAATCCGTGAAAATCTGTGAGATCTGTGGGAAAATTCAACATTATAATAAAATGGATTTACGAAGTTACACCAAGCAGGAGCTAGCCCTGCTCTATTTTCCGGATTCCGACCCGGACGTGGCAAGAGCCCATCTGATGAGATGGATAGTAAGATGCACCCAGCTCTACGAGCAGCTGCTGAAGAGTGGATACAACAAGAGCTGCAAGGAGTTCAATCCTCTGCAAGTATCCTATATTTTCTTCCATTTGGGAGAACCCTGATATTTATCAGTGATAATCGGTGAGTATCGGTGAGCAACAATGAGCATCGGTGAGTTGGGAAAATGAAATGTTGTATCTTTGCATTGTGATTCAGAAAGAGTCTCCCACAGATCTCACAGATTTGCACAGATTCTCTTCGTTGCAAGCAACGGTACTCACTAAGGCTCACAGCAAAGACTCCGCGAGGAGTCAAAAATCTGTGAAAATCTGTGAGATCTGTGGGAAAACAAAACCTCCGCGAGGAGTCAAAGATTCGTTCGATTCGTGAGATTCGTGTTCAAGAATCAGGCACTGCGCAGCGCCCACTCAACATTAACTATTAACCATTTAAACACTTAAAAACTTATGTTGCTTTACGTACTAAAACTAAATCAGAACGCCAAGATGCCAGAGGCATACGGCAAGTATTACGCCTATCCAGTCATCACTCAGACGGTAGACATCGACGGCCTGGCCGAACACATGGCTAGCCACAACACTCCTTTCTCTAAGGGAGCCATCAAGGGCATGATTACCGATATGGTATCGTGCGTCAAGGAACTCACCTTGCAAGGTTTCGCAGTGAAGATTGACGATCTCGCCATCTTCTCCATCGGCATCCGCAACAAGGAGGGAGCCGCCTCAGAGAAGGAGTTCACCATCGCCAAGAACATCGAAGGTTTCCGTCTCCGTGCTCGTGGCACCGGTGAGTTCAGCGCCAAGACCATCAACCTCGAAGCTACGCTGAAGAAGGCCTCTGCTCTGTTAGGTGATGGCACCACCCCGGATACTACCCCGGATACCGGGAAGGATACCGGAAAGGATACCGGAAAGGATACCCCTGGTGGTGACAACACCGACCAGGGCGGTAGCGGAACCACTGGAGAAGGAGGAGGCGACGGCTTAGAGTAGCCCACCTCGCATCTGAAACAAGAGAAAGCGCATCGGCAAGATGCAGTCCGGAGTAATCCGAGGGCACATCAGGAATGAGTTCATCACTCACCATTCAACATTGTCAAATCATCGCCCTGAACGGATACTTGCTCATCCTGCCCGCTTCCTTCTTGGTCTCCCACAGATCTCACAGATTTACACAGATAATTCTTCGTTGCAAGCAATGGTCTTATACTCATCAGGTCTCACTGCAAAAACTCCGAAGGAGTCTATAATCTGTGAAAATCTGTGTAATCTGTGGGAAAATTAAACATTAATCACTAATCACTAACAACAATGAAAAAAGAAACAATCCAGAAAGTCATCAACTTCGTCATCACCGTCCTCACTGCCGTCCTCAGCTCCTTCTGTGTGCAGAGCTGCAAGTGATATTTTAGTTCTCCCACAGATCTCACGGATATACACAGATAATCTTGTTGCAAGCAACAGTTATCACCAAACCTCAATGGAAAAACTCCGAAGGAGTCAAAAATCTGTGAAAATCTGTGTAATCTGTGGGAGACAATTATTAACCCTTTAAAATCCATAGAATCCAATGAAGAATCAAAGAAAAATCGATTTGATCGTGGTACATTGCAGTGCCACACGTATCAACCAGGACTTCCCAGTAGAAGCTTTAGAAGCCTGCCACAAGGCCCGTGGTTTCCACTCCATCGGTTACCACTATTACATTACGAAGGATGGCGTGGTCTATCCCTGCCGTCCAGAAAGCGAAGAGGGCGCTCACGCCCGCCACTACAACGCCCATAGCATCGGTATCTGCTACGAGGGTGGTCTCGACGAGAAAGGCAAGCCTGCCGATACTCGCACTCCAGCCCAGAAAGCATCTCTGGAAGACCTCCTCTACAGTCTCGTCCTCGACTATCCCGATGCCGAAATCCTAGGTCATCGCGACCTCCCCTGGGTTCGCAAGAGTTGTCCTTGCTTCGATGTCAAGGAATGGCTGAAGGAAATCGACTTCCATCTCTAGAAAGCCCAAACAGATTCCAGAAATTCGTACTATTCGAGTTATTCGTGTTCAAAATCATCCCAGCTTGTAAGTCCTAAAAAGCTTATGGGTTGGGATTTTTTCTTTGTTTTTTCACATCATGTCTCTCCCCCATCAGCACTCTCATCACACTTGGCATATACATTCCGAGTACCCCATAATCACTTTATTTTGATACTTTTATTTTATACGAAAAATCATTCCCAGCACCTTCTTCCTCATTTCCTTGTCGATGCCCAAAAAGAAGGAAGAAAGGGCTACAGACAAGAGACACACCAAACCAAGAAGGATGAAATAGACAACCTGGGTAGAATCTACCAGCCTGTATATAATAATAGGTATAGGGAGACTCGCTACCGTCACTATCAGGCAAGAGCGATACACACCCCATATCTCCTTCCATTTGTAATCCACCATCTTCATAATGAGCCATGGCTTCTGCACCATACCCAAGATGGCATAGACGGCAAGACTGGTCCACGACAGAACCAATGGCGAATAACCTAACTTGAAGAAAGCATACGTTATTGGAAATATCAAGAGTCCCAGCGTTGGCGATGTTAAGGCATTCTCCCTCAAACGCCCCTTGGCATAAAGTGCTGTATAGAAGGAGGTATCAAACACTTGGAACAAGCTTTGCACGATGACAATCTGCAGGAACGGCACCGTGTATTCTGGCACGATGCCCAACCATAACTTCAAAAGAGGATAAGCCAAGAGACAAACGGGCAAGGCTATCAAGTACATCATATAATATGAATACTTCGTACTCTCAAGCAACAGATGCTTAGATCCTTCATAATCGCCAGCGGCATATTTCTTCACTATCTGCGGATTAGCAGCCTGACGGAAGTTTGCCACAAACTGGTTGGCAGCCATGTTCACCTGCAGAGAGATGGCTCTTGCAGCCACCACGGCAGGAGCGAAGAACATGTTGAGCAATATCAGCACTCCTTGGCTGTTTAATGCAATGGAAGTGCTGGCAAACATACTCCAGCCAGAGAACCCTGCTATCTCACGGAAAATCTTCTTGTCGAAAGAGAAGGAGAAACGAGCTTCTTCAAAATGACGACTGCAATAGAATCGGTAGAAACACATGATGCCCACCTGCACTGAAAGGAGCAAGGTGGCATACATCATCAGCCTATCGAAGTCGCCTATAGCCAGCAGATAGCAGACCAGCAGCTTCGCTGACACCTCGAAAATGCTCATATAGGCATATATCGACATCTTCTCGTGCGCCACGATGGTTGCATTGTAAGGTACCTGAGTAAGGGTGAACACCGCCGTCAATATCGAGAGATGATAGGTATAAACCGCAGCGGTCATCCTCTCTGGCGCAATCACCATCTTATGGTAGAGAAACCAAAGTCCAATGGTCTCAGCCACTATCACCACCAAGATTGAGATGATGATATGAATGTTCAGCGTTGTGGAGAATGTTCTCTTTAGCTTCTCGGCATTACCCTCACCCAACGAATAGGTAAGAAATCGGGAAGAGCCTGTTGCCAAAGCTCCGTTGATGAAGGAGAGGAATCCTACCACTCCGCCCACAGCCTGATAGATACCATAGTCGTCTACTCCCAATTTCTGTAAGATGATACGAGAAGTGAAGAGTGAAATCACCATCGTAAACATCATGCGGAAATAGAGAAAGAGCGTGTTCTTTGCTATAGTCTTATTGTTTGTCTTTTCTTGCATAAATATCAGCCTACGGAATGGAAATCAAGATTGTCTGGGTCGAAACGCAGTCGGGAATTGATATTGATGGAATCAATCTCCCTCATCTCATCATCGGTGAGCGAGAAATCGAAGATATCGATGTTCTGCTTCTGTCTGCCAAGATTGAGCGAGCGAGGTATCGGTATCTGCTCCAGCTGTATGTCCCATCGAAGGATAATCTGCTGTATGCTCTTGTGATACTTCTTGGCGAGGCGTTGCATGATAAGATTCTTGGTGAGTCGGTCGTCGTTGCGAGCCAGTGGTGTATAAGCCTGGACGGCTATGCCATGCTCATGACAGAATTCCACGAGAGGTTTCTGCGTGAAGAGCGGATGAATCTCAAACTGGTCGACAGCAGGAACAATCTCGCAATTGTCCATGATGTCTTTCAGATGATGCTGATGGCAGTTAGCCACACCCAGCACCTTAATATATCCCTCCTTGTAGAGACGTTCCATCTCCTTGTACGTATTGACGAAATGGTCGGTTACAGGCCAGTGGAACATGAACATATCTATGTAGTCGAGTCCTATCTTCTCCAGACTACGCAGGAAATCCTCCCTGACAGTACCATTATACTGCTGATTGTTGCTGACACGTGAGGTAAGAAAGACATCCTCCCTTTTGAGCCCAGCCATCTTGATGGCTTCCAAAATCTCAGAACCATCACCATAAGCGAAAGAATAGTCTATAAGACGATAGCCCAAGGTCAAAGCATTTGCTAGACTCTTAATATAATTGTGACGAGCAAGACGATACTTGATACGAAAAATTAACTTACGTTCAACCTTTGCAAAGAATGTATTGGAAGGAAGAGTAGGCTTAAATACTTCTCCTACGATTCCTGGACCTATACCTATAGCAGGTATTTCTGCCCCATTATTTAATTTTATTGTAGAAAATTTATTCATAATTAAAAATAAAGAATCGTTCCACCCCAGCTTAGTCCTACACCAAAACCAGATACCATAACTTTCATCCCCTTATGGATAGTTCCAGCATTCAAACACTGCTTCATTGCTATCATCACTGTAGATGATACCGTATTACCTGTTTCTTCTAAGTTCACATAGAATTTATCTTTCGGAAGAACACAAACCTTACGGATAGTGTTAAGCATAAACTTATTTGCTTGATGGAAAACGTAATAATCTACATCTTCATTTGTCATACTATTCTTTAAAAGAATATCCTTCATCATGGCAGGAACAGCATCCAGTGTGAAATTAAAGATACCACCGCCATCCATGTAGAGATAATCATCAAATCGTGTATGGCCTTCATCATCTATGACGCTATTACCAGTTGGTTGATGGCATCTAGCCGCCCCCGTCTTAACCATCAGCTTTTCAGCACCACTTCCATCTGTACCAAGAGAAAACTCACCAATCTCAGCAATTCCCTCTGTAGAGATTAAACAAGCAGCAGCACCATCACCAAAAATAGACCGATTGCTCTTATCTGATGGATGGAGATACTTATTGTAAGTTTCAGCAGTCAGCAGAAGTACATTCTTGGCAATACCGCCAGCTATAAGCCCTTTAGCCATAGCCATACCATAAACACAACCAGAACATCCTAAATTATAATCAAAAGCACCAGCTGTCGTTGGTATACCTAAGCGGTTTTGAAGAATGCAAGCAGTTGATGGCAAAAAGTAATCAGGACTCTGAGTACAAAAAAGAACAAAATCTATCTCACTTGGCGAAATCTTGTATTCATCAAAAAGTCTCAACGCTGCCTTCTCTGCCATATCTCCTGCAGTTTCATTTTCTCCTGCAATATGGCGAGAATAAACACCAACTTTCTTGGCCACCTTATCTACACTCCATTCAGGAAACTCTTTAATCAGTTCTTCGTTTGTTACAACCTTTTCCGGTAAATAATATGATATTCCTTTTATATAAGCCATAATAACTATTCTTATTAAAGTTTAATTACCCCCTCCGGTTATTTTAATACTAGACCCTGTCATCCATGCAGCAGCATTAGACAACAGATATATAGATAAATTGGCGATATCTTCAGGTTTGCCATATCTCTTGAGAGGGTATTTCTTTTCGTCTTCTTTTAACTCTTCTTCTGTTATGCCTCCTTTTAAGATTAAGTCTGTCCATATCATAGCAGGCAAGATACAATTAACTCTAATCTTCCTTGGTGCTAATTCTAAAGCCAAGCAATTTGCATAAGATATGATTGCTCCCTTAGAAGCACTATAAACAGCATTACCTATAGACGGAGAATCAGATGCAATTGAAGCAATAAATACAATGGAAGCACCTTTATTTATTTTCTTTTGCTTCAAGATTTCTGTTTGAAGGATAACTGGAGCTTTGAAATTCACATCCATCATTGTATCAAGATCAGCCTCTTGCAACTGCTTGCAAAGAACACGCTGCCCGATACCAGCGCAATGAACAATACCATCAAGTTTAGGTAGTCTACTTACCATTTCGGTCAAAGAATTGCTATCACTCAGATCTGCTGCCAAAGATATATTCTCTTCACCTTGCATTTCTGTCATGGTCTCAGCAAGTCTTTGTTCATTTCTACCATTGATAATTACAGTAGCACCCATTTTGGAACAGGCAATGGCTATGCCACGACCTATTCCAGAAGATGCTCCAGTCACCAAAATAGTTTTACCTTCTAAGGTGAAAGGGTTGAATGTAGTCATTGATTACTTTGATTCTACAAGATTAAACAAATCTTCTACAGTAACACACTCTCGAATTTCCTTACCTGTAATTGTCTTACCATATACAGTCTTTACCATAGCAATAACACCCATACCAGTAAGGCTACCCCACTCGTCAATCTCGTGAAACTCGGTATCGGCCTGGATTTCAGAAGCATCAGTTTCATCAAACTGGTCAGCAAAATTTGCAATAAATTCATTTAATTCCATAATTCATTTTTTTAAATGTTAATATTAATATTTCCACAATATATCTTCGTCAACTACTTGAGCAGGATGACCAGAAACCATTGTATGGGCAGGCACCTTACTGATAACAAATGCCTTTGCTCCAACAATAGCTCCGTCACCAACCTTGACACCATTCATAATTGTACAGGATTCACACAACCAAGCTTTATCACCAATGATTACAGGTTTTGAATTTTTATATCCCTGTCTGTTTATAAAATGGGAACCATTATTATCTCTAACTGTCACATGTCTGCCCATCATTACACCTTCACCGAATTCAATATGGTTTCCACAAACAACTGTTAACCCGATATTAGAAGCTCCATGCCCCTTAAATGTAAGGGTTGCATTAGAGAACACTTCTATATCTGCTCCATAAGCGATATTGGTATCTGGTCCTAAATTCAATATACCATTTGGTTGAACCAGCAGGCGAGTTTCCAAACGAGACTTAGGGAAATGCATTTTATTTCCAAGAATAGTTTTTCCATTCTTGTAGATGGTTGCATTCTTTGCTATTCTCATCATGCAATGAGGTGTTGGTATAAGTACATTTCCATCGAGAATTTCTCGAAATGAATTATACTTAAAGAACTGCCAGACAGCCTTAGGATTCAATTGAGTTGTTCTAACTACCTCTAAGCCATATCGCAAAATAGACTTAATTTGAGACTTTTTACTCTTCTTGCCTTTCAATATATACTTATCGGCAATTTGAAGAAATGACATTTTATCTAAGTCATCAAAAAACTCTTTTCTATCAACCTTTGCAGGAGCCAATGGTTTATTTAATGAAGGATTACCTTTCTCTATGCTTTCAAATGGGACATGAATACAATGTATACGGCTTTTTACCTTTTCAAAATATGCTTCGCCTTTCTTAGAATTTATCATCACTAAAGATGTTCCTAAATTCTTTTCTAGCGATTTATCAACATTTTCAATTCCCCAGAAGTCAGCAAGAGTAATATCACTCATACGAGGATATCCCTTAAACTTACATTCATAGCATGAAGGTCGACAATAAACTCCAGTCTGAAGGTAACCCTTAGTGAAATTTGATTGATCCTTTGTTTCATACATATGTTTACCATTAGCAAGAATAACTTTTTGGGTAAGATTGCGCCAACCGTATTCTTTGGATTTAGCTTTACAGTAAACTACAGGGGAGCCATATCTCTCCTCGTATGAATCTAAGTATTTACGCCAAACCTTAGGAGAATTTGTTCCACGACATATAAAATCAGCAATTATAAGATTTTCATAATCCTTACGTAAGAATGCACGAAGTGCTGCCATTTGACAAGGACTTCCACAAACCAAGACATTCTCGCCATTTCGCAATATTTGTCGAACTTCTTTGTAAAAACCTATCAATGAACTTTGCAGATACTTTGAACTTCTTATTCGTGGCAAATCTTCCTTCTTATTGGAAATGAATTGTTTAACAGAAAAGTCATCGTTAAAGACAGCTCCACCAACATAACCTTGTTCTTTGTACATAATGTCTGCAAGAGCAGAAAACAAGCCACCAGAAGTTGAATCAAAAACAACTTCAAGATTTTTATGCTCAGCTGCATAACAAATGGATTGAGGCAAGTCGTTCTTTTTTAATTCCTTTATATTCAGAACAGGACAAACCTTCTCACATAATCCACAGTCAACACACTTTTCCTTGTCAACTTCAGGATACCAGAATCCTTCATTGTCGGTTTTGAATGTTATTGCTTCATGAGCACATGCATCGCCACAAGCGTTGCATCCGCAACAATCTTCTTTTCTTTTTATATCTATCATAAATTGTGTCTATCTATATTATTCTTGGGATACTTTTTCTACCTTAGCTAAAACGTTAATACGCTTTAGTAATTTATTTTTACACATATTATCAACTGCTGCTCCATTAGGCTGCTGATAATAATTTATCATCTTATGAAGAGCAGAAATCATACTGTCTCCTAATCCTAATTTACAAGCGATACTATCTGCATAAATCTCTCGTTTTTGTTGATGCTCTAGATTTCTCTGACTTGAATCCATCATGTGACCCAATTCATGAGCTATACAAGCATAGCACTCTTCATGATCAAGACCTATTTCATTAACCTTGTGTTCATTATACCATATACTGCCTTTATTTATAGCTTTATTAAAAGCGAATGGCTCAGAATTACAAAATACTCCTGCAAGAGAATCTTCAGGAAGCACTACTGTAATACGTTCCGTTCTATCTCGCAGTGATTCTGCATTTCCAAATCTATTTATAAAGTCCGTAAAAAGTTGTATTTTTGGATTTCTAACAAATGTTATCATGATTTTCACTTTGTTTATTATAGTTCATAATTCACGTTGACCACCACACACATTACTTCAATAATTTTCTTAGGTACAGGATGTTGACATATGCCAGAGAGCAATACCACGACTTCACCTACGATATTATATATTCCGAAGTTTTCCACTCCCAACGCATTCAATATGACTCGGCTCTTATACAGCAACACCACCATCATAAAGAGCATTCGGAAGTAAAGAAGCAGCGTATTCTCTGCTATTCGCTTGTTGTTAATTGATGATTGAGTTGACATATCTAAAACTATGTTCATCATTACATTTCGTACTTCCTAAATTTTATTGTATTAGGCTCTCCGTCGCTCATAGTGGCAATGCTAACAGGCGACAAACTATCTGCAAATGTTTCATCAACTATCCTAAGATCTTGTTGCATGATAGATTTTAGCATCAAATACCTATCCTGAGTGAGATTATGATCGACGATGCAACCTTCACCAAATAACATGAAGAATGGATCTACTGGATATATAGGAGAAAAATTCCTAAAAAGAGTGCCAAGAATATATTCTTTGAACAAGGAATAGGTCTTGTTGACTACAACACAGTCTATGTTGGGATATAGTTCAGGATTCCCTTGTTTGTCATGCCTATAAGTGTTGGCGGTCAGCAATCCTTGCGCCTTGGGACTCTTTAGCGCCATCAAAGCTTGATGTATCCTGTCATCCCAACAAATGACCAATAAATTGACCTCTTTTTCCCCATTACTCTTGCTAAATTTCTTATTAGCATCCACAAGAAAGTCCTTTATCTTGTTGTCAAGACTGCCACGGACTGGCATCTGAGCCTTATCTACCACCTCTTGATAATTAGGAATACGAGCATCTATCATCAAAACAGAAGGATTCTCTCTAAGCAATTTTGCAATTTCTTGGTCTTCCAGCACCAAGTTTGCAGATTTCACCTCCACATTGAACGTAAAATCTTGCATCTTGATAGAAAACTCAACATTCTTATCAGAATCATCCCTAACTCGATTTTCATAGACAAATGATTTTGGGTCAGAACTACGACAGATGAAGGTGTTCATAACAGACAGTTCACAGAATGCAGAGATGAGATTATGAAGGTTAAAGGTTTCTTTGTCAGCAGCAGAAACCTTATTGATTATCAGATCTCTATACGCTTTCTCGCTATGAAATGCTAGAAACTGCAATGGCCGTGCTATAGCTGAGACAGAATTGATAGCCCAAGAACCTTCTGCCATGAGATTCATTTTGAAACTACCTGTTTCATCAAAGAAATTGTCCGCAATCATCTTCAAAGGGTGATCAGGGCAATACTTGCGGAACGCCAAAACTATATCTTTGAGATTTATTTGCATGATTGGTAAACCACAACTACAGCGTCCCCACTATTTATCAGCGGGTTAGCCGTACCTGTATTTTTGAATAAAGTTTTGATTTTCTAAAATATAACTATCAAGCGATGGCTTGGGATGGTTTCGTTAACTCCGCATCCGTACCATCTTCAAAATGGCGAACATAGCCACATGGTAAGAACGAGGCATCAACCTCCTTGCCACAAAGTATGCGAGTAAGGATATCCTCGATGTACTCACCAAAGTTCACTTTGTTCAATTTGCAACTTTCCAACAACCCGAACATTAATGCCAAATTCTGGGCAGAGAAGTGACTTCCTGTCTGAAGCCAATTGCGTCTTCCCATAGCGATATGTCTAAAACATCTCTCTATGGCTATATTGTGAATGTCGATTCGCCCGTCCGAAAGGAATGTTCGGAAGGCATCTTCGTCATCAAGTATGTAATCTACGGCTCTGTGAACCATCTGACCATATTCGTCACCTGCAGCACGCATCTTTTTGAGCATTTCCATGATACGATCAACGATAGGCTCGCTCCACTCTTTACGGAACTCCAGGCGATGTTCTGGACTTTGGTCATCCTCTTGTAGGAAGACTCGCTCGATATAGAACAAAGCATTGATCAATATCAAAAGCATTTCCATTCTCGAATCTACCAAATAGGCATCCACCAAATAATGGCGAGCGTGGAACCAACAGGCCTGGCGCAACAACTCTTGTCCTTCCAAGTCTTTGACTATAGCTGGATATTGAGGAGCTCTGTCTGCTACGAAACCTACAATGGAAGAATCCTTGAAGATTTTCTCTTCTTGTAACATGTGGTCGCGGGTACCCTCATCATAGAGCATCACACAAAGCTTTTTCTCCAAGGAGAGAGCTGCCTGAACATACTCTATTGTATATTTCAGAGGGTCATCAGGTGTTTCCCTGCTACGTACCAGCAAACGAGTTGCATCATTGTTGGTAAACTTAGACTGTTGGATAGCTTCCAGCATCAATGGTTCAAGTCTTTCCCTCAACATCTCCATAATCTGATGCATCCATAAGTTCAAGGAAGACTGAGGTATGTTCGTCTTCATTCCCTTCAACATCTCAAGAATACGATTCTCGCTAAGGTTATAGCAAAACTTTGACTCCAGATAGAATCTTGCAAAACTTGGCATAACAGGATTGCTCTCCAAGATTCTAACCGGGCGCTTGCTACACATTGGATCACTCTTAGGAACATTGAATCGACCAATCTTGTATTCACGGCAAGTTACCTTAGCTGGAGTATGAAAGAATAGCTGGATATACCACGTATCCTCACCTGTCACCTTGTCCTTTCGTTTTATCAGCTTTGAGCCTTTAGGGAGATTACTGGCATCAATACCCATTTCTTCCAAGATGGTTGCTGTATATACACGACGGCGATGAGGAGTGTTTGATTCGGTATCCAAAGAAGGCTTGGACTTATCGGTCTTTTGCTTCGGAACCCGAACCTTTGGTCTATTTGTTTTCTTCTTTGCAGGATCATCCATTCCGTTACGATCCTTTCCACTGGTTACAGCCATCACATGCTTGACAATAGCTGCGAGGCCATTTTCCTCTAACAATGGACAATTAGGATCTATCTCACCGTTTAGGAAACGAGTGGCATCACTGTTGCGTTGGAACACTCTACGGTTAATTAACTCGACCACTTGCTTGGCGTCCAACACAGCCTTATCGGCAGCGTCAGCCACTTCCTTCAAGTCATCAATAGTCTTCACTTTCTTTGATAGAACAGATATTCTTTTATTGCTCTCCTCAAGAGCCTTGCGTGCCTCGCCCAGCATTTGCTCTGCATTATCGGCACGCATTTTTTCCTTTTCCGCCTTGGCTTTTGCGTTCTTGGCTTCTGCCTTCGCCTCATTGGCTTTACCCAAGGCATTATCACGTTCCTTCTCCATCAAGGCTAGCTTAGCCTCATATTCCTTACGAGTTTCTTCCTCTATCGCCTTGTTTTCATCCTCCAAGAAACTGGCATAATCGTTACGTTTGACCAACTCATTGGTCAAACGAACGTTCTCCATGCGTAAAACATGGAGCTCAGCCTGTATGTTGTCTCTTGTATTCATGTATGCAAAGGTACTAAAAATCAGTGAGATACGCAAATATTTGCCGTTAAATATTGTATATAAATAACTGATTTCCAATTAGTTAAGCGCAACTACACTTTACTGCCAAAGGCTCTCATCTTAGCCAAAATGCGTTGTTTTTCAGCCTCTGGGAAATTTGGACTCGAAAGTAACTTTAGCACTTCATTCTCGTTTTTGGAGGCACGGGCACTATGCTCGGCCGCTCTCCGCTCGGCAGCAGCAGTTTGGGCTTTTGCCTTAGCTATGCGGGCATTGGCGGCAGCTATCTCTGCCTCCAATGCTGATATTTTATCTTGTATACTCATATTCTAATTTTTGTCTGAACCGACGTAGACATTATCAATATCAAAGTTTCCCTTGATAACTCATGCGTAACCTTGCATTCCTCGAACTCCGGCTTGAGAAATTTACCGTCAGTAAACCACTTCGAGCAAAGAACCCAACCATTTATATCATAATGCAAGATTTTTACTTTGCGATAGTCCTTGGAATAAAAGACAAAAGCCTCATTGTAATTTCGAGGATTATGTCCCATGACATCACGCACTATAGAAGCCAATCCTTCATATCCCTTACGCATGTCGGTAGGAGTGGACTTCATAAAAAACTTAGTTCTGCTATCAAAGTTTATCATGGCTGCGACATTTTATGCAGCAATTCTGCCACGACAAACAAACTGTTACTCTTTATCTCTATCTGCTCTCCGTCTGGAGATTTCAAAATCAACTTCTCCACTTGCCATGTTGTTGGCTTAGGAGTTTCATCCTTTATAGTAATAGGAATGAAAGCATCTTGCGATGGCTCCTGCTGTTTCTCCTGTAAAGGATAGTTCTTCTTGTACTGGATGAGCCAGTCATAATCGACTGCTTCATCTTTGCAATACTTACGCAGGCTACGTCCCTTTCGGTTCTGGTTGTAGTCCTGCATCACCTTTTCAAAATATTCTTTGCTTTCCATTTTATGCGAATTTTAAAACGGTTGCAAAGATAATATTTTTCATTTACCCCACCTTACGCTGTATTGGTGGTTTACATGTGCAGATGCACACTTTTTTGCCGTTCACCATGAAAGTGGCGCGGTAGTCGCTCTTGTTCCAGTGTAGGGTGTCTATCGGTTCTGGCAGCATCGTTGCCAGTTCCATAAACGTGGTGCTCTTCCCTACATTTGCACCACCGTATAGTGCTATAATCTTATCCATAAATGTTAAAATGTTAATTTGTTAACGCGTAACTCATCAAATCCCTGAAACCAGAAACTTAATGGTTCACTTGCGTTCAGCTCCTTGACACATACCTTGCCAACCTTACAGAAGGCTTTCAATTGTCGTTCACTACCCATCTGTTTCCATCAGAGCAGCACAAAGTGGTTTGCAATCAGCACCTGCATGCCGAATACAGTGGGTCTGCCACCATCTCTTTAGAAGTTACGACAGAAATCTATCAAATATAGCCAATATCAGACTTCATTCTGTCTCAGGACACACTTTCACCTGCAAAGGTGCAAAATATTTATAAGACTACCAACTTTTTTATGAACAAAATCTTATCCCGAACTGGGGTATTTTTACGCTAAATCAGAAAACAATAAATCATCTTCTCCTTCAAAAACAAGAGACTCCAAATTGTTTATCATTAGCATCTTTTGAAAGTTATCCTCAAAAGAATTAGATGGCATATCTTTAATCGTATTTTTATATGTGGATATCATACATTCCTTTGCATCCTTCTTAGATTTTCCAGAAAGAAAATCTTTCAAGCCCTGAAGAGCACATTTCAAGAATAACTCTTCGTCAGTTCCTATCATCCATGAGTCTGAGTAACCTACGAAGAATTTAATTCCAATTCTTATTAACTCATCTTTTAAATCTAGACCTGAATAACAAGCTAAAGCGTAAAGTCCTTTGTTGGCAAAATTATAGTTTGTTGTATGGATAGAGATGACTTCTTCGTTATTTTCGTTGATAATCTCACCATTTATGCCATGAGAGACAATAACACAAAGAGAGTTACTCTCCATCTTTCCACAAACTTTATCTGCATTTAAGTTAGGTGGACATACGCTCTCAAATGTTATCTTGTTATCCAAACAAGCTTGTTTCGCTTCATCTGAGCAAGACTCGAAAAAATGATGTAATTCCGTATTACAATCATTGTTGTATGCAATCAAAACACTACTCATTAGCCTCCGAGTTTTCAGTAAATTGATAGATATAGAACTGATTCACCATCTTTTCAAATGATTTCCCAATCGTGGATTGTTTGCGAAGTTCTTCCAATATTTTTTGCCATGTAATCGTTTGGTCAAAAGTCCTAAAAGCAATCTTGTCAGAACATTCGGGATGATTAATGAGCCATTGCTCTAAGATACAATCAAATCTAGTAACCCAATTTTTCTGTATCTTGTCAATCAGCCCAAACGTCACGTCAATGTCTTGGCTGCGATCTAAAAAAAAGAAATTCTCTTCGTTCATCATATCAATAACCGACTGAGCTGGAAATGAGGTTACAGGATTAGCTGACATCATTATCACATATAGTAAAGATGTTTTTTTTCGTATTTCTTTCAGAATGTCTATCCCTTTGGTAGGTAAACCACTAAAGTTCCAGTCAAGAAATACAATCATCCTACTATTTATGTTTTCTAGAACAAAATCTAAGCCCTCTTGCGGATTCTTAAAGACATGACTATAATCAGCATTTTTATAATGCTTTCTGATATTCTGAACGATAGGTTCATTTACGTCTAGATTATCATCAATAAATACTACTTTGAAATCCATACTTTAATGTTTAAAGGGTATAACAATTTTTACCGTAGTCCCAATCTCACCAAATTCACTGTCCTCAATAGACACAGTTCCCTTCAAAGATTCTACTCTGGTCTTAACAATGTATAAGCCAACACCAGCCCCGCCTTTATCTTGAGTGGTAGTATAGTATAGGGCAAATACTTGCTCTCTGCGTTCTACAGGGATTCCAACCCCAGTATCCGAAACCTTAATGACAAGATTATTGGAGAGTGCTTCATAGGACACCTTTAGGATCTTGGTTTTGGCATTTGCCATTGCCTTAATCGAATTGTCAATCAGATTTTGAAGGATGTCTCTAAAGAACTGCTTATTAATTGTCAACTTGAGTTGAACAGGGAAAGAACTATCAACCTTGATGTTTTCTTGATCAAATATATGGCTGTAGTCATTCAAAATTTCTTCGAAAATCTCCTTTAAAACAATTTCTTCAGGATTCAGATTGGACTGCGAGTAACTCAGCATAAAGTCAATCACCCGGTTCAGCACCTTGTATTTTTGGAACATTTCTTTTGCGTATAATTTGAAAAGTTCTTCTTCTTCTGGATCAGGGTAATAACGATAGAAAAATTCAATTCTATCCTTCATCTGATTTAAAGTGGTACGAACGGCATGTGCAATCTGTATGGCATAGTCTTGCAGTGACATGATGCTCATATAGATATTCTCTTTACGCGTAAAGTCCTCTTCTACCTTCTTCTGTTCCTTGATTGCATTTTTTACTGACTGCCCAGTCTTTTTTGCTTGTTTGATAAGAATATCAACCGTGGGCTTTAAACTGGAGTTCTGCTGTGCAAAGTCGGAAATCGTAGTGATGAATTGGTTTATATTTTCAGATGCAGAATTTAGCTCAGTAGAAACTTCTTCTTTCTGTTTCTTACGCATGGTCTCTTTATAGGCTTGTAATGCATTTAGCTGAAGTACGATAAAGTCCTTGAATTTACGATAAGCCTCATTATCAACAAAATCTTGTCTGTTGGTAGCATCAATAATATTTGGGTTTCCATCACGAGTCAATTCGATGGAGCCAAGAAATTCACGCGTACTTATTCTGTTGAAAATATCTTGCCACACACGCTTGTCAATTCCTAAGATATCTCTTTTTTTATCTTGATCCTTGTTTGCCTCGGCAAATGGTGTGGTGATGATGCCATCTCTATAGACTTTGAAACCATCTATCGAATCGTTGGGGTATGCTTTGCGATATTTGGCACGAGCAGGTCCATCAAAGAAATATACTCTCATTTTGATTCCACCAAAGTCTTTATCTATGGGTATATTTCGAGATTTAAAAGAACTACTTTTTTTATCAAAAAATATACTTTCCTGAGTGTTGTTCTTTTCGTTAAAATCGATTGTAAATGAAGCTGTCGCTATATCTGTCTCCTCAATTGTATGAATTGCATTTTGATTGATTCCGAATTCATCGGCTACCACACGAACTTGAAATTCATCATTTTTATTAACAAAAGGAGATCTGATCTTCGATATCTGACGAATGAGTTGTTCTATTTCGCTTTTGGTCCAATACTCTCTGATAGCCGAGATAACCAACTTTGTACCCGATTCTGAGAGTTTGTCTGCGGGAGAATATTGGTAATCGTTTTCAATATCAGTAAACAGCAGTATGTCATTGGTATCATTATGTTCGTAGAAAGACCAATCAATTACGACATTCAGCCATTCCTTTTCACCCGCTGTTTTGGTAATAATGCGAGTCTTGTCACCTAGCTTATCAACAGCAAACCGTCCAATTCCTTTTTCGCCTACGCATCTTCGGTGAAAAGGTTCTGGAGAATAGGGATTTTTACGTTTGGATGACGTTCCAATAACCATCCATTTGTCCCTGATATCTTCAAAAGACATGCCACAGCCATCGTCGATAATTTCTATGACAGCATTTTGTTTGTCAGCCCCCACATTTGTGAATCGAACAGTAACCTGACATGCATTGGCATCATAGCAATTTTTCACCAATTCGAATAGAGCCGTGACTCTATCTGTAATGAGCTCACGACCTATCAAGCGAAAAGTCGAAACATCAAATCGCCATTTTAAGGTTTTATTTTTATCTTTCATTTGGCGTATTTCTAATATGTTGAATGATACTTTCTGCAATTACTTCCCCAAGTCTGGGAGGTACAGCGTTCCCGATGTATCTAGAGGCTACACCAATAGATATTGAATCCTCGTTGTCAAAGAAGGCATAAGAACGAGGGAAGGTTTGCAACAATGCCGCTTCTCTAACAGAAATAGCCCTATCTTGGTCGGGATGACCGAATCTTCCATTTCCCAAACCCGTACATTGCGTGGTCATGGTAGGACTAGGCTTGTCCCATCGCATTCTTCCATATACACTACCAAAACTTTTTCCACCCTTTCTTTTATGACATTCCAAAACCAGCTCTGATGGCCAGTCTTTCCAACTACCTCCTGCTGGAGTCGCCTTGATGCGCTGCAAATTCTTTTCTGATAGGAAGCAACATCTGTGTAGGGAGTCAGTGGAGCTAGCCTCGCCAGCTTTTAAAGGAGGCAAGTTTCCAATAGTATCTCGTACTGTTTTATAATTATCGGGGGTACAAGTTTCCTTAATCAAATCTATAGGACCTAGCCGAGATGCCAATAAAACCAACCTCTTTCGCGTCTGAGGAATACCATAATCTGGGCAATATACTACATGATACGAAACGTTATATTTTGCTTCTTTTAGCGTATGTACAAAATCGCCAAAAACATCTTTCTCATTAAAAGTAAGAAGGGATGGTACATTTTCCATTGTTATAATATCTGGCTGAACTTCCTTCACCAATCTACCGAATTCGTATAGTAAATCATACTTATTCGGATCTTTCTCTTTGTTTTTGAATGCATAAGAAGAAAACGGCTGACATGGTGCACAACCAGCCAACACCTTGATGGATTTCTTTGAATAGTATTTGTTTATATCTATTCCATGAACCTCCTTGATATCCTTATAATTGAATTTGGCTTCGTTGTTAGTTTCATATGCATATTTACAAGTTGCATCTAAATCAAATCCAGCAAGAATGGAAAAGCCCTTAGATTTCATTCCAAAACTCAACCCACCAATACCACAAAACAAATCAACCACCTCTATTTTTGGCAGTTTTCCTCTTCGTTTATGTGATTTAATTTCTTTCATTGTTCGTAATTAAATTAATGACTCCACTTTAAAAAGTGTGTTAAATTTGAATTAAATATATGCCTTGGAAAGTTTTTACGCTATCCTTGGCGTTAACTAACTTTGGCGGCAAGTTGGCAAACGACCAGTTTATACAGCGTCAAAAATGCCTCTTATTGCCTAAATATAGTCCCAAAGTTGGGCGATTCGGTCTTTGAACTATTTTGTTGCCATCTGGAGTAAATCACCGTTAGAACGTAACTACTGATTTTCAGTAGTTAGCACATCCAATAATTTTTCAAAAAAAGCATATTATTAATTGGTATTGCCAAAGCTGCCATTTAGGCAGCCTTGACATTCTCCGTATATCACCATTACATCGTACCCACTATATTATAGCGTCAGAAGCATTCCTCAATGCAAGCTAAAGTAACTTTTGCTCTTCTATTACCAACTTACTCAATACCGGCATGAGCTTTTCTATCTTGCGGCACTTCACCTTATTATAATAGAAGTCTATATCATCGAGGAGGTCATAAGCCTGGTCTTCTGGCATATCACCACCATAACCGCCAGCGACTATCGTTATGGCGGCAAGCTTACGAGCATCTAAGTGGATACGGAAATCGTACATGCTTCGAAGGATTACAGGAAGGGTATTGTATATGACGTTACAATAGTGAAGCAGGTCTTTGAAATCTTCTGATTCAGTTAAGTATGCTTCGAGCATCTCTTCCTGATATTGGCGGAGAAGCAATAAGTACTTTTCCTTGCCTACCTTACCTTTGATATTTTGGGTCATAACCCAGAACAGGGCATGGGATAGAACGATTTTATCTTCTGAAGGGTGATAATAGAAGAGGTCGTCTTCTGGGCTATTCGACTTAGCCCATTGTTCTTCTAACTTACCAATCATTTCCTTTCGAAAGGAATTTCTTTCTTCTTTGTTCATTGTATTATATTGTTTTTTCGACTCCCCTGTCCCCCTCTTGCGAAGAGGGGGTCCTTACCCTATACCCAAGCCCTAAATCCCTACCATAGGGATTAGGGATGTAACCGCCCTACAGTGCTATCTGTTCGAAAACCTACCCGTCCTTCCTTACCGTTAAGGAAGGCTCCACCTCTCACCCCGACCCTCTCTCCTCAGGAGCGAGGGAGGAAACCGCCCTACTCGGTGCTCGGAACCGCTACGCTCTAAGGTTGGCGGACCATCAAAGGTCTTCGTCATATTGTGCGGGATGGGACCGCCAGGGGACATCTTGATGATGGGGACCGCCTTACTATAGCTTGCTGATTGGGAACGCATGGGGACGGCTTGCTGGTTGGAATCACCATATTTGTTCCTCATTGCAGTATCGCTCTGCACTGGTCGTCGCTCGAATGAGGAGTTTATTCTTTTTAAGTCCCACAGATTGCACAGATAAACACAGATTTCTTAGACCTGTGCGGTCTGGGGGGATTAAGGGCACGCGGATCTCGCTGATGACGCAGATCTTTTGAGTTGTGCGGAATACGATGGTGTTTAATTTTATTTTGTTCCTCATTGCAGTATCGCTCTGCACTTGTCGCCATTCGAATGGGGAAGAATAGTTTATATGATTCCAAATCTCTTCTTTACCTTATTAGTAAGAGTTTCGGTTGTTTTAAGTACCTCAAAGATTCCTTGGAGATCTTGGGAGGTCAAAGTTCCAAAATACTCTCCTTCCATCAATTTCTTTAATGGGATAGAAAAGAGCATGCCACAATCAACAAAACTATCATACTTCAAGAATTCAGGATAATCTGTTTGATGAAGAAGATATTGGGCTGAAAGAAAAGAATCGGAATAAGCTGCCTTAGGACTCATTTTTGTATTAACCAATACAGAACCATAACATACTTTTTTCACTTTATCTACTCCGATAATTACTAACTTCTTTG